>Ga0075431_100002131_pt1 | contig 18915 bp, 12 predicted proteins | sample RhiMetdeltSRZDD5_FD_75297 | JGI IMG/M metagenome (GOLD analysis project Ga0075431, IMG submission 75297) | Populus rhizosphere microbial communities from Tennessee, USA - Rhizosphere MetaG P. deltoides SRZDD5 | ecosystem: Host-associated > Plants > Roots > Rhizosphere > Soil | place: USA... | reverse complement strand
GGCCGGTCTCCACAGCCGCGATGGCCGCGTCGATGCACGACTGGCGGTCGTAGAACGGCGAATTGCGCAGCCGCCCGTCGATGTCGCGGACTCCCTGCGAGAACCCCGGCACGGAGTTGTCGATCGCCGCGATGCCGGGCGTGTCCGCGAGACGCACCCCCGTCGCGGGAACGACATGTGCCGCGAGGGCAGCCATCATGCGCTCGTGGGCCTGCCGCAGCGCGGGATCCCAGGGCACCGGTGTGCGCTCGCCGCGCGCATCGACGTACGTTTGGACCGCAGAGGCGACGACCGACGCCGGCGGGCGCGGCAGGATCTCCAGGTTGATCCGCTGGCCAAGCGCCGCCGTGCGCCGGAGTGCCTCGTCGATGACCTCGAAGCGATACGTACCCTGCCCATCGTCGATGTCGCGCCAGAAGACGCGGAGGGTGAAGCCGGAGACGAAGTCGTAGCCACGAATCCCTACGAGCCGATCGTCGCCCGGGGTCGCCGGGTTGTCCTGCGCCGAGCCCAGGGCAAAGATGCCGCGAGGGGGAGGGAAGGCCTCGAGGGCCGGAGGCTCCTCTGTCGCGATGGCGAGAGACGACGTTTTCGATTGCAACACGCCGTGCGTGGTCAGCCAGGACCGGAGCTGCGCCAGCATGTCGGCGTTGAACGCCTTCGTCTTGTGCAGGTTGTGCCTGAGGTCGGGCGGCAGGCCGCTCGTGTCGTAAGTGTGGCGCGCGTTCGGCACGCCGTTCCCATCGAGCATCGCCTTGAAGCTCGTGGAGAAGCTCGGCGAGACGGCGGGATCGATGGTGCCGTGGAACATGATGAAAGGCGCGACGGTCGGCTGCGCTTCGCCTTCGGTCGGCGCGGCCTGGCGGGCCCCACCCGCCACCGTGCCCGGGACGATGCCGCCGGCGCTCATCCCGGCCGCGCGGATCTGGGAGCCCATCGCCGCCACCTGTCCGATGGTTGCGTAGGCGCCCTTGCTGTGCCCCCAGACCGCGACGCGGTTCATGTCCACGTAGCCGAGACTGGCGAGCGCCGCGAGACAGGCCTGGCCTCGAGCGACGTTCTCCGGCGAGTTTCCCGAGCCCTGGGGCGACGTGTCGATGCCGGGTCCGGCCGCGTGGGTCAGGCTGGGCCCGATGGCGACCAGACCCCAGGCCACCATTTCCCTCGCCTTGGGCAACGAATAGTTTGCGGGCGAGCCGCCCTGACCGTGATTGATGATGACCGCCGGAAAGGGACCCTTCCCCGCGGGCTTCACGAAGATGCCCGTGAAGCTGCGCTGCGCGTCCGTATAGGTGAAGGTGTTGTTGGTCGAGTTGATCGTGAAGGTGAAGGAGCTCTGCGCGAAACCGGGCGCTTGCAGACAGGCGAACGCCAGGCTCACGAAGAGGAACAGACGAGTGGCTCTTGCTCTCATGGTTCTCCCCGCTTGTCTGAGGTCATTGGCGAGGCGGTGGCCCGTCGAGCAGGGCGATGGCCTCGTCGAGCGCCTGTCGGGCCTGCCGGTAGTGGCCCCTGTCCTCCGCCTCGCGGAACCGCTCCCACAGCTCGCGCAGGCGCGTCACGTCGCGCCCCTCGCGTTTCCATTGCTCGAGACCCTCTTTGATGCGCTGCAGCTTTGCCGGCAGCGTGTCGGGTCCTGTCGCCGCGCCGTTCCGGGTCAGGCGCTGTGCCTGCAGCGCCAGCGCCTTCGCCTGCTGCTCCGCGGTCAGGACTCGCTTCGTGCGCACCGTCAACTGGAGCCGCACACGCTTCAGCTCGGTCTCGACCGCGTCGAGCTTCGCGAACTGAGCGAGGACCGCGGCTTCGTCGGGCTTCTCCAGCTCGAGCAGCGCCACCAGCGCGTCCCGTTCCTGCCGCATCCGGCGCAGCAGGGGCGGCATCGTGGGTTGCAGCTCGGCCTGGATCCGCTGCACCTCCTGCCGTTGCTTCGCGCTGAGACCGATCGCCTGCGCCTCCGCCAGCACGAGCTCCGGCGGGATGAGCTGATCGAAGAGGTCGCGTGGTGATTCCGCGCCGGCCGCCGAGGCGAGGCCGATCCAACTGGCGAGCAGGGAAGTCGTGAATCGGCGCAACGGTCTCATGGCTGCAGCAAGCCTTCGATTTCGCGGGACAGCTCCTCCACCTCACGGTCCGCGACCGCAACTTCCGTCCCGACCAGCAGGCCATCGGTCGGAAGACCCCACTGCTGCGGCGGACCGCTCGACCAGCTCTCGGCGGGGCGAACGACCGGCTCGCCGCGCTGGGCTCTTGTTGCGGGTCCCGTCGGCCACCACCACGCGACGGCGGCGACCACGAATGCAAGTGCCAGGGCGACCGCGGGCCGCAACAAGCCCGCAACGCCGGACCGGGCCCGCCCACCATCCGGTGCCGGACGCGAGCCACGCAACACGCGGGCGAAGTGGGGAGCGGTGCCGGCTTCGCGCCGACCCAGCTCCTGCAGTCGCCGACGCAGGTCGTCGTCCGGAGAATCGGTGGTCATGAGGACGGCGACTCCGCCAATCGCCGGCGGAGCCGCTCTTTGCCCCGCTCGTAGTGGGTGCGGGCCGTGCCCGGGGACACGCCCATCGCCGCTGCCGCCTCGTCCAGCGTGAGGTCGTGGTAGAAGACCAGCCGCAGCACCTGGGCCTGGCGTGGGGCCAGGCCCGCGAGGGCTGCGCGTACCTCGGCGCATCGCTCCTCGCCGACGAGGGACTCGGTGGCCGCCGGTCGCCCGTCCGCACGGTCCTCGGCTTCCGAGAGCGGAGCCCACCGCGTCCAGCGCCGCCAGCTCCAGCGCCGCTGGTCGAGGGCAGTCAGCCGGATCACGCCGAAGAGCCAGGTCTTGAACGACGACCGTCCGTCGAAACGCGCGCGGCGATCGAGGACCTTCTGGTAGCTCACGTGGAGGGCTTCCTCGGCGCGCGCCACGTCCCCGCGACAGCAGGCCAGGGCCCAGCTCCAGCTCTCCGCGTGGTGCGCTTCGAGCCCGGCTCGCGTGTCGTCGTCACAGGATCGGTCATTCACGAGAGATGGAGTTCTACTTCATGTGTCGCCTCATCCGCTCGGCTGTAGGACACGCCTTCGATCGGTGCCCGCTCAATCGTCGTCGACGATCGTGCCGACACCGGAGCCATCGACGATGGTGGCGCCGATCGCCTTCACGAGCTGGACCGTGAAGGTCTCGTTGGCCTCGTTCGTGGTGTCGCCGCGGACGGAGACCTCGACCCTCCTGCTGGTCTGGAATCGCTTGAAGGTCACCGAGCCCTGGACCGGGACGTAGTCGCCGGCGAGATGAGTCGCTCCCTGAGGCTCTCCGGAGGCCGTCCCGTTGGCGCTGCGGTAGCCGACCGAGACGATTCCCCTCACGGGCCGCGAAAGACTGACGGTGAAGGCGACGGTGCGCCCCGCCTCGTCCCCTTCGCGGATGGTCACGTCGTTGATTGCCAGCTCGAGAGGTGGCGGGGGGGCCACTCCGTCGTCGTCCACGATGGTGGCCTCGGCCTCGGCAACCTGCAGGGTGGCGGTGACCGGACACGTGGCGGAGAGGGCGATCCGCACCCTGAAGGTCTCGTCGGGCTCCTCGACATCGTCGCCGATCACGTCGACGTCGATCGAGCCCAGCGGTGCCTCCCCTTCACCCGACAACGTCACCGTGCTCTCGAGCGAGGCGGTCTCGAAGAGAAAGTCCTGGCCCGCTTCCGGGCTCGGGGTCGCCGTTCCGGCGACGGTCGCGTAGTCGAGGCAGACCCGGACCGTCCTCGCGGCGCAGTTGGGATCGTTGTCCGGACAGGTGATGAGCTGGGGATCGAACAGGAGGTTGACGGCGAAGTGCGCCTTCACCGTCCCCGAATCCCCTTCGGTCACCTGACCGCCGGAAATCACGATCTTCGGTCCGGCAGCGGCGGCCGGGCCGGCTCCGAGCAACACGACGAGCAACCCCGCGAGCACCGTTCCGGCCCCGGGCGCGGCGAGAGCCAGCCCGGCTGCGATTCTTCGTTTCATCTCCCCTTCTCCTTTGGTCGATGGATGGGTCCCATCTCCCTTATCGCAGGATCGGGGGGAATCCACTCACGTGCGATGCGCGGGGCATCCGGCCCCGGGCGCTCCGCGAGCACTTCGTGCGCGGTCAGTCGTCGTCGCGATCGGACTCCATCACGTCGTAGAAGAGCACGGCGCCCTGGTCGTAGACGCCGTTGCCGTCGTACCTCGGTGCCCCGACCAGGATCCCCGGGTCGCCCACGGCCACGCTCGCGCCCAGGTACGCGCGCGTCTCGGGAGCGCTGTCCGTCAGGCGCGCGGTCTCCTGCCATTGCGCGCCCACGTGTTCGAAGACGTAGGCGGCGCCGGTGGTCGCCAGCGGCACGTCCTCCCGCGGCGAGCCCGCCACCACGACGTCGCGGTGCATCGCCACGCTGCTGCCGAACTGGTCGCCGGCCACCGCCTCGGTCGGGCGCAGGAGGCGCGCCAGCCCCCAGCCGATGTAGACCGGCTCGTAGAGATAGACCGCGCCGACATCGACCACCGGCGAGCTGCCGGGGAGCCCGATGATGCGGTCCACCAGCGGCGACCCGATCGCGATGCGGTGGCCGTCGAGCGACACGGCCAGCGCGGCGCCGAACTTCGCGCCGGTCTGGCTGATCGCCGGCGAGCTGATGGTCAGCCACGGGATCCAGTGGTCGGTGCGGACGAAGGTGCGCACGAGGCCGTTGGGGCTCGCGTCGGGAGCGCCGGCGACCACCAGGGAGGGGCCCACTCCGATCGCGCTGCCGAGGCGCTCGCCCAGCGCCCCGGTGAACTGCCACGCGAGGGCGTAGCCATCGTCGCCGCGCTCGTAGATCAGGACCCGCCCGGAGTTGCTCGAATACGTCGGCTGCCCGAGGACGAGAGTGTCCTCGAGGATGGCGACGGCCTCCACCGGCACCCCGTCGAGGGAAAGCAGGAGGTAGCCGCCCCCGCCCCAAGGGGTGTACCAGAGAACGGAGCTGGCGCTGCTGGACTTGCGGCGCGGGTAGACCCCCCACTCCTCGCCGCCGGTCCACGACAACGGCTCGATGTCGATGGGACACGCGCAGGAGGTCCCGGCTGTCACCGAGTTCGTGAGCGGCGGGCCGAAGCCCACGCCCGGAAGGTACTGGAAGCCCTCGACGGCGCCGATGCCGGTCCCGCCGTTCGGAGCGCCGGCGAGGGCGAACCCGAGGGTCCTGTTGCGGCTGATCGCCACGGTGCTGCCGAGGTAGCTGCGTGCCGGCGCCGTGGCGTCCGAGAGCAGGCGCTGGTCCTCGACGCGGGTCGGCGCCGCCGCCGAAGGCGTGGGCGCCAGGATGAAGGCGCCGGCGAAGGCAATGACGACGGCGCAGCGTCGGGCGCGCCGGTCGAGGCGGATGGGTCGTGCGGATCGGAACATGTCGGTGGTCCTCCTCGTTCTACCTGCGCCGTTCGGGCAGGCGAGGGGCCACCGATCGTTCACCGGCTCTTGGTTACCGCGCTCCGCCCGCGCAACGCCTCGAGCCGCGGCTCAACTCCGCGGGCACTGGAGCGTGCGGGTCGATGAGCCGACCTCCGATCCGGGACGGTGAATCAGGGCTTGATCACGAATGTGATCGATTGGCGCGCCAGGAGGGTAATGCCGCCCGCAACGTTCGGCTTCCCAACGGAGAGACTCGCCATCCACTCCAGTGTTCCTGGCTCGTCAATGGGGAGCACGGTCCGGAATTCCCACGGATTGGTGCCCAATGCGTTGCCGGGAGCGAAATATGTCGGGGACTTGTCGAAGTAGTGCTTGTCCAGCGTGGTCTTGCCGCTCGCCGTCACGAATTTGAGGTCAGCGCCCGCGGCGAAGACCTTCCTGTCGTCGGGGATCGGCGACGAGTAGGAGTCGACGCTGAAACCGGTGTGGAAGGCCCATTCCTGCGGCGGGGAGCGCACGACGGCCGGTTTGAGGGCGGGGGTGAACTCCTGGCTGCTGCCGCCGCCTCGCAACCACGCGAGGGACCAACCGGAACCCTTGACCTCCGGATTGAACGCGGACCAGGAGATGGTCACGAGGTCGCTGCTCCAGGTGGCGGCCTGGCCAGGTCCGGTCGACCCACCCGGTCCCTGCTGAGCTGCCACGCCGGGAGCGCCTTGCCCCGCCTGCGGCGCCGGAAGCACGCCCTCTTCCTCCGGCTGCCGCTGCAACACCGGTCCGCTCGGCGTGGCGCCCGACGCATGGGTCGGCGGTTGACCGGCGAGCGCCCGCGCCGCGAGGTCGTCTGCCTGCGTCTCGCCTGCGCTGTCCGGTGCGGCGATCTGCAAGGGGCCCCCGGGAGCGGTCGCGCGGCCATCCTGCTGGACGACGTGCGCCAGCTCGTGGGCTAGCAGGCGGTCGCCTGCGGCGGTGCCCGGGGCGTAGGCGCCGGCGCCGAACGCGACGTGCCGCCCGACGGTGTAGGCGCGCGCGCCGACTGCCTTCGCCGACCCGGCGGCGCGGGCGTCGTCGTGCACGCGCACGTCGCGAAAACTGTGGCCCATGCGTTCTGCGAAGAACGCGCGCGTGGGTTCTTCGAGCGGACGGCCGGGGGAGCGTAGCGTCTCGTCGACGCTCTCCTGCGGCCTCCTCGTCGGAGACGGCTTCGATGGCTCGAGGCGGTTCTGCGACGGCCGGATCCTCGTGGCGAACATGTCCCCACGGTACGCCGAAGCCACGCAGGCGTCTAGACCCGGGGGCGGCACTGACGAGACACTGACGCCGCTTCTTGGCCAGGTGCCCGCCTTGCGGAAGTCCACGACGTGGGCTCCCTGGTCATCCGAGCGCCGCCGGCGCGGGTATGGCATGCGGATCCACGCCCTCGTCGCCGCGCCGGCGGGTCAGACGGAACGGAACCTTTCTCGGGATGAAGCGTTGGCAAGTCATGGCGAATCGAACCGTCACTCTGCTCACCCTCCTGCTGGCCATTTCGCTCGCCGGTCTCGCCGAATCGAAGCCGCAGCCCTTGCCGCCAATGACGGTCGCGACATGGCGCGCCGACCTCGACTTTTTCGCGCGCGAGCTCCCGAAGCGCCACAAGAACGCCTTTCACGCCATCACGCGCGAGCAGTTCGCCGCCGAGGTGGCGAGCCTTCGCGCGAGGGCGAGCCAGGCGGACGACGACGAGATGATCGTCGGGCTGATGCGAATCGCGGCGATGGTTGGCGACGGTCACACCCGCGTGCAGCTGCCGTCGAGCATCCATCAGTTCCCGATCACGGTCGTGCGCATCGAAGGGGTTCACCGCATCGTCCGCGCTGCCGGGCCAGCCGCCGAGCTCGTCGGTGGAAGGCTGGCCCGGATCGACGACACGTCCATCGAAGAGGCGATCGCCCGCATCCGCACGGTTCTTCCCCAGGAGGAGAGCGAGGTTCTCCTGCTCGCCTTTGCGCCGCACTGGCTATCGATCGCGGAAGTGATGCACGGTCTCGGCATCGCCAGGAGTGCCGCGACGGCACGATTCACGGTGGTGCTCGACGACGGCACCGAATGCTCGGCGGATGTCTCCTCGATCGAGATCGCGGCAAGACCGGAATGGCGGACCGTGGCGACGACCCCGCCGCTTTATCGCCAGCGCCAGGGGGAAGGGTTCTGGTTCACGTGGCTGGCCGAGGCTCGAACCGTCTACGTGAGCTTCCGGAGCTACGATGACCTCAGGAGCAAGTCGAGGGAGCTCTGGTCGTTCGTCGACAAGCATCCCGTGCAGAAGATCGCCATCGACTTGCGTCAGAACGGCGGTGGCGACTTCAACGTCGGCAGGAAGTACCTCGTCGACGAGCTGGCGCGCAGGCCGAAGCTGCGCGCCTACGTCATCATCGGCGCCAGCACGTTTTCGGCCGCGCTCAAGAACTCCATCGACTTCCGCAGCATCGCGCGTGCGACCCTCGTCGGCGAGACGATCGGCGAGAGGCCGAACAGCTACAGCGAGAACGACGAGATGACGCTGCCGCGCTCGCGAATCGAGGTCTCCTATTCGACGGAGTACTACGAGTTCCTGCCCGAAGGCGGGCTGGTCGCACCGGACAAGGAGATCGTGCCGACCTGGGCTGACTGGGTGGCTGGCCGGGATCCGGTGCTCGACTGGATCCTCGCGCTCTAGCCCGCCCCGCCCGCCGCGCCAGCCTCGGCCGCCGGCGCGCCGCTCCCGCGCCCGTAGACCTCAGAATCCTCCGCATGGTGGTCATGACCTCACCAACTGCTTCGCCGACTCGAGCTAGCCGCGATCACCTCGCCGAGCTTGCTGACCGGCCTACCCAGCCAGGGACGCCGGAGCCGGGCCAGCAGCTCCCTGCGGCGGAGCGCCGGCTGTTCCGGCGGTTGGGCCTCTTCCGCGCCGCCTTCGCTGCTCGACAAGAGGCTCTTGCTACGGCGCCAGGGCGCCGACGGTGAGCCGTGCCTCGCGCTGCACGAGCTTCTAGGCCGGAGTACCTGCCTCGCCAGCCTCGGCCGCCGGCGCGCGGCCGTCGTGCCGCTTCCCCCGTGAAGCGCCCCACGCCAGCGACTGCCCAAGGTGCGCCCGCAGGTCGTCGAAGAGGGTGTAGAACACAGGAACGACCAGCAGGGTGAGCAGGGTGGCGACCGTCATGCCCCCTACCAGCGCCACCGCGAAGCTGGTGTAGGAGAGGCCGATCGAGGTGCTGCCGGCGAGCAGCAGCGGCACCATGCCGAAGATGGTGGCGAGCGCCGTCATCATGATCGGGCGGAAGCGACGGTGGGTGGCCACCACCAGCGCCTCCTCGCGCGGGTAGCCGGCGATGCGCAGGCGGTTGACGTAGTCGATGAGCACGATGCCGTTGTTGACCACCACGCCGATCAGCACCACCACGCCGACCATGCCGAGGAAGTCGATGTCGAGCCCCGAGATCATGTGCCCCCACGCAACGCCGAGGAAGGCGAGCGGGATGGTGAGCACGATCGACAGCGGCAGCACGAAGCTCTCGAAGAGGAAGGCCATCAGCAGGTAGATGAAGACGATCGACAGGCCGACGGCGAAGAGCAGCCCCTTGGCGTCGTCCGGCATCCCCTGCGCTTCGCCCTCGCCGATCTTCACCCCCTCGGTCAGGTCGACCTCGGCGAGCGCCGTCTGCATCGCCTCCTTGGCGTCCTTCTCCTTGCCCTCCTCGAGCTCGAAGACCAGCTCGCGGGCGGTGCGGCGGTCGCTGCGTTCGATCTCGCGCGGCGCCGGCAGGAAGCGGGTGCGGGTGAGCGAGCGCAGCGGCACCTGCTCGCCGCCCGGGCTGGGCACCGCGAAGTCCTCGAGCTGGGCGAGGGTGGCGCGGTCCTCTTCGCGGAAGCGCACGCGCACCGGCACCTCCTTGCCGTCGCGCGAGTAGCGCGGCAGCGCCTGGCCCCGGAGGGCGTAGCCGACCACGGCGGCCACGACCTCCGGCGACACGCCCAGGCGGCGGGCGCGGCCGCGATCGACCACCAGCGCCACCTCCTCGGTGGGGCGGTCGGAGTCCTTGCGCAGCCCCAGCACCCCGGGCACGGCGAGCAGGCGGGCGGTGACCGCCTCCGCCGTCGCCTCCAGCTCGTCGACGTCCTCGCCGAACAGCGGCACGCGGAAGGTTCCCTTCTGCTCCTTCTCCTGCTCGCTCTCCTGGCCGGTGAAGAAGCGCACCCCGGGCTTCTCGGGCAGCAGCTTGAGCACCGCAGCGGTGATCTCGCGCGGCGTCGGGCCGTCCTCGCGGTCGGGGTCGAACCAGCCCTCGATCTCGCCGACGGTGGCGCGGTGGAAGACGAACCAGCCGGCGAGGCCGTATTCGTCCTTCTTGCCCTCCACCACCTTCTCGCAGCGGAGGAAGAACTGCTCGGCCTCCTCGAAGGTGGTGTCCTGCGGCAGCTCGACCTCGATGTGGAAGCCCTGCTGCTCGTCCTCCTGCTGCTCCACCACCTTCACCACCTTGCCGAAGACGGCGAAGGTGGCGACCAGGGTGAGCAGCAGCAGCATGGCGACGTCGAGCCGCCGGTGCAGGCCGCGGCGCAACAGCCGCTCGTAGAAGTCGTTGAGCCGCCCCATGGAGCCCTCGTAGGTGTGGCGCAGCACGTCGTTGACGCGCTGGTGGGTGCGGCGGAAAGCGGTGGGGCTCTCGTGACCTCCTTGACCAACACTGCTGGGGAGGGTCAGGTAGACGGCGAGGGGCACCAGCACCAGCGCCACCACCAGCGAGGCGACCACCGAGATGCAGATCGGCATCGCCAGCCGGACGAGGAAGAACTGCCCCTCTCCTTCGACCAGCGAGGCGGGCAGGAAGACGATCACCATCGTCATCGTCGCCATGGTGATGGCGAGGGCGATCTCGCGCGCGCCCTCGATGCAGGCCTGGCGGCGCGGCATGCCGTCCTTGTGGAAGCGGAAGATGTTCTCCGCCACCACCACCGAGTTGTCGACCAGGAGGCCGCAGGCGATCATCAACCCGAGCAGCGAAATGATGTTGAGCGTCTCGCCCGAGAAGTACATGACGGCGAGCGCTACCAGCAGCGAGAGCGGGATCGACAGTGTGATGATCAGCGTCATGCGCAGGCGGCGGAGGAAGAAGAACAGCACCCCGACGGCGAACAGGGTGCCGAGCGCGCCGGCCTCCACCAGCTTGCCCAGGCTCTCGAAGATGATCTCGCGCTGGTTGAACAGCTTCTCGATGCCGATGCCGCGCAGGCGCGGGTGCTCGCGAAGGCGCTCGATCTCCTCGGCCACCCGGCCGGCCACCTCGACGGTGTTGGCGTCGCCCTCCTTGAACACCTGCAGCGCCACCGCCGGCAGGCTCATGGCACGCACGCGGAACGTGGTCTCGGGCTCGGCGTAGCGGATGGTGGCGACGTCGGCCAGCCGGATCCCCGGCGCCACCGGCCGCTGTCGCAGCTCTTCGATGTCGCGGTAGCGCGCCATGGAGCGCAGCAGCAGCTTCCTACCGGCGGAGTTGACGTGGCCGCTCGCCAGGGTGAAGTTGTCGCCGCCGAGGTCCTGGGCGAGGCGGTAGATGTCGAGCCCCGCCGAGGCGGTGCGCTCGCGGTCGAGCTCGATGAGGATCTCCTTCTCGAGCTGCCCCTGCACCTCGACGCTCGCCACTCCGTCGAGGCGCTGCAGCGCCAGCACGATGACGTCGCGGATCAGGTCGTAGGAGTCGGTCACCGAGGGGTCGATGGTGAGCCCGTAGAGCGCCACCGGGATGCCGGTGTCGTCGTCCTTTCTGATGAAGACTCGCTGCACGTCGTCGGGCAGCCGCGTGCGGGCGCGCTCGACGCGGTCGCGCACCTCGCGGTAGGCGACGTCCATGTCGGTGCCCTGCTTGAACTGCATGAAGACCCGTGCGATGCCGGGGTTGGCGCGCGAGTCGAGCGAGGAGAGGCCGCCGACGGTGGCGAGCTCCTCTTCGAGCGGGCGCACGATCTTCTCGACCACCTCCTCGGGCGGTGCGTCGCGCCAGGGCACGGCGACGCGCAGGAAGGGCTCCGAGAAGCCGCGCGGGATGAGCTCGAGCGGGATGCGCGCCGTGGCCACCGCTCCCACCACCAGCACGCTGGCGAGCAGCACCAGGACGGTGATGCGGCGATTGAGGGAGAGCTCGGGGAGGCGTTCGCCCAGGTTCATCTGCCACCCCTCACTCCCCAACCCCTCTCTCCCCTCGCCGGGGAGAGAGGGGCCCGGAATGGAAGTCCGCTCATGCGCTCTCCGTAACCGGAGCGTCGCCCCCTTGAATCTGGGCCGGCGCATCCTCCACCCGCCGCCCGCGCAGGCGCTCGCGGGCCGCCTCGGTGAGGGCGTAGAGCACCGGGATCACCACCAGCGTGAGCAACGTCGAGACCACCATGCCGCTGATGACCGTCACCGCCATCGGCGCGCGCAGCTCGGCGCCGTCGCCGATGCCGAGCGCCATCGGCACCAGGCCAAGCGTCGAGGTGGCGGTGGTCATGAAGATCGGCCGCATGCGCACCTCGCCGGCGAGCAGCAGGGCGTCGCGCACCGGCATGCCGCGGCTGCGCAGCAGGTTGGCGTAGTCGACCAGCACGATGGCGTTGTTGACCACGATGCCGGCGAGCAGGATCATGCCGAGGAAGACGACGATCGACAGGCTGGTGCCGAGCAGCCAGAGGGTCACCGCGCAGCCGAAGAAGGCGAGCGGGATCGAGAACAGCAGCAAGAAGGGCTGCAGCAGCGACTCGAACTCCGCCGCCATGATCACGTAGACGAGGAAGATGGCGAGCCCGAGGGCGAGCCAGAGACTGCCGGCCGAGCGCTGCCACTCCTGGTGCTGGCCGGTAACCTCCCAGGTCAGGCCCGGTGGCCAGTCGAGGCGGCCGAGCGCGTGCTGGATCGCACCGACCGAGTCGCCGAGCGAGCCCTCGCCGAGGTTGGCGCGCACCAGCGCCACCCGCCGGCCGTCGACCCGCCGGACCTCGCTCGGCCCCTCGCCGAGCTGCACCGCCGCCACCGCGGCGAGCGGGATCGGTCGCTCGCCGCCCGGGTTGACCACCAGCTCGCGCACGTCGTCGATCGCCTGGCGGTCGTCCTCGCGCAGCCGCACCACCAGCGGGATGCGGCGGTCGCCGACGTTGAAGCGCGACGCCTCGAAGCCGCGCACCAGGTTGCGAACCCGTTCCGCCACCTGCGCCAGGTTGAGGCCGTAGCGGGCGAGCAGCTCGCGGTCGTAGACCACCTCCACCTCGGGGGCGCCGGCCTCCAGCGTGCTCTCGACGTCGCGCAGCTCGGGCAACTCCGCGAGCGCGGCGCGCACCCGCTCTCCCTGCGCCCTGAGGTCGTCGAGGCGGTCCCCCTGCACCTCCACCTCGATCGGGGTGCGGAAGCTGAACAGCACCGGCCGCGTCACCCGGTGGTCGAGGTCGGGGACGGCGGCGAAGCGCTCGCGCAGGTCGGCGATCACCGCCGACTCGACGCGCGGATCGGCGTCGGCGAGCACCACTTTGAAGCGCGCCGTGTGCTCCCCTTCGTCGGCGCGCTGGCTCTGCGCCGGGTCGAAGCCGTAGGTGGTGAGCAGCGAGGCAATGGTGCGCCCGCCGTTCTGCTTGTCCTTCTCGCGCACTCGCTGGGCGGCGAGAATGGCGCGCTCGACCGGCGACAGCGTCGCCACCGTTTCCTCGAGCGGTGTGCCGGGTGGCAGCGAGAGCTCGAAGGTCAGCTCCCCCTGGTGCACCTCGGGCAGCAGCTCCGAGCCGAGGTCGGCGAACAGCCAGAAGGTGAGCCCCATGCAGGCGACGATCAGCGCCATCACCACCCCGGGGCGCGCCAGTGCGCCGGCGAGCAGCCGGCGATAGCCCGCCGCGGTGGCGCCGAGGGCGCGCTCGGTGAATGCCACCGGGCCGCGCCGCAACACCGCGCCGAGCGGGCGGCCGACGAAGCGCACCACCAGCTTGCCGAGGGTCACCAGCAGCAGCAGCAGGCCGAGGGCCAGCAGCCCGAGCAGCTCGAGCAAGGTGCCGAAGACGAGGCGGATCAGCAGGTAGGGCACCAGCAGCAGCCGCCAACCCCCGCGCAAGTCGCCGCGGAAGCGGTGCCACGACTCGAAGCGGAAGAGCCGGAACCCCTCGTCGACCCCGCCGAGGGCGACGCCGCGCCGCGAGGCGAGCATGGGGATGAGCCACACCGCCACCACCAGCGAGGCGATGTTGGAGACGATCACCGCGAAGGCGAGGTCGCCGAAGGCCTGGCCCGCCACGCCTTCGACGAACACCATGGGGAAGAACACGGCGATGTTGGTGAGCGTCGAGGCGGTGACCGCGGCGCGTACCTCGGTGGTGCCGCGGATCACCGCGGTGACCAGGTCGTCCCCCTCCTCCTGGCAGCGGAAGATCGACTCCAGCACGACGATCGAGCAGTCGACCAGCATGCCGACGCCGAGCGCCAGGCCGCCGAGCGACATGATGTTGAGCGAGACGCCGAAGATGTTGAGCGGCGCGAAGCTCATCGCCAGCGCGGCGGGGATGGCGATCGAGATGATCGAGGTGGTGCGCACGTTGCCGAGGAAGAGGAAGAGCACCGCCACCGCCAGCAAGCCGCCCACCACCGCGTTGCTGCGCAGCTCGGCGATGCTGGCGCGGATGAACTCCGAGCGGTCGGCGACCACCGCCAGCTTCGCCCCTTCGTCGCGATAGAGCTGACCGGCGAGGGCGACGGGCTTGCGCTCGCCACGCGCCTCGGCGGCCGGCTTGCCCTTGTCGCCCTTCTTGGGCGCCGGCTCGGGCTTGCCGTCCTCCCACTTGCCGAGCGCGCGCCGCACCCGCTCGGAGAGGGCCACCATGTTGGCGTCGGCCTCCTTGAACACCTCGAGCCGCACGCTTTCGGCACCGTCGGTGCGCGACAGCAGCTGGCGCTCGCGATGGGCACGCACCACCCGGCCGAGGTCGCCCACGCGCACCTCGCGCCCGTCGATGGTGGCCACCACGGTGTCGGCGATCTCCGGCAGGTCGCCGTATTCGTTGAGGGTGCGCACCATGTATTCGGTGGTGCCCTGCTTGAGTGTGCCGCCCGCGACGTTGACGTTCTCCTGCCGCAAGCGGTCGATGACGTCGCCGATGGTCAAGCCGGTGCGCTCGAGCTCGCCGCTCTCGAGAAGCACGTGGATCTCCTCCTCGAGGCCGCCGCGCACTTGCACCGCGGCGACGCCGGGGATGGGCTCGAGGGCGCGCTTGATCTGCAGCTCGGCGATGCGACGCAGCCGGCGCAGCCCCTCTTCGCCCTGGAACTCCGCCCCCTCGCCGGCGAGCGAGAGCTCCATCACCGGGTCGAGGGAGGGGTCGAAGCGCAGCACCAGCGGGCGGTCTGCCTCTTCGGGGAGGAACACCGTGTCGAGCTTCTCGAGGGTGTCCTGCACCGCGTCGGACATCTCTGTGTCCCAGGAGAACTCGAGCACCACGTCGGAGACGTCGGCCCGCGAGACGCTGGAGACCCGCCGCAGGCCGGCGACGACGCCGAGGGCCTCCTCGATCGGCCGCGAGATCTCGTTCTCCACCTCCTCGGGCGCCGCGCCGGCGTATTGGGTGCGCACGGTGAGCGTCGGGTAGGAGAGCTCCGGCATCAGCGCCAGCGGCAGCCGGAAGTACGACAAGGTCCCGAAGACGATCAAGGCCAGGAAGACGACCGCCACCGCTACCGGCCGGTGGGTGGCAAACGAGCGCAGCGAGTGCAGGCCGCTGGCGAGGGCCCCTGCGGCCGGCGATGCAGTTGCGGCGCCGCTCGCCGCGGCGCCGTCCTGCGGCCTCGACCCCGGTTGCGAGGGCAGCGCCCCGCGATCGCCGCGCTCGCCGCTCTCGTCAGCCGGCACGACGCGGCTCCGCGGCGGCCGGCACGGCGCCGCTCGCCGGCGCGCCGATCACCCGCACCTTGGAACCCGGCTTGAGCCCCGCCTGCCCCGCCACCACGACGCGGTCGCCGACGGCGAGCGCCACCTGGCCGGGCACCGGGCCGACCTCGACGTGGCGCGCGTCCTCGAGGGTTGGATGCACCATCAGGCGCTCGACGGTTTCGTCCGCCTTGACCCGGTAGACCCAGGCCTGGTCGTGGTCGAGCAGCAGCGCGCGCTTGGGGAGCAGCAGTGCGTCCTGCCGCACGTTGGTCACCAGTTGCACGTCGAGGAACATGCCCGGCATCAGCCCGGGCTGCTGGGGCACGCGCACCGTCACCTTGACGGAGCCGCTCTTGGGGTCGACCACCGGCGCCACGCGGTCGACGACGCCCGGGAAGACGACCCCGGGGCGTGCCTGCGCGGTGATACGCGCCGGCTGGCCGGCCCGCACGCGTCCGAGCTCGCGCTCGGGCACGAAGACGCGCACCACCAGGGTGTCGAAGTCGACGATGTCGAACAGCGACTGATCCATGGTCACCGCGTCGCCGAGCTTCACCCGCCGCACCGCCACGGTGCCGGCGATGGGAGCGCGCACGTCGGTGTAGCCGAGGCTCTGCCGCGCTTCGTCGAGGGCGATTTCGAGCTGTTGCAGCTCGTGCCGCGACTCGGTGAACTGCTGCTCGCTGATCAGCTTCTCCGCGAACAGGCGCTTCTGGCGCTCGTGGTCGGCCTTGGCCTTGCCGAGCTGCCCCTCCACGCGGGCCACGCCCGAGCGCTGCTCGTCGTTTTGCAGCTTGGCGAGCAACTGGCCGCGGCCCACCCGCTGCCCCTCCTCGACGAGCAGCTGGACGACCCGCCGCACCGAAGGGCTCTGCGAGTGCACGGGCACCGCTTCCTCGGCCTCGAGGTCGGCCGAGAAGCGCAGCACGGCCTCCATCGGCCCACGCCGCAGGGTCGCCACCTCGACCGGCGCGGCCTGCGGCGGAGCCGCCGCTTTGTCCTTGTCGCCTTTGCCGCCTTCACCGGACGGCGCGGCGCTGGCGCGCGAGTCCCCGCCGCCGCAGGCGCCGGCGCCGAAAAGGGCGGCAGCGAGGAGCGCCGCCGCCATGGAGCGATCGACCCAGCTCTTGCCCATACTTCGATCCCCAGTGCCTTTCAGCCGATGGTCGGAGCCGTCACCTGTCGCGGAGTGCCTGCTCGATATACGCAGCGCCCCGCCTCCACCTTACGTGAGGGGGCCGACGAAAGTTGCCGCCAGCCTGGCCCATTCGGGCCCTTGGATCAGGGGGAGGAGTCGAGGATCACGGAATCGTCCACCGCAAGGCGGCCCGGCTCCACGGTCGAGCCGTAGACGCCGAGGCAGCCCTGGCGGTCCTCGACGATCGTGCGCAAGATCGCCGGGTTGCGCTCCGTCGTGGCGGGATCGATGGTGACGACGGCGCAGCGACCGTCGCGTTTGTCGACACGCATTCGCATGCCGCCGATGGACAACACGCAGCCCACCCAGGCGTCCTCGGGGAACGCCGCCTCGGCGGTCGCCTCCACCAGGATGTTCGGTCGAAAGCGCTGGACCTCGAGCTGGGCGCCGACCAGTGCGCCGAGGCGGGCAATCGTCTGAGTGGTGATGAGGGCCAGCGGAAACGTATCGAAGACCCCGCGGTCCTGCTTGATGACGCGCACTCCGGGTCCGAGCTCCGCGCCGAGCGCCGGGTCGGAGACGTCGAAGGTGACCCCCGACGGAGTGCGGACGACCGTCGGTGACTTGTCGGGCCGGGCCGGCTCCACCAGGGACGGGCGATAGTGACTCATGTCCCCTCGCTCACGGAGCGTGAGCCAGGGAAACCCGCTCTGCACCACCCCGTCCCGGATGAAGGCCCAGCGGCGATCGCCGGCGAGGCCATGCCAGGTGACCTCGGCTTCCGCCAGCTTCTCGCCACCCATCGACTTGACCGGGTAGCGCCACAATCCCACCACGCGGCCGACGTTCCTGCCGTTCCGAGACCAATCCATGGGGCCACCTCTTCGAGAGAGGCGCCCTTGGTGTTCGAGCCAGCATCGAGCGTGGCGGATTCGATCCGCTGCAGCGCCTCTCGACGGTGGCTGCGCTGCCGACGGCAGCGCGACGGACACGACGGTGCGAAGCAGACCAGCAAGCGACGCCGCGGTCAAGCCCTTCAGCTGGCAGCCAGAGGGCGCCGACTCAGGGGCTACGGAACGTCCAGAGCCACGGAACGGGCCCGCGGCTCAGAGGAGCTCGTGTTCCTCGGCATAGGTGACCAGCTCGACGCGGCTGGCGAGCCCGAGCTTTCCCATCAAGTTGGCACGGTGGGTCTCGACGGTGCGGATGGAGAGGTTGAGCAGCTCGGCGATCTGTCGATTGGTGTTGCCTCGGGCGAGGAGGCGCAGCACGTCGACCTCGCGAGGGGTGAGGATCTCCGCGGGCACCTGACGCTTCCCCGGCGGTGCCGGGGCGAGCCCTCGCGTCATCGTGGCGTGGACGTAGAGGTTGCCGTCGCGCACCGTGTGGATGGCGCGCAGGATCTCCGGCTCGTCGGCGCGCTTGACGACATAGCCGTCGCCGCCTGCGCTCAGCGCCTCCTTCAGCATGCCTTCCTCTTCGTGCATGGTGAGGAACACCACGAGGACGCCGGGGAACTTCGCCTTGAGGGCGCGGGTCGTCTCGATGCCGTTCCCGCCGGGCATGCTGATGTCGAGCAGGACGAGATCGGGCCGGAGCTCGCCGGTGCGCAGCAGGACCTCCGCGCCGGTACCGGCCTCGCCGACCACCTCGAGCTCGGGATCGGCGGCGAGCAGCCGCCGCATGCCGGCTCGCAGCAGCGGATGATCGTCGGCAATCAGGACTCGCGTAGGCAAAGCTCACCTCGACCGCGATCGTCGCTCGGCACTGCTCACCTCGACCGCAATCGTCGTACCGGCCCCGGGGGCGCTCTCGATGGTCAGCTTGCCGCCGAACGACTCGGCGCGCTCGCGCATGCCGACGATACCGAGGTGCTCGTCGCCCTCGGAAGATCCCGGCGTGAAGCCGACCCCGTCGTCCTCGACCACCACCAGGACGCGCCCCTCGCCGCTCTCCAACAGCACGTCGACGCGGCTCGCGCCGGCGTGCCGAACGACGTTGGTGACCGCCTCCTGGACGACGCGGTAGAGCGTCGTCTCGACGGCGGGCGGCAGCCGTTCGCCGTCGAAGCCGCGCGCCTTGTAGAGCACCGCGAGGCCCGACTTCGCCTCGATCGAACCAAGGTACTGACGCAGCGCGGCGTCCAGCCCCAGCACGTCGAGACTCGGCGGCCGCAGCGCCCCCGCAAGGCGGTGGAGGCTGTCGATCACCCCGTCGGTCGTCTGCTTGAGCTCGGCGACGCGGGCCGAGATGCCGTGGCGGCCGCCGCTCTCGCGCTCGAGCAGCTGCAATCCGTAGCGAAGCGACACGAGCGCCTGGCCGGCCTCGTCGTGGAGCTCGCGGGCGACCGTGCGGCGCTCGTCCTCCTGCACCTCGACGAGACGACGCGAGAGGTCCTGCAGCCGGGCGCTCGCCGCCTGCATCTGCGCGAAGAGAACGGCATTCTCCACCGCCACCGAGGCCTGCGACGAGAGCGTCTCGGCGAGCCTCAGGTG
>Ga0075431_100002130_pt1 | contig 18924 bp, 17 predicted proteins | sample RhiMetdeltSRZDD5_FD_75297 | JGI IMG/M metagenome (GOLD analysis project Ga0075431, IMG submission 75297) | Populus rhizosphere microbial communities from Tennessee, USA - Rhizosphere MetaG P. deltoides SRZDD5 | ecosystem: Host-associated > Plants > Roots > Rhizosphere > Soil | place: USA... | reverse complement strand
TGCCGACCCACAGGTGGCGCGCCATCGGGTGCGGGCGCGGTCGGCGCTCCCCGGCTACGTCGAGACGGAGCAGCCGGTCCTGGCGTGGCCGACGGCGCGCCACGTCGGAGAAGCGCTGGCCGCCGTCGTCGGCGTCAACCGCTATCTCGTCGAGGACGCCGCTGCCCGCGTCAGCGTGGACTACGATCCGCGACCGGCGTCGATCGACGTCCTGGCCGCGACGCGCGACGGCGCGCCGTCCGTGCACGACGGCGTGCGCGGCAACCGGTTCCTCTCGCGCCGCTTCGAGCACGGCGACGTGGAGAGTGCGCTGCGGGGCGCGGCCGCCGTCATCGAGCGCGCGTTCCGGACGAATCGCCAGTGCGCGGCGCCGCTCGAGGGACGCGCCGGCGTCGCCGACTGGAACGCGGCGGAGGGCAAGCTCACCCTCTGGTCGGGCACCCAGGTCCCGCACCTGGCGCGCCATCTGCTCGCCGAGCTCCTCGGTCTGCCGGAAAACCGCGTGCGCATCGTGGCCGGCGATGTCGGCGGCGGCTTCGGGGTGAAGGCGCTGCTGTACCCCGAGGACGTCGCGCTGTGCGTGCTCGCCATGTCGCTCGGGCGTCCCGTGAAGTGGGTGGAGCAGCGGCGCGAGGCGATGCTCGCGTCCGCGCACGCGCGCGACCATCACTACGCCGTCCGCGCCGGCTTCGACGCCGCCGGCCGGCTCCTCGGCCTCGACGTGCGCGCGACGTGCAACGCGGGCGCGTACTCCGTGTTCCCGTGGACGGCGGGCATCGAGGCGCTGATGGCCGGCGGTCTCCTCACGGGTCCGTACAAGCTCGAGCACTACCGCTGCGACGTGGTGGCCGTCGCCACGCACACGACGCCGGCCGGTCCCTATCGCGGCGTGGCACGGCCGGCGACGACGTTCGTCATGGAGCGCGTGCTCGACCTCGGTGCGCACGCGCTCGGCCTCGATCCCGTGGCCATCCGCCGCGTGAATCTCATCGGACCGGCCGATCTGCCGTACACGGGGCCAACGCGGCTCGTGCACGACAGCCCCAGCTATGCGGTGTGCTTCGACAAGGCGGTGGAGGCCATCGGCTACGACGCCTTCCGGAGCGAGCAGGCGCGCCTGCGGCAGCAGGGCCGCCACGTCGGCGTCGGCTTCGCGGTCTACAACGAGCTCACCGGCCTCGGTCAGGCGGCGTCGGCGGGGCCGCGCATGCCGTTCCGGACCGGTCACGAGGGCGCGACCGTGCGGATGGATCCCTCCGGCGCCGTCACCGTGCTCGCCGGCGTCACCTCGCAGGGACAGGGACTCGAGACGACCGTCGCTCAGCTCGCCGCCGCCGAGCTCGGCGTGTCCGTCGAGATCGTGCGCGTCGTGCTGGGCGATACGGACGCCACGCCGTTCGGCCTCGGTGCCTTCGCCTCGCGGCAGGCGGTGATCGGCGGCGGCGCCGTTGTGCTGGCCGCGCGCGCCGTCCGCGACAAGGTCGTGCGCATCGCGGCGCACGTCCTCGAGGCGGCCGTGGACGATCTGCTGCTGAGCGACGGGCGGCTCGGCGTGAAGGGCGCGCCCGGTCGCGAGATCTCGCTGGCCGAAGTCGCGCGGATCGCGCACCTCGAGACGCAGCGGCTGCCGAAGGAGCTCGAGCCGGGGCTCGAGGCCACGCGCTTCTACGATCCGATTCGCGGCACGTTTGCCGCGGGAGCGCAGGCGGCCATCATCGAGATCGATGCCGAGACCGGTGCTTTGTGGATCCGCAAGTACGTCTGCGTGGAGGACACCGGGCGGGTGATCAATCCCCGCATCGTCGAGGGGCAGGTCCAGGGGGCGATCGCGCAGGGGATCGGCGGCGCGCTCGCCGAGCATCTCGTCTATGACGCGGCCGGTCAGCTACTCACCGGCAGCCTCATGGAGTACGCGCTGCCGACGGCGACGACGGTGCCCCCGCTCGACATTGACCACATCGCGGTGCCCGCCGCCAACCTGCTCGGCGTGCGGGGCGTCGGCGAGGGCGGCACCCTCGGCCCGGCCGCCGTGCTCGCCAACGCGGTGGCCGACGCGCTGGCCCCGCTCGGCGTCGAGCCGAGCGAGCTGCCGTTGACGCCGGCCAGGCTATGGGGTGGGTGCCCGCGTCACTGAAGCGGCGCCGCGCGCGACAGGATCTCGGCGATCCGCCGGAACGTCGGGCGCAGACGCGTCGTATCGACGGCCGGCGCTGCGCGGACGGCGCTGTCGGCCTCGTCGTAGGCCAGCCGCATGGCGGTCGAGGTTGCGGGATGGCGCTGGCTGACGGCGAAGTCGACGAGGTTGTAGTACCGCCAGATCGCCTCGAGGAATCGCTGAGCCGTGGCCGCCGGGGCGGACGGGGCGGCAGCGAGCTGATGATCGGCCTCGCGCGCGAGATCCCGGGCGAGCGCCAGGAAGAATGTCATCAGGCCGTGCTCGACGCCGGCGGCGTCGCGCGCTTCGAGCGCCGCGCGCGTCCGGGCCTCGAGCCCCGCCGGCAGCGAGGCGGCGCGCGCCCGCATCTCGGTGCGGAGCGGCCCCTCGTCGAAGCGCCGCAGGGCCACGTCGAACTTCCCGGCCTGGACCGAGAACTTCACGTCGCGGAAGTTGGTGGTGATGGCGTTGTCCTTGGGCGCGTAGACACCGGTGTGATGGGCGCCGGCCGGCGTCGCCCCCACGACGGCCAGCAGCATGACGCTGAGCGTCGCCCTCATCATCGGCGAGCCATCCGGACGGCGATGAGCGCGCTCAGCCAGGCCAGACCGAGGATGGTGGCGCCGCCGAACGGCAGCCACAGTAGCCGCTCGGCCAGCGCCTTGCCACGCTCGATCCCGAGCGTCGGGATCAGCACGCTCCAGAGCAGGTACCCGAGGGGGTAGCCGATGCCGCCGAGCGTCAGCAGCAACAGCAGCGCGCGGCGCGTCGCCGCCCTGCGCGCGAGCGTCACCGCGACGGTCGTCGTCGCGATGATCACGAGCGCCATGCCCTCCGCGTGCATGTGAAAGAGTCGCAAGCCGGCGTCGACGCGAAAGATCGCCTCGTCGAGAATACGCTCGTCGACATCGCGCACGCCGACCAGCCCGTGCACGGCCGGCCGCGCCTGCATCTCGGCCCGGGCCCAGCGCGCCAGCTCGAGCTTGTAGCGGCCCATCGACGCGCCGCCGACCTCGGCCGCGAGGAGAAGCAGGATGGCGGCGAGCAGCACGGCGCGCGGGGGCAGATGCCACACCTCCTCGTTCGTCCCGGTCACCGTGCCTCCGGGCGCCGCGCGAGCGCGACCGTGAGGCCGATCAACCCTGTGATGGCGGCCAGGCCGAGCGGCGTCAGCACCCAGGTCTCCGCGAGCGCCACGCCATCGTCGCGGCCGAGCTCGACCACGGCCAGCGCGTAGGCGAGGTAGCCGAGCGGGAACGTGGCGCCCACGGTGAGCAGCGCGTACAGCGCTCGCCGGACCGGACGCGACCGCGCCACGCTCGCCACCAGGGTGCTCGCGAAGAACAGCACGAGGCCCATGCCCTCGGCGTGCACGTGGAAGAAGGACAGCCCCGCCTCGACGCTGAAGACAGTGCGCTCGCGCACCGCATCGTCGTACTCCGGCGTGCCCGTGAGCCCGTGGGCCGGCGCGTTCGCGGCGATGCGGGCGGCCGCCCAGCGCGCGGTCGACGGCCGCAGCTGCGACAGCATCGCCCCACCCAGCTCACCGAGCGTGATGACGACCACGGCGACGAAGACCACGAGCAGCGGAGGCCGGCTCACGACGCGGCGACCCTACCATCGGCGCTCGTGTTTGTCATGACGCGCCGGGTGTGGCAAGGTGGGCGCCGCATGCGGCGCGCCACGCACTATCTCGACAGCCTGCGGGACGGCCGCGCGGTCTTCCTGGACGGCGAGCGTGTGGGCGACGTCACCAAGCATCCCGCGTTCGCGGAGCCGATCCGCCGCATCGCCCAGACGTGGGACCGCGCGGCCGCGGCCGACGTCCAGACCTCCACGACGTACGTCGATGCCGCCAGCGGGCGTCGCCACAGCGGCATGTGGCTCATTCCGCGCTCGGCGGACGACCTCGCCCTCCGCCGCCGCGTCCATCGCCTGTGGGCGGAGCCGTCCTACGGCCTCATGGGACGCACGCCCGACCACGTCGCGTGTGTGCTGAGCGCCTTCGCGGGCTGGCGACAGCTCTTCGATCGCGGCGGGACCCGCTTCGGTGACAACGTCGTGCGGTTTCACGAGAAGGCGCGTGACGACGAGCTCTACGTCGCCTACGGCATCGTGCCGCCGCAGATCGATCGCTCACAGCCGGCTCACCGGCAGCCCGAGCCGTTTCTCTTTCCCGGCGTCGTCGCCGAGCGGGACGGCGGCATCGTGGTCCGCGGCGGCCAGGGCATCACGACCTCCGCGGTGCTGGCGGAGTGGCTCTTCATCTCCTACATCACGCCGCTGGTGCCCGGCGACGAGGACTACGCGCTGTCGTTCGTGACGCCGGTGAACGCGCCGGGCATCCGCATTCACCCGCGCCGCCCGTACGCGCAGGGCACCACCGGCGTGTTCGACTATCCGCTGTCGTCGCGCTTCGACGAGGTGGACGCCACGGTCGTGTTCGACGACGTCTTCGTGCCGTGGGAGCAGGTGTTCATCTACCGCGACGTAGACCTGGTCAACGCGCAGTTCCACGAGTCGCCCTCGCACACGCTCGCCAACTTCCAGTCGCTGGTCCGCTTCACCGTGAAGCTCGAGTTCATGGCCGGGCTCGCCCTGAAGCTGCTCGAGGTCCACGCCGGTGAGCGGAAGCCGGAGTCGCAAGCCACGCTCGGCGGCGAGATCGCCGCGCTGTGCGCGACGTTCGACGCGCTCGTGCAGGCCGCCGAGCGCCATCCCCTGATCCGCGACGGGGTGGCGCGGCCGCATCCGCAGTACGTCTACGCGGGCATGAGCCTGCAGCGCCGCCTCATCGTCGACATGATGCGCGCGCTCCGCGAGCTCGCCGGCGGCGCGTTCCAGCAGCTGCCGTCGGCCGAGGCCGGCTTCGACAGTCCGGAGACGCGCGCCGATTTCGAGCGCTTCATGCGCGGCGCCACCGCCAGCGCGCGCGAGCGGGTCAAGCTGCTGAAGCTCGTGTGGGATTTCGTGGGCACGGAGTTCGCGGGGCGACAGCTCCAGTACGAGATGTTCTACTCGGCCGCGCAGCCCGTCGTGAACACGCGGATGTTCCGCTCCTACGACTGGGAGCGCGGCAAAGCGGCCGTCGACCGCTGCCTGGGCGAGTACTAGGTGCCGACGCTCGGCCTCGTGAACATCGGCGCCCTCGCCACCGGCGAGCTTGCGGCGCCGCGACAGGAAGCCGAGGCGATCTTCATCGAGCATGGCCGCGTGGCCGCCGTCGGCGACGGCGCGCGCACGGGCGCCGCGCGGGCCGACGTCGTGATCGACTGTCGCGGCACCACGGTCATGCCGGGTCTCATCGACTCGCACTGCCACGTCGTGCTGGGCGATTACACGCCGCGACAGAAGACGGTCGACTTCCTCGACTCCTACGTTCACGGCGGCATCACCTCGGTGGTGTCGGCCGGCGAGGGCGTGCACGCGCCCGGACGGCCGCATGACCCCGCGGCCTCGAAGGCGCTCGCCATCGCCGCCGCCAAGTGCTTCGAGCATTTCCACCCGAACGGGATGAAGGTGAACGCCGGCTCCGTCGTGCTGGAGCCGGGGCTCGGCGATGGCGATTTCGCCGAGATGGCCAGCCACGGTGTTCGCCACGCCAAGTACGGTTTCGGCGGGTACGCGCATCCGCGCGACGGTGAGCCGGAGGTTCGACGCGCGCAGAAGCACGGCCTGTGCGTGATGTCGCACAGCGGAGGCAACTCGATCCCCGGCTCGAGCCCGATCAGCCACGACGTGCTGCTGCACCTGCGCCCGGACGTGTGCGGTCACGTCAACGGCGGGACGACGTCGCTCGACGAGGACGGGCTCCGCGCGATCGTGCGGGAGACGACGATGGCGCTGCAGATCGTGCAGGCGGGGAACCTCCGCTCCGCGCTGTTCATTCTCCGGCTGGCGCGCGAGGCCGGCGTGCTGGGGCGCCTCTGCGTGGCCAGCGACACGCCGACGGGTACCGGCGTCATGCCGATGGGCGTGCTGAAGAGCGTCTGCGAGCTCGCGTCGCTCGGCGACCTGGCGCCGGAGACCGCCATTGCGCTCGCTACCGGCAACAACGCCCGCGCCTTCCGCCTGACGACCGGCACCCTCGCCGTCGGACGTCCCGCCGATCTGGTCGTGTGCGACGCGCCGGCGGCATCGATGGCGGCCGACGCCTTCGGCGCCATCGCCCGCGGCGACATTCCCGGCATCTCGGCCGTCGTGATCGACGGCGAGGTGCGCGTCGGTCGCAGCCGCAACACGCCGCTGGCCAAGCGCCTGGCCACGATCACCGGCGCCGTGGTGCCGGGCGGCGGGCACTGACGGACGCGCGCCCGGCTTGACAGGCGAATTCGCGCCTGACTACAGTGCGAGGCCCGCATGAGCCACAGCACCTGGATCGGTCAGTCGGTCAAACGCGTCGAGGATTTCCGCCTTCTCACCGGACGCGGAACCTTCATCGACGACCATCCGCCCGTTGCCAACGTGCACCACGCCGCCATCGTGCGCTCGCCGCACGCGCACGCGCGCATCCACGGCTACGACGTGGCGGCCGCGCTGCGGATGGAAGGCGTGGTGGCCGTCCTCACCGGCTCCGAGGTGGCGAAGGCGTGCAAGCCATTCGGCGTGGGCGTGACGGCGCCCGTCCATTACTATCCGTCGGCCACCGACAAGGCGCGCTTCGTCGGCGAGCCGGTGGCGGTGGTGGTGGCGCGCGATCGCTATCTGGCGGAGGACGCGGCCGAGGCGGTCGTCGTCGACTACGAGCCGTTGCCGGCGGTGGTCGATCCCGAGCGCGCTCTCGACGCCGACGCGCCCGTCCTGCACGAGGCGGTCGGCTCGAACCTCGCCGGCCACCGCCGGCTCGTCTACGGCGATCCCGATCGCGCCTTCCGCGAGGCCGAGATCGTCATTCGGGAGCGCTTCAAGTTTCCGAAGTACGGGTCGACCCCGATCGAGACGTACGGGCTCATCGCGCGCTGGGACGCGCTCGACGGCGTGGTGACGGTGTGGTCGAATTTCATGGGCCCGTTCATCATGCACCCGCTGACGGCGCGGGTGCTCGGGGTGCCGGAGAACAAGCTCCGCTTCATCGTGCCGGCCGACATCGGCGGGTCGTTCGGCATCAAGTCGAGCATGTACCCGTACATCGCGCTGATCGCGCTCGCCGCGCGCAAGGCCGGCGTGCCCGTGAAATGGATCGAGGACCGGCGCGAGCATCTCATCGCCTCGTCCAGCGGCACCGACCGCATCGCGTGGCGCGAGCTGGCCGCGCGCAGGGACGGGACGGTCCTCGGCATGCGCTACAAGTGGTACGACAACGTCGGCGGGTACATTCGCAGCCCCGAGCCCGGCTGCTCGTTCCGTCCTACCGGCAACTTCGTGGGGCCCTATCGCTTCCAGAATCTCGAGGTCGATGCGTCCGTGGTCATGACCAACAAGAGCCTCACCGGGCCCAATCGCGGCTACGCGTGCGGTCATCTCTACTTCGAGACCGAGGGCATGATGGATCGTCTCGCCGAGGCGATCGGCGTCGATCCCGTGGAGGTGCGCCGGCGCAACTTCATCGCCGCCGACCAGCTGCCGTACCGCACGCCGACCGGCGGGCTCTACGACAGCGGCGATTACCAGGCCACCTTCGAGAAGGCGCTCGACATCGCGAAGTACGACGAGCTGCGTCGCGAGCAGGCGCGGGCCCGCGCGGCCGGCCGATACTACGGCATCGGGATCGCCGTCGCCATCGATCCGTCCGTCTCGAACATGGGCTACGTCGCCACCGCGCTCGATCCGCAGTTTCGCGCCAAGCCCGAGTACCTGCCGAAGTCGGGCGCCACGGAGTCGGCGAGCATCAAGATCGATCCGCTCGGGCGCGTGCTGGCCATTCTCGGCAGCACGCCGCAGGGCCAGGGCCACCAGACGATCGTGGCGCAGATCGTCGCTGACGAGCTCGGGGTGACGCCGGCCGACGTCACCGTGGTCGACGAGATGGACACCTTCACGCGGCCCTGGTCGATCTCGTCGGGCACCTACTCGAGCCGCTTCGGCTCCATCGGCACCAGTGCCGTCGCGCTGGCCGCGCGCAAGCTGAAGGCGAAGCTCGTCGATTATGCCGCGCACCTCATGGAGCTGCCCGTCGCGCAGCTGGAGTTCCGCGACGGGGCCGTGCGGACACGGACCGGCAAGGGCCCGTCGTACTCGATCAAGGAGCTGGCCGGTCGCGCGCACTGGAACACGGAGTCGCTGCCCGACGGCATGGAGCCGATGCTCCAGGCGACGGGGGTCTTCGGCTTCACCGAGGCGAAGTCCGTCGACCACGAGGACCGGGTGAATTCCTCGAACACCTACGGCTTCATCGCCGAGGTGATGGCGGTGGAGGTGGACCCGGACACGGCCGCCATCAGGATCGTGAAGTACGTCACCGTGCACGACGCGGGCGTCATCATCAATCCGATGATCGCCGAGGGACAGATCTACGGCGGCGCCCTTCACGGCCTGGGCGGCGCGCTCTACGAGGAGATGGAGTACGACGAGAGCGGGCAGCCGCTGGCCGGCACCTTCATGGACTACCTGGTGCCGACGGCGAGCGAGGCGCCGACCATCGACATCGCGCACGTCGCGTCGCCGTCGCCGCTCACCACGCTCGGCTCCAAGGGCCTCGGCGAGTCGTCATCCATGACGGTGCCCGCCGTCATCGCCAACGCCGTCACCGACGCGCTCAAGCCCCTCGGCGTGCGGATCACCGAGCTGCCGATGACGCCCAGCCGCCTCTGGCGGCTGATTCACGAGGCACGCACATAAAGCCGCCGAAGTTCGACTACCACGCGCCGCGCGGCGTCGACGAGGCGGTGGCGCTGCTCGCACGTTACGGGGGCGACGCCAAGCCGCTCGCGGGCGGCCAGAGCCTCGTGCCGCTGCTGAACTTCCGCCTCGCGCGACCCGCCGCACTGATCGATCTCAATCGCATCCCGGCGCTGAGCGGCATCCGTGAGGTGAATGGCCACGTCGTCTTCGGCGCCATGACCCGGCAGCGGGCGGTGGAGTTCTCGCCGATCGTGGCGCAGCGGCTGCCGCTTCTCACGGAGGCGACACGGTGGGTCGGGCATCTGCCGATCCGGTCGCGGGGCACGATCGGCGGCTCCATCGCGCACGCCGATCCGTCCGCGGAATATCCGGCGGTGCTCACGGCGCTCGGGGGCACGGTCATCGCGCGCGGGCCGAGGGGCGAGCGCGAGCTCGCGTCGACCGAGCTCTTCGAGACCTACCTCACGACCACGCTCGGGCCGGACGAGCTGCTCACCGAAGTCCGGCTGCCGGTCATGCCGGCCGGCGCCGGCTGGGCGTTCGAGGAGTTCGCGCGGCGCCACGGTGATTTCGCGATCGTCGGCGTGGCGGCGGCCTTGTGGCGCGACTCCGGGCGGTGGGCGGCGCGGCTCGCCACCGCCGGCGTCGGCCCGGTGCCGGTGCGGCTCCGTGGCGCCGAGGAGATCATCGCGCGCGACGGCGTCGGTGAAGCGGTGGTGACGGCGGCCGCGGCGCGCGCGGCGGAGCTCGTGCACCCAGACGGCGATCTGCACGCGAGCGCCGCCTATCGCCGGAATCTCACCCGCGTCCTCACAGAGCGCGCCTTGCGAAAAGCGATCGCACGCGCGAATCAACCACCTCGAACAGCCGAGCGACGATGACCGAGCCGCGGACCGTGCGGCTGACCGTCAACGGGATAGCGCGCGAGGGCCGGTGCCCGCCGCGGAAGCTGCTCGTGGACTTCCTGCGCGAGGATCTGGCGCTCACCGGCACTCACGTCGGCTGCGAGCACGGCATCTGCGGCGCCTGCACCATTCTCGTCGACGGCGAGGCCGCGCGCTCCTGTCTGATGCTGGCCGTCCAGGCGGACGGGGCCGAGCTGACGACGGTCGAGGGCCTGATGCGCGACGGCGCGCTCCATCCATTGCAGGAGGCGTTCCGCGAGCATCACGGTCTGCAGTGCGGCTTCTGCACGCCGGGCATGCTGCTGACCGCGCTCGATCTGCTGCGCGCCCACCCTGACCCGACCGAGGCCGACATCCGCGAAGGTCTCTCGGCCGTCCTCTGTCGCTGCACGGGCTACCACGGCATCATCAAGGCCGTGCAGGCCGCCGCACCGCGCCTGCGCTAGCTATACAGGCCCGAAGCCGATCGCCGTGCGGTCGTGGATGCGGAGCGGGCGGAAGCGGACCTTGCGGCCGATGGCGAGGTCCTCGAACGGAATGTCGACGATGCGGCCGAGCAGGGAGACGCCCTCGATCAGGCGCACGGCGGCGATCGCGTACGGGGCCTCACCGGCGTGGCCGCGCGGAGCGATGCGGATCACCGTGAACGACGTGATCTCGCCGTCGCCAGACAGCGCGGTCGGCGCCCACTGCCGGTGACCGCACTCCGGACACAGCTCGCGAGGTGGGATCGCGAGCGCGCCGCAGCCGGCGCATCGGATGCCGACCAGCTTGCCCTCGCGTGCCTGCTCGAAGAAGGCCTGCAGTGTGATGCGCGCGTCACTCACGGCCGAACAGGCTCACGAGGACGGTCGCCGTGTTGCCGCCGAGCGTGTGCGTCAGTCCGGTGCGTGCGCCCTCGACCTGTCGTGGACCCGCTTCGGCGCGGAGCTGGGTCACGATCTCGCAGATCTGTGCGGCGCCGGTGGCACCGATCGGATGGCCCTTGGCCTTCAGCCCTCCGGACGGATTGACGGGGACCTTGCCGCCGAGGCTCGTCCAGCCCTTCTCGGCCGCGAGCCCGCCCGTGCCTGGCTCGAAGAGCCCGAGGCCCTCGGTCGCGACGATCTCCGCGATCGTGAAGCAGTCGTGGAGCTCCACCACGTCGACGTCTTCCGGTCGCTTGCCGGCCTGCCGGTAGGCAGCCGCCGCGGCGCGCTCGGTGGCCGGCACGCGGGAGAGATCGCGCTTGTCGCCGAGAAGCATCCAGTCGGAGGCGGCCGCCGAGCCGAGCACCCAGATCGGGCGCCGGCTCCGGCGCGCGACCTCTTCGGAGGCGAGCACCAGCGCGGCGCCGCCGTCGGTGAACGGGCAGCAATCGTAGAGCTTCAGCGGGTCGGCCACGCGCGCCGAGCTGAGCACGGTCTCGAGCGTGATCTCCTTTTGGAACTGCGCCTTCGGATTGAGCGCGCCGTGCTTGTGGTTCTTTACCGCCACCGCCGCCATCTGCGCCTCGGTGGTGCCGTGCTTGTGCATGTGGGCGCGGGCGACCAGGGCGAACACGCCAGGAAAGGTGAGGCCGATCGTCTGCTCCCACGCCGCGTCGGACGCGTACGCGAAGTACTCGGTGGAGTCCGCCGTGGGCACGTTGAGCACGCGCTCGGCGCCGCCCACCATGACGACGTCGGAAGCGCCCGAGGCCACCTCCATGACCGCGTGCCGGAAGGCCGCGTGCGAAGAGGCGCACGCCGTCTCGAAGCGCGTGGTCGGAATCGACGGCAGCCCGAGCACGGACGCCGCCTGGGGCGAGGTATGCAGCTGCTTCTCCGTCTCGCCGCCGACGACGTTGCCGTAGTACAGCGCCTGGATCCGGCTGGCGGGGATGGCCGCGTCGACCAGCGCATCGGCGGCGGCCTCGGCGAACAGCTCCGCGGAGGTACGCTCGTGCTTGCCGAACTTCGTGGTTCCGACCCCGATCACCGCGACTCGTCTCATATCGTGATCATAACAAACTACAATGTCGGCTCATGGCGCTGGTCATCGTCGGCTGCGGCTGGATCGCGCGCCGTCACGCCGCGGCCGCCCGCACCCTCGGGCTCCCGGTGGTCTTCGCCAGCCGCGATCTCGCGCGTGCCCGCGCCTATGCGCAGGAGTTCGGCGGCGTGGCGGCGTACGGTGCCTATGACGCGGCGCTGCGACATCCGGGGGCACGCGGCGCCATCATCTGCACGCCGCACGATCGACACCTCGCGGACGTCCTCGCCGCGCTGGCGGCCGGCTGTCACGTGCTCGTGGAGAAGCCGATCGCCTGCACGCTGGACGAAGCCGACCAGATGATCGCGGCCGCCGCCGGCGCCGGGCGCGTGCTGATGGTGGCCGAGAACTTCCGGTTCATGCCGGGCTTTCGCGCGGTGCGATGGGTCATCGAGGAGGGGCGGCTCGGCGCGCTGCGCGAGCTGCACCTCGTCGCGCGCGGCCTTCGCCGCCAGACAGGGTGGCGGTGCACGCCCGGCGCCGGCGGCGGCGCCCTCATCGACGGCGGTATCCATTACGTCCACGCCCTGCGCTGGTGGGGCGGCGAGATCCGCCGTGTGTTCGCGCTGCGGCCGCCCCAGACGCTCGAGATGGTGGGCGAGGACGCGGTCGACCTGCTGGCCGAGCTCGACGGCGGGGCCGTGGGCATCCTTGCCAATTCACTTGCCGCGCGAGGGGTTCCGCGGTTTCAATGGTCGTCGGTGACGGGAACCGCGGGCACGTGCTTCGTGGATAACCGTGGCCGCCTCGTGGTCGTACGTGGCGAGGCCGGGCTGCGGGTGCGCGCTTTCCGGCGTGATGTGCGCGGCCACGCGGCGATGCTGACGGCCTTCGACACCGCCATGACGACGGGCCGAGCTGACGAGATGGATGGGAACGCCGGCCGCCGCGATCTCGCCGTCGTGCTCGCCGCCTACCGCTCGATCGCCGAGCGCCGTCCGGTGGATCTCGAGTGCTGAGCGAAGAAGCGCTGATCTTTCTCGGCGGCCTGGCCGCGCTCGGAGCCGTCGCTCTCGGCGTTCTCGAGCTGCTGTGGCCGACGCGGTCGAAGCATCCGGTGCGTCCGAGCGTCGTCGCGCCATCGGCGCCACCACCGCCGCCTCCCGCACCGCTTGCCGCGCCGGCGACATCGCCGACGTCGCCGCGCCGGTGGCGCTCGACCCGCCGTCGACACGCCCTCGATGGCTCGGGCATCCCGTACCGCCGTCGGCCGCCGAGCGAGCCGGTGACCGTCGCGCTCCGCGCGTCGTTCGAGGAAGAGCCGCTCCCGGCCGTGGCCGTCACGCCGCGTCGGATCTCGATCGAGCCAGCGGTGACGGCGCGTGCCGAAGCGGGCGGCGAGCTGGCCGACGCCGCCGAGCAGTGCTGTGCCCTCTACCAGAGCGGCGCCTATGCGGAGGCGGTGGCGGCGGCGACGGTCGCCATGGCGGGCAAGGCTGCGCGCGGGCAGGCGGCGGAGATCGCGCGTCTCTGGTCGATCGTCGCCCTCGCACGCCGCGCGATGGACGACCATGCCGGCGCGCGCACCGCGCTGGAGGCCGCCCTCACGACGGCGCCGGACAGCGAGCGGCCGGCGTATGCTCGCCAGCTCGCATCGCTGACGACGGAGGTCGCGCGGGGTCTCGTCGTCGGCGTCGAGAGCGGCGGTGAGCCGAGCTCGGAGGAGGACGTCGACCGGCTGCGCCAGGCGCTCGACTGGGCCGAGCGCGGCGGCGCGGCCGTTCCGGGCGACGAGGCGCTTCGCGCGCTCGCGACGGAGCTCCAGCGACGGTTGTGGCCCACGTGCGAGCGCGTGGTCCTCGGCCTCGTCCGGCGCCAGCAGTTCCGGGCGGCGAGAACGCTGCTGCGCGAGGCGCTCGACGACCCGCGGTTTCCGACGGCGCGCGCCTCGACGTTCCGCGAGCTCTTCTCGGGGACGTACGGCGGTGAGATCGGACAGCTGACCGCGCAGGCCATCCGCTCCATGCAGGCGGCGCGGGAGAGCGAGGCGCTGGCGGCGCTCGAGCGCGCCGAGGAGCTGCTCGACAGCCTTCGCGACGAGGTGCTGCCGCCGCGACGTCGCGATGAGGTCGACCGCCGCCTGTGGTGGGGCTACAAGAAGCTCGGCCGGCGCCGGGCGCAGGCGGGGGACTACGAGGGCGCCGTCGATTCGCTCGCCCATGCGCTGCGATTCGCCGGCGTGGGGACCGACCGCCAGGCGGACACCCGGGCGGCGCTGGTGCGGGCGCTCGAAGGTCTGACGGAACGGCGTGTGCTCCTGATCCGTGAGCTGGCCGACGCCGGCGATCGCGAAGCGGCGCTGGTGCAGACGGACAAGCTCTGGTCGCGCCTGCGCGGCGCATTCGCCGCCGGTCTCGGCGAGACCGATCTGGCGGTCGCGTTCGCCAAGGCACAACGCGCGTTCGACGAGGTGGCGGCTACGTCGTGAGCCGCTCCAGGCGAGGCAGCGTGCGGCCCGCCGGCGTCGACGGCACCTCGCCGACACGCCGCGCCCCCAGCCGCCGGTAGAAGCCCTCCGCGTTCGGATCGGCGCTGATCCAGAGCCGGCGAGCGCCGATGGCCCGGCAGCGCTCGACGGCGTGCTCGAACAGCGCCCGGCCCACGCCAGCGCCCATGCGTGCCGGCTCGACCCAGAAATGCTCCAGCTCACAGTCGGCGCCGGCGAACGTGAGCGCATAGAAGCCGGCGACCACGTTGCGCTCGACGGCGGCGTGCACGGGATAGCGCTCGATGAGCTCGGCGGAGACGGTCAGCTCACGCTCCCACAGCGCGATCCAGGACTCCGGATACCCCCAGTGACGCTTGGCCGCGTGGGCGACGGCGGTGAGGCCGGCGGCATCGCCGCTGACGGCGCGGCGGATCATCGCCGTCTCAGACGGTGATGGAGCGCGCGAACTCGCGGTTGAGGGTCACGCCGAGGCCCGGCGCATCGGAGACGTGGACGTAGCCGTCGCGCAGGTCGAACGGCTCCTGCACGAGGTCGTTGAGCAGCGGATTGTCGCCGCGCGTGAGCTCCAGCACGGTCACGCATGGCGTGGCGGCCGCCAGGTGGAGGCCGGCGGCGAAGAGGACGGCGGAGCCCCAGAGGTGCGGCGCGACCGTCAGTCCGTGGGCCGCCGCCAGCGCGCAGATCCGCAGCGTCTCCGTGATGCCGCCGGCGATGGCGACATCGGGCTGCAGGATGTCGACGGCACGCGCCTCGATGAGATCGCGAAACGCAAACCGCGTCTGCTCGCTCTCGCCCGAGGCGATGGGGATGTCGGTCGACGCGCGCACCTCGGCCTGGCCGGCCACGTTGTCGGCGGAGACGGGCTCCTCGAGCCACGCAAGGTCGCAATCCTCGACCTTGCGTGCGAAGCGCTGGGCCTCGCGCACCGACCACGTCCCGTGCGCGTCGACCATGACGCCGATGTCCGGGCCGAGGGCCTCGCGCACCTCGCGCACGCGCGCCGCCGAGTCGTCCACGCTCTTGTCCTGGAGCCCGACACGCATCTTGACGGCGCGGTGGCCGCGCTCGACGTACTGCCGCAGCTGCTTGCCGATCGCCCCCACCGGCGCCCAGCCGCCGCTGGCGTAGGCAGGAATCCGCTCGCGGAAACGGCCGCCGAGGAGCCGCCAGAGCGGCTGGCCGAGCGACTGGCCCAGCAGGTCCCATAGCGCGATGTCGACGCCGCTGATGGCGGAGATCGTCACGCCCCGCCGCCCGATGATCGGAAACGTCCGCCCCTCGCGCGCGACGTAGTGGGCGCGCGTGCCGTTGTACATCGCCTCCCAGAGGGCGGTGATGTCGCGCGGGTCCCGGCCGATGAGGAGCGGCGCCAGCTCGCTGCGGATGGTCTCGACGGTTGCCGCGTAGTTGCCGAGATTGCCGGCGCCGATCTTGGCTTCACCCAGACCGGTCTGCCCGTTGTCGGTGTCGACCTCGACGAGGCAGGTGTTGAAGGAGTCGTTCCGCCCGAAATCGCTGACGTGGGCCCGCTCGGCGGGGATCACGGCGCGAAGCCACGAGGCCCGGACGGCGGTGATCTTCACGTCAGCGTGCGCGTGCCGTCAGGGGTCGGTGCTGCGACGCCGGATCTCGTCGAGCAGTGACTCCGGCACTTGCAGGAAGGCCGCGACCACCGCCGGATCGAAATGCGTGCCGGCGCAGCGCTTGATCTCCGCCTTCGCCGCCTCGAAGGGGACGGCCTTCGAGTACGGCCGGTCGAACGTCATGGCATCGAAGGCGTCGACGACCGCGAAGATGCGCGCCCCGAGCGGGATGTCGTCACCCTTCAGCGCATTCGGATAGCCCGAGCCGTCCCATTTCTCGTGGTGCGAATAGACGATCGGCACCGCCCCCCGGAGGAACGGGATGCGCTCGATGAGCCGCCTGCCGATCTCCGGATGCCGCCGCATGATCGTCCATTCCTCGGGCGTCAGCGGACCCGGCTTCAGGAGGATCGCGTCGGGAATGCCGATCTTGCCGATGTCGTGCAGGAGCACGCCGTGGGCCAGATCGCGCATCATCGGTGGGGCGACGCCGAAGGCGCGCGCCGTCGCCAGCGCGTAGCCGTGCACGCGCCGCGAATGGGCCTCGGTGCCGATGTCACGCGTATCGAGCGCAGAGCCGAGCGCCTCCAGCGTGCTCCGGTACGTCTCCTCGAGCTCGTGATACGCCGCCGACAGATCGCGCGTCGCCTGATCCACGCGAGTCTCCAGCAGCTCCTGATAGGCGCGGCGATCGATGAGGAGCTGGCGACGCTCGAGCGCCCGGTCCGCGGCGATGAGGAGCTCCTCGACGTTCACCGGTTTCATGATGAAGTCGAAGGCGCCGAGCTTGAGGCTGTCGATGGCCGTCTTCACATCGGCGGCGCCGGTCAGCACGATCACGGCCGCGTCCTGGTCGGTGCGACGGATCCTCTCGAGGAGCTGGATGCCGGACATGCCGGGCATCTTCAGATCGGTCACCACCAGCGGCGGGCGCGCCGCCGTGAACACCTCGAGCCCGTTCGGGCCATCGTCGGCGAGGTGACACGAATAGCCCGCCGACAGGAAGATCTGGTGCAGCACGTCGCGCACCTGGCGATCGTCGTCGACGATAAGGATGTCCCTGGGAGTCTCCACGTTATAGGACCTTCGCCGGTGACCCCGTCGCGGCGGCCACCTGGTTCTTGCCGGCCCTCTTGGCCGCGTAGAGCGCCTCGTCCGCGAAGCGGAAGAGGTCCTCAGCCGTGCTCGCCTCGTCGTCCGGCAGGCTCGCCACCCCGAAGCTGGCGGTGAGGATCTTGCCGTGCGCGAAGGGATACTTGGCCACGACTTCGCGGATGCGGTCGGCGTAGAGCCGGGCGCCCGCCTTCGACGTCTCGACCAGGAGCACGGCGAACTCGTCGCCGCCGTACCGGGACACGACGTTGATGCCGCGCGAATGCTTCATCAGAATCTGGGCCACGTCTCGCAGCGTGTCGTCGCCGACCGCATGGCCGAGGCTGTCGTTGACCGACTTGAAGCCGTCGAGATCGAGGAGCACCACTGACACCGGGTGGTTGAACCGGCGATACCGCGACAGCTCTTCTTCCAGCCGCAGCGAGAAGAAGCGGCGGTTGTACAGGCCGGTGACCTCGTCCTTGAACGACGTCTCCTTCAGCCGGGCGTTCGTGGTCTCCAGCTCCTTGTAGGCCGCATCGAGGCGGGTCGCGAAGCTATTGATCTCCGCGGCCTGGTGCTCGATGGTGGTCAGCATCTTGTTGAAGGAGCCCATCAGGGTGCCGACCTCGTTGTTGCGGCGGACGAGGCCGCCCATGACCTGCTCGCTGGCCATGACCTGCGCCATTCGCGCAATGGTCCCACCGATGTCCCAGATGATGTAGGCGCCGGCCAGGACGGCGACGACGGTGACGATGAGCACCGCCCGGAGGACTATCACGTCGAAGCTCTGGTCGCTGCCCGCGCCGGGGATGGCGAGTCGGCGAACGACGTAGGCGAGAACGAGAATCGGAACGCCGGAGGCGAGCGTGAGCGCCACGAGAACTTTCACCCTGAGGCGCCGCCCGGCGGTGGCGAGATCCGGCGAGCCGTCACCTCGCATATCGGCCATTATTCTTGTTGCCGACGGCGAGTGTCAATGTCAGAATTTTCACAGAGTTATGCCGATCGTGGCGGACCGAAAGCTCGACTGTATCGGACTTTTCTGCCCCATGCCGATCCTGAAAACCCGCGACGCGCTCAAGCACATGGCCCTGGGGCAGATCCTCGAGATGACCTCGGACGACCCCGCCTCCGAGGCCGACATGCAGAGCTGGACGGCTCGTACCGGCCACGAGCTCCTGGAGAGTGACAAGAATGGCGCGGTCTTCCGCTTCGTCGTCCGCAAGACTCGGTAGGTCCGAAGCCCCGGCGGTCAGCCGCGTCTACCTGGACTACGCCGGTTTCGCGCCGGTGGACCCACGCGTCATTGCGCTGATGCGCCCGTTTCTGGAGGGCGGGGTCGGAAACCCGTCGGCGCCTCACTCGCTCGGCCTCGAGGCCCGCGCGTCGCTCGACGGCGCGAGGGCCAAGGTCGCCCGGCTGTTCGGCGGCACGCCGGCCGGCGTGATCTTCACGGCGAGCGCGACCGAGGCGAACAACCTCGCCATCCGCGGCGCCACGCAGCGCGCGCGTGGACGCCACGTCGTCACCAGCGCCATTGAGCACGTGTCCGTCCTCAATGCCTGCCGCCATCTCGAGAAGCGCGGCTTTGCGGTCAGCTACGTGCCGGTCGATCACGAGGGCCGCGTCAATCCGGACGCGGTGCGGAGCGCCCTCCGCGACGACACCGCACTGCTCTCGGTGATGGCGGCCAACGGCGAGATCGGCACGCTCGAGCCGCTACGGGAAGTCGGGCGCGTGGCGCGCGAGCGCGGCGTGCCGTTTCACGTCGATGCGGTGGGAGCCGCCGGCCGCGTGGCGGTCAGCGTCGATGACTGCGGAATCGATCTGCTCACGGTGTCCTCGAACGATCTGTACGGCCCGCCTGGCGCCGGGGCGCTCTGGGTGCGTGGGGACGTTGCGCTGGCACCGATCGTCCTCGGCGGCGGACAGGAGAACGGGTAT
>Ga0075431_100002125_pt1 | contig 18940 bp, 12 predicted proteins | sample RhiMetdeltSRZDD5_FD_75297 | JGI IMG/M metagenome (GOLD analysis project Ga0075431, IMG submission 75297) | Populus rhizosphere microbial communities from Tennessee, USA - Rhizosphere MetaG P. deltoides SRZDD5 | ecosystem: Host-associated > Plants > Roots > Rhizosphere > Soil | place: USA... | reverse complement strand
TCGTCGAACTCGTCGCGGCAGTCACCACATACCGTGACCGCAACATGCTAATGAGGCATTCGCCTCGACGATTCCGCAGGCTCGGAAATCAGCTGCACTCCTCGAGCACATGTCATGCCCGGCTAACGCGCACCATCGCCAATGACCGGCTTGTGAACCGAGTCCTTTACTTGAGCCGGCGCCGAAAATGGACCCTTACGGAGGTCGACACCCTGCTTCGTCGATGCCCTTGACGGCATCGGCAGTCGGTCTTAATCTTTGCCCTGCCCTGCAACCCTGGGAAACCGCAGGCTGGAGCGGACTGACACCACGAATGGTGGCCCGCTAAACCAGCCGGACACCAAATAACGAGGGTCAGGATGAGAGACCGGTCACCTCGGGCCTTCCCGACGATGCGGGCGATGACGATCGGGTTGGCTGGGCTGGCGTTCGCCGTATCTCTCTGCGTACGGGCAGGGGCATCCGCCGATCTGCCGACCGCCACCACAGGGGTCGCGCAATCACCGCCCTCGGTCGGTGCGGTTCCACCTGCGTCGACTCACCGTCGGACGCTTGATCGCTACTGCGTCACCTGTCACAACGAGAAGCTCAAAACGGCCGGCCTGATGTTGGACGTCGCCGACGTGGCCAACCCTGGCGCGGGTGCCGAGGTGTGGGAGAAGGTCGCGCGCAAGCTGCGCACGAGCACCATGCCGCCTCCCAACATGCCGCAGCCGTCGGTCGAAGAGCGTGGAGCGCTGCTGTCGTGGCTGGAGACGACGCTCGACCAGGCCGCGGCGGCGAGGCCGAATCCGGGGCGCACGGAGACGCTGCGCCGTCTGAATCGCACCGAATATCAAAACGCGATCAGAGACCTGCTCCTTCTCGAGGTTGATGCCACATCGCTCTTACCTCCGGATGAAAGCGGATACGGTTTCGACAACGTTACCGTTGGCGATCTGCCTCCGGCTCTTGTGGACCGATATATCTCGGCTGCGCAGAAGATCAGCCGCTTGGCGACCGGCACCGCGCAGGGCTCGCTGCAGAGTGACATCATCCGCGTCGCGCCCGACCTCACGCAGGAGGAGCACGCCGCGGGACTCCCGATCGGCACACGAGGCGGGGTGCTGGTCAAGTACACGTTCGCGCAGGACGGCGAGTACGACATTCAGTTTTATCTCGCGCGCGGTTACTCCGGAGACATCGACGGGTTGAGGGGGACGGAACAGCACGAGATACGGTTGCTGCTGGATCGAAAGCCGATCGGAACGATGACGGTGCAGAGGCCTCCTGATGGCGACGATTCCCTGCTCGACCGCAACCTGAAGGTTCGCGTGCCGGTGGCGGCAGGGCCGCACGAACTGGCTGTCACATTCCTGCGGAACTCGTCTTCGCTCCTGGAAACGGCGCGCCAGCCCTTGCAGGCGCACTTCAACGAGCGGCGGCATCCGCGGATTACGCCAGCGATTCAACAGGTGTCGATTACCGGGCCATATTCGGCGAAGGGTGGCGGCGACACACCGAGCCGCCGCCGGATTTTCGTGTGCCGGCCGGCCGAGCCGAGCCAGGAAGACGCGTGCGCACGGCAGATTCTTTCGACGCTGATGCGGCGCGCGTTCCGCCGGCCGATTGCCGAAGCGGATCTGGAACGGCCACTCGCGTTTTATCGCGAGGGCAAGACGGGCGGCGGCTTCGACACCGGCATCGAGCGCGCGGTGAGCGCTGTTCTGTTCAATCCTGAATTCCTGCTGCGCGTCGAGACAGATCCGGCTGGCATGAAAACCGGCATGCCCTACCGCGTCAGTGATCTCGAGCTGGCGTCGCGCCTGTCCTTCTTCCTCTGGAGCAGCATTCCGGACGACGAGCTGCTCGACGCGGCGATTCGGGGCGAGCTGCGGCGGCCGGAGGTGCTCGAGAAACAGGCAAGACGGATGCTGGCGGATCCGCGGTCGTTCAACTTCGCGAGCAATTTCGCCGGGCAGTGGCTCCGGCTGCGGAATCTGGAGTCGGTGAACCCGAACCAGCGCCTGTATCCGGACTTCGACGACAACCTCCGGCAGGCGTTCCGGCAGGAAACCGAGCTCTTCGTGGACAGCGTACTGCGCGAAGATCGCAGCGTGCTCGACCTGATCAGAGCGGACTACACCTTTCTCAACGAGCGCCTCGCGAAGCACTACGGGATTCCCGGCATATACGGCAGCCGGTTCCGGCGCGTCACGGTCGCGCCCGACAGCAAACGCGGAGGACTCCTGCGCCACGGCAGCGTCCTGTCGGTCACATCCTTCGCGACGCGGACCTCACCGGTGATTCGCGGCGTGTGGGTGTTGAGCAACATCTTCGGCGCGCCGCCGCCGCCGCCGCTCCCGAATGTGCCCGCCCTCGACGGGTCGGTGCCCGCCAACCTGCCGATCAGGGAGAGGCTGGCGGCCCATCGCAAAGATCCCGTATGCGCGAGCTGTCACCGCACAATCGACCCGGTTGGATTCGCGCTGGAGAACTTCGACCCGGTCGGCCGGTGGCGCGATCACGACGGGGATAACGGAGCGATCGACGCGGAAGGGGGACTGCCCGGGGCCAGCACCCTCAAGGGCGTGGCCGGGCTGGAGGAGGCGTTGCTCCAGCGTCCGCAGCTCTTCGCCAGCACGGTCACAGAAAAGCTGTTGACCTTTGCCTTGGGGCGGGGCGTAGAGTACTACGATGCGCCGGCGGTCCGGCGAATCCTCCGCGAGTCCCAGCCAGGTGGCTATCGCTTCTCGTCGTTGATCCTTGGGATCGTCAAGAGCGCGCCGTTTCAGATGAGGAGAGCGTCATGATCATCACGAAGAAAGCGCTGCCGCGTCGCACGTTCCTGAAGGGCCTGCAGGCCACGCTGGCGCTGCCGCTGCTCGACGCGATGATTCCGGCGGCGACGGCGCTGGCCCAGACGGCGGCCCGACCCGTGAAGCGGCTTGGCTTCGTCTACATCCCGATGGGATGCGATCACGGCCGCTGGACGCCGGCCGGCCAGGGCGCGCTCGGTGAGTTGTCGCCCATCCTGTCGCCGCTCGAAGGGGTCAAAGAGCAGCTGACGGTGGTCACGAACCTCAGGCTGGAACAGTCGTACCCCGGCACGCACGACACGGCAAACGCGGGGTTCCTGAGTGCGGCCTTCGCCAAGCACACGGAGAGCTCGGACTATTACCTGGGCACCACCGCCGACCAGGTAGCGGCGAAGCAGATCGGCCACGACACGCAGCTCCCGTCGCTCGAGCTCGCGATGGACCTGAACCCGCTCGCCGGCGTATGCAACAACGGGTACGCCTGCGTCTATCAGAACTGTCTCTCGTGGTCGTCGCCGACGACCCCGCTACCCTCCGAAGCGCATCCGCGTGTCGTGTTCGAGCGCCTCTTCGGCGAAGGCGAAAGCGCCGACGGCCGGCGGGCGGCGTTGCGCGCGCGCGCCAGCCTGCTCGATTCGTTCAGCGACGACATCGCGCGGCTCAAGCGCAGAGTCGGGACGACCGACCGCGTGCGCGTCGATCAGTACCTGGACACGATTCGCGAAATCGAGCGTCAGATCCAGCGCGCCGAGGCGGGAGCGGCCAGCAATCCGACACCCGACCTTGATCGGCCGGTGGGCGTCCCGGCAGCGTTCGCCGACCATGCGAAGCTGATGTTCGACCTGCAGGTGCTGGCGTTTCAGGCCGACATCACGCGGGTAGTGACGTTCCAGCTCGCGCGCGAGCTGAACAACCGCACGTATCCGGAAATCGGAGTGCCGGACCCCCACCATCCGACCAGCCACCACGGCAACGATCCGGAGAAGCTCGCGAAGATCGCCAAGATCAACCAGTTCCATGTCTCGCTCTTCGCGTACTTTCTCGACAAACTGAAGGCCACGCGCGAGGGCAACGGGTCGCTCCTCGACAACACCGTTTACCTGTACGGAAGCGGATTGGGTAACTCCAGCATCCACGACCATGACAACCTGCCCATCCTGGTGGCGGGTGGAGCGGCGTGCGGGATGAAGGGCGGCCGTCACATCCGGTACGAGACCGGCACACCGCTGGCGAACCTCCATCTCACGCTGCTCGATCGCGTTGGAGTCAGGCTGGACAAATTCGGAGACAGCAGCGGCAAGATCGAAGACCTCTTCGACCCGGTCGCGCTTTAGTGATACGTCCTTCCTCGGTAGCTGCGGGAGACGGCACATGATGTGGCGACGAATCGCTGGACTCACTCTCCTCGTGATCGGTGTGGCCGCTGCGTCCATAGCGGCTGAAAACCCGACGCTCGCGGAAGCGGCCGAACAACGAAACGCGGCCCTGGTTCGTACGCTTCTGGCCAAGCACGCCGACGTCAACACCGCGCAAGTCGATGGCATGACCGCGCTGCACTGGGCCGTTTACCACGATGACACCGAGATGGCACGACTGCTGGTGCGATCGGGCGCCAACGTCAATGCCACGAATGTCTACGGCGTGCCGCCGTTGTCTCTCGCCTCGATGAACGGCAACGCAACCGTCGTCAAAGCCCTGCTCGATGCCGGCGCCAATGCGAACGCGTCGCAGCCAGGCGGCGAGACGGTCCTGATGACCGCGGCGCGCGCGGGAAGCGTCGATTCGGTCAAGGCTCTGCTCACCCGCGGCGCCAATCCGAATGCACGGGAGCGGCGGGATCAGACCGCGCTCATGTGGGCCGCGGCCGAGGGGCATGCGGCGGTCGTGCAGGCCCTCGTCGAGGGCGGCGCGGACGTCCGTGCCAGGCTCAAGTCCGGATTCACGCCGTTGTTCTTCGCCGTGCGCGAGGGCCACATCGAGGTGACGCGCACGCTCATCAAGGCCGGGGCCAACGTGAACGAGGCGCTGCAGCATGAGGAACGCGGGTCCGACGTGCCGGTCACGGAGGCGGTCGTCAACGGCACCAGTCCGCTGCTGATGGCGGTGCACAACGGGCACTTCGAGCTCGCAGTCGCTCTGCTCGACGCCGGCGCTGATCCCAACGACCAGCGGACCGGATTCACGGCGCTCCATGCCGTGACCTGGGTGCGGAGGCCGGACGCAAGCGATGTCGGCGATCCGCCTCCGATCGGATCGGGTCGTCTGACGAGCCTTCAGTTCGTCCGCGCGCTCGTGGAGCGGGGCGCGAACGTGAACGCGCGTCTGGAGAAGGAGGCCCCAAAGGCACCGTACGCGGCCACGATGCTGAAGACGGACGGCTCGACGCCGTTCCTGATGGCGGCCGACCGGGCGGACATTCCCTTGATGCGTGAGCTGCTCAAGTTGAAGGCCGACCCACTGCTGCCGAACGCTGACAACACCACGCCCCTGATGGCAGCCGCCGGCCTGGGCACGGCGAACCCGCTGGAAGAGGCGGGCACGGAGGCCGAGGCGCTCGAGGCCGTGCAGATGCTGCTGGAGCTCGGCGCCGACGTCAACGCCGTGGACAGCAACGGCGACACGGCCATGCACGGTGCGGCATACGGCAACTTCCCGGCGATCGTGCAGCTCCTGACGGACCGTGGCGCTGACATCAATATCTGGAAGCGGCAGGACACCGCGGGACGCACGCCGCTGTTCATCGCCGAGGGCTACAAGGCGGGACGACCGCAGCCTTCGAAGCCGACCATTGACGTACTGCGTCGTCTCATGGTGGCCGCCGGCGTGCCCACCGACGGCGCGCGGCCGCGGATTATCGACATCTACGAAAGGGTGCCCGAGCCTTCCAAGGACCAGCCGAAACCATAAGAAGACGAGCTTTCCACGCTTTCTTCTATCATCTGGCCGGCTGCGTGCTCATGTCCTCAGTCCCGCCATGCTGAAACGCGGTGAGGATGAGGTGCGCAATCGGGTGGTGGCCCATGAGCGGTAACTGGAAACGCAGAGGAAAGATCAGCCGCCGCGCCTTCGTCGAGCGCGCGGGCATCGGCGCCGCGGCGTTCACCGGCGCGTCGGCCATGTCTGGACTGGAGTTGCAGGCGCAGCAGGGGACGCAGACTCCACTTCCCGCCAAATGGGATCTCGAGGCCGACGTGGTCGTCATCGGCTCCGGCGCCTGCGGGTTGCCCGCCGCGATCCGCGCTATCGATCACGGCGCGTCGGTCATCGTCGTCGAAGCCAACTACGACATCGGTGGGCACGGCATCATCAACGGCGGCCAGGTGCCGCTGGGCGGTGGCACAAGCGCCCAGAAGAAGCACGGCATCGTCGATTCGCCCGACATCCTGTTCAAGGATCTGACCGACTGGTCGGTCGTCGAGACCAACGGCATGCCGGAGTACCGCTACAACGATCGCGGTGTGCAGCGGGCGCTCGCCGACAACGAGGCGGCCGCGTACGAATTTCTGCTCGAGAATGGCGTCACGTTCAATGACGATCCACCCGGGGTGCAGGGCGGACATGCGATCGGCATCTCGGCGCCCCGCGAAAACTACGCGATCTGGGAGAAGGGCCAGAGCGCCGAGAGCCCGCGTGGCGGCGGCGGCACAGTCGTCTATCGCGCGCTGGAAAACAGCGCCAAGAAGAAGGGCGTCCGCTTCCTGCTGAACTACCACATGGACGTCATCTACCGCGAGCGACCGTCCTCGGGTCGCGTGGTCGGCATCCAGGCGAGCTACGCGCCGAAGTTTCTGCCCGGTAGCACGACGCCGATGCGTCCCTTTCGGAGCGACGGCCTGATCGCGATGACCGCGAAGACTGTGGCGGTGCGCGCGCGGAAAGCCTTAATCGTTGCCACCGGCGGCAGCAGCAGCAACGTCAATTTCCGCCGCATGTTCGATCCACGGCTCACCGAGGAGTATCAGGTCGCCGGCGAGCCGTATTCATCGCAGGACGCAAGCGGGGAACTGGCGGCGATGGCCATTGGCGCGTCGCTCTGGGGCACCGCGAACCAGACACTCGAGCGGAACGGCGCACTCCGCAAGCGGCCGGTCATCGGCGCCCAGCACATCTACCCCGAGTGGACGCCGCAGAGTCCGGTATTCCCGCTTGTCAGGGCCACTGGGGTCGAGGTGCACGACTGGCAGGACGTGATCCTGATAAATCAAGTCGGCAAGCGGTTCTACGATGAGACGGCGGGCGGCTGGCCGTACGGCACGCACCATGGATTCCTCGACCCGTATATTCAGGGCGACTGGCGCAACCCGCAGCGGATCATGTACAAGGCACAGAACTTCCTCGACGCGGCGCTGGCGCCCAACGAGGGATCGCAGCCGCCCGATTATGCGGCGGGACCGATCTGGGCGATCTTCGACGCCGACGCGGTCGAGCGCGAGAAGTGGAACGTGGCGCCACCCTCGACCGATCCGCTGTACTTTTTCAGCGCAAGCACTCTGGCGGAACTCGCGGCGCAAATCCGGAAGAATCCGTTCTCGAGAGTTGACATGCCCGCGAAGAGTCTCGAGGCGACAGTCGCGCGCTACAACCAGATCGTCGATTTCGGGTACGACCCCGATTTCGAGAAGCCGAACCCGAAACACAAGATCCAGAAACCGCCTCTCTACGCCGCGTGGGCGACGCCGGTCGTCCACGACACCTATGTTGGCCTGCGCATCAGCATGAAGTGCCAGGTACTTGACTTCAAGGGACAGGTGATTCCGGGACTCTACTGCGGCGGTGAATCGGCAGGCGGGTGCAGCCAGCACGGCCAGGGGCGCGCGATCACCCAGGGGTTCATCGCCGGCAAGGAAGCGGCAAGTCAGCCGAGTTCGACCTGACGCGAATAGACAGCTGATCTCGTGATCTCGTGTCAGCGCGCCATCAGCGCGGCGGCGCGCGCCTCGAGTTCGTCCTGCGTGATCGGCTTCGCGCCGAGCTTCAGCAGTAGCGCCGCCGTGCGCTCGTGCGTGCCGTACTGGCCGCGGTAGCGCAGCACGGTGCTAAGCCCCGCGGCCATGCTCCACGGTGTTTCGCCGCGCTTGTCCTGCGGGTCGATGGCCGCGCCGCGTTCCGCCAGCAGCTGCACGGCGCCGTCCGCACCGGTGAAGGCCGCGAGATGCATTGCGGTCTGACCGTCGTCGTTGACGGCATGAACGTCAGCGCCGGACTCTATCGCCACCCTGACCGCTTCCAGCGCGGCGGCTGCCGCCACTGGATCGGTCTCGAGATTGGCGCCACGGAACTCGCATGATCCCGTGCAGGCCGATCGGGCCGCGGCCATCAGCGGCGTGGCCCCGCCCTCGACGCCGATTGTCGGATCGGCGCCGCTCCTCGCCAGCAGCTGCATCAGCGTCGCGTCGCCCGCTACGGCGGCCAGAAAATAGGGCGTCGCGCCGCGCATCTCAAACGGGGTCCCATCGGGACCCCGCGTGTCGTTTGCCGAAATGCGGGCGTTGGGATTAGCGCCGCGCTTGAGGAGCGCCGCCGCCAGGTCCGGCATATTGGCCGGCTGGAGGCGGTACGACTCGTCGAACCGCATGCCCACGAGCGAGGTAAGACCGTGCTGCATCGCATTGTGGAGCGGAGTAATGCCAAACCGGTCGGCAGCGTTCGGATTGGCGCCGCGTTCGAGGAGCAGCTGTGCGAGGCGCTCGTGTCCTCCCGCGCTCGCCAACACGAGCGCCGACCCATGTTCGGGCGTTGCCTCATTGACTTCCGCCCCGGCATCGATCAGTAGCCGCGCCGACTCCTCGTCACCTGATCGCGCTGCGAACAGGAGCGGCGTGAAGCCACCCTTTGAGCGGGCGCGAACATTCGCGCCGCGACCGATCAGCAGCTTCACGACTTCGGGATGCTTTCCGGCAGCAGCCCACATGAGCGCGGTCTGGCCGCTTTGCGCGTGCGCCGCATCAATGGAAGCGCCGCGGGCAAGCAGCGATGCGACGGCCGCGGCCGCACCCGTACGCGCACATTCCATGAGCGGTGTGACGCCGTTCGTCTGCGCCACGTCTGGATTGGCCTTTGCCGCAAGCAGCCTCTCCACAATCGCCGCATTCCGATTCGTGCAGGCCAGCGCCAGCGGCGTGACGCCATACTCGTTGGCGGCGTTCACGTTGGCGCCCTGCCGAATCAGCCGGTCGACCAGGCCGACGTCGTCCCGGTGCGCCGCCCAGTGCAAGTCCGTCGCGCCTGTATCGGCAAGTCGTAGATCACCTTGCCCCGACACGGGGACGGCTGCCACCGACAGCGCGATCGCGAACACCGCGCCGTACGCGCCAGGCACCTGTGGCACTCTAGGCACGTTAGGCACCGAGATCGAGCCTCCCCGTGCTGTCGCCGAACCGATCGAGCCTCACGCCGACCATATCCATCAGCGTGAGGTATAAATTCGAAATCGGAGTTCCCTTCGCGAACCTGAGATGACGGCTGCCCTTCAGGCGACCGTTGCCGCCGCCGGCGACCACAATCGGGAGGTTCTGCAGTAGGTGGTCGTTGCCGTCGCTCATCGAGCAGCCGAACAAGATGGTCGCGTGATCGAGCAGCGATCCGTCGCCTTCGCGCGTCGTCTGGAGCTTCTCCAGGTAATAGGCGAACGTCTTCGTGTGATGCGCGTCGATTTGCGCGATCTTCGAGAGCTTCTCCGCGTCGCCCTGATGGTGCGACAGGCCGTGGTGCACGTCCGGCACGCCGATCTCCGGGTACGCTCGGTTGCTCTGCTCAGGGCCGAGCATGAAAGTGATCACGCGTGTCAGATCGGCCTGGAGCGCGAGCACCTGCAAATCGAACATCAGCTTTGCGTGCTCGTCGAAAGTGGCCGGTATGCCAGCGGGACGGTCGACCGCCGGGATCTCACGCACCGACTGCTCCTCGGCGCGCTGAATCCGCCGCTCGACGTCGCGCATGCCGTCGAGGTACTCCGTCAGTCTGGCGCGGTCCGCGGTTCCCACCGATCGTATCAGCCGCGTCGCCGCCTCAGTCACGGAGTCGAGCAGGCTCCGGTCTTTCTGTATTCGAGATCTGCGTACGGCGGGATCGGTACTGTCGCTGTCGCCAAACAGTCGCTCGAAGACGGCGCGCGGCCGGTATTCGACCGGCAGCGGCGTCGTCGGCGTCCGCCACGATAGCGTATTCATGTACGCGCAGCTCCACCCCTTCTCGCATTGTCCGACGATCTCGTTGGCGTGGAGGCCGAGTTCGAGCGAGGCGAGCTGCGTCTCCCGCCCCAGCTCCCGTGCGAGCACCTGGTCCATCGACGTCCCTGCCCGCCCTTCGCGCTCGGGGTGGACGCTCGTCAGGAAGACGCCGCCGGCCCGCTCGTGCGGCGCCGACTCGCCTTCGCCGGGCCGCGCGTCGCCAATGCTGTTGTCCATTCCACTTAGGATGAGCAGTCGATCGCGGAACGGCGCCAGCGGCTTGAGCGTCGGACTGATCTGGAACGTGGCGCCTTCGCCGGTCGGCGTCCACGTGGCCATGTTCATGCCGTTCGGTGAAAAAACTATCGACAGCCTGTTGACCGACGGCAATTGCGACGCAAACGCCGGCAGCATGCCGTCGAGCAGAGGCAGCGCCACGGTCGCGCCGATGCCACGCAGTACCGCTCGCCGGGGGATCGCGCGCCTGGTGATGATCATGGCTCTTCCGCCCTTCGCATCTGGAACGGCATGCTCGTTACCACATTGAGAACGAGCGACGAGAACCGATAGCCGCCAGGCGCAGCGTCAGCGACGATGCGCCGCACCACCGGGGCGTCGTAGTGCTCGAGACCACGGCCGAGTGCGTAGGTAAGCAGGCGGTCCGCCACCGTCGACACGAACATCTCGCGCCGCCCGTCGAGCAGCACCTGGCGGAACTCCGCTGGCCCGCTGAATTTCGTACCGTCAGGCATCGCACCCGATGCATCGATGGACGCGTTCGCGTCGGTCGTCCGCCACCGCCCGATGCCATCGAAATTCTCGAGCGCGAAGCCGAGCGGGTCCATCACGCGGTGGCAGCCGGCGCAGGCCGGGTTCGACCGGTGCTGCTCCATCTGCGCGCGCATCGACAGCACCTTGCCCTGCCCGTCGCGCGGCCGCAGCGCGGGCACGTTCGCCGGCGGGGGCGGCGGAGGTGCGTTCAGGATGTTGTCGAGAATCCATTTGCCGCGGACGACAGGCGATGTCCGGTTCGAGTAGGAAGTGACGGTCAGGATGCTTCCGTGGCCCAGCAGTCCGCTGCGAGTGCCGTCGGTCAGCCGCACGCGCCGGAAGTGGCTGCCGTACACGCCCTGAATCCCGTAGTGCTGGGCGAGCCGCTCGTTGACGAACGTGTAGTCGGCGTTCAACAGATCGAGCACGCTGCGGTCCTCGCGCACTACGCTCTCGAAGAACAGCTCGGTTTCGGTGCGGAATGCGTCGCGCAGGTTCTCGTCGAAATAGGGGAACCGCTCCAGGTCCGGCGCGGCAATCCCGAGATTACGCAGGTGCAGCCACTGCGCGGCGAAATTGGTGGTGAGCGAGCTCGCGCGCGGATCGGCGAGCATGCGCCGAACCTGCCGCTCCAGGATGGCGGGATCCTTCAGCCGGCCGCGCTCGGCGAGCGCCAGCAGTTCCTCATCCGGAATGCTGCTCCAGAGAAAAAACGACAGCCGCGACGCGAGCTCGATATCGCTGACGCGATGCGGTGTGCCCGCCTTCACCACCGACGGCTCACGCTCGATCCGAAAGAGGAACTCAGGGCCGATCAGCACGCGCTCGAGGGCCAGACCGATGCCCGCGTCGAATCCACCCCCGAGGCTTCCGGTGCGGTAGAACCCGACGAGGGTCTGGAGATCCTCGTTGCTGACGGGCCGCCGATAAGCGCGGCGCGCGAGTGTCGTCAGAATTTTCAGCGCACAGGGTTCCTCTTCAGCGGGTCGTTCCGCCTGGCAGACGAAAATCCTCTGGCGGCTCGTCGTCGCGCTGACGCCCTTCGCGTCGTAGGGGCCGTCGATCCCCAGGGTGGCGACGCCCGGCTCCCCGCCCTTGTACTGCGAGTAGTCGTACATCGTCATCCGCGGTTGCAAAGGAGCTTCGATGACGGAGCCATCCTTCACAAACGCGGCGGTGACATGATGCAGACCCGCGGTGACCCACTGGCGGACGTCGAGCGCCTCGTCGGCCGTCCGCTCGTACCGTTCCTGTGGGACGTCGCCCATCGCCGCTGTCGAGAACATGCCTGCTGATCGGCCGCGTCGTTCGCCGCCGATCGTAAATCGCTGGATACGCCGGCCGTCGAGCCGCAGGTCGAGATCGTGCGCGGCTTGCAGACCGCGAATGTACTCGCGGGAGTTCCGCTGCAGGCGGACCTTGAAGACGTACTCGCCGTCGGCCGGGAAATGATGGCGCACGGCAATGCCGCCGCGCGTGCCGAACGGCAGCTCGTCGCTGGCACGATCGTCCTGCAGCAGCAGGCGCGAGACTTCATAGGTTTCGAGCGCCGGGCCCGCGTCGGGATCGCCCAGCGCGAGCCGGCGGACGTGGCGCGCCACGGCAAGATACCGTTCCGTCAGGAGCGGCGACAGCGTCAACACGCTCCCCACATTGTCGAAGCCGAACCGCGAATCGTCTGCGGGTAGAAGTGACGCGGCATCGATTTCGACGGCGAGCAGGTCGCGAATCGCGTTGCGGTATTCAGTGCGCGTGAGACGCCGGAGCACGGACCGACCCGGATTCGGCTGTAGCGCAGTGGCGCGATCGAGCGACGTCTCCAGGTGCGCCACAAGTGCGGTAGCGGCGTCGGGGGTGGGCCGCGGCATCCCGACGGGCGGCATCGTGCCGCTCCGCAGCTTGCGGATGACCTTCTCCCACGCATCGGGCGCGTCGCCCGGGCGCGCGACGTCGAGCGCCTGGAGCGACAAACCGGCGGTCCGCAGCCGGTCGCTGTGGCACGTGACGCAGTACTTGTCGAGCACTGCGCGGTGGTCGGAGGAGCCGACGGACTGTCGCGCGAACGGGGTCCCCAAGCCACCTGAGGCGTGAGGTGGGACGGCGGGCACAGCCGCAAATAACGCAAACGCAATCACGCCGGCCAGCCTGCGCGACATGTTGAATGCGCGCCGATTATAGCCCGCGACTATGGGACGCGACGCGTGGTTGCCTGTCGTTCACTCTGTTCCCCAATCTCGTGCTTGCTCGTCGCCGGAATCGCTGAAGCCCAACAGCCAACCGTGGGGGGCCGGCCCTGGTCAAATCTGGTTCGCCGCCACCGCCGCAACCGTCTTGTCGACCAGGCGCAGGAACGCGTCGAGCGTCGCCTCGAGATCGGCCTCAGGCGTGTCTTCTTCCTTGCAGTGCGACAAGCCGTTGGTGGAACGGGCGAACATCATCACCGCGGGCATGACGCGACCCATCTCGACTGCGTCGTGCAGCGGTCCCGAGGGGAGTCGTGGCGCGTGCCCTGTCACCTCCTGCACCGCGGCGGCGCACAGGTCGACCAGACGCGGATCGAACCGGAAGGGATCGATGCGCCACAGGTGCCGCCACTGCACGGTCACGCCGTTGGCCATGGCGGCGCGCGATGCCGCCTCGTGCGCATCGGCGAGTGCCTGTCGCAACGTCTCGGGCTCGAGGGCCCGCTGATCGAGCGCGATCTCGCACACGCCCGGTATCGCCGTCACGATTCCGGGCTCGACCGAGACCGTGCCCACTGTGCACACCATCCCGGCGTCGGGCGTCGAGTGCCGCCGGGCGATCTCGCGACAGGCGAGCGCCGTCTCGGCGGCGGCGAGAAATGCGTCACGCCGCATGGCGATTGGCGTGGACCCCGAGTGCGCGGCCTGGCCGACGAACCGCAGGACGTGGCGCTCGACGCCGTAGGCGCCGATCACCACGCCCGTGGATCGCCCCATCGCCTCGAGGACGGGGCCTTGCTCGATATGGAGTTCGAGGTAGGCGCGCGGGTGGCGCCGGTCGAGCGACGCACGCGCCTCGGGCATGCGGTCCAGGTCGACGCCGTTATCAGCCAGCGCGTCCACAAGTCGCACACCCTGGCGGTCTACCAGCCCTCGCACGCTCTCGGGCACGAGACTCCCGCTCGCGCCCGACGACCCCAGAAGGCTGCGCGAGAAACGCGCGCCCTCTTCGTCGGCGAAGTCCACGACGGCCAGCGTCACCGGAGGCGTGGTGCCCTTGAACCGGCGGAGTGCCTCGACGCCCGCAAGTACTCCGAGCGGGCCGTCGAGCCAGCCGCCGTTGGGCACGGAGTCGAGATGGCCGCCGATGATGACGGTATCCGTGCGCGCGCCTGGTACGGTGATCCAGTTGTTGCCGGCGGCGTCGGATTCCTTGCGCAGCCCCTCTTCTGCCAGCAGGTCGTCGAGCCAGCGGCGTGCGTCACGCCAGACCGAGCCCCACGCGACACGCTGGGCGCCATGGGCGTCGCTGGTCCGCGCCGCCAGAGCACGAAGGTTCGCAATCACATCACGCGCGCTCACGCGTCACCTCCAGGCGCCGATCATAGTGCCAGCACGGGACGCGCCAGCTTGAAGGGATCCGTCGGCGGGAAGCACCCGTCACTATAATGACCGGCTTGTGAATCGAGTCCTTTACTTGAGCCGCGCCGAAGTGGAGCGCCTCATGGACGTCGACGCGCTGCTCGATGCGCTCGCCGGCGCGCTCGTAGCCTTCTCCGCGGCGACGACATCCGTCCCACCGCGGACCGCTGCCCATGTGCCCGACCGTGGATTGTTGGGCGCAATGGTGGGCTACGTGCCGGGCGCCGGGCTGGGGGCGAAGCTTGTGTCGGTGTTCCCGCAGAACGACCAGCAGGCACTGCCCTCTCATCAGGCCCTAATCGCGATCTTCGATGAGAAAAACGGCACACCGCTCGCTCTGATGGATGGCACTTACATCACCGCCATGCGGACCGGCGGAGCGGCCGCGGTTGCTGCGCGCGCGCTCGCACGAGAGGACGCCAAGGTGCTCGCCATTCTTGGTGCGGGGGTGCAGGGCGGTTCGCATCTCGAGACGTTTTCCCGCGTGAGAGAGTTTGCGGAAATCCGGGTGGCGTCGCGCGATACGCGGAAGGCGGCGGCGCTCGCGGCACGGCACCCCCGGGCGCGTGTCGTCGCCTCATTCGAGGCTGCGGTCCGAGGCGCTGATGTCGTAGCGTGCTGCACCGACACGCGCGAGCCGATCATCCGCCGCGAGTGGCTCAAGGCTGGTGCCCACGTCAGCTCGGTGGGCGGCACCTTCGGGCCCGAACTCGACGCCGGCACGATTGCGGAGGGCAGTGTCTTCGTGGAATGGCGGGGAGCCGCCACCAACGCGCCGCCCGCCGGCGCCCGCGAGCTCCAGGGCTTTGATGTCGATCGCTTGACCGAGGTGGGCGAAGTACTCTCCGGTGCGCGCCCTGGCCGCCGGTTCGCTGACGAATTGACGGTGTACAAGTCGACTGGTCACGCCGTTGAAGACATTGCGGCAGCTCGCCTCGTGTACGATCGCGCGAATGCGGAGGGTGCCGGCATCCATTTGCCGCTGTAGCCTCGCGGGCGCGCGCGACGCGCGCTCGCTTGGTCTTCCGTGCCACTCGCGGTGGTTGTAACAACTCACATGGAGGGATCGTTCTGCACGGCGGTGCTCTACGCACGAGATATGGACCGTGCCACGGCCTTTTATGGGCAGCTCGTAGGCTGGACCGCTGAGGATGTGCCTGGCACACACAGCCATCGGTTGCTGCAATCCGGCGGAAAGATCGTCGCCAGTCTTCACCAGATCATCCACGGCCACGACATCTGGGTGCCGCAGGTTTCCGTCTCGAACGTGCACGGCGCAGTGGCGGATGCGCAAACGCTCGGAGCGACGCTTCAGGGCAGCATTGAGATTCCGGGCGTCGCGAAACTCGCGACTTTGTGTGACCCGGAGGGCGCGCTCCTCGGCCTGTGGGAACCCGCACCGCATCAAGGCGCGCAGCTTACTGATGAAGCCGGGAGCCTCTGGTGGACCGAGGTTCTGTCGAACGACGTGGCTCGTGCTCGCGACTTCTACGGGCGCTTGTTTGGCTGGACCTCGGCCGACACGTCCTTTGAACCGTTCGCCACGTACGGGGTGTTCAGGCGCGGCGATGTGCAAGTGGCCGGACTTCTGCCGATCGGGCGGGACTGGGACGTGTCGCCGAGATGGAATGCGATCTTCGCCGTTGCGGATTGTGACGCTACGTTGGAACGCGCGGATGCGCTTGGCGGCTCCACGATGTTCGTTCACACCGTGCCGAAATACGGACGAATCGGAAGCCTCGCCGACTCAGGGGGCGCGACGTTCGTGATTCGCGGCCCGAGTTAAACGCACAGATGGCATCGACATCCGCTCTACATGACGAGAGGCGGTGGCAGAAGTACGATCGCCTGGCCGAAGCTAAGGCGCGGCGGATTGGGCACAGTCTGGACCGTAACACGTGGTTCGCCGTCTGTGGACTCGATGCGCCGTGCGCGTTCTTTTTGAGGGTCTCGGATCTGTCTCTGACGACGGCCTGAGCGGGAACGACCGATATGTGCTGGACCTCTGGCCGACGACGTTTGCGAATTTACACGTCGTGAAACAGTGGCAAGCCGGCGGGCTAACTTGAAATTGCAGCTGACGGGGTCGCCAGCCCAACACGAGGTAATGGTGGACGTCTATCAAGAGATCTTGGACCCAACGTTCAACCAAGCGGAATGGCTTCCGGCTCGCCGGCGCCGGATGGCGTTGGTGGCCTACCTCGATCTTCTAGTTCTCTCCATTCCTGCGGGAGTGTTGGTGCTGGCGTTACGCCAGTTTTTCCCTAACACTTCCACACCCCTTTGGTTGACGCTTTTGGCTTTTGCCATCGTTGAACTGATACTTCTTCGTTTCGTCGCCTGGTCTCCCGGTTGTGTCCTTCTAGGTGTTCGACTCGTGCCGGCTCGCGGTTACGGATCCGCAGCTGACCGGATCTGGGAAGGCCACATGCCTTATGTGTCGCGTGAACTGAAATTGCGCGAGTCGTGGTTCACGCTGGTGCTCGGTACGTGGATTCTCAATGACGCCACGAAGTCCCTCATTCGCTGGGCAATGTGGAATCCGCCGATGCCCATGTTTGGATACTCGACAGATAAGATCACCGGAGCCATCGTATCGGTGGCAGGCGGCGCCATTGAAGCGGCGATCGCGTTCGAGCTGTTTCGTGTGAGCGTTCGAGCGGTGGCAATCGGCATCCCGTATTACGCGGTGCATCTGGCTTCCGCGGCGACTAGTTGGCGACTCTGGGAGGCGTGGGCCGGGGAGATGGTCGTGCGACGACGCGCGTACCAAGGCCTGCCGATCAGGGCCGGGGAGGTCGAACAGGTACAGGCAAGCGCGGCTCTTATTGCTGTGGGCGCAGGAGTGGCCATGATCGTACTCCTGCTCATCGTACTTCCACGCCTTCGTCGTCGTGCTCCCTAACCTCGCGCTGGAACCGGCCGCGATGTGCTTCTGGGCGCGATCTGCGAATATTTGGAGCGCCGCGGTTCAGCGCTAACGTTCCCCACCACACTCTTGCGGACCTGCATCTCGACTGTCTTACTGAACAAGTGATCCGCGTCGGTCGCGGGATGTCGTGGGTGTGGAAGCGAAGCCCTGCTGGCGATCTCTTTCCATCGCGTGACTTGCCACAGGCTTGAAGCGTACGGAGGCACGGCAGGGTCTTTGCCTCGCTTCCGCGATCGCAATGCACATCTACTACTGTCTTCGTCGTTGCACTCTTGCGTTGACCGTGGCGGCAATCGCTGCCACAGCCGCTGCTTCAAACGTCGCACTGCACGGGCAGGATGAGCCGCGCTTTCGAAGTGGGATCGATCTCGTGAACGTGACGGCAACCGTGACCGATCGTGCGGGTCGATTCGTTTCAGGATTGAACCAGAACGACTTTGTCGTCTATGAGGACGACCGGCCAGTGGAGGTTGCGTTGTTCAGCGCCGAGCGAGTGCCAGTCAGCCTCGGCTTCGTGCTCGACACCAGCGGCAGCATGGCAGGGGACAAGATCGGAAATGCGTTTCAAGCCATCGATCGATTTCTCGATTGGCTGGGTCCGGACGATGAGGTGTTCCTGTACAGCTTTGGGCACGACGTCGAGCTCCTGCACGACTGGACGACGCATCGTGACGAGGTCCGAGACCGCCTTCGGCATCTGTACCCCGTCGGCGGTACTCCCATGTACGATGCGATGATCGAAGCGTTGCCCATGGCCCAAACGGGCCGCAACCGCAAGAAAGCCATCGTGCTCATTTCAGATGGGAACGACATGGACAGCCGCAACGATATTGGTGACGTTCGACGGCGCGTTCGGCAGACGGAGGTGTTGGTATACGCGGTGGGCATCGACGCTTCCGACGAATCGACTCGAGCGTTCCAATCACGCGGTCGTCGGCGCCCTGGCTCACAGCCGTGGGTTCTCCCCCAGCGTCCACCACGGAGGGGGGCAGGCGGAGAAGAGACACTCAACGTGTCGGCGCTACGGGAGATCACCGACGCGAGCGGCGGTCGCACGGAAGTGGTGCGCCGCTCATTGGATCTCGATGCGGCGACCACCGCCATCGCCGATGAATTGAGCAGACAGTACTATCTCGGATACACAAGTCCTGGCCGCCGGGACGGGCGCTGGCGCTCTATACGCGTTGAAGTACGCGATCCGTCGCTGCGCGTCAGAGCGCGCGACGGCTATACCGCTCCCTCATCGTGATGGGCAAGCAGGTCCGCCCTTTGCTCGTCGCAGTCCGCGCCGTATTCGTTTGCCGATGTAGCCTCGTAGGTGTGCCGACGCGCGATCGCTGGCTGAAAGCGTAAGATATCGCCGCGGTTGTCTACTACAACGTGACAGACGCCATCTCAGGCGAACTCGGACTGAAGGAGGATGCACATGCTGGGTGAAAAACTTGGCGCCGAATCCGGACGAGTAACGTCGCAAAGAGTGCTTCCAAATCCTGGCGGTGGACCGAAGATGGAGACCTCCTTCCAGGCCACCGGGACCATACTTGGTGTGAACGAGACGAATACCGGCACTTACTGGGCGGTTGTTCGCCCTGATGGAACCTTGTATGGCGAAGGCCAAGGCGTGGTCATGGGACAGGGTGGAGAAATGGCCACGTGGGTGGGCCA
>Ga0075431_100002122_pt1 | contig 18948 bp, 39 predicted proteins | sample RhiMetdeltSRZDD5_FD_75297 | JGI IMG/M metagenome (GOLD analysis project Ga0075431, IMG submission 75297) | Populus rhizosphere microbial communities from Tennessee, USA - Rhizosphere MetaG P. deltoides SRZDD5 | ecosystem: Host-associated > Plants > Roots > Rhizosphere > Soil | place: USA... | reverse complement strand
GGATGCGCAGAAGATAGAGATAGAGAGGCTCTCCCGGTTACTCGATGCAACTAAAGCGGAGCTACATCACCAACGTAACCTGTATCATACTCGGTTCCACGCAGGCCCTTTGGGGGTCTGTAAACGCTCTAGTTGTAGAAGGGCAAGGGACATTCTAAACGGAAGGATCTAGGGAGGTGAGTAAGAGTAGACCCGGTAGTAGTAGCGCCAACAGGAGAAAGCGCCGCAGGTTGATCATAATGGACGGACCTAGGTGCTACCTATGTGGCGAGATATTCATGGAAGAGGATCTACAGCTAGAGCACAAGATACCCAAGAGTAGAGGTGGTAGCGATAACATACTGAACCTCGCTCTCGCTTGTGATCCATGTAACCAAGATAAGGGGAACATGACCCCCGAGGAATACTACCGATACAAGATGAATACTAGGAATGTTAAGGCAGAGGATGTGCAGTTCCGTACAGCGGAAGAGAGCAGGCTAGAACAACCACTAAGTGACGTGTGGCCGTTAGTTGATGATATTAATCCTCTAGCTGACCACGATAGAGACTAGGAGTGAGTGATGCATAGTATTAGTATTGGACTGACAGAGGAGACAAAGATCCATCGGATTACAAGTGGGAACACTCCTATGATCACGATGGACAATTGGGCAGTGAGTATTTCTGTCTCTGATCCTGATGTTACCGATCACCTGGCAGAGCTATTGAAGACAGCAGCTAACGATAGGCGAGAGGTCATCATGGAGGCTAGGAAGTCGAGGGTGAGTAATGCCTAAGCCTAGCTATAAGGGAAAGATCAAGTGCAAGGTATGGGATGCTGGTGAACATCTCACGCTCTATACCCTTAACCGAGCCGTTCACTACTGCCAAGAAACAGGGCTAGACGAGGTAATCGTCCAGCATAATGGGGAGCATGTGCTAGTGATTACCCGTTATGCAGACATCAGGAAGGCCCCGTAAGCAGGTTCATAATGGCAGAGTCAAAGTATGTTAGAAGGATGAAGGTAAAGCTAGCTGATCGGACCTATAGGTACAACGAATCCCTGAAGCGTGGTAAGCATCACGGTAAGGGACTACGCAAGCCGGGAAGTCAGAACCCGAGAAAGGCAGGTTGATCAAGATGTTGGAAATTGTAGGAGTGCTCACTCAGCAGTTCTCATTGGGTGAGTGGTTGATGCTGATGTGGTGGACAATCGTGCTGATGTGGCTGGTAATTGGTGTTGTTAACCATGCGTATAGGGCAGTCTCATATACCCGCCACAAGATCACCAGGAAGAGCTAATCACACACATCATAAGTAAAGCCCCGGAGATGGTGCTTCTAGATACGTAGTGACGGACGTATCGAGCACTCATTCTCCGGGGCTTTCTTACTGTACATCCTGATATTTACAGGTCAAGGGGTGGATTGTCACAGGTGCGAGGGTGTAGGCTGGCTCAGCCGAGTGTCACAGATACCGGAGATACTAGATAACTACTACACCGGTTTCTGTGACATGGGAACGTCTGTTCGTTTTCGGCCGAGGGCACCCCCGGAGCACAGGTGACAATTAGCTGTGACGTAGCTAATCTCAGACTCTTTGGTGAACATGAAGATGGTACCTATCTAGATGTCCCTTACCAGTGCATGAAGCCTACATGTCAAAGGTGTTGGAGAACCTTGATCATCAGACGCATATGGGCCACTCGCTTATACCTAAACAAGGTGGGTATGAGTAAGGTATGGATAGGCATTATCTCTCCACAACAGAGAGTGACAGCCAGGAAGTTCAAAGAGAGGAACAAGGACCGGCCTGACATTCTCGTTGCCAACATGCTCTCTACCTTTAGCCATACAGACGAGGTTGCGATGTTGGCTACTTGCAACATGCTCCCTAACAGTGAAGGGGCATTGCGAGAGGTAGAGGTAGAGGAAGCGCTAAGGGTTTACCAGCAATGGTGTGAAGAGTTACGGCCTAAGCGAATGACAGCCGATTGGGAGCTAAAGTTCCCTGGGAGATTTAGGGGCAAGTTCACTGCATCACCAAAGACGATCGACAGCATGTGGACCATCATGAATGACAGGTGGGGACACAAGCCAGGTGATGTTCCTGAGGATCCTACTGTCTTTGAGCGGCGCATGTTTACTGCGCTAGATGAGGTCAAAGCTAAGAAAGCAAGTTGACCGTATCCCGACCTGTAAATAGCTGTATAACGGGACCTGGACAGGCTGTTTGACGTTTCCCCTGGTCAGAGCGTTACGGGCCTACAGCATGGAATGGCATGGAGGGGCAGATACCAGTGTGACCCCCAGCTAGGGACTCGGCTCTCGATCCATGCTCTCCATCCCCCTCCGTACCCCTGACCATCCCCCTCCGCATGACCCTCTGTATCCGGCCCCCAACCTGCTGACCAGGGAATTCGGAAGTTAGGTTGTAGAACGGATCTCTACGGGGTAGGCTGTCATCGGGTGCCCATCAAGTATCCGGCCCCCGATTGACAACTGAATAGGGTCATTGGGCACTCATGGAACCCCTACCCACGAAAGGAACAGGTATCATGCCTGCTCTCTTGGACGTTAGTGACGGTCCGGTTCTCATGGCTGCCAACATCACCCGTGGCCACCCTTGGCATACGCTTGGCGAGATTGTTCCTGTCAATGCAAGCTTGAGCGAGGCTCTCAAGGTTACGGGTAGCGACGACACTGTTATCCCCTCCATGCTCTACACACGTAACGAAGACGGTACGTTTGAAGAGTTGCAGGATTGGCAGGCTGTGAAGAGTGATCGCTATGGAACACTAGGTGTTCACTCTCCCGGTTTCCAGATCAAACAGCGTCGTGAGATTCTTGAGATGGCTTACGACTTCACTGGTCTGGATCCCGATGGATCGCATGTTGAGGTTGTCGGTAACTCTCCCAACTGGCGGAAGTTCTTCGCTTACGTGAGGGTTCCCGATCTTGTCATCGATCCGGAAGGGATTGCTGACACTATTGAGCGTGGTCTCTTTGTCGCTACCAGTTTCGACGGGACTCTCCCCAACTTCATTGGCTACAGCAACGTCAGGGTTGCGTGCTTTAACGCAGTCCAGATGGCGATGAAGGGTGCTAGCCAGGTTATCAAGGCGAAGCACACTCGCAATGCTGATGAGCGTATGGAGGTCGCAGCGGTTGCACAGCAGTACCTAGGTGCAGTCGAGAAGGCCACCATTGCTAATGCGGAAGCGATGTTGAGCGTAGATGGTGACAAGGCTCTCACCAAGATCCTTGACCACTTCTACCCTGTAAACGACATCAAGCTCTCCGACGTTGCCAAGACACGTCGCAACCGGGAACGTGGCGATATCAGGATCATGTACCGGGGCGAGGGCAATACCAACGTGCGCTTGGCTGGTGACAACGGGTGGGCCGCCTACAATGCTTTCACGGAGTACATCGACCATGCGTCGGGCGTGAAGGTTGGTAGGCAGGTCGATAAGGCTGGTCTACAGCGGGCCGATAGGGCAGTCATGCCAGGTCGGTTCGTTGACATGAAGGTCAGGGCCAGCCAGATCGTGTTGGAGATGGCTAGCAGCTAGAACAGCCACATCTAGAACAGGACTATCAATCCCTACTCATAATCCCGACGACTCACAAACCAATGGCTCCCCATCTAGTGTGTTATTCGCACCGGATGGGGAGCCTTGGTGCGTTTTCAGGAGAGGTTCGTTATGGTGCGTGAATGAATGGTGTTTGAATCCCAATCATCGGAAACGAGGACCCCTACAACATGGACTTACAGATTCGCCCACCAATGAAGATGGGCAAGGCGAGCGTAGGAATGAAGATCGTGACGTCAAGAGTTAGACGAGATGACGATTTCTGGGAGACTAAGTATGACTTCCCCGATGGACTCCGGAATACCCTCGCCCGATACAAGACCCTTATATGGACCACCTGCGTACAGTCGGCAGTACGAACATACAGATATATCACCAGGGAATCAGCCTGTGGACTTGACTGCATCATCCACCGACATAGATTTGACTATAGAGCCAATAGAAGTACGAGCGGCTTTCTTGTACCTATCCGGTCTGCCATATCAGCAGTGGGCAGATTGGTTAATAGATAAGCCCCCACGTCGTCTACTGGCAGCACGATGGTTAGCCGCTCAGTATACAGCTATAGAAACGATCATGCGTCGAGAGCAAGTATGAGAGGGGGTATGAGAGCAGGGTAATTTCGTCCGCCGGGCGATCGCAGGTTGGCATGTGTCGCACGGGCGTGTAACATGGTGGTCATACCCCCTGGGAGCGGTTAGAGAGGCTGTAGCAGTAGCCTGAGGCGCAGCTACTCTTTGGCCCACGTACTAGCTGTTCCCGGGGGACCATCTTAAGTGGTATATCTAGACCATCACTATAACCCTCCCAGGTAGGTAGGTAGATGCTAACCGGGATAGCATCTTTAAGATGGTCTAGTTGAAGGGGAGTGCTAAGTCGATCCTACGTACTATATAGCCCCCGGTACGTGGCTGGATCCTTAGTGCTCCCCTTCGCTATTTGTCGACCCTATACACAAAGTGACGATAGGAGAGTACGGTGAGAGATATCAAGCTGAAGGGCAAGGTGTATAAGACTACCCGACAGAATGTTGATGCTCTAGCATGGGCAACCAATCGACGGGGCCGCAACCCCTGGAAGGATGACGAGAACGTTGTAGTTGCTATTTGGGAGTACCTGTGTGAACATGGCGTGGAACTGATGGACACTGCCACGTATGGCGGAAGTCGCCAGTTGCGAAACGCTATGATGCGGCTGGTCAAGGAAGGGTACGCTGAGGTTGCTCCTATTAAGGCAGGCTCTCATTTCACCATGTTCAAGTTCAAGGATGATGTGAACCTGAACGGACACACACCCAGGATGATTGAACGGCCTACTGAGAACTACATAGCTGAAGCCCATCAGTACCCGGCAAGGGGACCAGCACCGTCTATCGGTATGGATATGCCTCTCCCTCCCGGGCCTAAGCCTGTTAGGTATAAGGAAGAGGATATCAATAAGTATCTCGACAAGTGGGCAGAGAATAACCCTGAAGACTATGCTCAGTGGGCTGAGGTTCTTGTGGAACGGCTGGGAGCTATCTATGGCTGAGCTAGTAACCCAAGAGGATCTAGAGAAGGCTGCTAACTACGTTAAGGGAAACACTGACTACATAGAACGTAGGGTCGTCTATAACATCGTGAGCAGGTTGGGCGACTTGATGTCGGACAACGCTGTGATGATAGCCAAACTAGATGGTATAAGGGCTGTGGTAAAGCATATGACCAAGGATTATCTAGATGGTTGAGCCTCTCCCCGCATGGGTGGACCCTACCCGACTGGAATCACAGCAGCATATCGTTAGTGATGTTGTTGATCGGTTCCGGGGGAGGAATGGTCACCCTATTAACGACGTGGTATTCCTACAGGCTCCTACAGGGGTTGGTAAGACGCTGATTGCCGAGTTGATAGCTCGGAAGTTGGGAGCGAAGACCATCTATAGCTGTACCACCAAGGCACTACAGGACCAGTTCGTTAGGGACTTCCCGTATGCCAAGGTGCTAAAGGGTCGTAGAAACTATCTCACTACTATGGGCATGGTTGGTGAGATGGGAGAAGAGGTGGATAGTATTGATGAGGCTGTGACCGCCCATGATTGCACGTTCAATTACGAGACAGGGATCTGTGGCTGGTGTGACAACAGAAACCATTGTCCATACATCAGGGCTAGAGGGGCTGCAACTTCAGCGAGACTGGCTGTCCTTAACTCTTCATATCTGCTCACGGATAGTGGAGGGCCTCGCCGCTTTAGTAATAGAGATTTGTACGTGCTGGACGAGGCTGACGTACTAGAGTCAGAGCTACTCAATCACACAGAACTACACCTGACTAATCGTCGGATGGAACGGCTACATATCTCCCCTCCTAAGTATAAGACTAAAGACGACACATGGGCGATGTGGATCAATGATGAAGCATTGCCGAAGTCTCAGGAATACCTTGATACACTGCCCATACTAGAGGAAGCTACTGACCGCCAGACCATCCGTGAGATTAAGTATATGGGTGATCTTGTGGCTCAGATGCGGCGAGTCAGGCTAGCTATCCCGAGAGGCAAGTGGGTGTATGACGGGTACCAGCACAGAGGGGACGTCATCTTTAGACCAGTATTCGTGAGGGAACACGGGGAAGAGTTGCTCTGGCAGAACGGGCGTAAGTTCCTTGTTATGTCCGCTACTATCCTCACTGGTGATGTGATGGCGGATGAGTTGGGGCTAACCCTCACTGGTAGGGCATACGATTTGCTAGATGTCCCGAGTAACTTCCCGGCAGAGAATCGTCCTGTCCACGTGGTACCTCTAGCTGATGTGACGAATACCAACAAAGATACAGAGCGGCCCAAGTTGGCGAAAGCTATCAATGGAGTACTGAAGAGGCATCAAGATGAGCGTATTCTTATCCACACTGTCTCTTACGAACTTGCTCTGTATCTTTATGAAGTACTCCGCCATCATGTTCCCGGTAGCGGTATTGACGATCATAGTCGGCGGCGTCTTGTTACCTACACTAATTCTAGGGCTAAAGATGCCGCCCTTGAAGAATATAAAGCTTACCCTGGTGCTGTACTTATCGCTGCTAGTATGGATAGGGGAGTTGATCTTCCTAACGATCTTTGCCGAGTGCAGGTAATCGCTAAGGTACCGTGGCCCAACAAGGGTGATAAGCGGGTAGGTGCTAGGCTGTACGCTCCTGGTGGCGGTAACTGGTACGCCATGCATGCCATCCGTACCATCATTCAGATGGCAGGACGGGCAGTAAGGCATCGGGAAGACTACGCCATCACATACATATTGGATAAGCAATTCGCTGAGAACCTTTGGAAGAATCATCAGCGTATGTTCCCGAGGTACTTCAGGGAGGCACTGAACTTCAGGTTCAATCCGAGACTGCTAACGGAGGTGTAAGTATGCCGTGGAGTAAGCCATTCGGTAGAGGGCAAGGTGGTGTGAGTAAGGGCCAAAGCTCTCTCGACAAGGCTAAGAAAGATCAGAGCAACAGAGATAAGGCCAAGGCTGCTAAGCAACAGCGGGATCAGAACCGTAGGGGTGGACACAGCCAAGACAGTAAGGGGAATTGGAGGAACCATTAATGGTTGGTCATGAGTTGGTAGAGTTTCTGTTCAAGCGGTATCCGGCTACCACACTTGATGATGAGGCTAACAGGACTCTCGATATGTACACTGAGATGTTCACTGATCTAGCCCATTATATTGCAGACAGTACAGCAGTTACTCCGGAACAGACATTGGCTCTCCGTGCTCTCCATGATGCACATCGGGCCGTGATCTTCGCTCTCGTTTCACATCAATAGGAAGGTATCAATGTCCGACGATCTTTACGCAGGTGATGAGTCCAGTGGTCTACTCACCCACTTTGTTGGGCGGGTAAAGCAGGGTTTGTGGTCTACATTCTTTGCGGAGACACAAGGTAAGGCCAGTGGCGACAACGCCCAGCAGACTCTTTGGTTTGGTCATGTTGACGTTGTTGACATTCTCCAAGCTAACTACGAATCCAAGGGTGCTCCGGTCGAGACGATCCTGGTAAGCCTTGGCATTGGTAACGGCTGGCACCAGGACCCTAACGATCCCAACCTGGTTGAGCATGAGGACGACACTCCTGATTTCAAGAAGAAGTTCCATGCGAACAGCCTGTACATGAAGGTTGCATACTTGATTGCTGGCAAGGCATCCGAGTATGAGAATGCAGTGGTCCTTGATGGTGACGACGAACACTATGAGGTTGATCTGACTGGTGTTCGTAAGGTCCATGCGGACAAGGGACTGAAGACTCTTCGGGACGCAACACTGTATGATGGTTGTGTCTTTGAGTACCGGGGATTGGGCATTAAGTACCGGCCTACCGATCAGCCACGCCCCAAGCCGCTTCCGATCCGGTTCCTTGGCTATGATGTTAGCGAACTGCCTGACATCAGTAAGCTCAGCGGGGTAAGCGGTAATTCTACAACCAATTCCGGTGGGGCCGCTCGGCCGACGCTCGGCACCGTGCCGCCCGCCGTACTGGACACGTGGACCAGCGCCTCAGCTTCCGACCCGACCATCGCCACCTTGACCCGGCTGTGGGAGTCCTCACCCAACGTCGAGGCATTCATTGGTAACGCTGGGATGCTTCCCGACGTGAAGACCAATGAGGAACTGGCTAAGGCTATTGTTGATACTCCTGATCCTGCTACCGCTCCGGAAACTGCTCCGGTTGCAGAGTAGATAGGGGTATCAAGTGGGTGTCCAAACAGATAAGCCACCCACTCATTACCTTACGATGTGGGAAGTGGCTCGGTTTGCCGATGTGCAAACCGGGTCACTATCCCGTTGGGTGAAGCAGTGGAGGCTAGATACACTAACCCAAACGGCACCGGAGCGGGGTGAGGGTGGCAGCAGGCCGGGGTACAGTATCCCGGCTGCCTACGCCCTCGTGGCACAGGGGTGGAAGCTCACACAGGACAAGCGGATCAGGCAGGTCATGTTGCGGGAACTGCCTAAGAATCCGGTTCCTTGGCTAGTAGTGGTTGCGGATCAGGGAGTCACCTGCTACAGTGGAGAGCAAGCCAGTCAGGAAGTCGCTAAGATCCTGGTTGGCAAGCAATCCGGAATACCCGAGCAAGTCTCGGTGTTCTACCTAGGTGAGATCCCCAATCCAAGTGAAAGCAGGTAAGTACGATGGGTGACGCAACCCCCACCACGAAGGCCAAGCGCACTACGCCGGTTGCTCTCGGCGAGGCTGACGAGATGCCTGAGCAGACTCGTGACGGGTTCTGGAAGGCTCAGATGCGAGACGTGTTCTCCAAGAACCCGGGCAAGGTGTTCAAGTTCGGTTCGGTCAGTGCCTCTACCGCTAGCAATCTGCGTAAGGACTACGGTCTGAACGCTGTCTCTCAGACGACCCGTAACGCAGAGGGTGAAGAGGTTGTCACCCTGTACGTGAAGTGGGAGCCTGAGCGGGCGGACGAGATTAAGCGTGAGGTTGCCGAACGAGGCGCCAAGCGTGTCGCTACGATGCAAGCCAACAAGGCGAAGGAAGCCAACAAGTCCAACGCCAACACCGGCCGACAGACCGCCGGTACCCGTAGCTGATAGCTACGTCACAGCTACAGCTACAGCAGTAGACCCCCTGGTCCAACAGGATCGGGGGGTCTACTTGTCGTTACAGGGTTGTGGTTAGATAATCAAACTGAGAGAGGCTGTTGAAGATGAGGAAGCGACTGATAGTTAATGTGATTCTGGAAGCTGAGGGGCCAGCTAACGAGGCTGTGTTAGAGAGCATGATTCAGAGGATGTTCGAGGCGGATGATGTAGGGACGAAGGTGTACCTGATTAGCTCTATGATGGATACGTATGGGAAGAGTTTCAAGCGGATTCAGGTAACAGACCCCCGGGAGTGACGATGATCAAGGTCTTTCAATACCCTGAACCTCTCAATCATGCTGCTGATGTGGAAGCGTTCCAAGCTTACCTTAATCAACATGAAGCATGGGGCAGAGAGATAGTCACAATCTTTAGGGAACGTGGTAGGTACGTTGTTGTTACAAGGGAGCTACATGCCACACAGCAACGAGATGTACGAGAGGGTCAAACCGGCGTGGCAGTGCCACTTTAAGAACTGTAAGCATGAGAAGACCGATGACACAGACTACTGTTCAAGGCATAGGTACTGGCACCAATGGGATACGTGTATATGTCAGGAGCCAGAGTTAGATAAGATGAGAGTCTGTGCCAAATGTAGAAGAAAGAACTATGAACATGATTGAGGGACTAAGGCAGGGTGCGTTACTACTGTTAGGCGAGGCAGTTGTGTTTGCTGGACTAGGGTTAATTGTATGGGCGAAGAGAAGGAACCGAGGAAGACATGTACGTTAAGATCACTGAGCGGGATGGAACCATTTGGGAAATCTCTCACTGTACTCAGAGGGTTGATGTAACAGATGGGGAGGTTATCATCTATGATATGGATGATGATGACCCTATTGATATCAAGTTCGCTTGGAAAGAAGTCCTGTTTGTTAAGGCGGATGATGAATGAGTAACACCATGCATTGTCCGGAATGTGGATCCGAGAACGTCGAGTGTCAGGACCACGTGAGCTACCACCGGCACTTATGTCGGGACTGCGGCTACGAGACAGTTGCCGCCCCACTACGGAGTCAACCTCGATGACACTTAGCGATCGTGACAAGCTCATTGATTTCTACCGTGACCGATTCACTAGTGGCGGTCCAAGTCCACAAGGGATGGGATGGTCTGATAGCGAGACGCACTATAAGAGGATCGTCCGTATCCAACGCATCCTTGATGCACTAGACATTCCCATGAACCGTATCCTTGATGTTGGGTGCGGGATCGGGATGGTGCATAACTTGTGGGGGTTGCTGTACACCCCCGGCACGTATCATGGTGTAGATATCCTACCTGAATACGTGGAGGAAGCCAGGAAGAACGTGGCTAAGGATAGCAATGCTGTTATCACCTGTGAGGACTTCCTGAAGTGGGAGAGTATTGATTCCTTTAGTGTTACCCTGGCTATTGGTGCATTCGCCTGGCAACCACTAGATGTTGTCATGGGGATGATCGCTAAGATGTGGAGTCTCACCTCTGCTGGTGGAGCTATGGCATTCACCATGCTGCCGAATAACCCTATCCCGTTGGCGTCTTTTAGGTGGTTGAAGGGTGAGCTAGACGCTGCCGAGACGCTGGTGTATGAGGGGTACAGTAACCGGCTGCACGAGCATATCGTGGTGATGAGGAAGGCAGAGGCAGAGATTGTCAACCGTCATCAGGAAGAGCTAGAGGATGAGGTAGCTAGGGGAGAGCATATAGAAGACCCAGATCCAAGGGATGACTATGATCCAACTAGGGATGATTGGATTAAGTGATGCCCCCGATCGAGAACGAACCGATAGAGGTAGTGTTGAAGTGTGGGTGTAGAACAAAGGTTAACCCCACACAGAGAGAGGCGTATGTGGAGTGTGAAGGACATGGTAAACCTTACGTACTTCACTTGGAGCAGGTTACTAACATCTGTGTGAATATCCGAGAGACGACAAAGAGATGGAGGCCATGAAGGTTAAGGGAGAACGCAAAGAGATTGTCTGGACACTCACGCTGACTGATGCTGAGATGGCTAGTGTCCATTGTGTGTTGCATCACATCTACCATGTCACGGCAACCCTTGAAGCACGCCAGCATGACTATCGGGAGCACCGGGAAAACATCATGAGTTTGCTTCAGGCATTCAATGATGAGGCTAACAGACTAGAAAGAGATGGTTAATGGGGGACAATAGACCACCGGTTTACATAGAGGATGACAACCTGATCATCCGTGCTAGTGCTATCGGACACCCCTGTCTATGGGAACTGATAGCTGCCGGGCAGGGTGAGATGATGATGCCTGTCCCGAATGTCCTACAGCGAGCATTTGATGAGGGTAATTTACTTGAACCCACTATCATCAAGCGGTTGGAGAAGGACTACGGGATGGTGTTTGAATCCCACCAGTCTGAGGGGGAAGTGTGGCTGTCAGATGATGTAGCTATCCGGTACCATTCTGACGGTATCGGTACTATTACTAACGACTGGATGGTTAGCACTAGATGTGTGGTTGAGGCTAAGGCTCTGAGTAATGATCTATGGCAGAGGGCTAGGAGTAATGGGGTAGGTAGTGTTATAGAGGAATACCCCTGGCAGCTTTCCGTTATGATGGAAGGTGAACAGCTACCGGGACTATGGGTGGCTTACAACAAGGGCCTGCCACCTAATGAGAAAGGTGAACGGGAACCTTGTCCTGATGCCGGGAAGCTATACCTACAACCAGTTAGTGATACACCTATCTCTATGACAGAGATCCAACTTAAGGCTAGTCTCATTAAGGAAGGTGTGTATGGAGAGCCTATCATTTCGTCGGATAGGACGTGTGGTTCGCCTGACCATTGGCCCTGTCGTTATCTCAATGTCCGGCCGGAACCTGAAGGAAATACTGCCCGGGAGGTATTTATCCCTGAAGATTCAGTCAAAGCGGAGGTCGACCGTCTTATTACTGAGTACGTGTCATACAAAGGACAATACGACGAAAGTAAAGTGGGCTACGAACGAGCAAGAGACGCGCTACTGGAACTATCTGGCGAGGCAGGGTTTATCCAAACGGATAAGTGGTGGGTCCCGATCTACTCCGGACGAGGACAAGGCAAGCTAGATACGGAGAGTATGAGTCCCGAGTTCAAGAAGGCATTGGAAAGGTATAAGCGGCCCGGGAAGTCGTACAAGTATCTGATGAGTAAGACAATGAAGAGGTTGGGATTCTGAGACTACTCCGAGCAGTTAACAAGGGAGATAAGTTCTTTGTTACTACAGTAGATGAGTTGATTAGAGTACAGCCTGGCGAGTCCTACTACATAAAGATAGATAGTAGTATGGTTGGTAGTGCAGAGTACGTGAAGGCTGTAGTTGTTGAAGTCGGAACCGAACACATTCGTTGGGAGATTGTTTAACAATGGCCCCTACCCCCCCTACTCTCCCCAACCAGCAGACCATCAAGGAACGTATCAATGTCTTTGGTCTGAGTGGTGTAGGGAAGACACACCAGTTCTTCATGATCGCCAAGTGGCATCATGATCTAGGATCGGATGCACAGTTCTATGGGATCAATACGGACACTGCTTTCGAGGTACTTTATTGTAACCCGGAATTCTGTGAACTTCCTAACATCACGTGGACTGATTGCACAAGCTTTAATGATATGTATACCGCAGCCAAGCATTATAATTCACTACTTCGGCCGCAGGACTGGCTGGCGGTTGACCTACAGGATGACGCCTGGGGCTTGGTACAGGATGAGTACTCACAGATTCGTGCTAAGGAAGCTGGACTAGACATTGATAACCTGAGCGAGTTGTGGTTGGAGGGAGGCAGCACTAAGGAATACCCGATTAAGGGTTGGGATTGGCAGACACCTAATGCTAGGTATCGCACCCTTACTAACAACTACATCTTGAGGGGGCCTGGGCATAGGTTCATTATCAGTAGGCAAACAGACGTAATGGAACCCTCTGTCAACATGAAGGAGGATGCGGTAAGTAGAGCTAACCGGCTGATGTTCGCACCGTTGGGTGTGAAGCCAGGTGGGCAAAAGGAAGACCCATCTCGTTGGCATACTATTCTGCATATCGCTAGCCGTGGTGAGAAGCTGCAAACCATCGCTACAGCTAAGGAAAGGTGGGGAGCACGCAGGCACATGGGCAACAAGATGGGTAACGGTCAGGTGAGAGGGGAAGAGCTAAAGGATTTCTTTCTTGATTACCTGGTAGGTGTCGCTGGATGGAGTATGGGCTGATGTACGCACACGAACATGCTCAGAAGGCAGCTAATCTAATCAAGGCTGTTGAAGATAAGTTTATGGAACAAGGGTATGTAGATGAAACTCTTTTCTTCCGTGTTCAGGTAGCTCAAGTCCATGCTACTCTGGCTAGCGGTAATTGGAGTACAGGCTAATGGTGCGGGCAAGGTATGCGGATCTAGAAAGGAACAAGCCACCCCCTGAGCCTACATCGTGGGCAGAAGCGGACCCTGTTATGAATAGACAACCGGGATGGCATATCAACAGCAACCGAGAATACATTGCTGAGTTGAGGAAGCGGCGGACCGTCAACAAGAAGACCAAGAAGAATAGTGGGCAGCAGTGTGATCACTGTGCTCTAGATGATCATGATAGATGTTGGAGGGTGGTATGCTACTGCCCTTGTTATAGTATGAGAGAAAGGGGAGATGCATGGCCGGCGAGGAAGATAGAACTGTAGAGGAAGATGGCTAGCAAGTTCTTTCCCGTCTGGAAAGAAATCATGTGCATGAACGGCATGCCCATCATCTTTAGTGTAGGTGGGTTCGATCCTCGTACCCATAACCTGCTGTGGAGGATGGACATCGCCCTGGACGCTTTGCCTAAGGGACACATGCTGGAAGAGGCTGTGAACGATGCAGGGTGGGAGCTAACCAGGAACGTGTACATGACGTATCTGACCAGCCAAGTACCCGATGACATTGTGTGGATGGGTAAGGTAGTCGGAAGTATTAGTAGCAACTAGGAGGATAAGATGTCAGGACTTTCTAACCAGGACCAGTTGATTCTGATGAAGACTCAAAATAGTGATGAACCACTTATGATCTTCCGGGCACAGGACAAGCATAGTATTGCAGTGTTGCAAGCATACGTTTCTGCATGCATTGCTGACCCTCGATGTGATTGGGAGTTTGTGCTGTCAGTGATGGGCAGGCTTAAGGAGTTCCGATCCTGGCAGGCCAACAACAAGTCTCGTGTTAAGACTCCGGACCTTTGATCATGTCTGTACCTGACAACCTTAAGTATGACCTGAAGTATAAGTCTGATACTGCTATAGGTGTGCTCCGTTACCTGGGTACTAGGTGGTGGGTTAGGAAGGAAACCCGTAGTCAGATCAGGGAAGCTCAGGCTGAACTGTTGCAGTCCCGTGAGCGTATCTACCGTATGGCCCATGAGTTGAATAGCTGGCGATGGGGAGTCGGTGGTGCTGCTTATGACATGAAGGGACCGCAGGCGCTCACGATGGTCCACATGGATCTGAGGAATAAGATTGGGGAGGAACCGATCAAGCTGACGGACGACGACTTTAGGCGGATCAATACATAATGTTCATCTCGCCGACTGAACCTAAGGCTCTACATGAGCTAGGTGTCATAAGCTCTATGCCAGAGGATCATGGTGTAGATATCATGTGGCATAGCAAGCTCGGATCCATTGGTGTCCAACGTAAGACATTCCCTGATGACTTCCTGTCCAGTATGAAAGACGGGAGGCTCGTCAAGGAGTACATGCAGATGAAGCAGTTAGACATAGCGATTCTGCTACTGGAAGGTAGACAGCAGTGGACAACAGAGGGTGAGTTGTATGGAGCCTACGGAAACAAAGGCAGGAGTTACACCTGGTCTAGAACACAGCATCGCAACTACCTTACCTCAGTGCAGTTGCGGGGTATTCAGGTTCAGACATCAGACTCAATCACCGACACGGTTGACTACCTCAATGATCTGCGCTTGTGGTCTGATAAGGGGGACCATAGTTCTCTCGATAGACGACCGGACAGACCCCCCACAACTGATCTTTACGACCGAGTATCAAATGCAGACTATGTCCGATGGATCTACCAATGCTTTCCCGGGGTGGGTCCAAAACAAGCTGGTCTGATCTACAAGCATCTCGGTATGATCTTCCAGTTGAGGGTGTCAGAGGTAGACCTAATGATGGTGCCCGGGATGGGTAAGGGACGAGTGAAGAAACTCATGGAGGTATTCAGAAGTGATTAAGTACGTCTGTGATCTGTGCGGGGCTGAAGTCTTTGAACCTGAGGCTATCGGACAGGGTGTGTTCATTGGTGCTACGGGACACAATCCTATTAAGGGGAAGGTCTATACGTTTGACAGTGATAAGACAGGGTTGACTCTAACCATCAGCGTGACGGATCTTACTAAGGAAGAGAACCAGCATTTCTGCTACGGCTGCATGTGGCTGACCGTCAAGGATATGGTCGCGAGGAATTCCCCTAACGAACTGTACCTGAACGAGATTGCCGAGAAGGTAGCTAAGATCATGTCACAGCCTAAGGGTTACGATGAGGCAGCTAAACTGTTTGATGAGTTGGAGCGGGAACAGGAGATTGTGGACGTGGAAGAGGTAAAGGAAGTTCCCAATGAAGAAGTCTCTCATGGAACTGCGAACGCAGATAACCAGTTGCCGGAACTGCACGCTGAGGGAGTTCTGTCGGAAACCGGTACCGATGCAGGTCCCGACGACCCTGGTACCCACCACTACCCAGGATCACGAACAGTCTCCATCCCCAACTTTGACCCAGGACCCACACCCGAAGCTGCATGGGCAAGAGAACACAGACCAGGTTGGCGACACCCTCATCTCTCCTAACTTTGTCGTGCTAGGGATGGCACCTGGTAAGGTAGAAGATAACAGGGGTGTACCGTTCGTTGGTCCGGCTGGCACCCTGCTACGTAATGAACTGAGGCGCCAATCCATAGACCCATCGCTGGCCTACTACATGAACGTGGTGTGCTGCATGCCACCGGAGAACAGAGTAAAGGCCAACCATATAGATGCGTGTAGGGTGAACTTGAAGGACCAGCTAGATACTGCTGATTGTGAGTGGGTGCTGGTCTGTGGGTCTACCGCTCTTGAAGCTCTTATGCCGAACGCTGGCAAGTATGCCAAGGATAGGAGTATTCACATACATGGGCTGAAGGTGTGGCCTATCTACCATCCGAGTTACATATTGAGAGTCAAGGATGGTGGCGCAACATACAAGCAGTGGCAGGACAGTATTAGTACGTTTGGCATGGCGATGATGGGCATAGAGTTTGAAGTGGGCGGCTGTGTGTATTGTGGCGAAGACGTAAGTAGGCCGTACGTGTATCCGGTGTGCAGTAAGTGTATGGGCAAGTGGAAGGTGGACAGGAAGTGGAGATACACACCACCCCCTCAGATGAGCCTAGACTTGTAGAATTCCGGTTCGAGATACCGGAGAAGTGGATAGTCTATGCCTCCATTGAGGAACTTACTACTCTGTATCGTATGTTCCGTGATGTATCTTACCTGCATCCTGTCACGTTTTGGTATCCTGAAGATAAGCATGTAAGGGTTATGGCAGGTAAGTGTGACAGAGCATCACTCGCTAAGATAGGTCCGAGGATCGAACAGATTTGGAGAGAGATACGTGAGTGACAGATATAACTACGTAGAGTGTCAGAAACCCTGTGAGAGTTGGGTACATGATGACGAACTACGGTGGCAGGTTGATGATGCTAAGCACAACCGGGCCGTAGCATATGTGCCTGACGAGAGCAAGGCTAAGCTAATCACGACAATGTTGAACTTGTTTGACAAGATCACAAGAGCAACTGATGCAACCCAATGGGAGGATATGGACTTATGAACGCTGAACAGGAAGCTGAGATGGAACTTATCACGGCAGAGTCAGACCTTAAGGACGCTATGAAGAATTACCTAAAGGCTGTCCATACTGCTGAAGGTAGACCAGTAATGCAGCCTATTGATATCGAGAAGTTCGTGTTCATTGCTACCGCTAAGTATAAGGGGTGGAGTATGTACCATAGGGGCAACAGTACCGGCATGGAAACACATGAGCGGATTGGCCTGTGCGAGATGATGAGTAGGGACTGATGCTTGACCTAGAACACAAGATGCACGTCCTTAGCCTGTGTGATAAGGGAGATGCACTAGCCCGGGACATGGCAGGGTACGCACAAGCTAAGGTATCTACGGATGAGGAAGTGGCACGGATGGTTGCAGCAGCAGCCATGTCTATCTCTGCCTGTACTCTCATGATCAGGGCTCTACTACGAGAGATTGATAAGCTTGATGGCACGCAGACCACGACATAAGTTGACTAAGCTGACCACGGAGCAGAAGGAAGCCAGGCTTAACGCCAGGTGGAAGATCATCCGGACAGCTAACAACCACATCATGCAGGTCCATGCCCACAACCCCTACATTCCTACGATGTTGGAGTTGAAGCATATCCAGAGGGCCGTCCATATCTGTCGGCAGGCCATGATCATTGACGGTAAGACACTGATCGAGGCAGGGTTCCAACCTCATGCTGCTAAGCCTGGTGTCCCTACCATGCTGAAGAAGTTGATCGGCCGTGGCTGATATTACGCCCACCTTCAAAGTCCAAGCATGGCGGGACACCAACCAGAATCCAGACTACATAAATGTAAGATATAAGGTCATTTGGGATGAACCTGCCTACTTTGAAGTTGTTATCTTTACAGTCGTCCAAGACGAGACACAGGCAAACCTGTCAGTGCTACGGGTATGGGACTTTGAACCAGGCCCTAATACCCCTTACGGCTCAGTAACACTACAGATATGGGACATGGCACATGAAGTAGTGATGCACCAGGTAAGCCATGTCAAGCCTCGTCCGGAGAAGTATCCGTATGGCTGATCCTATTGAAGCTCTGTACTTTGACACCCATTGTGCAAGCTGTGGGAAGAAGCAAGGTAAGGTTAACCGTATAGAATGTGGTGAGTGCTTCCATCCGTATAGGACAAGGTTCGGCCTACAGATCCACGACTGGTGGGAGTGGGGAGTTAAGAGACAGTTCCGCCGATCAGAATGGGAGAAGGAGCTAGGGGTTAAGTTCAGTTGGAAGCGCTTGATCCCCAGCCGTAAGAAGAAGATATTCTCATGCCCATGTTGTGTGCATGATCTATAGCATGAAGAAGCCCCCCCTGCTGTCGTAGGGGGGGCTTCTTTGTAACCGCTGTTCATGCTGAGGGAGATACCAAACCGCTAGGCCACCCCCTTTCTACATGTCAGTTATCTAATCTAACTTAGAAGGGCGGTTCCGTCGACGGGTCCGACCACCTGGTGCCCTCGACGTCGGCGCTCAGGTCCTCAGCACCAGCCTCATCAGCGTTAGGTACCTGCCACGTAGCATAGAGAGCAGCAGCTACAACACCTGCCAGATAGCCCCACTCAGCCCAAGTCATCCCGTCGACTTGCAGAGCACCAAACGCACCGGAGCCAGCAACTACAGCAGCGGTGATGGCCTTCCACATACGAGGGGCATACTTGATGATGTTGTCCAACATTAGCTCTTCATAGCCTCCAGCTTAGTGATCAGGCTGGTACGAGGGTTAGCGCTGGACTGTTCCTGAGCAAGCAAATCGTCAACCTGCTCGGGATGGTCCTGCGCATACGCAACAACCTGCTCAACGGTGTACTCGTGAACATTGTAGGTAGCGTCAGGGTTGTCAGGGTCATCGTCAGGTGACAGACCATGAGCCAGACTACCCTCAGTGCCACTCGTACTAACCTCA
>Ga0075431_100002118_pt1 | contig 18960 bp, 23 predicted proteins | sample RhiMetdeltSRZDD5_FD_75297 | JGI IMG/M metagenome (GOLD analysis project Ga0075431, IMG submission 75297) | Populus rhizosphere microbial communities from Tennessee, USA - Rhizosphere MetaG P. deltoides SRZDD5 | ecosystem: Host-associated > Plants > Roots > Rhizosphere > Soil | place: USA... | reverse complement strand
GCCGTCGTCGCCGACGCGCTCGACGTACTTCTTGGGCACGATCCAGCCCGCGCCGGTGGCGATCGAGTAGAACGTCAGGAAGTCCGGCCACGGGTCCTTCAGGCGAAAGCGCACCCGTCCGGCGTCCGGCGCCTCCACCGCCGCCACGCGGTCCTTCAGCATCCGGTGAGACGCGCCGCGGTAGCGCTCGAACGAGAACTTCACGTCCTCGGCGGTGACGGGATCGCCGTTGTGGAAGCGCGCGTTGCGGCGAATCAGGAACTCGTACACGGTGCCGTCCTTGGAGACCGTCCACGACTCGGCGAGGCTCGGCGTGTTGAGACCGCCCGGCATCGGCTTCAGCAGCCCGTCGTGGAGGGCGTACAGCACCATGAACGGCGTGATGAGCGCCTCCGTCTCACCGGGATCGAGCCAGCGGGACACGAGGGTGACGTGGAGACCGATGGTGAGCGTGCCCTCTGGCGCCGCCGAGGCCGGCGACGCCACGGACAGGAGGACGAGCAGGAGCAGCGCGAGCGCGGACAATCGCGAGCGGCCGCGCATCAGGCGCACGCGATCGCGTACACGTCGAGCACGCCCGCGGGCAGCCGGTCCTCACGCCAGCCGCGACCGCCATCCTCGGTCCCGAACACTTGCCCGGTGCGGCTGACGCAGTACGCGCGGTCGGGATCGCGCGGATGGAGCGCGAGCCCCATCATCGTGCTCTCGGCCTTGACGCCGTGATCGAAGCGCGCCCACGACTGGCCGAGATCCCCGCTGCGATACATCGAGCCGTCCTGGCTCCGCGCGGCCGGGCTCAGACACGCATACAGTGTGCGCGGGTCGTGCGGAGACACACGGATGTCGCGGCCGTACGTGAGCGGCGAGAAGCGGCCGACCTCCATGTCCTGCCAGCTGCGCCCGCCGTCGGCGCTGCGGAAGAGCCCCATGCGGAGCGCGAGGAAGACGGTACCGGGCTCGGCGGCGCTGACGCCGAGGGCGTGGACGTCGAGCATGCCCTCGATCTCGGTGTCGCTCACGATTCGGCTCTTCAGATGCGGCAGCTCGGCCAGCTTGACGAGATCGGCGCTGCAGTCGGCCCATGTGGTCCCGCCGTCGTCGCTCCGCATGACGCCGCCGACCTCGATGGCCGCCCACAGCGTCTCCGGCCGTGCCGGGTTCGCCGCCAGACGCATGACGCGACAGGCGAACGGCATCTTCACGCGCTCGGGCTGGACGGCATTCGGCAGCCGCCGCCAGGTGTCGCCGCCGTCGTCGCTGCGAAATACGCCGAGAGGCGACGTACCGGCGTAGAGTCGGCGCGAGTCACCGGGATGCACGAGGATCGACCACACCTGCAATCCCGACTCCGGGAAGGCGAGACGCTGCCAGCGTTGACCGCCGTCGGTGCTGCGAAACGGGCCATCCTGGGTGCCGATGTAGATGGTATCGGCTCGCTCGGGATGCACGGTGATGGCCATCACCTGGACCGGATCCGGGAGGCCCTGCGTCAGCGCCTCCCAGCCGCCGTCGCCCACACGGCGAAAGATTCCGCTCCGACTGCCGGCCGTGAACTGGCCGGCGCCGACGAACACGCGCGATGGACTGGTCATGAGCTGGCTCCTAGCCGTTGCGAAGCTTCGGGTCCCATGCGTCCCGCAGGGTATCACCGAAGAGGTTGAACCCGAGCACCGCGATGCTGATGGCCTGGCCGAGGAAGATGGCCAGCCACGGCGCCTGCTCGCCTGCTCCATGAACGCCCGTTTGGTGTTGCTCGGCATGAGCCCCCGAGGACCGCGTCGGCGGCGGGGTTCCGACGCCAAGGAAGCTGAGGGTCGCCTCGGCGAAAATCGCGTTGCCTGCCGCCTGCCGAAGGCAAAGTCAAGCGGTATGATCGCGGCATGAACCCTCTCCTGCTCCGCGGCGCGCGCGTCGACGGCCGGCCCGTCGACATCGCCATCCGCAACGGCCGGATCGAGCGCATCGGCGCCGGTCTCTCGCCCACCGGCGACGCCGCGACGCTGGACCTTGGCGACCGGCTCGTGCTCCCCGGTTTCGTGGAGACGCACATCCATCCCGACAAGGCGTTCATCGCCGATCGCACCGAGGGTCTCCGCGCCGGCGGCCCGACCGCGCAGACGCTGGTGGCCGCGCTCAAGAAGTCGTTCACCGTCGACGACGTCTATCGGCGCGCGCGGCGCGTGCTCGAGCTGGCCGTGCGCCATGGCTGCACGACCATGCGCGCGCACGTCGAGATCGACGCGCTGGTGGAGCTGCGCGGGGTGGAGGCGATGCGACGGCTGCAGGCCGAGCTCGCCGGCGTCCTGGATCTCGAGCTCATCGCCTTCGCGCAGGAGGGTATCTTTCACGACGGCGTCACCCGGGATCTCCTGCGCGAGGCGCTCAAGGCCGGCCTGCGCACGCTCGGCGGCTGTCCCTACATGGACAACGATCAGCGCGCGCACATCGACTGGTTCTTCGAGACGGCGCAGACGTTCGGGGTGCCGCTCGACTTCCACGCCGACTCCGCCGACGACCCGGCCATGCTGACCAGCGACTACATCGCCGAGCAGACGATCACGCGCGGGATGCACGGGCGTGTCTCCCTCGGCCACCTCTGCATGCTCGACGTGCTGGAGCCCGCCCACCGCGCGCGCGTCGTCGACCGCCTCCGCGAGGCGCGCATCCACGTCATCAGCCTGCCGGCCACGGAGCTCCACATGAAGGGACGCGCCGACGCCCGCCGCACCTGGCGTGGTGTGACGCGTCTCGGCGAGCTGCGGGCGGCCGGCGTCAACGTGGCGATCTCCACCAACAACATCGCCAACCCGTTCACGCCGTACGGCCATCCCGATCTCCTGCGCCAGGCGCTGATCACGGCGATGTCCGCGCATCTCGGGAATCTCGATCAGCTCGCCTGGCTGCCCGAGCTCTTCACCACCAACGCCGCCCGCGCGATCGGCCTCGAGGGCTACGGACTGGCCGAGGGCTGTCGCGCCGACCTCGTGGTGCTCGACGCCGCCGACGCCGCGCAGGCCATCACCGAGCAGGTCGAAAAGCTCTATGTCATCAAGGGCGGACGCGTCGTCGCCCGCAGCACGCGCACGAGTGAGCTTGCCGCCGGGCGATCGGAGTGACACCCGGCTCTCGCGGCGCGCGCTCCTGACGCTGATGATGGCGGCGGGCGCCGCCGGCGGCGCGAGCGGCGCGCGTGGCGTGCCGATCCTTCGCGCGATTCCGTCCTCCAAGGAGACGGTGCCCGTGATCGGGCTGGGCACCTGGCAGACCTTCGACGTCGGCGCCGGCGCCGCCCGCGCGCCGCTGCGCCAGGTGCTGCAGCAGTTCGTCGAGCTCGGCGGTCGCATCGTCGACTCCTCCCCGATGTACGGTCGGGCGGAAAGCGTCGTGGGCGAGCTTGCCGCGGAGCTCGGCCTGCGCGACAAGCTCTTCATCGCCACCAAGGTCTGGACGAGCGGCCGGGATGCCGGCAGCGCGCAGATGAATGAGTCGATGCGGCGGTTACGGACGCCGCGCGTGGACCTGATGCAGGTCCACAATCTCGTCGACTGGCGGACGCATCTGCGGACGCTCGCCGAATGGAAGCGCGCGGGCCGCGTGCGCTATGTCGGCGTGACGCACTACACGGCCGGGGCCTACGGCGAGCTGGAACAGGTGCTGCAGACGGAGCCGCTGGACTTCGTGCAGCTCAACTACTCGGTGGTCGAGCGCGAGGCCGAGCGCCGTCTGTTACCCCTTGCCGTGGACCGCGGCCTCGCCGTCCTCGTCAACCGGCCGTTCGCGGAAGGCGCGCTGTTCCGCCGCGTCCGCGCCCAGACGCTGCCGCCGTGGGCGGCCGAGGCCGGATGCCGCAGCTGGGCGCAGCTGTTCTTGAAGTGGATCGTGGCCCATCCGGCGGTGACATGCGTCATCCCGGCCACCAGCCGCCCCGAGCATCTCGAGGACAACATGCAGGCTGGCACCGGGCCCCTGCCGGACGCGGCCCTGCGCGACCGCATCGCCGCGCTCGTGGGTTAGCAAGGAGGCGCCGATCGAGGCACGCGACGGCTTCGCCGCGGCGTGCCGAACGTTGGGATGTGAGGGCCGTTTCGGGGCGTGGGGGCCATTTCGGGGCCCCCAGGGTCAAGTCGGCAGACCGAACAGGGACGTCATGCGCTGCGACTGCGCGATGGCGGCCATCGTGTCGTCGGCCGGCCGGCGCTCGAAGCGCGCGGCCGCGTCGAGCACCTTGGGCAGCAGCGCGAGGTCACCCACGGTATTCAGGTGGATCCCCGGAATGCCGAGCGCCCAGTGCACGGCGCGCTCGATGTCGGCCGGCGCCTCCAGCGGCTGATACCACGTCGTGTGCGTGCGCTCGGTGGTCGCCCACGGGCCACGGGCGATGGTCTTGATCAGCTGCACGGCGACGTTCCGCTCGCGACAGAGGGCGAGCAGCGCCTCGAAGGCCGACCGATAGCGAGCGTCCTGGGCCATGAAGTAGTTGTACGGCAGCAGGACGGAGTCGAAGTCGAAGCGCGCGAGGCTTCGCCGATGCATGGCGGCGATCGTCCAGCCGTGGCCGGTGACACCGATGAAGCGGACCAGCCCCGACTCGCGCGCCTCCACGGCCGCCTCCAGCGCGCCGCCCGGCCCCATCGCCTGCTCCCAGTCGTCCGGATGCGCGAGCGAGTGAAGCTGGATGAGATCGACGCGGTCGACGCGCAGCCGCTCGAGCGAGCGGTGGATGTCGTCGCGCGCTTCACCGGCCGTGCGGGATCCCGTCTTGGTCGCGAGGAAGAAGTCGCGGCGGTGCCGTGGCATCCAGGCGCCGATGCGCAGCTCGGAATCGCCGTAGCGCGCCGCGGTGTCGATGTGATTGACGCCGTAGCGCAGCAGGACTTCGAGGGTCCGGTCGGCGTCCGCCTCGGTCGCGCGCGCGAGGGCGGCTCCACCGAACAAGGTGACCGTGCTGGCGTGGCCGGTGCGTCCGAAGGCCCGTCGCTCGATCACGCCATCACCCAGCCGCCGTTGACCTGCACCACCTGGCCCGTCAGGTAACCGGCGGCCTCGTCGGCCAGCCACAGCACGGCGTAGGCCACGTCGTCGAGGGTGCCGAGATGCCGCACCGGGAGCTCCTTGATTCGCCGCGCGCGATACTCGGGCGTCATCACGGCGCGGCTCATATCGGTGTCGATGCCGCCGGGAGCGATGGCATTGACGGTGATCCCGTGCTCGCCCACCTCGTGGGCCAGCGCCCGCGTGAACGCCTCGATGGCGCCCTTCGTCGCCGCGTAGGCGGCGAAGCCGCCGGTGCCCACCCCCGCCCGCGCGAGCTGCGAGCTCACGTTGACGATGCGTCCGTAGCGCCGCTCGATCATCGCGGGCAGCGCGGCGCGCGCGCACAGCATGGTGCCGGTCACGTTGGTCTCGAACATCCGCGCGTAGCTGGCCACCGGAGCGTCGGCAAACATCCCGCGCTCCATGATGCCGGCGTTGTTGACGAGGATATCCAGCCGGCCGAAGCGGGTCACGGCGCCGGCCACGAGCTCGCGCACGTCCGGCTCGCGGCCGACGTCGGCGCGGATCACCAGCGTGCGACGCCCGAGCTTCTCGAGGGCCGTCGCCACCTCGGCGGCCCCGGCCGCCGTCGCATGATAGTTGACGACGACGTCGGCGCCTTCCCGGCCGAGCGCGAGCGCGATGGCGCGTCCGAACCCGCGGCTCGCCCCCGTCACCAACGCCACACGACCGTCAAGTCGCCCCATGGTCAGGCGACGTGACGCTGGAGCCGCCGCGCGATCTCCGCCTTCGGCTGCGCGCCCACGATGCGATCGATCTCCCGGCCGCCCTGGAGGACGAGCAGGGTTGGGAGGCTCCGGACGTTGAAGCGCGCGGCGGTGGCGGGGTTCTCGTCGACGTTGAGCTTCGCGAAGCGCAGCCGCCCCGCCATCGCCTCCGCGAGCTCGGCGACCACGGGCTCGAGCGTCCGGCACGGTCCACACCACGCCGCCCACATATCGACCACGACCGGCAACGCGGACTGCTCGACCTCGGCGCCGAATGTCGCATCGGTGACCGGCACCGGCGTCGCGGACGCGGTCAGCGGCCGCTTGCACCGGCCGCACACCGCGCGTCGGCCCCGCACGCGCTCGTCGACGTCCACACGATTCATCACACTGCACGCGGGACACCGCACCAGCTCCGTCCTGGACATGCCACCCTCCGTGAGCCGCGTCTCGATTGTAGCGCACGGCCGATGGCGCACTCACTGGCACCCCGGATGCAAATCTCGAGCGGCATGAAACGCCGCATGCTGGTTCCCATCGCTGCCGTCGTGACCATCGCCGGCGTCGCCGTCGCCGGCGAGCCGACGGACTCGCTCAAAGCGCGCATCGATCGCGTCCTGCTGCTGCTGGAGGAGCCCGGCGACCGGCGGGCGGAGATCAGGAAGGTGGCCGACGAGATCTTCGACTTCGAGGAGATGTCCCGCCGCGCGCTCGGACCGCACTGGCACCCGCGGACGCCGGACGAGCGCCGTGAGTTCGTGAGCCTCTTCACCGATCTCCTCGAGCGCTCCTACCTGGGCCGCATCGAGAGCGGACGGGGCGGCACGGTCGTCTACACCGGCGAGGCCGTGACCGGTGACGAGGGCACCGTGCGTACGCGCGTCATCACCTCACAGCGAGCCGAAGTACCGGTCGATTACCGCATGCATCGCAAGAACGGCAGCTGGCGCGTCTTCGACGTGAGCGTCGAGGGCATCAGCCTCGTGAACAACTATCGTTCGCAGTTCAACGCCGTGATCCAGTCGAGCTCGTATTCGGCCCTCGTCGAGCGACTGCGCTCGAAGGAGAGCGATGCGGCGGCCAGTCCGCCGTCGCCGCGGCGCCCACGGCGCGACTGACTCGTCGTCGAATCCCGGCCGGCAGCAGCATGTCAGGCCGGCATCTGGACGTCACCCCGGCAACACTCCCAGCACCGACCGCGCTCAACACCGCGATTTCCGAGCGCCGCCGGAGTGGCCCGGACCTTGCCTCTTGCACGCTACACGCGTTGAAGCGAACTGCCGACGAAAGGCGTGTGAAAATGACGGCAACGACCGTGCGCTGCGCCCGCGTCGAATACCAGATCGATGTTCGTAGCGCCCAGCCGCGCATTCCGCTCGGCGTGATCGTGCTCGCCGCCCACGCGCAGAGCGTGCGGACGCTGGTGACCGGTCGCGCGCCGCGGCCGGGCTCGCCGCCGCCACCGGAGCTGAGAGCAGTCGGACCGCTCGGTCGCTCGCAGCTCGATGGCTGGGTGGCCGCCATGGCCAAGGATGTCCTCGCATCGATCGACAAGCACGAGGACCCGCTCGAAAGTCTCGTCGCGACGTGGTGCTGGAATCTCAGCGTGACCGTGGCCGAGGACGTCGTCGCCCGCCCCAGCGAGACGCTGCGCGACGTCGCCGCGCGCCTTCTGCCCGGCGGCATCCTGAACGCTCCATCCGACTGGACGGTCGCCGAGGCCAGCTTCTCCGTGTCCTGAATAATAAGATGGGGGGCCCCGACATGGCCCCCCAATCCCCCCACGTTCGGAGCGCCCGGGATGAACCCGGGCGCTCCTCTTTACCGCGATCTCTCAATCGTCTAGAGCAACGCGCTCGAGCAAGTCGATGTCGTCGAGCAGAGCGCCGACGCCGAGGGCGACGCAGGACAGCGGGTTGGCCGCGATGGTCACCGGCAGGTACGTCTCCTTGCGGATGATCTCGTCGAGGCCCGTGAGCAGGGCGCCGCCGCCGGTCAGGGTGACGCCATTGTCGAGCATGTCGGCGGAGATCTCCGGAGGCGTGCGCTCGAGACACGTGCGCACGGTCTCCACGATCGTCGAGATGCAGTCGTAGAGCGCCTCCCGCACCTCGTCCTCGTTCATGGTGATCGTCTTCGGCACGCGCGAGACGAGGTCGCTGCCCTTCACCTCGATCGTCCGCGGGCGCTGCCGGCCGCCGTCGGGAGCGCCGAGCGCCAGCTTGATCTCTTCCGCACGGCGCTCACCCACCAGGAGGTTGTAGTGCTTGCGGATGTACTGGATGATCGCGTCGTTCATCTCGTCGCCGGCGGTCCGGACCGAGCGGCACTGCACGATGCCGGAGAGCGAGATGACGGCCACCTCGGTGGTGCCGCCTCCGATGTCGACAACCAGATGTCCGCCGGGCTCCTGGATCTTCAGGCCCGCGCCGATGGCGGCCGCCATCGGCTCCTCCACGAGGTACACCGCCCGTGCACCCGCCTGCATCGCCGCCTCGCGCACCGCCCGCTTCTCGACCTGCGTGATGCCGGACGGCACGCCCACCACGATCCGCGGCCGGACGATCCGCCGCCGCGGATGCACGCGGGCGATCAGCTGCCGGAGCATGGTCTGCGCGACATCGAAGTCGGCGATGACGCCATCCTTCAGCGGGCGGACGACCTCGATGTTCCCCGGCGTCCGGCCCAGCATGGCCTTCGCAGCCTGGCCAACCGCGATGACCGACTTGTGGGTCCGGTCGAAAGCCACGATCGACGGCTCGGACAGGACGATGCCCTGTCCACGGACGAACAGCAGCGTATTGGCGGTGCCGAGGTCGATGGCAATGTCGTTGGCGAACACGTCGGATATCAGACCGAACATATGAAAGCTCCTCCACCTCGCGTCCAGAGCGTTGAACGGTTCAGAGCCGTTGGCATTCTACGACAGACGCCCTTCGGATGAGCGCGTCGAAGTTTCGCGGGAAGAAGCAAGGGCTGAGCCGCGCGCAAAAAACTTGGAAAATCGGCGGCTTTCGGCATTGGGCGACGGCCTCGCTGTCCACCGACGAACACCGCGCCCCGACAGTGTCAGGCGCCCGGCGGCCATCAGTGCCCATCATGCCGATTGCGAAGTCGGGCCGGCAGGGATATCGTCTCCCGCATGCCGACCCTCGAGGCCGGGCATGACCCGCACGCCGAGGCCCTGCCCGAGCGGCGTCGACAACGGGTGCGCTCCCAGGACACGCGCCGACATCCCGGCGATCAGAGGCTGCGCCAACCCGAGCGGCCGCCGGCCCCAGCGGCTCGGCCCTCGGGCCTCCCGCGTGTCCTGACCGGATTGCAGATCCTCATCGTGGACGACGACCCCGACATCCTCGATCTCTTTGCCACGGCATTGCGGGCCTGCGGCGGCGAGGTTTCCGCCGCCGACAACGCCAGCGATGGGCTCGCCCTGGCCATCCGGACGCGCCCGCACGTCATCGTGAGCGATATCGCCATGGTCGGTGAGGACGGGTACTGGCTGATCGGGCGCCTGCGACAGCTTCCCACCGACGTCATGCCGCAGGTGCCGGTCGTCGCGGCCACCGCGTACGGGCGAGAGCACTCGCGAACGCGCGTGCTGGCAGCCGGCTTCACGGAGCACCTGCAGAAGCCGGTCGACCCCGAGGAGCTCTGCCGGGTCGTCGCGAAGGTCGCCGGGCGCTAGCTCGGCTCGTCGTTCCGCCGCGCCCGCTTCGCCGCGGCCGCCGACTGGCGGGCCGCTTGCCGCGCCGTCCGCAGCTGCTGCTCCAGCTCGGCAACGCGGGCACGCGCGCGGGCCCTCTCGGCCTCCAGGTCGCTGACGCGACGCGTGTCGTCGGCGGCCTCGCGCGCCAGCGTCTCGGCCTCCAGCCGTCGTTGGCGCTCGGCTTCGGCCGCGCGTGCGGCACTCGCCTGCCGATCCACCGCCGACGGGTTCGGCGCACCCGGTGAGCGCACGAGGCGAAGGCGTGGCGAGGCAGCGACCGGCGTCCCGCCGAACGCCTCGAACCCCGGCGCCGGGAGCTCCTCGGTGAGCTGGCCGCGGCGAAGCGCGTCCCCGTGCGCGCGATCCACGGCCGCCCCCATGAGCGTGTCGGACAGCCGACGGAGGGCTTGCTGCGAGGCGCTCGATCCCGCGGCGCCGAGCACCGCGCGGCCGCGCGCGACCAGAATATCCAGCGCGGCACGCTGAGCCCGGAGGGCCTCCGCGGCCGCGCGGGAATCACGAAGCTGGCTCCGCCGGAGGCGGGCGACGGCCTCGAACAGCGCCGCCACGCTCTTGCTGTCGGTGATCGCCAGGCGGTTCACCGCCCAGAGGGGGGCGCTCGGCTTCCGCAGCCGCGCGAGGGCACGCGCGTCGGCGGCGCGTCCGGTCTTCCGGAGCTCGGCGGCCAATCGGTTGCGCGTGGCGGTGAACTCGGCAAGGGGTGCTGCGTAGAGGCGGGCGACGTGGTCGCGCTTTGTCATCGGCCCCAGCGTACCGCGCGGCCGGCGAGCCGGGCTTGTCAAGCACGGAAGCCCGGGGTAGCTTATGCGGCCACGAACGCGCAGGGGAGGCGCACGACGGATGGGCTCGACGACCGCGATCACACCGATCTTCTTGATCCTGCTCTGGCGACGCCAGCTCTACGGGCAGCGTCGCTTCTACGCCATCACGAACTAGCCGCTACTGGGCGCGGCAGGAGCTCGACGGAGGCCAGTGCAGCAGGACATGGGCGTAGCGACTGGGGCTCAGGTCGGCCTTCGCCTTGCGGAAGTAGGCATCCCAGAACCCGCCGATGTGCCGGGCGAGCTCCGCCGACGGCGCCGAGACGCCGGAGACGTACACGCAGACGCCCGAGAGGTCGGGGATCATCTTCTTCGCCTCGAGGTCGGCCAGCAGCTTCTGCGTCGTGGCCGGCGTCCAGGTCATCCGGTCGAAGGCGTAGGGGGGATAGTCCTCGATCATGTCGGACATCAGGATCAGGACCTTGCGTCGTGACTCGGCGCTGAAGATCTTTTCGGCCAGGAGCACCGAGCTGAAGATGTCCGTGTAGCGCGCCTGGTACTTGCGGGTCAGCGCCTCGGCCGTCTGGGTCCTGAGGCTCTCCTTCACCTGGATGATCCGGGCCTCGGTCTCCTTCTTCTCCTTGTTGTGCTTCATGACGTTGTTCACCCAGCCGTTGAACTGAGGTCGCGCCGGCAACTCGGCCTCGACCATCGGGCGGAACTCCGTCAGCGTCTTGTCCGTGATCGGCGAGATCATAATGCTGTCGCCCGGCTGAAGCCACGGCAGCACCTGCTTCTCCAGCTCGCGCTTGAATCCGGCGCGGTCCGCCCCCCCGATACTCTCCGAGAAGTCCACGAAGATCACCACCGCGGTGCCCCGCTGCGCCTCGGCCTGCGTCGACTTCGTGCAGCCCGTCGTCAGCGCCAGCGCCGGCAGCGCGAACAGCAGCAGCAGCTCGGCGATTCTTCGTGGAGGAAGCATCAGACGTCCTCCTGGCTATTGAGGGAAACTTCGGGCCACCACTTGAGCGCCGGGAAGTCGGCGTTCTTGCGGAACGACGGCGGTGGCAGCAGCTTCCGGTGCCGAATGTTGGTCTGCCGGTACAGCTGCACGCGCTGGTTGGTCAGCGCCCGGACCTGCTCGATGTGGCTCTTCGCCTGCTGGATCTCGCCGTTGAGCTCGGTGCCGATGGCGTAGAGCTTCGTGCGGATCTTGTGCTTCCTCTTGTCGAGCGCCTTCAGCGAGTGATGAAGCGCGTCGAGACGCTCGTCGGGATCGTGGGCGAAGTACGAGGCCACGGCGGCGCCGAAGAAGACCAGCGCGTTCAGGGCGAACAGCGCGTACGCCATCTGGTTGCCTTCGGTCGCGACGTAGCCCGAGCTCGAGAACTGCGAGCTGATGTAGGTGTTACGGAGCAAGCTCACCGCGTAGAGGGTGGCCGCCACGATGGCCGGCGTCAGCCCGCCGATGAGGAGGTTGCCGACCCAGTTCGGGATCGAATGCCGCAGATGCGCGCCGATGAACACGCCGATCAACGGGATGATGATGGCCAGCGTCGAGGCCATGACGTACGTCAGGAACTCCGCCTCGCCGAACAGCCGGAAGACGACGGTGTTGAGCGGGAACTCGCCGACCGCGAGGAAGACGATCAGTGCCCAGTGGAAGACCGGCGGGAACACGATGGTCGCCTCACGACCCACCTCGGCCACCCGCTGCTTGTAGGCTTCCTGGAGCGGCCGCGCCCGCCTCTCGACATCGTCGAGCTGGCGCTGGAGCGCCTCGACCACCGGCCGGAGCCGCGCGATGACCCCGGACGCGGTCTTGTAGATCTGCTGCACCGCCTGCTCGCCGTTGGAGATGAGCGCCTGCTCGAACGGAGCCGGCGTGTACGATCCCATCTCCGGGATGTTGCGCTCGCCGTCCTTCTGCCCCTCGGCGAGAATGCGGCCCTCGTCGGCGAACTCGACCGCCGGAAGCTTCCGTGGGCCAAACGAGAAGTGCATGACGCCTAGGCCTCGTGCTTCTTCAGCACCGAGCTGAGCTCGTCGATCAGGAACTTCACGTTGTCGAGCACCGTGTCCTCGGTCGACGACAGATCGGTCATGCGCTTCATGACCGCCTGGTAGTCCACCTTCATCTGCGCCAGCGTCTGGTGCAGGGCGTCGACGCTGACCCGGAGACCGTCACGCTCGCTCTTCAGCGCCGACCAGCGCTTCTGCAGCGTCTCCAGCTGATCGCGCATCTCGCTCGACTGCTGCACCAGCTCGCGGTACTCGGTGATCGCATCGATGATCCGTTTGACTTCTGTGTCGTTCAGCACTGCTGGACTCCTTTCGTCTGGTTGCACTGCATCGTCGCTCGTTCCATGCGACTCGAGCCTCCGTCCTGCCCGGTATGCCCGACAGCGCGTACGTTGGCGTCGCAGACAGCGCGAAACGGCGCGCTGGGGGTTCAAACGATGTGCCAAGCGTAAGTGTGCGAGAAGTCATGCGGCAGCTTGGTGGCGCGGCCGATGTGACACCTGGCCAGGCCGTTCGTTGTCGCGTTGTCACGCCTCGCCATCGCAGCGAGCGATTCGGGATGCACGGACGGCCAGCATGTCACCCGCGCACGCCGCGCAGCGGCGTAGACGCGCAAAACATGCGGTTTCACGCTCGCCACCGCGCCCGCGCCGTGCCATTGCACGCGAGCCGCCGGAGACGGCCATGTCAGCGCGGCGCGTGCGGAAAGTTTGACTCGTCGACCGCCCTTAAGGGACGATTCGTCGAGGCCGGTGTGGCCGGCGGCGACCGGAGAACAGAACACATGGACAAGACCGACGTGACGCAGCGGATCCGGCAGCGGATGGAAGCGGGCGTTCTACCCCGCGTGATCCCGCCCCTGACCGGCGAGCCGGGCTGGCCGACGTCGCCGACGGGGCACATCAAGGCCGATACGGCGATCGGCGTCGTCAAGTGCGCCGCATGCGACTCGCCAGGCGCCCAGGTGGCCTACCGCTTCCCCGATGGTCGTATCGTCCGCTTTCACGGCCGCTGCCATCGGATCTGGGAAGAGGAGTGTCAGCGCAGTAGCTAGCGGCCCGCGGCGGAGGTCCTGCGCGCCTCGCCCGAGACCAGCGCGCAGCCATCGACGCGCAGCTGTTCCTCGATCAGCAACCGACGCCGATCGTTGAGGTCGGCGTCGTCCTGCGTCTGACGTCCGGGACCCCGTCGCTCACCGACCCGACGATCGAGGACGACCTCGACGTCTCGGGCGAGTCCCACCGCGGCCAGCGCGGCGTCATAGAGGTCGGGGCGATACACGGAGACGATGAAGAGCGAGGGCGTCATGCCTGAGCTCCACTGGGATCGGCTTCTTGCGACGTGGCCCACGCGCCACGCACTCGAGCGGCGGCTCCTGGAACGGTAGTGTGCGATGGCGCGGCCCACCTGCACAAGGCGATTCGTCCCGGCCCAGCGCCCGGCCAGGTTTCGTTCAGCCGCGGCGAGCAACTGCTCACCAGCCCGGGGCCCTTCGCGCCGTGAGATTCTCACAAACCAGCGATTCCAAAGATGGAATACGGCGTCTCCTGGCCCGGCACACGCCTTGCGAAATGACCGGTCCGGGAGGACGGCGACATGCGACTCCGGATCACGTTGTTCACCACGGCGTTCGTCATGCTGCCAGTGGCGGCCTTCGCGCTGCTGATCGGCGGCATGCTGTGGCGACGCATCTCGGGCGCGGCGTGATGCGCCTCGCCTGGCGCTCGCGCGGCCCGGTGGATCGCCGAGAGCTGAACCTCGGGGTTGTCGTGGCCGTCCTTCTCGCTTCGCTGGCCGCCGGCTTCACGGGCGGGCTGATCGTGTGGGCGCTGTGGCGATACGACGTGCTGCAGCTCAGCGACCGGCACTCACAGCCCTGATTCCCTAGCCCGTTTCCCCGCTGCCCTCGCGGCTTGGCATCCCACATGCCACGGCCCTCCGCATCGCCGCGAAGGGAGGCACTCCAGCATGAAGGGTCAGCGCGGATTCACCTTGATCGAGCTGCTCATCGTCGTCGCCATCATCGGGATTCTCGCCGCGATCGCCGTGCCGCTCTACGCCAACGTCCAGCAACGCGCCCGCATCGCCAAAGCGCAGGCGGACGCGCGCGCGCTGGCCACCGCGGCCTCCATTTTCGGCGCGCACATGGGCCATTTACCGACCGCCCTGTCCGAGCTGACGGCGATCGCCACGAACGCGCAGAACCAGGCAGCCGGCCCGTTCATGGCCTCGATTCCCGCGGGACCTTCCGGCTGGAGCGCGTACACGTACACCGCGGACGCCGCGGTCGGCGTGTTCACGATCTCGGCGACGGGAGATTCGACGACGGTGCGGATCCCGTAGCACGCGGGACAGGGCACCACCGCCACCGCGGCAGGGCATCGGGCGGGGCGAGGGTGCCCGTCGTGCAAAGCGCGGCGGCGTCGGGCAGGAGGCGCTCCGGAGCCGGCGGTAGTCCGACGCTCGCCGAATTTCGGTCGCGGCGCGCTCCCGGGATAAGCTCGATCTACCCCGATCCGCCTCGGGGTCCGGCCAACCACCAAGGCGGCGTGCGTCGCGCGCAGTCCGGGGGGCATCGCCGTCATCCTGCCGGCGCTCACGCCAACGCTCGAACGGGGGCGGCTCACCGCTTCGGCTCATCACGGCCCGGCTCGATCCGGTCGCCTGCGGGCCTCGCTCGATGCCTCCATCGCCGAGGGCGCGGCCGCCGAGGTCTTTGGCGCATGCGCCGGCGGGGCCGTCCTCACCGGGTGGGCGCTCTATCTGGGCGCCAGTCCCGTGACCATCGGGCTACTCACCGCGCTCCCGGTCGCCGCACAGGTCGTCCAGCTGCCCGCCGCCTGGCTCACGCAGCGCTTCGGCGCCAAGCGACTGGCCATCGCGGCCGTCGGCGCCTCACGCCTGGTCTGGCTTCCACTGATCGCGGTCCCTTTCGTCCATCTCCCGCCGGCGACGGCCCTGGCGGCCTTCGTCGCGATCGTGACGCTGGCGACGATCCTGGGCGTCATCGGGGGCAACGCATGGACGGCGTGGATGGGCGACCTCGTCCCGGGCGCGATCCGCGGCCGCTTCTTCGGCCGCCGCATGGTGTACCTGAACATCGCGGGCACCGTGACCTCCCTGGGCGCGGGACTCGCGCTCGACACGCTCGGGCCTCGCGGCCTCCGCGGAGAGACGCTCGGAATGCTCCTGGCCGTCGCGTCCGCGGCCGGCTTGATCAGCGTCTGGCTTCTGCTCGCGCAGCAGGGCCCGGGCCCCCGTGAGGACTTGACCGCGCCGGAGTGGGGCGATTTCGCACGCTCCGTCAGGGACGCCAGGACGCGTCCGCTGCTTGCCTACCTGCTCGGCTGGCATGCCGCGGTCGGCATCTCGGCCGGATTCTTCTCGTACCACATGCTGGCAAATCTCGAGATGGGGTTCGTGCTCGTGGCGGCGCACGGGATCCTGGCCGCCGCCATCCGGATCGCCTCGGCGCCGGTGTGGGGACGGCTCGTCGACGCGTTCGGCGCTCGACCGGTGCTCGTCGTGTGCTCCTCCGGCATCTCGGTGGTGCCTCTCATCTGGCTGTTCATCACGCCCGACCGGCTCTGGCCGATCGTCATCGAAGCAGTGCTGGCAGGCGCCCTCTGGGGCGGGCATGGCATCGCGACGATGGATCTGTCGATCGGCCTGGCTCCGCGCCGTGGCCGTCCCTTTTACCTGGCGACCTTCGCCACGGCGGGCGGCCTCGGCTTCGCGGTCGCCTCGGCCCTGGCCGGCCTCCTCGCCTATCTGATCACCGCGCCGGTCGACGTGCTGGGCTCGACCTGGCTCAACGTGCACGTGCTGTTCCTGCTGTCCGCGCTGGGCCGCGCTGCGGCCGCCCGGCTGGCCACGCGGATCGAGGAGCCGGCGGCGCGGAGCGTCCACGACCTCGGTGGCGCGCTGATCGGGATGCTGGAAAGCCGGTCGATGCGATGCCACGCCGGCCCGCCGCCGGCGTGGTCAGCGAAGGGCGGGCATCACCTCGGCGGTGAAGATGCGGAGCGTCCGCAGCATCAGGGGCATCGGCAGCAGACCGCCGGGATTCAGCTCGGCGATCATTCCGCTCAGGCCAAGCTCGTCCCGCAGCCGGCCGAGGCGCTCCACCAGCTCGGGGGCCGTGCCGAATGCGACGCGCCGCTCGAGGATCTCCGCGTACGAGAGCTTGGTGACCTGATCGAGCAGGGTGACGTTGCGAGCGGCGGAGCCGGTGTCGACGCGGCCGAGGCGCGAGCGGGTGAGCTCGGCGTGGCGCCGGAAGAAGTAGGTGATGTTCTCGCACGGCTCGTCGATGGCGGCGTCATGGGTCGGCGCCGCATAGATGGGAATGCGCAGGCACACGTCGCCCTCGCCGGCGTGCCCGGCGTCCCGCCAGGCCGCTCGATACGCGCCGAGGTGCTGGCGGAGGGCCGGGATGTCGAGATCACGAAGACCGACGAAGAGCGGCAGGCCCATGCGGCCCACGAAGCGAAACGTCTCGGGTGAGTTGGCGGCCATGCGCAGCGGCGGATGCGGCACCTGGACCGGCCGCGGCGCCACCGTCGTGTTCTCGAATCGGTAGAACTTGCCCTCGTAGCCGAACGGCTCGCCCTTCCAGGCCTGCTTGAGGATCGCCAGCGCCTCTTCGAAGCGCGCCTGGCTCTCCCCGTACGGAATGTTGAGCACATCGTACGCGCGCGGCGAGCCGCTGCGCCCGATGCCGAAGTCGAAGCGGCCGCCGCTGAGGTGATCGATCGTCGCCACCTCCTCCGCGATGCGCAGCGGGTTCGCCAGCGGCAGGACGGTGACGGCGGTCCCGATCCGGACGCGCCGCGTGCGGGCGGCCATGAAGCTGGCCAGTGCGATCGGCGCCGATTGCACGGACCGCGTGGGATTGAAGTGGATCTCGCCCAGCCAGACGCCGTCCAGTCCCCACGCCTCGGCGGCGTCGGTCAGCTCGAGCGCCTCCTGGAAGGCCGTCGCCTCGCTCGTCTCGCGGCGACGCTCCTCGACGAAGATCCCGAAGTGCATGCCGCTCAGTGGCCCGGCGCCTTGCGCGCCAGGAACTCCTTGAATCCGTCGCGCGGATGCGCCGAGGTGAGCCAGGTCGCCCGCGCGGTCTCCTCGTTGTCGTAGCGCTCGCGCCACGACATGCCGATGTCCTCGTGCAGGAGACGCTTGATGCCCTGCACCATCCGGCCGTCGTTGCGCGCGATCATCTGCGCGATCTCCAGCGCCGCCTCGCGCAGCCGGCCGGCCGGCACGACCTGATTCAGGAGGCCGATGCGCTCGGCCTCGTCGGCCGGCACGTCGCGTCCGGTATAGAGGAGCTCCTTCGCCTTCGAGAGTCCGACCAGCAGCGGCAGCGACCAGGTGGAGTTGACGCGGCCGTAGCTGGCGGCGAGGAAGCGAAACTTCGTGCGCTCGCACCCGATGCGGATGTCCAGCATGGAGGTGAGCAAGGCGGCGCCGCCGTAGGCGAGGCCGTTGATCGCGCCGACGAGAGGCTTGGCAAAGGTCGCGATGTGCCAGTTGGCGCGGTTGCGGAACGCTTGCCGCTCGGCGAGCTCCTCGCCGGTCAGCCCCGCCATCTCGTGGATGTCGGCGCCCGCCGAGAACGCCTTGTCGCCGGCGCCGGTGAGAACGACCGCCCGGACGGAATCGTCGGCCGCGAGCAGCTGGAGCTCGCGATCGAGCTCGCGGATCAGCCCGAAGCTCAGCGCGTTGAGCTTCTCGGGCCGGTTCAGCACGATGACGGCCACACCGTCCCCGTGCTCGGTCAGGATCGATTCGTAGCCCACTCCGTCACCCGCCCTTTCGTCGTGCCGCACGATCCGCCGGCCCTCTCGAAATGTCAAGCGGGGAGCAGCAGTCGGGCCAGCTCGTCGGGAGCGCTCAGCATCGGGTAGTGGCCGGTGTCGAGCTCGTGCCACTGCCCCTCGAGCCGCTCGACCGTGCGCCGCTGGTGCGCCTCCGGCGGATTCACCGCGCGGCGACAGCGGACCACCGTGGCGCGCCACGACTGCTCCCAGAACGTGGTGGCCTCCATGGGCGCCTCGAGGGCGGCCACGGGGTGGGGCGTGATTCGCGCGAGCGCCCAGGCGCGCGTCGGCGCGTCGAGGTCCCGGAACAGCCGGCTCTCGGCATCGGCGCGCGTCGGCCCCGTGGCCACGTCGGTCGTCTCGTTGGGCGTGGCCCGCTTGACGATGTCGTCGACGCGCTCACCGGGCATCAGGGCCAGCGCGTCGACGAATACGAGACGGCCGATGCGCGGCCGCGCCAGCTCGGCCGCCCGCTGGACGACCATGCCACCCGAGCTGGTGCCGACGAGGACGATATCGGCGAGATCCTCGTAGAAGAGGAACTGCGCGACCTCGTGGGCGTGGGTCCCGACGGTGATGCCGGGGCGCAACAGATGCGCGCGCTCCGCACATCCGTCGAGCGTCAGCGCGTGAACGACGTGGCGGGCCTCGCGCAGTCGGGTGACGACGGGCTTCCAGATCCAGGCACCCTGGTATGCCCCGTGAATCAAGACGTAGGTGGCCATCCGCACTCCCTTGTGAGAGGGCTGGTTCGCTGGAGCTGCCGAGAGGCGGATTCTAGCGGGAACGGCAGGACTTCGAGGGGGGCCAGTGCAGCAGCACGTGCGCATACCGGCCGGGGTCGAAATCGGCGCCGGCCCGCG
>Ga0075431_100002115_pt1 | contig 18984 bp, 20 predicted proteins | sample RhiMetdeltSRZDD5_FD_75297 | JGI IMG/M metagenome (GOLD analysis project Ga0075431, IMG submission 75297) | Populus rhizosphere microbial communities from Tennessee, USA - Rhizosphere MetaG P. deltoides SRZDD5 | ecosystem: Host-associated > Plants > Roots > Rhizosphere > Soil | place: USA... | reverse complement strand
GTCACCGTGAAGTGCCGCATCGGCATCGACGACCAGGACAGCGAGGCCGACCTGGAGCGGTTCGTCGCGACCATTGCCGGCGCCGGTTGCCGCACCTTCATCGTGCACGCCCGCAAGGCCTGGCTCGCCGGCCTGTCGCCCAAGGAGAACCGCGAGATCCCGCCGCTCGACTACGAGCGCGTATACCGGCTCAAGGCAGCGCACCCCGAGCTGGAGATCGTCCTCAACGGCGGGATCACCTCGCTGAACGAGGCGGAGGTCCACTTCGCGCATGTCGATGGTGTGGCCCTGGGGCGGGCCGCCTATCAGAACCCCTACCTGCTGGCCGAGGTGGATCGGCGGCTGTTCGCTGCAACCGGCGCGCCGCCGTCGCGCCGCGCGGTCGTCGAGGCGCTCGTCCCCTACGCCGAGAGGCACCTGGCGGCGGGCGGCAGGCTCAACAACGTCGGCCGCCACATCTTGGGGCTCTACCACGGCCGGCCGCGGGCGCGCGCCTTCCGCCGGCACCTGTCCGGTCTCACGCCCTCGCCGCACGCCGGTGTAGAGGTGCTGCGTGAGGCCATCCGCATCACCGAGCGCATCGAGGTGGGCGCCCTGGCCGCTGCGGAATAGGGCACCGGCGCCGCTGCGCCAGTCCTCCGCCACTGCGACAGCGCCCGGGAGCAAGGGCCGTCCCAGAAATGGACGGGCTTCAGGAATGGGTAATCCTGATCCCAGCCATCCGTGTGCACGCGCGAAGGCATGGCTTCCACGTCCCGGAGAAAGTTGACACACTCGCCGCGGAAGCTGCCGGCCTGGATGCAGGCAGCCACGGAGGAAGCCCATGAAAAACGCAAGCACGAGAAGCACGCTGCTCGCCGCGTCATTGGCTGCGGCGGTGATTGCCGCAGGCGGCGACGCGCTCGCCCAGGCGGCCTTCCCGCCGCCGCCGCCGAAGGTCAGCCCCGCTGCCGGGGTGGTCGACATGCACGTGCATTCGCACCCTGACGTGTTCGGTCGCAACCTCGACGACATCGACGTGGCGCAGATCGCCAAGTCCCGCGGCATGCGCGGGTTCGTGCTCAAGAACCACGTGGCGGAGACGGCGAGCCGCGCCGCTCTCGCCATGAAGGTGGTGCCGGGCATCGAGGTGTTCGGCGGCATCGTGCTGAACAAGGCGGTCGGCGGCATCAACCCCGACGCGGTGGAGTGGATGCACCGCACGTTCGGCGGCCGCGGCAAGGTGGTGTGGCTGCCGACCTTCGAATCCGACAAGCACGTGAAGACCTTCGGCAAGCCCGACGCCGTGGGCCTCGTGGTGGCACCCAAGGGCCAGGTGACACCCGAGATGGAGGCGATCCTGAAGATCATCGCGCGCGAGAACCTGGTTCTGGGCACCGGCCACATCCATCCCGAGGAGATCATGGCCGTCGTGAAGCGGGCGCGCGAGCTGGGCGTCAAGAGCATCCTCGTCAATCACGCGCTCACCACCGTGCCGGGCCTGAGCATGGCGCAGGCCAAAGAGGTCGCCGGCATGGGCGCGATGATCGAGGTGTGCTTCCTGCAGTTCCAGGCCGGCCCCAACGCGCCCCTGCCGTTCCTCACCCACTGGACGCAAATCAACGCCAAGCACGTGGCCCAGCTGGTGAAGGAGATGGGGGCCGGCAGCGTGCTGATATCCTCCGATCTCGGCCAGAGCGGCAACATGGTGCATCCGGACGGCCTCGAGGCCGCGGTGGGAGCGATGAAGAAGGAGGGCATCTCAGATGCCGACATCGACACCATGATGCGCAAGAACCCGGCGAAGCTGCTGGGCCTTGCCGGGTAGAGCCTCGCGAGGAAAACGGGGTCGGCCCCCTCGCGCTCGCTTGTCCAACTCCACGGTCGGAGGCGAGGGGTCTGCGCCCCATTTTCGCCCGCTTCAACTCGGGCGCCAGCACTGTGCCGTACGGCTTCGACAGCCCCTGCTGCAGTAGAAGCCGTAGCCGACGCTGTGTCCCTTGCCGCTGCAGTGCGACCAGCAGTTCTGGCACTTGCTGACACACGCGTCCTGGTTGGCGCACTGCGCGCACGCCTGCACGCACCCCGATCCCGACTTTTTCGATCGGGCGGCGACCGGAGGAGCCGCCGACATCAGCGCGGCCAATCCGATTGCGATCGAGATTCTCCCCAGCATGTGCTGTATCTCCAGAGACAAAGAACCGACCTGTTCGGGACAGAATCAACGAAGCGACTTCGACGGTATGGCGCCACTCGACGCTCACGGCCCTGCCAGCACAGGGCGGTGCTCGCGGCCCCACGAGACTACTCCAGCCTCGGCGCGGCGGCTATGGAGAGGCCGCACCGCCGAGCCATCGTCCGGGAGGGCCAACAATGCAGACTGTGCGGACGGCCGCAACCAAGGCCCTCGCCGTCATCGGCGTGCTCGCCATGGCTGACGCGCCTCCCGCTCGATCCCAAACGCCTCCCGGTCCCATCGCAACCGGCGCCGAGGTGCTGGTCGAGACGGGGTTCGCCGTGCTGGCCGGCAAGCGGGTCGGCCTCGTCACCAATCAGACCGGCCGCATCGGCACGGCGCATCTGGCGGACCTCGTGGCCAAGGCCGCCAATGTGAGGCTCACCGCCATCCTCGCGCCGGAGCACGGCTTCCGCGGCGAGGCCGAAGCCGGTGCGAGGGTGGGCGATGCCATCGATGCCGGGACGGGTGTGCCGGTCTTCAGCCTCTACGGCGCCACCAAGAAGCCGACGCCTCAGATGCTGCGCAATGTCGACGTGCTGGTGTTCGACATCCAGGACATCGGCGTGCGCTTCTATACCTACATCTCGACCATGGGGCTTGCCATGCAGGCCGCGGTCGAGGCGCGCATCCCGTTCGTGGTCCTCGACCGGCCCAACCCGCTCGGCGGCGACTACGTCTCCGGGTTCGTGCTGGATCCGGCGCTTGCCTCCTTCGTCGGCCGCTACCCGATCCCCATCGTGCACGGGCTGACGGTGGGCGAGCTTGCGCGTATGATCAAGGGTGAGAGCTGGCTCCCCGGCCTCGACGGCCTCGACCTTAAGGTCGTGGCCATGCGCGGCTGGCGCCGCTCCATGCGCTGGCTGGAGCTGCGGCGCCCGTGGGTCGCCACCAGCCCCAACATTCCGACCTTCGAGGCGGCGCTCGCCTACCCCGGCATGGGCGTCGTGGGCGAGGCCCTGGTCAACGAGGGGCGGGGCACGCCGACGCCGTTCTCCGTCTTCGGCGCACCCTGGCTCGACGGCGGGAGCATGGTGCAGCGCCTCGAGGCACTGAAGCTCGCCGGCGTGAGGTTCGAACGCACCCTATTCACCCCGCGCTCGATTCCGCGCGTCGCCACGCATCCGCGCTTCGAGGGCAAGGCGATCGGCGGGGTGCGCATCGTCGTCACCGATGTGGCGCGCTTCGAGCCGCTGGAGGCAGGCATGCACGTGCTCGCCGGGCTGGCGGCCGAGGCGCGGCGGCAAGGCAAGGCGCAGCTCATTGGCAACCTGTCGATGTTCTACGCCATCGCGGGCACCAGGCGCCTGCGCCGGATGCTCGCCGACGGCCGCGACGGCGCCGCCATCGTCGCCGCATGGCAGGACGAGGTCGCCCGGTTCAAGGCGCGCCGCGCCCCGTATCTGCTCTACGAATGAGACCCTTTCAGATTTCACGTGGGCAGCCGTGACGTCGAGCTCCTCGCTCATTCGCGTGTCTCGCTTTGTCCGGGGTTGGTTGGCGCACGCGCCGTCCTTCCCGCGGGAGGGCCCGCAGGGTGCGACGGGTGACGCGGGTGCCTGCTTCGGCAACCCTGGAGGGGCGAGCCCTCCGGGAGCGGTCGCCCGCTCCCTGGAGCCTCGACGGCTCCGGGGCCTCACGGCCCGCGGGTTGCCTTCCGGCACCCGCGTTGCGGCGATTTGTGTCCCGCTGTGCAGCTGCGGGTTGGGGTCTGACCCCTCGCGCAGACGCTGGAGTGAAGCTCCAACGCTGGAGGCGAGGGGTCTGACCCCGTCAACCCATGTGCCTCTCGGCGGTCGCCGCCTCCGCGCCATTACTGGCGCCTTGCCGGCAACGGGCGCAGCGGGCCTCCATCTGCGACTGGCGTTACCAGCCTGTAAACGGCGCAGCCCAGGACGGCCTGGATTAAGCAAACTCTGCTCGTCCCGCCAACGCATCGCATGCGGTCGCGTCGGTGCTTGAACAGCAAGCGATCCCAGATGGCAACGTGACCTGGGTTCCCGCCTGCGCGGGAATGACGCCAGTTGGGAGCGCGCAACCTCGCGACACATACGTCATCCCCGCGCAGGCGGGGACCCAGTGCACCGAGGAACAAAGGGTACGCCATCAATTCCAAGCGATGTCCTTTCCGGGAGAGCCTGCTTGGCATTCAGGTCGGGGACCTGCTCCTGCCTCAATTCTCCACTGGCGTGGGGCGACGGCATCAGCCCGACAGCTGGGCCCACGACTTGGCCTTCCTGCAGTCGGACAAGGACATGAAGGCCCAGGTTCAGCTGTTCCAGGACTACCAGACCAACATCGATGCCTATCCGGCGCGGCAGGCCCTCTTGCGCGAGCGCCAGTACCCGACCCTGATCGCCCGGGGGCAAGCGGGATGCCGCTTTGCTCGCAGCCTAGGGCGTGCACAGGTGAATGGGGCTGCGATCAGCTCCTGACCCTTCAAAGCGTGGTGCGCTCGAAAACGTAGCGAGTTCTGAATTGAGAGCTGAATAAAAAAGTGCCGAGGACGCATTGTTATAGTTTACTTCCTGGAAGGTAGTGCTATTATGTTATTCTATTATCTTTTTCGGCATCGGCAAGCGGCGCGACAGCGTCGTGCGCGCGATCGATGCCGAAAAGATTGACGCGAGCAGATCGGTTACGGTCTGCGCCGGGGTTGAGCGCGCGCGGCGCGGCCGCGTCGTAGTGTTGGAGCGTTGGTGCTGGAGCAGTTGCCGCCGTGGCCAGCCTACGTCGGTAACGCTGGCCTGCTGGGGGTGGCGATGCGCGCAGGTCTGACCGCGGCTGCCAGGCCGCCGGGCTGCCAGGCGCGATGCACTCCGCCTTCCGGGGGGCGCGACAGCTGGCTGGGCGAGACCCGTGCAGGCGCCTGGCAGGGCTCAGGAGCAGGCGGAAGCCTGTAGGCCAGCCCCCCTGCGCGACTGGCACCGACGGCCCTGAAAACCCTTCCTTCCTACCTATGCGGCGGCTGGCCATTCCGGCGAGCGCCACCGGTCGAAGCCCGCCCGCATGAACTGGCAGGAGCAGTCGCCCAAGGCGACCACCCAAATCGAGGCGCCCGATCTCCCACCTTCTCCTCCCGCCGGCAGCCAACAGGGTCCAGTCCTGCCCCACCGTCCGTCCTGGAACCGACCAGGCGAGCGAGCGACGCGCCTGCAAGCCGACACGCTCCGCGGCTGGCACGCATCCGCGGCACTCCGCGCATGGACGCGCCGCTCGTCGCGCGACTGCGCGCATCCTGATCGATCACTCTTTTGGATGTGTAGATCCCCTGCGGTCGCAGCGGGGCCGAAGGCCTATCTGCGCGACTTGCCCGAGGCCGAGCTGTATCTCCTGAATGCAGGGCACTTTGCGGTCGAGGAGAAGGCCGCCGAGATCGCCAGGCTCATTCTTGCATTCATGGCGAGGCGCTGACTTGCAGACGCGGTGCCGCCCGTGTTGTGCGGGCGCCTCCGGCCTCCCGGGTCCCGACGGGCATGATCCGGCGGGAAAAATGCGCTAACTCCACCCCATGCGCACGCCCAGATCTACCCCAGGGCCCATCCTGATCGCCGGGCCGACTGCCAGCGGCAAGTCGGGGCTGGCGCTCGCGTTGGCGGAGCGGCTCGGCGGCACCGTCATCAACGCCGACAGCATGCAGGTCTACCGCGAGCTTGCCATCCTCACGGCGCGGCCGAGCCCCGAGGACGAGGCACGGGCGCCGCATGCGCTCTACGGCTGCGTCAGTGGGGCGGAGGCCTACTCTGCGGGGCGCTATGCCGCCGACGCCGCGCGGGCTATCGCCGAGGCCAGTGCCCAGGGCCGCGTGCCCATCGTCGTCGGGGGGACGGGCCTTTATTTCAAGGTGCTGCTGGAGGGGCTCTCCCCGATTCCCGCCGCCGACCCCGAGGTCCGCGCCTTCTGGCGGGCCGAGGGCGCACGCCGTCCGGCGGTCGAGTTGCATGCTCTCCTCGGAGCACGCGACCCCGAGATGGCCGGGCGCCTGATGCCGACGGACAGGCAGCGCATCGTGCGCGCACTCGAGGTGCTGGAGAGCACGGGCAGATCGCTTGCAGACTGGCAGCGCGAGCCCGGAACGCCGGTGCTGGCAGAGGCCCGGACCACCCGGCTCCTCGTCCTGCCCGAGCGGCAGGCGCAGGCGGCCGCCATCGAGGCCCGCTTCGACGCCATGCTGGCGGAGGGCGCGCTCGAGGAGGTGCAGGGCCTTCTCGCCTGCGCTTTCTCCACGGAGCTGCCGATCATGCGGGCGCTCGGCGTGGCCCCGCTCGCCGCCCATCTCGGGGGAGCCCTCGCCCTCGACGAGGCCGCGCGGATCGCCAAGGCGGATACCCGCAAGTATGCAAAGCGGCAGCTCACTTGGCTTCGACGCAATATAATTTCGTGGAAGATAATCGATACGCAATATATGGAAAGTATCTCGCGCGGCAACTTGTCATTTATTGATTCTTGAGTTGACCTGACCTTCTGCTGCGGATATCAGCAGCGCTGGTGCCCGCGCCGGCCGCATCCGTCGGGGCATCACCTAACCCAACTCTTCGTCCACAAGTCCGCGTCCAAAGTGGAGCGTTCGTCCATGACCCTGAAGATGACCGGCGCCGAGATGGTGATCCGCGCTCTTGCCGATCAGGGCGTGGAGCACGTCTTCGGCTATCCCGGAGGCGCGGTGCTGCCGATCTACGACGAGCTGTTCCAGCAGGAGAGGGTGCAGCACGTCCTGGTACGGCAGGAGGGCGGCGCCGTGCACGCGGCGGAGGGCTATGCGCGCTCGACCGGCAAGGTCGGCGCCGTGCTCGTCACCTCGGGCCCCGGCGCCACCAATGCGGTCACGGGGCTCACCGATGCGCTCATGGATTCGGTGCCGGTCGTGTGCATCACCGGCCAGGTGCCCACGCACCTGATCGGCAACGACGCCTTCCAGGAATGCGACACGGTCGGCATCACCCGGCCCTGCACCAAGCACAACTGGCTCGTGAAGCATGTCGACGATCTCGCGCGCATCCTGCACGAGGCGTTCTACGTCGCGCGCACTGGCCGGCCCGGGCCGGTGGTGGTCGACATCCCCAAGGACGTGCAGTTCGCCACCGGCATCTACACGGGGCCCAAGGACGTGCGCCACAAGACCTACCAGCCGCGCGTCAAGGGTGACGCCAAGGCCATCGCCGATGCCGTCGAGTTGATGGCGCGCGCCAAGAAGCCGGTGCTCTACACCGGAGGCGGGGTCGTCAACTCAGGCCCCAAGGCGGCCAAGCTCTTGCGCGAGCTCGTGCGCCTCACCGGCTTTCCCATCACCTCGACGCTGTTGGGGCTCGGCGCCTTCCCGGCGTCGGGCAAGGAATGGCTCGGCATGCTCGGCATGCACGGCACCTACGAGGCCAACCTCGCCATGCACGACTGCGACGTGATGGTGTGCATCGGCGCGCGCTTCGACGACCGCATCACCGGTCGCCTCGACGCGTTCTCGCCCCGCTCCAAGAAGGTGCACATCGACATCGACCCGTCCTCCATCAACAAGAACGTGCGCGTCGACATCCCCATCATCGGCGACGTGGCCTACGTGCTGGAGGAGCTGATCCGCACCTGGCGCATGAAGGCGGCCACCGTGGACAAGACCGCGCTCAAGACCTGGTGGGCGCAGATCGAGAAGTGGCGCGCCAAGAAGTGCCTCAGCTACAAGACCGCCGCCGATTACATCATGCCGCAGCAGGCCATCCAGCGGCTCTATGCGCTCACCAAGGACCGCGACGTCTACATCACGACCGAGGTGGGCCAGCACCAGATGTGGACGGCCCAGTTCTTCGCCTTCGAGGAGCCCAACCGTCTCATGACCTCGGGCGGGCTCGGCACCATGGGCTACGGCCTGCCCGCCGCCATCGGTGCGCAGCTGGCGCACCCCAAGTCGCTCGTCATCGACGTCGCCGGCGACGCCTCGATCCTGATGAACATCCAGGAGATGTCGACCGCGGTGCAGTACCACCTGCCCGTGAAGGTGTTCATCCTCAACAACCAGTACATGGGCATGGTGCGCCAGTGGCAGCAGCTCCTGCACGGCAACCGCATCTCGGAGAGCTACACCGCGGCGCTGCCCGACTTCGTCAAGCTCGCCGAGGCCTACGGCGGCATCGGCCTCAGAGCCGAGAAACCCGCCGAGCTCGACGACAAGATCCACGCCATGCTGGAGGCGCCCGCCGACCGGCCCGTGATCTTCGATTGCCGTGTCGCGGCGCTCGCCAACTGCTTCCCGATGATCCCCTCGGGCAAGGCGCACCACGAGATGCTCCTGGGCGAGGAGGTCTCCGACGAGGAGATCGACAAGGCGATCGGTAAGGAAGGCAAGGTGCTGGTGTAGGTTCCCCCCGGCGACGCCGGCCCCTCTGCGGGCAGGGTCGCTCCGGCGTGAACTGACCCTGTCAGGCCGTCTCGTCCCAGGGGTTCACCACTGGAACTGCAAGGTCCTCGAAATGACGAACGTTGCGCGTTACCACGGTTGCGCCATGGCTCACAGCGATGCCGGCAATCTGCGCGTCCGCGAGACCCGCACGACGGCCCCGCTTCTGGCGTTCCACGTCGATCTGCGCGGCATGCAGTGCGGCCGACAGGTCGAACGAGAGAACCCTGTTGTGGAAATCGTTGAGCAACAGCTGGTCGAATGCCGCAAGAAGGGCCCTCTTGCGGCGACCCTTAGGCTTCGCGTCGACCCCACCCTTGATCTCGAACACAGTGATGGCGGTCAGCCAGAGCTCCTCCGGGTCGATCCGGTCCAACCACGAGATCACTTGCGGGCTGGGCCGATCCGCCATCAACTCGGAAGCAACGTTGGTGTCCACGATGATCACGGATCGAATCTTGCGAAGCGCGGCCGTTCCTCGCGTGCCTCATCAACGGCCCGATTGAAGGATTCCAGCTCCTTCCTGCTGAAGCCGATCCCCTTGAAGCGGGCAGACACGCGCGTGCCGAAGCCTGTTGCGGAGCTTTTCGCCGCGCGCTCTTTCTCAGCTGCCTGCTCGAGGATCTCCCGCGCCTCCGCTTCGAGACTACGCCGGTTGCGCTTTGCGCGCGCCCTCAGGAGCTCCTTGACCCTGTCGTCGAGCTTCCGAACGATAAGCTGCGCCATGGTTGCTCTCGGCCGATATCACTGGAACGAAATGATATCACGTCGCTGCTGAACATCAAGGCCACACACCATGCCCAACCAGCCCGGCTCCGCCTACTTCCTCGAGGAGCGCAAGGAGACGCACGAGACACACACCTTCTCGGTGGTGGTGGACAACGAGCCCGGCGTGCTCGCCCGCATCGCCGGCCTGTTCTCCGGCCGGGGCTACAACATCGAGAGCCTCACCGTGTCGGAGACGGAGCACGAGAAGCATCTCTCGCGCTTCACCATTGTCACGACCGGCACGCCGATGGTGCTCGCCCAGATCAAGAGCCAGCTGGAGCGGCTGGTCAATGTCCACCGGGTCATCGACCTCACCGTGCTGGGCCGGCCTCTGGAGCGGGAGCTGGTGCTCGTCAAAGTGGAGGGCCGGGGCGAGAAGCGCATCGAGGCCCTGCGGCTCGCCGGCATCTTCCGCGCCAATGTGATCGACGCCTCCACCGAGCACTTCGTGTTCGAGCTGACCGGCCGCACCAGCAAGATCGAGCAGTTCATCTCCATCATGACCGAGCTGGGCCTGGTCGAGGTCTCGCGCACCGGCATCGCCGCCATCTCGCGCGGCCCCAAGGCGATGTAGGGGCAGACGCTGCGGGTCTGACCGCAGGCAATAGGCAGTAGGCAATAGGCAATAGGCCATAGCGGTCGCGCGCGTTCTCAGGTTGCCGACTATGGCCTACTGCTACTGCTTGTTGCCCACTTTCTGCCGATTGACTGTTGCCTATTCGCCTGTCGCAACGGAGGGGACACCGGTGGACCAAGCCACGATCATCAACGCCGCCGCGGCGGTAGGACAGCTTGCGGCGGCGTTCCTGGCGCTGGTTGCGCTGATCGTATCGGTGCGCACCGCGCGGGCCCAGCAGGAGCTGTCGCAGGCTCTCGCCAAGGAGCAGAGCCAGCTGCTGTTCGAGCAGGTTCGCCTGCAGCGCGACAGCGACATCCTGGGCTGGACGCACGAGTGCTTGCACGTGCTCGCCCAGTGCGAGGCATTGTTCGATACCGCGTCGCCCACCACCCTCACCTCGGAGACCCGGGACCAGCTGCGGACGCTGCGCCACCGCCTGAGCGCGCTGATCGACTGCGGCCGGATGTTCTTCCCGAACCACGCCCCCGACAAGAAAGGCGCCGAGAACCCCGCCGCCTACCAGGGCTTCCGCCAGCGCATCCTGAGCCGCCTGGTCGCCGCCTACAACGTGGTGGCCAAGTTCGAGCGCCTGCAGTCGGACGAGCACCGGCTCGAGCGGCTCGCCCGGCTCAACGAGCTGAGACGCATGTTCGTCTCGGAGGCGCAGCTTGCCATCGATCCGCGCCGCTTCATCGCCTTGAAGGAGATGAACGAGATCCGCCTCCAGCAGGGCATCGCGATCCAGAAGCGCGAGGAGCGCGACCCCGCCGAAGCGGAGGCGTAAAGTTCCACCCGTCATCCCGGAAGCCGAGCCACGGGCTCGAGCCGGGGCGAGGCTATCCGGGACCTCCTCGGAGCGAGTCGGACCTTCACCGCCCGAGGTCCCGGATCGGAGCGCTGCTCGCCTGCGGCGCGCACCGCTCCGTCCGGGATGACGGGTGCATCTGGTGTCAGACCCGGAGGGTCTGACACCTACGCAGCGTCCGCCGCCACCTTGAGGGAAAGGATCTTGTCTGGCTTCGCGACGGGCTCGCCGCGCTCGAGCTTGTCGACGTTCTCCATGCCCTCGATCACCTTGCCCCACACCGTGTACTGCTTGTCGAGGAAGCGGGCGTCGGCGAAGCAGATGAAGAATTGGCTGTTGGCGCTGTTGGGGCTCTGCGCGCGCGCCATCGAGCAGGTGCCGCGCACGTGCGGCTCGGCGTTGAACTCGGCCGGCAGGTTCGGGTACTTCGAGCCCCCCGTGCCGATGCCGTCGGGGCAGCCGCCCTGGGCCATGAAGCCCTCGATCACGCGATGGAACACGATGCCGTCGTAGAAGCCCTCGCGCGCCAGCGTCTTGATGCGCTCCACGTGCTTGGGCGCGAGGTCGGGCCTGAGCGCGATGACGACCTTGCCTCGGGTCGTCTCCATGATGAGGGTGTTCTCGGTGTCGGAGGTGGCGGCCATTGGGGTACTCCGTTTGAGATCGTGAATTCGTGAGATCGTGAAGTCGTGCGTGATGTTTCGATTTCACGATCTCACGATTTGGCGACTTCGCGATTTGTCCTACCTCGGTGCATCGGCGAACAGATAGACCTTCCACATCACGTCGGGCTGGCGCGGGGGCTCGCCGCGCGCGAGCTTGTCGACGTGCTCCATGCCCTCGATCACCTCGCCCCACAGGGTGTACTGGCCGGTGAGGTGGCCGCAGCCGTCGTAGCATATGAAGAACTGACTGTTGGCGCTGTTGGGATTGCTGCTGCGCGCCGCGCCGATGCTGCCGCGCTTGAAGGGAACGCCCGCCTGGAACTCGGCGGGCAGATCCGGAAGGCTCGACCCGCCGGTGCCGTCGCCCCTGGGGTCGCCGGTCTGGGCCATGAAGCGGTCGATCACGCGATGAAACTTGAGCCCGTTGTAGAAGCCCTGCTTGGCCAGCGCCTTGGCGCGCTGAACATGCTTGGGCGCGAGGTCGGGACGCAGCTTGATCAGCACCTTGCCGGTCTTCAGCTCGATCACCAGCGTGTTCTGCGGGTCGGGGGCCTGGGCGCGGGCCGCAGCGACGAACGCAAACGTGGCCAGCACGAGACAGATCGCGATGCGGTTCACTGAAGGCTCCAGCTTGGTGAGATGGTGAGTTTCTGTCGGCGCGTGTGAGGTGTGGCGGTCCCGGTCTCGTTCGTCAAAGTGAAGGTAGGGAGCAGCGTTGCAAGAAGCTTACGCTGCGCCCTTCACCTGCTGCCGGTGCCGGCTCGAGTTCGAGGAGAGGATGACTGAAACTCTCGCCTCCTGTGGAGGTGAAGCTTTCCGTGACCACCGCCCCAAATCTCACCACCTCACCACTCACCATCTCACCTCTTCGCTTTCGCGGCCAGCCGCCTGACAACGGCAGGGGACACGAACTGCGAGACGTCGCCCCCCATCAGCGCGATTTGCCGCACGAGCGTGCCCGTGATGTGGCGTACGGCAGGGCTCGCCGGTAGGAACACGGTGTCGATGCCGGGCGCCATGGTGCCGTTCATGCCTGCCATCTGCATCTCGTAGTCGAAGTCGGTGCCGTCGCGCAGGCCGCGAAAGATCAGCGTCGCCCCGGCCGTCCCGGCGGCATCGACCGTCAGGTTGTCGAAGGTGACGATCTCGATCTTGCAGCCGGTCTCCCTGGCGATGGGCGCGGTCTCGGCCTCCAGCATCTCGATCTTCTCGGCGGGCGAGAACAGCGGCGATTTGCCAGGGTGAACGCCGACACCGACCACGAGCTCGTCGACCATGCGCGCCGCGCGCGCGATCACGTCCATGTGCCCGTTGGTGACGGGATCGAACGAGCCGGAGGTGAAGCCGATGCGTTTCATGCCGGGCGGTGTCAGACCCTCCGGGTCTGACACCATAACTCCAAGCTCTGGTTGCCTTGGTGTCAGACCCTCCGGGTCTGACACCATCGTCCTACGCCGGTTGCAAATTGGTGTCAGACCCGGATGGTCTGACACCTATCACGGGCTCAGCGCAGCGCATAGACCACGCTGACCTCGACCACGAGGCGCCGCGTGCCCGCTTCGATGGGAGGCGGCGCACTTTTCCTGTAGGTGAAGGCGGTCGCCCCCGGCCCCAGATCGGGCAGATCCTCGGAGATGCGCAGCACGGGGCCGAGCTGGGCCCCCGCCGCCTTGGCGTAGAGCTCGGCGCGCCGGCGCGCGTTCTCCATTGCGTTCCGGCGCGCCTCGTCCGTCAGCTTCTCCGCGTCGGAGACGGCAAAGGAGATCTGGCTGATCTGGTTGGCGCCGAGCGCGATGGCGAGGTCGGCGATCTCCCCCAGCCGCTTCACGTCGCGAACCGTCAGGCGCACCAGGTTCGACACCCGATAGCCATTGATGGCTGCAGCGCGTCCGTCCTTGGCCTGGGCGTAGCGCGGCTCGACGCTGATCTGTGTCGTCTGCAGGTCCTTGGGCGCGATGTCGGCGCCCTTGAGGCCGTCGATCAGCTTGACCATCACAGCGCTGTTGCGAGCGATTGCCTCCTTCGCGGTGCCCGCCTCGGTGACGACGCCCGCTGTTATATGGGCAACGTCCGGCTCCGCAACGGCCGAGCCCGTGGCCGAGACGGTCACAGTCCTCTCCGTCTTGTCGCCGTCCGATGCGATCGCCCGGCCCGCCGCGAGGAGAGACAGGCACGCGAGCGCGCCAGCGAGCGCCACAAGGGCGAGAATTCCCGACTTGCAAATGCTCATCATCGACCTCGAAATCGACCGTGCCATCCCCAACGTGATCGGCCTATCAACACCGCGTTCATGTCGGAAAGATGCCTCGGCCGCCCGGCGTTTCCAAGCCGCACTGAATTGGTGTACTAGAAGCTACCCCGCTGGAATCAGGGCCCGTAGCTCAATGGTTAGAGCCGGCGGCTCATAACCGTCTGGTTGCAGGTTCGAGTCCTGCCGGGCCCACCAGCCGGCCAGGAGGGCACGCGGACCGGCGCTCCAACAGGCAGTTTACGTTGCAACAACCCGGGTTGCACACGCGTCCGCTTGCGGCGCTGCTCCTCTCCGACGGCAAGCCCGGCCACTACCACCTGGCCGAGGGCGTGCTGGCCGCGGTGGCGAGGCTGCGCCCCGTCGAAACGCAGCGCCTGACGCTGCGCCGGCGCCGCTGGGTGCCCGCACGTGTGCTCTACCGCCTCATCAACCGCGGTGCTCCGCCTGCTCTCGTGCTCAGGCTGGGCTACGGCGTGGGCGCGAGCGCGCTGCCGGCGGCGGACCTCGTCGTCTCGGCGGGCGGGGAGACGCTGGCGGCGAACGCCGCGACGGCCAGGCTGCTCGGCGCGCCCAACATCTTCTGCGGCCGCATCCGCCGCCTCGATCCGGCCCACATGCGCCTCGTCATCGCCTGGCTCGAGAAGTACGCCGCACTCCCCAACCATCTGCTGGCCCTGCCACCCTCGCCCTTCGAGGTGGCGCCGCGTGCGCAGGAGCGCGTCGGCCCGGGGAACCCGCCGCGGCTCGCGGGTGCGCTCATCGGCGGCAATTCGGGCTCCGTGCGCTACACGGCGCAGGACTGGGCGCAGCTCGTCGGCTTCCTGCGCCGATCCCACCGCGACAGCGGCACGCGCTGGCTGGTTACCACGTCGCGCCGCTCCGGCCTCGAGATCACCGGCGCGCTCGCGGCCCTGGCCGCCGAGGAGGGCGGCCCGATCGAGCGGTTCATCGACTACCGCGTCGCCGGGCCCGGAACCTTGGGGCAGATCCTGGGAGCGGTGCAGGCGGTGCTGGTGACGGCCGACTCCTCCTCGATGATCACCGACGCGGTCGGTGCGCGCCTTCCCGTCGTCGGCCTCGTCTGCGACCATGGGACGATGGAGCAAGGCGAGGCCGAGTTCCGCAAGCTCATGGTGCGCCGCGGCTGGTACCGCCCGCTCGGCTTCGCCGAGCTGCGGCCCGAGACATTCCTCGATGCGCTCGGCGCGGTCACGCCGCGAACCACCAGCGCCATCGACGACCTGGCCGCGGAGCTTCGGCAGCGCCTGCCCGAGCTGTTCCGGGAGCCGTAGGGTGCAATAGGGCGTTAGCCCGTATTGCACCGATCCGCCCGCGCCGCCTGCCGAACACCGGTATCGGTGCAATGCGCCTAACGCCTTATTGCACCCTACGGTTCAGGCCGGCGGGGGGCCGAAGACCAGGACGGCGTTGAGGCCGCCGAAGGCGAACGAGTTGGACATGGCGTAGCTGACCCGCTGCTCGCGCCCGACGTTGGGTACGTAGTCGAGGTCGCACTTGGGGTCCGGCTCGTCGAGGCCGACCGTGGGTGGCACCCAGCCCTCGCCGATCGCCTTGATGCAGGCCACCGCCTCGATGCCGCCGCCCGCGCCCAGGGGGTGCCCGTGCATCGACTTGGTCGAGGAGACGGCGAGGTTCCTGGCGTGGTCGCCGAACACCCCCTTGATGGCGTCGGTCTCGTTGATGTCGTTGATCGCGGTCGCGGTGCCGTGGGCGTTGAGGTACTGGATGTCGGACGGCGCGAGCCGGCCATCGGCCAGGGCGAGGCGCATCGCCTCCTTCGGCCCGTCGATGTCGGGGTTCACCATGTCCTTGCTGTCGGCCGTCATGCCGAAGCCCACGAGCTCGGCCAGGACCGTCGCGCCGCGCTCCTTGGCGTGCTCCAGAGACTCGAGCACCAGGATGCCGGCGCCCTCGCCCAGCACGGTGCCGTTGCGCTTCTTGGCGAACGGGAAGATGCCTTGCGGGGAGAGCACGTGCATCGCCTGCCACGCCCGCATGGTGCCGTAGGTGATCACCGCCTCGGCAGCGCCGACGACGGCTACGTCGATGAGGCCGTGGCGGATGTAGTCGCGCCCGACACCGATGGCGTGCGCCGCGGTGGAGCAGGCGCTGCAGGTTGCGAACACCGGGCCCTTGACCCCGAGCTCGATGCCGACGTGCGCCGCGGCCGACGAGCCGATGATGCGGATCAGCGTCATCGGGTTGGTGGCCTTCTTCTTCTTGATGAAGAGATCCCGGTAGGCATCCTCGACCGCGACGAGGCCTGCACCTCCCGAGCCGATGATGCACGCCGCCCGGTAGGGGTCCCTGAAGGGCCTCTCCAGCCGCGCCATGGTCACGGCCTCGTCGGCAGCCGCTGCGGCGAACTGGGAATACCGGTCGGCGTACTGGACCGCCTTGTCGCGTGTGAAACTCTTGAGCCGGACCTTGGGGTCGAAGTCCTTGACCTGGGCCGCGATCAGGATCCTGAGATCCTCGACCGGGAACGCTGTGAGCTCTCCCACGCCGACCTGCCCGCGCCGGCAGCCGGCCCAGAAGTCGGCCACGGTTGAGCCGATAGGCGTCACGGCCCCCATCCCCGTGACGACCACGCGGCGCGATCCGCCGGGTTGCGTCATTTACACCTTTTGCCTTCCCTTGCCGCGCCGTGGCGCGAGTGCCCCTTGCCTGCCCTACGCCTTGGCCGGGGCGGCGGCCGTGCCTTCCATCAGGGTGCGAACGCGGTCCACCACCGATCCCACCGTCTTGAAGTCGGCGGCTTCCTCGTTGGCATTGTAGGGTATCTCGATCCCGAAGCTGTCCTCGATGTCGAACACGATCATGGCGAGGTCGAGAGACTCGATCTTCAGGTCGGTCAGTGCCGTGCCGAGCCCGATATCATCCCGCGGCTCCTTCATGTGCTTCTTTAGGATGTCGATGATCTTGGTCGCTACTTCGTCCATCTCACTCTCCCACAGTGCCCAGGAACCGGGCATGTCGGGACCTTTATCGGCTCACGATGCTTCCAGCGGCTCACGATGCTTTCCATCCGGACGCGGCCGGATGTTCGCTCAAGTCGTCCACATATACGCAAAAATCCGATTAGTCCAGCCAAGGCAATGTCTCATCGCAGAACGCAAATTGCCCTGCGGCGCGGCTTGCTGCAAGGCGAAAACCGGTCGATCTGGCCAGCCCTCCAAAAAGCGTGTTCAATAGGCAAAGCAAGTGTAACGCCCCGTAAGACTTCAGGACAATGCATCGGGTGCAGCCGCCTCGAGGGGTTGGCCCGCGTGCGCCCGGAGGACATCACGATGACCTCAGCTGCGGACGCCCGCGCGGGCGCCGCGGTGCGCGAGGCACCGCCTTTTCCATGGCTCGCCAAGTATCCCCGCACTGTCGACTGGCACCAATCGTTCAAGGCGGCTCCGGTGCATCACGTCCTCGATGCCTCGGCCGCCCGCTGGCCGAGCCACACCTGCACCAACTTCCACGGCAAGACGCTGACCTACCGCGAGATCGGCGACCTCGTCGAGCGCACCGCCGCCGGCCTGCAGGCCCTCGGCGTCAAGAAGGGCACGAAGGTCGGCCTCCTCATGCCCAGCTGTCCGACATTCATCGTCTACTATTACGCGACGCTCAAAGCGGGTGGCACGGTCGTCAACTACAACCCGCTTTACACCGTCGAGGAGCTTTCCCTGCAGGTCAAGGACAGCGACACCGAGCTGATGGTGACCCTCGACCTCAAGGCGCTGTTCGACAAGGCCGAGGCGCTCCTGCGCGCCGGCACGCTCGCAAGGGCGGTCGTGGCCTCGTTCACCGCCCTGCTGCCCGGAGCCAAGTCCGTGCTGTTCAAGCTCTTCAAGGGCAAAGAGCTGGCCAACCCGGACAAGACGGCGGTGAAGCGCAGCGTCGTGCGCGACGCGGACGTGCTGGCGGCCGGCAAGGCGCTGCGGCCCGTGCCGATCGACCCCGAGAGCGACGTGGCGGTGCTGCAATACACCGGCGGCACCACCGGCACCCCCAAGGGGGCGATGCTCACGCATGCCAACATCACCATCAATTGCCGGCAGTCCGCCGCATGGGCGACCAACCTCGAGAGCGGGAAGGAGCGCGTCCTGGCGGCGCTGCCGTTCTTCCACGTGTTCGCCATGACGTCGGTCATGAACTTCGCGCTGCAGGAGGGCGCCGAGCTCGTCATCATGCCGCGCTTCGCCGCCGGCGACGCCCTGAGGCTCATCGACAAGACGCGCCCGACGGTGATGCCCGGCGTGCCCACCATGTTCAACGCGATGCTCAACCATCCCAAGCTTGCCAGCTTCGACCTCTCCTCGCTGAAGTACTGCGTGTCGGGTGGCGCACCGCTGCCGATCGACGTGAAGCAGCGTTTCGAGACGCTCACCGGCTGCAGGCTGGTCGAAGGCTACGGCCTGTCGGAGGCGAGCCCGGCCGTCACCGCCAACCCCGTCGACGGCCCCGCCAAGGAGGGCTCCATCGGCCTGCCGCTGCCCGGCACCATCGTCTCGCTGCGCGACCTCGCGGACCCCGCCCGGGAGGTGCCGCCGGGCGAGAGGGGCGAGGTCTGCGTCAGCGGCCCGCAGGTGATGAAGGGCTACTGGAAGCGGCCCGAGGAGACCGCCGACCAGCTCGTCGGGGCGTTCCTGCGCACTGGCGATGTCGGCGTCATGGACGAGGACGGCTTTGTCAGCATCGTCGACCGCATCAAGGATCTCATCATCTGTTCCGGCTACAACGTCTACCCGCGGCGCGTCGAGGAGGCGATCTGGGAGCATCGCGCGGTCGAGGAGGTGACGGTGATCGGCATCAGGGACGACTACCGCGGGGAGGCGCCCAAGGCATTCATCAAGCTCAAGGCCGGGATGACTGCAACCGCCGACGACATCAGGAAGCACCTCGAGGTGAAGCTGTCCAAGATCGAGATGCCGGCCGAGATCGAGTTTCGCGCCGAGCTGCCTAAGACCATGATCGGCAAGCTCTCCAAGAAGGAGCTGAAGGCCGAAGAGGACGCACGGCGCAAACGCAGATGAGCTCCCCCTCCCAACGGCAGCGGTTGCGCCCTGCCCCGGCCCCGGCTCCCGAGGACCGGCTCTACGCCATCGGCGAGCTGGCGAACGAGCTTGAGGTCACGACCCGCACCATCCGCTTCTACGAGGCCAAGGGGCTCATCGCGCCCGCACGGCGTGGCGCACAACGCACCTACTCGCGCCGCGACCGGGCACGCCTGAAGCTGATCCTGCGCGGCAAGAACCTGGGCTTCA
>Ga0075431_100002114_pt1 | contig 18984 bp, 20 predicted proteins | sample RhiMetdeltSRZDD5_FD_75297 | JGI IMG/M metagenome (GOLD analysis project Ga0075431, IMG submission 75297) | Populus rhizosphere microbial communities from Tennessee, USA - Rhizosphere MetaG P. deltoides SRZDD5 | ecosystem: Host-associated > Plants > Roots > Rhizosphere > Soil | place: USA... | reverse complement strand
ATGGACGCCTTCCTGCGCCTTGACCAGTACCTTGTCGATGCGTTTTCCGTCCATATCGACAACCTCGATCCGGAGCCCGTTCCATTCGAAGGACTCCGACACGGCAGGGATGCGGCCCATCCTAGTGAAAACGAAACCGCCCAGGGTTTGGTAAGCGTCGCGCTTTTCCCCCGGCAAGTCCTCGAGCTGAAATATTTCTTTGAACTCATCGATGCTCAACATGCCGTCAAGCAGCCAGGAGCCGTCGTGGCGCTTTACCGCCTTCGGATCCGTCGGTTTGCCGTCGAAGGGAATGTCGCCGGCGATGGCCTCTAAAATATCGTGGTGCGTGAGCAACCCCTCGATACCGCCGTACTCGTCGACGACGAGAGCGATGTGCTGCCCGGACTTTTTGAACGACTCCAAAACTTCCATTGCAGTGACCGTTCTCGGCACGAACAAAGGCTGCTGCATCAAAGCTTTGAGATCGAGTGCGCGACCCGCCAGGCTGTGCGTCAGCAAATCCTTGGCCAGCACCACCCCGTCCACCTTGTCCAGACCCCCAGTCGCTACCGGAAAACACGAATGGCCGCTGGAGAGAATTTTCTCGCGAACCCGTTCGGCATTGTCTTGCAGATCCAGCCAAGCGATCTGCGTGCGCGGCGTCATCAAAGAGCGTGCGTTCTTATCGCTCAGCCGAAAGACTGCTTCGACCATGTCTTGCTCGGACTCCTCGAAAACGCCAGCCTCCGTGCCTTGCTGCACCAATGTTTTGATCTCTTCCTCGGTAACCGGCGGCTCACTGCCATGTTGCCGGCCAAAGATCCGGCACACGGCGTCTGTCGAAACACTGAGCAGATGAACCATCGGCGAAGCAATCCTTGTGAACAGCCGAAGCGGGAGGGCGACATAGGTCGCTATGGTCTCGGGATGACGCAGCGCGAGGCGCTTGGGTACCAATTCACCGATGACGAGCGAAAAGTAAGTGATAATCAGAACGACGAGTCCCAAAGCGATTTCTTGGTGGTAAGGTCCGATGAAGGGCAGCCCTTCGAGATGCGCAGCCAGCCATTGGGCGACGCCTCTGCCGGCGAATGCGCCGGCCAGGATGCCGATCAGGGTGATACCGATTTGCACCGCGGAGAGAAATCGATTCGGCGCGAGCGCCAACTCGAGAGCGGCTTTGGCGCGGCGATTACCCTTTTTGATCCAATCTTGCAGGCGCGACTTTCGCGCCGTGATCACCGCCATTTCAGATAATGCGAATACCCCATTCGCCACGATCAGTAACAAGATAATGACTATTTCGCCGCCGATCTCGGACATTGCCGTTCTTAGCTCCTTTGCCCAAGAATACCAGGAAGGGCGGCAATTGACAGTGTGCCCGGGTTGACACGAGACGCGATGGTGCGGAAGGGATAAACCACGTGATATTTCTTGGGAAAGGATCTTTGGTTTAAAACCGGGCGAGGATTTCAGCCGCCACGGCCGTAAATATCACGACCAGCCAAGGCGGCCATTGCCAATACGTCAAAAGTCCAAAAGCACTCAGACTGAGAGCAAAATCACCGGAAGACAGAATCGCGCTAGTCCAGATGGGTCGGTAGAGCGCTGCTAGAAGCAAGCCGACAACCGCGGCGTTGATGCCGCTCAGCATCGACTGAAAACTCGATTTGCCCCGCAGTGAATCCCAGAACGGCAACGCTCCAACGATCAACAAAAAAGACGGTGCAAAGATCGCCAACAGCGCCAGCAGCGCGCCGCTCCATCCGTTCATGACGGCACCGAGATATGCGGAGAACGTAAACAACGGCCCGGGCACCGCCTGCGCCGCGCCATAACCGGCGATAAATTGCTCATTCGTCACCCATCCTGAGCCAACCACTTCGGCTTGCAGTAACGGCAAAACCACATGCCCGCCGCCGAAGACGAGCGAGCCGACCCGGAAGAAACTATCGAATATGTCGAGCGCTGGACTCGTCGTGAGTTGCCTTGCAACAGGTAAGCCCGACAACAGAACGAAAAAAATGATCCAAGCAGTAGTGCCAACAGCTTTGCTAATGCGAAATCCCGTGTGAGATTCCATGCCCAGAGCCGTTGGCGGGAGCCGCCACCAGCCAACGACTCCGGCGGCGCCGATCGCAAGGAGCTGGCCTGCCGCGCTCGGCCAAGCCAGGGTCGTGAGCGCGGCAAGGATTGCGATCGTCGCCCGCTCGCGATCCGGACAAAGTCCTTTCGCCATACCCCAAACCGCCTGAGCGACGACGGCGACGGCGACGACTTTCAATCCATGTAACCAACCCGTCGCCGTTGCACCGCCAAGCGCGTCAACCCCCAAAGCAAACAACACCAGCGCAAGCGCGGACGGCAAAGTAAAACCAAGCCATGCCGCTAACGCTCCCGGCAGCCCGGCGCGGGCGATGCCGACGGCCATCCCTACCTGGCTGCTTGCCGGCCCGGGCAGGAACTGACAAAGCGCGACGAGGTCCGCATAGCCGCGCTCGTCCAGCCAATTACGCCGCACCACATACTCTTCACGAAAATAACCTAGGTGGGCGATCGGCCCGCCAAACGACGTGACACCGAGGCGCAATGCGGCCGCAAAGACTTCGAGGCTAGCGTTGCCTGCGGAAGAACTGCCGGCAGATTTATTGATTGGTGAATTGTTCAATCTACCCTCGTGTTTGCATCGTAAACGAAAAGTCCGCTATTCCTGTAATCAGTATAGCGAGGTGGCCGATAACAACCTCACCGTGATGTCGTCTTACTGGGTGTAGTCGTTCCTTGACCGTATCTTAGAGCAATGCGCCGGCAGCCTTTTATTTATAGGAGCTATTTCCGATGGATTTAGTAACGATCCCTTATCAGTTTTTAACCTCTCTCTGCCACACCGTATATGCGCCAAAACTTTTTAGCGAAGTGAAAAATTACGTGATGTTTATCGGTTATCCCCGAAGCGGGCACACGTTAGTGGGATTTTTACTCGACGCCCATCCAAGCGCCGTCGTCGCCAGCCAAACCAGCGCGCTGAGATATTTCAGGCATGGCTTTGGCGCGCAGCAAACTTTTCATCTCTTGGTGGAAAATTCCCGGCAGGTCGCCAGAACCGGGAGAGAGCAACGCCGCTATTCGTATGACGTGCCCAATCAATGGCAGGGTCGATTTGACAAGCTCAAAGTCATCGGCGAATCAACCGGCTTGACTCGTCTGCGGCGAAACCCATCCCTTCTCAAATCCTTGCGTGAAAAGCTCAAAGACGTCGACCTCAAGCTGATTCATGTCATTAGAAACCCCTATGACAACATCAGCACGATGAAACTGAGAAGCGGGGAATCCCTGCCGGATGCGATCCAAAGATATTTTTCCATGTGCGAAATCGTCGAGCGCATGAAACCGCAAGTAGCGCCCGGCGCCGTCTACGATCTTAGACATGAAGCGTTGATCAACAACCCGAAAAATACGCTCAAAGATCTGTGCGGCTTTTTCGGCCTGAGCGCGGGCGAGGACTATTACACCGATTGTGCCAGTATCATCTTTAAATCGTCGCACAAAACCCGCGCCGATGTGGAGTGGAATCCGGAGCTGATCAACTCCGTTAAGCGGCAGATGGACAAATACCCCTTCTTGGCCGGATACGGGTACGAGGACTAGATAATTTTGCGCCGGCTCCAAGCGCGGTGAACTTATCCCGGTTTAGCCTCTTCCGGGGGCTTCACGGTGCGAAAAACCAGGTAGATCCAGATATCGTAAATAATTTTCATTCCGCCCGCTAAGAGAAATGGCAGCCCGAGCGCCGGCGTTGCGAGTATCGCTCCGGTGAATAAAGGCGCGACCGCCGCGCCGGCGTTGCGGGCCACGGACAGAGCACCCGCGGCCGCGGCTCTTTCCTGAGGGTCAACGACAGCCATGGTGTAGGACTGGCGGGTCGGCACGTCCATTTGCGAGAGCAAGTGGCGAATGAGCAACATCGCTACCGCCAGTTCCATAGTCGGCATCAACGGCACGAGCAACAGCAGAAAATTCGACGGCAGGTGCGTAAATACCATCGTGTTTAAAAGCCCGAAACGGCGTGCGATTGGGGGCGCCGCGAGAAACGAAAGCGCCGCAAGTAAATTCGTGCCGAAAAAGATCCCGCCGAGAACGTTCAGGTCGAGCCGGTAACGCAGATAGAACCAGTAAGCGACGATGCTTTGAACGATGAAGCCGCCGGCCAGAGCATCGATCGCAAACAGCCCGGCCAGTTTGGCAACAATGCCGCGAGATTTCCGCAAGCCAAGCGGGCGCGCCGCCGAGCCGGATGGTTTCGGCGCTTCGACCTGGGGCGAAAGGAGCGCAAATAAGCCGGCGAGTAAAATCGCCAACACAACATAGCCCCAGACCAGGAGACGGTAACCGGAAATGACGGGCAGCGACAGCAACGCAGGCAGGCCCACGGCCAGCGCGCCGATGGCGCCGGCGAATGAGCCAATGAGATTGTAAGCAGAGAATACCGCGGTTCGCTGCGGGTCGCTCGTCGTCTGCGGCAGCATCGCCTGCTCAAGCGATAGGAATGGGCCAACTTCTTTACCCGATGGGCTGATGGTGCCGAAAATAGCGGCGATAGCCAGCGCTATCGGATTGGCGCTAACCGCGAATACGCAACCGGCTAGAGCCATGAGAAGTGCCCCGGTGATGAGCAGAGTTTTACGGCCGAAGCTATCCGCGACCGAAGTAATGATGATCGTCATCACCGCGCCGCCGGCGAGCGCCGCGGTGAAAATCCAGCCGATGGCCCCCGGACCGAGACCCAGAGAATCCAGATAGAGTCCAAGAATGACGGAGAGAAAACCGTAGGCAAAAGATCGCACCGCGCAGGTGGCAAAGAGCAGCCAGCCATCGCGGCTCAACGGAAAAGGCAAAGAGTAATTGATGGTCTTCAGCTCCCGGCAATGGCTGCCGCTCCAAACCCTTTGCTATCGAAGCCCGTTGCCGCGAATCAATTTAGAAGCGTACTTCTCGTTCAAGAGATTGGCTTCGCTCGCGCACCGGAAAGACGCGGTCGATGAATCCATCGCTCCACAGCCCGGGCAGCCCGCCATTGCCGATGTCCAAAACGATGGTCGCGCGAACCAGGTACAAGCGACTCGGCGCAAAATCGGGGAAGCGCTTGCGGATTTCATCTTGCGTGAGAAAAATTCGCAAATTGCTATTGCCGTCCACATAATAGCCGGAAGAGTGGAGCACAATTTCTTTGCGGTTGTCCGATGGGACAATTTCAAAGCGCAGAATGTGACCGTGGGCGTAGTCGCCACTGAACGTGGGAATAATATCGAAGTCACGCCCGTTGCCATTGCGCTCCACGCGAAAATCACGCAGCCGCAGCGCGCCGGCCAGATACTTTCGTTTGATCTCTTCCAAGCTCTTGCGATCCGCGGCAATGCCCTCCGCGACCAGCTCGCGGCAGCGTCCGCTCGAGTATCCCCAACTCGATGAAAAAAACGAACGACGCTGCTTGACCTGGCGGCAAAGAGTCTCGTCGCGAAAGCGAACCGCGGTTCTCTGAAAGCACTCCGATCGAACGTAGTAGGATCGGTAACCGTCCGGGTTAAACATCAAACCGCTCTGATACTCGGCGGGATCGATCGCCTGGCAGGTTTTGACGGTCGATGATCTCTGGTCGTCGTAACTGGCGGCAAAAGACGAGACGGCATTGGAACACAGTCCGAGGAAAGCCGCTAGAAACAATTCCGCCGATAATGATCCGCGAAGCAGCGCCTTCAATCGGCGCGTAGAGTTTGCTGCTCTCCTCATCGCCGATTATCTGGAGCTGCCGCTCCCCATCGAGTTCAAGCGACCGCCGTCAACAGGGAGAATAGTATTGGTAATGTAACTCGCCTTTTCCGAAGCCAGAAACACGGCGGCTTCTGCGATATTTTCCGGTCGGCCGATCCGGCGCAGCGGAATCATGTCGTACTCCGGCTTGCGGTTGCCCATGTCTTTTTGACCGATCGGCGTGCCGACCAGACCCGAGATAAGTCCGTTTACACGCACCGTCGGCGCCAAATCGGCAGCCGCCTGCCTGGTCAATGAATTGATCGCCCCCTTCGAGACCGAATACGCCGCGCCGCCGGGGCTCGAACGTTCGCCCGAACCGGCGGAAATATTAATGATGCTGCCGCTGCCTTGCTCTTTCATCATTTTGCCGGCGTGCTGTAAACAAAGAAAATAACCCGTCAGGTTAATCGTCATAATCCGGTTCCACTCTTCGAGCGTGACATCGAGAAGGCCGTCCTTGGACGAATGGGCCACGCTGTTTACGAGAATATCTATACGCGAATGGTTTTTCTTGATGTGCTCGAACATGGCGCCAACCTGATCAGGTTGCGCCACATCGGCGGCGAAGAAATCACCCTTGATCGCCTGCGCGATCTTTTTCGCATCCTCTTCGTGGCGCGAATGCACGATCACTGTAGCGCCTTCACCAGCGAACGCCCGGGCAATCGCCAAACCGATGTTATGTGTCGAACCGGTCACCAGTGCGATTTTATCTTTGAGCAGCATTTCGATCCTCTCAATAACTTTGGAGATTCTAGCTATTCCAATCGATTACGCCAAGCAATACCGGCAAATCGTGATACCGGAGTTCTAACCCGCGCGTCTAACTGATAGTAAAATTCCCGGCGATCATCCATGATCCTCGCCAGGAGGTAGCGTATGAAAAGTCAAAAGTTCCAGCAGATGATCTTCGCGAGTCTCTTGCTCTTAATTGGCGGCTGCACGGTCCAAACCGTAAAAATGATTCAGCCACAATCCGGCGCAACCGCCGAGTGTAGCGGTTCAAGTTACGGATTCGGTCAACTTTTTACGGAAAGCTTTGTCGACAGTTGCACGCGCGCTTACGAAAATCGCGGCTACGTTGCGCTACAGCGCTTGACACCGGAGGATCGCGCACGCTTGGAGCAGCGCGGCTTGCTACCAAAAGAATAGTTTAAAAAAGCTGGAACGAATTAACCGCCGAGCGAGATCATTTCGATCTTGTGATGGCTCTTGGGATCGTAGCTCGACGATTTGAGCGCTTCGAGCCGCTCGGCCGAGTAGCGATCCGTGCGGCTGCGCCAAAGATTGCTGATGAATTCTGAAATTTCTGCGTCGGTCGCTCCAGCGCGCAGGCGTGCTTTTACGTCGTGGCCCAGCTGCGAAAAAAGACACGTAACAAGTTTGCCGTCGGCCGTGATTCGGATACGCGTGCAGCTCGAACAAAACGGCTCGGTCACGGAGGCGATTACGCCGATATCGCCGCCGCCATCGACAAATTCATAATCGACCGACGGCGCGCTGCCTTTATCCCGGCCGATTTCACGGAGCGGATAGCGGGCATGGATCTTTTCGATAATCTCTTTTTTGGATACCAGTTTTGCCGATGTCCAGTTATTCGAATTGCCGACATCCATGTACTCGATAAAGCGCATGCCCAAGCCGTGCTCCCGGGAGAATTCGACCAGCGGCAGGATATCGTCGTCATTGACGCCACGCTCAACGACAGCGTTTAGTTTAATCGGCGCAAGCCCGATTTTTTTTGCCGCGAAAATCCCCTCGAGCACTTGATCGAGGTCGCCGCGCTTGGTCATGCGCTTGAACTTTTCCGCGTCCAGGGTGTCGATGCTGACGTTAACCCGGCGCAGGCCGGCTCGTTTCAACGCGTCGATCCGCTCCGCGAGCAGCGCCCCGTTCGTCGTCAGACAGAGATCCTCCAAGCCCTCAAGAGCCGAGAGCTTTTCGATCAATCGCGGCAAGTCTTGCCGAACCAGGGGTTCACCGCCTGTCAGGCGGATCTTTTCCACGCCTAACTCCACGAATAATCTAGCCAAACGCGCGATTTCCTCGAAAGTCAGGATCTCTTTCTTATCAATCCACTCGTACTCGTCCAGCGGCATGCAATAACTGCAGCGGAAGTTGCACCGGTCGGTAACCGAGATGCGCAGGTCCTTGATCGGTCGATGGTAGGCGTCCGTTAACATGCAAGTTAAATATGCAACAAAGGCGTAGGGGGCGCAAGGCGACGCTAAAAGCAGATTAAAACTAAACTTTGCTGGTATCGGCCGATCTGATATTCTAATGCCCGCATGACTCTCCGCCAGCAACAAGTGGCCGTATTCTGCGGCACCGTGGTGGTGATTTTCGGTTTGCTCGGCGCCGGCATTTGGCTGATCGCCCAGCGGCTGACCACTGAAGCAACGCTCCAGACCGCCCTTTTGATGGCGCGCCAGGTAGAAATCGCGCTGGCTGACAGCCTGCGTGAACGTTCGATCGTAGTCCAGCCGCGTCAATCCCAACAACCTTCATCATCTTTTTGGGGCTTTTTAGGTAATTTACTACCTGGGCAGACGGCGGGAAAATCTTCAACCGGTCCGCTCCGTTATACGCCATCACGGCACGCCGAAGTGAAAGGGTTGATGCAGGCTTTTCTCGATCGCAGCGCCAGCATCGAAGCCATGTGGGTCGTCAATGCCGAGGGCCGGCTGCTTTACGGCTCGGTTGAAAGCGACCAAACGCCGGCCGGTGAAGCGGTATTGGAAAAGCTTCGCCGCGGCGACACGATCGTCAACTCGAAGCGACAGGGAAACGCCGACTACTACGACGTCTGGGTGCCGCTGCAAATGCCGACGGGTGTGCGCAGCCCGGGCGGACTAAGACTGTTGCTCAACCCGGCCGACTGGACCGGGTTGGCGTCCGGTCTTTGGCGCCAATTCGTGCTTCTGTTTGCGCTGGGCGGCGGCGTCGCGTTACTCAGCGCGTTTCTGACTACGGCGCTCTACACTCGCCGCTTTCGCTTGATCAGCGACACGCTGAGGCAAGCCGAGACAGGAACCTATGCAGCGCGACCGCGATATGCCGGGCATGACGAAGTCGGCGCGAGCTTGGATCTTATCGACCGCCTGGTCATGAAGCAGCGCAAGAACGTCGGCGTGCCAGCGCCGGTGCAGCGTTTGGCGATCGCCGCGCGCACCTTGGCGCACGAAGTGAAAACGCCGCTGAATGCTTTGGCGATTCATTTGGAGGTGCTGCGTGGTAAAGTTGCCGCGGCGGGAGATGCGGATATGCAATCGGAGCGCTCGCTTTCGGCGCTAGATTCGAGTGTTCGCCAGGTGGACCGTCTCGTCCGCGACTTCACCGACTACTCCGCGCCGGTGACGATGGAACGAAAACCGATCGATGTTGCCGACGTATTGAACACGAGTTTGGAAGCCGTCGGTTCGACTTGCGTCGCGAAAAGAATAAACATTTCCAAGGATCTCGCGCCCGGACCCTGGCAGATTCAAGGTGATGCCTCCCGACTGAGACAGAGCTTCGATAATCTCCTGCGCAACGCCATGGAAGCTCAGCCTGAAGGCGGCGAGATTCGTGTCAGCGCCACCAAGACCGCTAATGAATTGGTCGTCGATATCAGCGATACCGGCCCCGGCGTGCCGCCGGAGCGGCGCGGCGAGTTGTTTGAATTTGGCAAGACCACGAAAGTAGGCGGCAGCGGTATTGGCCTGCCGCTCAGCCAGCTGATTGTCGAATCCCACGGCGGCTCTTTGGTTTATCAAGACCGTAATGGCTCGGGAAGCGGCGCGACGTTTCGCGTAACCTTGCCGGTTGAGGCGATGCAGTAATGGCTCGCGCGCGCCCGTCCGTGCTCGTCGTCGACGACGACGCCGCCACGCGTCAAGGTTTAGCCGTGCTGCTGGAAAGCTGGGGATATCAGCCCCGCGAAGCGGAGGACGGCAAGGCCGCGCTTAAACTCTGCGCAGATGACCTACCCCACGCCATCGTCACGGACCTGATGATGCCGGGCATGGATGGCTTGGAATTCGTCGGCGCGCTCGGTGAACGCGCGCAGAAAATTGCCATCATTTTCGTCACCGGCCAAGCAACCATCGATACCGCCGTGCAAGCGATCAAGCTCGGCGCCTACGACTACTTGTCCAAACCGCTCGAACCGCAGCGCTTTCGCGAGGTGCTCGACAAAGGGCTCAAACAAGTGGCGCTCGCGCGCGAGGCGGGGGCGCTGCGCCAGCGGCTTGAGTCGCCGCTGGGCTCTTACGGCTCTCTGATCGGCAAGTCGGCGCCGATGCGCCGCCTCTACCAACAGATCGGTCAGGTCGCCGCAACTAATGCAGCCGTGCTGGTCAGCGGTGCAAGCGGCACCGGCAAGGAACTTGTGGCACGGACCCTTCACGATCTTTCGCCGCGTCGCGAAGAAGAATTTCTCGCGCTCAATTGCGCGGCGATTTCACCGACCTTGATGGAAAGCGAGCTGTTCGGTCATGAGAAGGGCGCGTTTACCAGCGCGGTCGACCGCCACCTCGGGTGCTTCGAACAAGCCGACGGCGGAACGCTCTTTCTCGACGAGATCACCGAAATGGCGTCTGAGATTCAGCCGAAATTTTTGCGCGTGCTCGAAGAGGGCCACATCCGCCGCATCGGCGGCAACAAAACCATTCCTACCTCTGTCCGCGTCGTCGCCGCCACCAACCGCCAGCCCGCGGCGGCCGTTAAAGAAGGAAAACTGCGCCAGGACCTTTTCTATAGACTCAATGTTTTTCATCTCGAGTTACCGTCCTTGCGCGAGCGCGGCGAGGACATCACGCTGTTGGCCGGCTATTTCCTGGAGTCCTTTGCGACCAAGTATCAACGCACTGTTTTGCCGTGGGCCGCGGACTTCGCGCCCGCCCTCATGGCGCACGACTGGCCCGGTAATGTTCGCGAGCTGCGCAATGCCATGGAGCGCCTCACCGTATTGGCGACCGAGGCGAGTCTAAGCGCCAAGGATTTTCAGCAGTATTGCCTGATTGCTGTAATCGACGAGCAAACCGACCGCGGCCCCATTTCTCTTGCCGAAGCCGAGCGCCAGGCGATCGAGCGAGCATTGAACGCGACCGCCGGCAATAAAACTCAGGCCGCTCAGCTTCTCGGTATCACGCCGAAAACTTTGAACGCTAAGCTTGCCCTTTATTCGAAAGAGTAATTTTCCCCGACTGTTTTACATTTTTTCCCGCTTGCCGCGGCATTGTCGCGCATAACTCCCGTTATTACTTTCATTTGCCAAATGGCACGCACGTTGCGCTGATTTATAAAAGGTACGGCTGATTTATAAAAACGGATGTCCATGCGTCTAATCCGTAATCCTCACGGTTGGGTCTCACAATGCAAAAATGGATAAGATTGCTAGCATCGAGTACCGCAGTCATTTTACTGGCTGTCGCCGTCGACGCGGCCTCGTTCAAGGAAGATTCTACGGATCGACGCGATTCTCCCGCGCACGGCGACCAACACATGACTCGCTTGCGTGGCGTGATGCTGCCACTCGTGCGTGTTTCTAATAGTAAGCGAATTCCGCTTAACCAAATTCGCATCTCCATCGTCGAAGATGCGGCGATCAATGCCGCTAGCGCGGGTAACGGGCGTTACTTCGTTACCACCGGTTTATTGAATCGAGCCACCGATGATCAACTGCGTGGGGTTTTGGCACACGAAATCGCGCATGAAGATCTCGGCCATCCAGCGAAGGCGCAAATCATTGGCGCCGGTTTGAGCGCAGGTGTCGCATTACTGGAGCAGTTGTTTCCCGGCAGCAGTTCGTTTACGCCGATTGCCGGCACACTGATCAGCAACAATTACACGCGCCCGCTCGAGCTCGAGGCCGATCGCCATGCGGTTACGCTGCTGGAACGCGCGGGTTATTCGAAGCGCACCATGATCGATACACTAACCTGGCTCATGCGCCGCGCCGGCAATAGCGGCGGCGGTCTATCCAGTCATCCGGCGACGTCAGAAAGAATTCAAGCCCTCCAATCTTTCCGTTAAGGGCAACTCTTAGCGTGTCACGGCCTGCGGGCCATGTCGCAAATTTCAATTTGTCCGTAATTTCTCCGCAAGAATAGACATTTTTACCGGGCCGGAAATTAGCGGCCTACGGATAAGGCGTTAAATTTCCTGATCTTTTCTAATTGGCACCGTGGTTGCGCTGATACTCAGACAAAAGAGAGGGATTATGAAAAAACCCATAGGCAAACGCTTGGAGGAAAATTCTAACCGGTCACCAAGCTTTGTGGCGATCCTGGCGCTCGTGACTGAAATGGCCAAACGGCTCAATGAAAATATTTCCAAAGTTAAACTTAAGCCGCTGGACTGCTCTTTGGCGACTGCCGCTTCGCAGACGCCAGTGGAAAGCTCTAAAGCATGAGGTTGAGACAATGCTTAGGCCAACTCATCTATGGTCCGTCTTCATCCTGATCCCATTGCTGCTTGATTGTAGCGGCGTTGCCCGCGGAGCCGCGGCGGGACAAGGCAATGCAAATCAACGCGGGGCAAAAGCAGCCGCGCAGATGAGCACCAAAGGCGCATCGAATAATAACGCCCAATGGGCCGCGGACCCCGTCCGGGGCTGGGTGCGCGCCGACGAGCGGCACAAAATACAACAAAAGACCGCTTCATCTGAAGCAACAAAGCAAAGTGATGGAACGCAGAAGGGAAAAGGAAAGGGCAAAAAATCGTAGGCTACCGAAAAGAGAAAGAGGAGGATGCCATGTTTAAAAGCGAGCAAATTGTCAAGAGTACCGCAGTGACCATCGTCGCGACTACGCTTTTGCTGGCCGGCTGCGCCGGCGGACCGCTCACGACCCGTGAAAAAGGCGCAGGCATCGGCGCGCTCGGCGGCGCCGCGGCTGGCGGACTTATCGGCGCGGCCGTCGGTCGGCCTGGGACCGGAGCGGCCGTTGGCGGTGCGCTCGGTTTAGGCGCGGGCGCGTTGGTCGGCGATCAGCTGCAGGGTCATGAGAACACCAACTACCAGCAACAGCAGCAGATCAACCGTAATCAGGTGGAAATCGATCGCAACCGCCAACAGATCCAACGGCTGCAACAACAGCGCGAATACTAATCGGAGTCTTGCAATCGAGTCGGCGCCCAAACACTAGAAAACTTTTGCTGGGCTGGCGCGGGTCGCGCTTTCACTCCTGATTGCTTCATCCTCGGCGGAGTGTGAAATATCACTTCGCCGAGCGTTTCATTCGATGCCGCAAAAAATTAACGTTTCAAGCAGCATTGCAACCAAAACACTCCAGCCGATCCAGCACCTAAATAGGCAACATTGCTCAGCCGTTGACACCGGCACAGTCCTCCGATTAAGCTTCGGCCGTCGAAGATTTATGCTTGAAAGCTAAGGAGGACTTGCGATGAACACGATCGATGCCGATGGTCATATTGTTGAAAAAGATGCTGATATAAGAAAACGCCTGCCTGAACCCTATTCAAAGCGCACTGGCGGACTGCTGCCGTCCGATGGAATGGACACCAACATGGGGGGTGCTTTGGGTGGATTGGAAAAAAACGATCTGCCAACTCGCCTCAAGGACATGGACACCGAAGGGATTGACGTCTCGGTGCTTTTTCCCACCAGCAGTTTTGCCGTCAATAGCATGGTGGAACGCGATTACGCCGTCGCTTATGCGAAAGCCTATAACGATTTCATTGCCGAAGTTTGCAGCCAAAGCCCGCGCCTAAAAGCCGTCGCGTTGGTGCCGCTGCAGGATCCGAAGGCGGCGGTGGCGGAGGCTAGTCGCGCGGTCACGAAGCTCGGTCTCTCTTCAATCGCGGTCGCCACTCAGGGCATGAAGGAACACCTAGGCTCGCAAACGTTCTGGCCGCTTTACGAGGAGCTTGAGCGCCTCAACGTGCCGCTTTGCGTGCACAATCGTCGTGAAGGCCCGAAGGGCGAGATTCGCTTCGATAGTTTTATGTTTATGCACACCATTGGCCGGCCCGTGGAAACTTTCATTCAATTTGCCGGTTTGATGTACGGCGGCATCGCCGAGCGCTTCCCCAAACTGCGCATCGCGTTTCTCGAATGCGGCGTCGGCTGGGTGCCCTATTGGATGGAACGGATGGATGAAGAATGGGAAAAGCGCGGCAAGGTCGAAGCTCCTCAGTGCAAGAATAAGCCGAGCGAATACATCAAGCACGGCAATTGGTTTTTCGCCATGGAGCCGGAGGAAGAAACATTGCCTTACGTCATCGAACGCATCGGCGCAGACAAGATCGTTTTTGCCTCCGACTATCCGCATTGGGATGGCATCTTTCCTCATGTGGTTTCGACCATTCGCGGTCGCAAGGACATCTCCGAATCGGCCAAGAGTAAAGTTCTAGGCGAAAACGCCAAGCGCTTTTACGGCTGGCAATGAGATGCCGTCTCGGCTGATTGTTTTTCTTCTAATCGCATTAAGCGCGTCCGGTTGGCTGGCGCATCGCGCGCACGGCGCCGATGTGTCGCCGCCGCGCAAAATTCGCATGGCGTTCACCTCGCTGTCCTCGGTAATGTGCCCGCCGTGGATCGCCCGCGAAGCCGGTATTTTTAACAAGCACGGTCTGGAAGTGGAAGTGATTGCGACGCCGACCGGTGTAGAGGGCATGAACGCTCTGATCGCCGGCGAAGTGCAATTCTTGCAGATTTCCGGCGGCACTACCGCGAGCGCGGCGCTCGGCGGCGCCGATGTGATGGTCGTCGGCACCACTTTAGATGCCCTCGTGCAAAGTTTGATGGTTCGTCCCGAGATCGAGAAGCCCGAGCAGCTTAAGGGTAAAGCTCTCGGCATCACCCGCTTCGGCACTTCGATCGACGTCGGCGCGCGCCTGGCGCTACGCCATTTCGGTCTCGTGCCGGAAAAAGATGTCGCCATCGTTCAGGTCGGCGGCATGGAATCCATGGTTACGGCGCTGCAAACCAACCGCATCCAAGCCGGCATTCTTTCCTATCCCGCAATCACGCAAGCTCTAAAACTCGGCAATCGAGTTCTACTCGAAGTTGCCTCGCTCGGGATTCCCTATGCTTTCACCGGCATGACGACCCGCGCCCGTTTGATTCGCGAAGATGCCGATCTGGTGCGCCGCTACATGATGGCGCAAACCGAAGCGATCGCGCGCGCCAAGCGAGACAAGGACTTCACGCTCAAGGTCATGGGTAAGTATCTGCGCATGGCCAATCCGGTGGCGCTCGCCGAGTCCTACGACATCGACGTGCAGAAATACATGCTCCGGGTGCCGCTCACCACCGTCGAATCGATGAAGTCGGTGCTTGACGATCTTGCGGGCAGAATTCCCAAAGCTAAAGACGCCGAGCCGCGCAAGTTCTTCGACGATTCCTTTGTCCGCCAGATGCAGTCGAGCGGTTTTATCGAAGGGCTTTACCGCTAGCGTTCGGTTTGAGTGTTGTCGATTGTCGGACCGGACAAACTGGATTGATCTGCGGCGACATCCGTTATAAGCCGTAAGTAAAAATCGCCAGCGAGGTATTAATTAACATGCGTGTCATCGATGCCGACGGTCACGTCGAAGAGAACCCGATAACTTTCAGCGATAAATATTTCGATCCGGCTTTCCGCGCGATGCGCCCGCAGGTTGTACCCGGCAGCGAAGAGGGGCTGGCCTATTGGATGATCGACGAACAGCTGTTTCCGCGCCGCGTCGGCCGGGGCTGCAACAATCTCGGCACACCGACGAGTTATCAGGGCAAGCCGATGCGCCACGCGCAGCGCAAGGTCGACACTTTGGGTGGCATGGAGCTGACGAACTTGAGCGAGCGGCTGCACATCATGGACGAAGAGGGGATCTGGCTCCAAGTTCTTTACCCCACGCTTTTTCTCGCATATCCGCTGAGCTGTAATCCCGCTTACGTGACCGCCATGTGCGATGCCTACAATCGCTGGCTCGGCGATACTCTGTCCGGCCAAGAGCGGCTCAAATGGGTCGGCGTGGTCAATCTCGACGACAGCGCGGCGGCCGCGAGGCAAGTCAAAGAAGCGAAAAAACTCGGCGCCGTGGGCATGATGATCTTGGGCACCGCGGGAGACCGCTTGCTCGACGATCCGGGCTTGCTGCCGTTTTACGAATCTCTGGCGGAATCGGGGTTGCCATTGGCCGTGCACGTCGGCTGGGCGTGTCCCGCGATCAACAATTTGTACACCCACATCTACCCGTCGGGGGTCATCGCTTTTTCCATGCCCGTGCTGATGGGCATGGTTTCGATGATGAGCGGCGGCATATTGGATCGTTTCCCCAGCTTGCGCGTTGTCTATCTCGAAGCCGGATGTTTATGGGTTCACTTCATTTTGGAGCGCTTGCACCATCGCTTTCAACATTCGGCCAGGAACTTGGCAAATGTCGTTTCGCGCACCGCGCCGATACAGCAACTTACGCCCATGGAGTACGTGAAGCGGGGAAATCTCTATTTCAGCGCGGAAATCGAAGACGTACTGTTGCCGCAGGTTTTGGAATTGGTGGGCGAGGGCCAGATCATGTTCGGTTCCGATATGCCGCATGGCGATCGCGAACGTTTCGCCGCCGGCATGCTGCGCGAGCGCCAAGACATCACCGACACGGCAAAGACAAAAATCTTGGAATCGAATCCCGCCAAGTTTTACAACCTGAGCGGATTTTAAACGGTCCGAGTGCGGCCGGGTTCTCAGCGAATTTCGAAGAGCAGGACCTGATGGTCGTGCACGAAGGTGCCCTTCACGGTATCGATTTTATCGGGCACCCAGCCATCCACGGGGTAATCGTGCGACACGACTCTACTTCCCGGGCGTAATTGACGATCGAGAATCGGCCGGAGCTTGGCGTTGAATTCCGGCAGCATGTAAAGCGTCACCACCGTCGCCGGCGATACGTCGACGGTGAACGCATCCTGCGCGCGAAATTCGACGAGATGCTCGACCTTCTCGCGACTAGCAATTTGCCGCGCCTTGGCCACGAGTTCCTGGTCGATTTCTATGCCGATCCCTCTGACGCCATACTTTTTTGCCGCTCTGATGATGATCGCGCCGTCGCCGCTGCCGATATCATAAACAACGTCGCCGGCTTTCACCCGCGCCATCTCGAGCATCCGGTCGATCACCTCCGGCGTGGATCGCACGAACGGCACTTCACCGTCGGTCCAAACCGCCACGGATGAACCGCAGCCATACGCAATCATCAGAGTGAAGACGGCGAGCGCACCCGTCACAATACCGAGTTTTTTCCGAGCCATCGTTTCTTATAAGTTATCTTCGCCGCCAACGCGAGAGTTGATCGGTTTGCCTTGACATGACCGCCGGTTTGTTATGAACATTAGAGGTAGTGCACAACCAAAGGGAGAATCATAATGGCGACTTGGGACGATACGCTAACGCCGCGCGATAAAGCAGTCTTCGCTCTTTCCGGCTATGGCAAACGGGCCGGCTTCGGCCAGCGCCCGGCGATACTCGTAATCGATGTCAATTACAACTTTGTCGGCGACAAGCCGGAAGCGATTCTCGATTCAGTCAAGCGCTTCCGCAACAGTTGTGGCGCCGAAGGCTGGGACGGCGTGCACCACATTCGGGAGTTGCTCGATGAAGCGCGCAAGAAGCATCTGCCGACTTTTTATACCACGGGCCATGATGACCGAACGAATAGCGTTGCCTTCGGCCGCTGGCAGGCTAAGAACAGCCGCTCCACGGAAGACATGAGCGAAACCTGGGACAAGGGCAATGAAATCGTCGAGGAAATCGCGCCGCAAACCGGCGACATCGTCGTGCGCAAGCAAAAACCCAGCGCTTTTTTCGGCACGCCGCTGATGAGCATGTTGAATGAAGTCCATGCCGACAGCGTGCTGGTGACCGGCACCACAACGAGCGGCTGCGTTCGCGCCAGCGTGATCGATGCATTCTCGTACAACATGAAAGTTTCCGTCGTGGAGGAATGCGTATTCGACCGCGGACAGGCCTCGCACAAGATCAATCTGTTCGACATGGCGATGAAATACGCCGATGTGATTTCGCTCAAAGAGACCGTTGATTACATCCGCGGCTTGCCGGACAACCTTTATGCACCGGCCCTTTAGAAAGTAAAGACTCGGGCGCCGCTCGCGTGATCCAGGCGCAGCATTGCGAATTTGGCTCAAGACTCCTGAGTAAGCGACCGCAACAACAGAGTGACGCCGATAACGGACAGGAGAATGAGCAGGCCGCGATTGAAATTTCGTTGATTCACCCGCTCCTGCGCCTTGATCCCCGCGTAGAAGCCCGCCAAGGTGAACAGGAGCACTTGGACCGACAACGTGATGGTCTCCCGGTTAAATAGATTCCACGTCGAGATCGCCGCCAGTTGACTCAGTTTCGTGGTGACAAAAATCGTCGCGATCGATTTGACAAAAGTGCGCTTGTCCAATTTGAGACTGTAGAGGTAAATCGCCAGGGTCGGCCCGGCCGCATTCGTCAGGCCGTTCAAAAAGCCGCTCAAAAAACCAAAGATCGGCGAGAGTATCTTTTCGCCTCGGGGCGAGATGGTGAAATCAATTTTGAGCATGCTCGAGAGGACGAAGAGAAGCACCATGACGCCAAGGCAAAAATTGAGAACCCACAAGGGCGTGCTGATCAAAGCCATTGTGCCAAGGAACACGCCGATGATTGTCGGTAAGATCAAACTCGAAAAGCGCCGAAATACATCATAGGGAATGCCGTCGCGAATCACCTGCGCCGAGTCCATGAAGAGGTTCGGCAAAATAAGCACGGTCACCGCCGTGCGAATATCCAGGAGCAACGCAATCGTCGGAGTCGCGATCAGGGGGAAACCCAGACCGGTCGCGCCTTTGACAAAAGCAGCGAACAAAAGCGCAGCGCCGACGAGAACGTGGGTTAGATCAAATGACATTTCGGCGATCGAATACTAGTTTGAGTAGAAGGAGAGATAGACAATGGGGTTCTTGAGCCGCACACCGGTTCGCACCTTCGTAGTATATCCCGTGATGACTATCGGCTGGGAATTTACGGCCCGCGGCGGAACCTTGGTGTTTAATTCATGGTTTCTGCCGTTAATGATGTGGGGCTATCTCCAGTATCGTCTCTGCGGCCTTTACCGGATCAAACATGGCGGCGGCGGACCCGGATTGGAAAGGCCGCCCGAAAGACTCGTAGCCACCGGCCCTTACGCGTACACTCGCAACCCCATGTACCTCGGCCATGTCATTTT
>Ga0075431_100002109_pt1 | contig 18997 bp, 15 predicted proteins | sample RhiMetdeltSRZDD5_FD_75297 | JGI IMG/M metagenome (GOLD analysis project Ga0075431, IMG submission 75297) | Populus rhizosphere microbial communities from Tennessee, USA - Rhizosphere MetaG P. deltoides SRZDD5 | ecosystem: Host-associated > Plants > Roots > Rhizosphere > Soil | place: USA... | reverse complement strand
TGCGCGGCTTGATGCCGTCGGCTCTCGCCGCAAGGACTAACTCGGTTCACCTCTCGCGAGCCGGTAGACCGAGGCGCGGCCGATGCGGAGATGCTTGGCTACTGCCGATGCGCCTAGCCCTTCGTCAAGGAGCCGCCTGACTTCGCTGACGTCAATCGATCTTGGGCGCCCCTTGTAGACTCCACGCGCCTTGGCCGCCTGGATACCCTCCATCTGCCTCTCGCGCCTGAGGTTCGTCTCAAATTCGGCGAACACACCCAACATGCCGAGGAACGCCTTACCCGCCGGGCTGCTGGTGTCGATGGGCTGCTCCGTTGCCTTCAGATGCACGCCCCTCTCCATCAACTCGTGCACGATGTTCTGGAGGTCGCGCAAGCTCCTGGCGAGTCGGTCGATGCGGGTCACCACAAGGATGTCCCCCTGCCTAAGGAACTCCATCATGATTGCCAGCTCGCTCCGACCCTTGCGGCTGGTGCCCGACGCCCTTTCAGCGCGGATCACGGTGCAGCCGGCGGCCTTGAGTGCGGCGCGTTGGATCGAAAGGTCTTGGTCGATGGAACTAACCCGAGCATACCCGTACATGCGCGTCCTTCGTCGTTTGTCTCGCATAGGTCTAGACCTTAGCGCGGGACCGTCCCGGAAGTGAAGAGTAGACCCTTACGAGGCGATGTATGTGTCTCGTGTTGGCGTCTCGCCTGGGTATACCCATGTGATGAAATGCAAAGTCAAATACTCTCGACAAATCCGATATGTCGTGTGTCCAAGCTTAGGGCGACGCGCCGAGCCGCCTGAGAGCGTCCATGCTGTATTGGTTGTTCGGCTCGATTGCCAATGCCCGGCGATAGTCGGCAATGGCGTCCGCCCTGCGTCCCAATCTCTCGTAGGCGTAGCCGCGGTTGCTGAAGGTGAGGACGTGTTCAGGGTTGATCTCGATGGCCTTGGTAAAGTCGACGATGGCCCGGTCGTAGTCGCCCTTTTTCACGTAGCCGACACCGCGGTTGTAGTAAGCCCAGGCGCCTTCGCTGTCGCGACCGATGATGTAGGTGCAGGCCCGCACGCTCAGGTCGGGGTTTTCTTGCTGGACGCAATCCCATCGTTGATACTGCTCGAACTTCTTCACCAGCTCAGCCATGGCCGACGTTTCCTTTTCTAAGGGCGACGTCGGGTAGTTGAGCGTGATCCCTGGAACCACAGTTATCGCCAACTTCTTCTGCGCCTCTTCAGTCAGCTTACGGTCCTGCTCGGCCTTGAGCGCGGCCAACCGCTGCCCCTCGGCCTCCTCGGCAACTCGCTTTGCTTGAGCTTCCTCCTCCGCCTTCTTGGCAGCGGCAGCCTCAGCGGCCACCTTGATCTCCTCCTCACGCTTGGCCTTCGCGTCCGGGGCCGCCTTGGCCCGATCTTCCTGTCGCTTGCTCTCTCCACCTCCGTCGGGGGTGCCGACCTGGTAGGCCAGAACGCCTCCGGCAAGCACGAGCGCCGCCACGGCCGCCGCCGCAACCCAACGGACCGTCGCCTTTCCGCCGCCAGCCTCCGCCCTCGCCACCGTGCGAGCAAACCTGATGGCTTCGACAAGGTCCTCTATGTCGCGTCCGAACCGCTCGTGAGTGACGACATGCTTCTGGTGCAGAACGAGATCGCGGATGTCTTGAGCCAGGGCCTCGTGGTGTGGCAGAAGCGTCCGCTCGACCAGCGCCGGGATAACCACGATGCCCCGCTGCAGCGCCCCGGCGATTTCCTCGCGCACGTAGTCGCGCTCGCCGCTCTTCCGCCGCTCGGCCAGCAGTTCCACCCAGCGCGGGCCGATTACCGCGAGGAACACATCGGTCTGGCCGAGCGCCTTCTCAAGCTCCCTGTCGAACCGCTGGCCGGCCAGCAGGTTGTCCACGTCCATGAAGACGTTGGCGTCCCCGAACGTGGCGGCCAAGCGGTCACGGATGCGGGCAGCCATGTCCCTCGCATCGTCGCGTCGGTAGTTGACGAAGATTTTCCCCGGCATGGGTCGCAGCTAGCGTAATGCCCGTGAGCAACTGGTCGGCGCCAACATAGCCGCCCGTTACGATGCCGCCAACAGTTCGTCGAAGGTCGCCGGCGCGACGCTGACTTGAGCCGACGTTTCATCGGTCGCACACCCGCCAACCGGGAACGAACCGAGCGAGCTGCCGCTTACGGGGGATCGCCGCCTTTCTGTCGACCACGACTTCAGGTGAGCACAGCCAACGATCCGGGTGGCAATGCGGGCGCGGGGATGGCGGAGAATGCCGCACCCGCGCCCGGGAGTATCTATTCGTCAGGTCTGGCCAGTACTCCTTCCCGGCCACGCTTTACTCGTCAGATGTGACGTGGCGTCACTTACGTTGCGGTCCGCCGAGCCACATCGCAACTGCCGCCTATAGACGACGCTGGCTGGATGGGATGCGGGATCGAACAATACGCTTTTGCAAGGTTGGACCGCCCTCGCGGCGATCCATCTGCACCCAGCTTCGCTTCGGCTCGCAGTTACGGAGCTTAAGCCGGCTGGCATCGAGCTGATGCCCACCTGCGAGCGAGCTACGCTGGGTATGGTTCTTGCAGTCCTTCATCATTCCATCCTTTCACACGACAGCACAAAGTGCCCGTCGTCGCGGCCTAGGCCGCAACGGCGTTGCACGGGTTGAAGGGGATTGGGATAGGCGCGAGCTACAGGCAGGCAACGTGCCCTGCCTGGCGGCTAGTCACACGTTGCGGGGTCGGTCAGGCGGAAGCCTCGCGGGTACTTCCCCCTACCCCATTCTTGGATGCCTTCGGCGGCCAGGGTTTCGACAAAGTCAGGGTGCCGCCGGATGCTTCTCTTGAAGTCCTTGACGTCCTTCCAGTTGATCTGCTCCATCACCTCACGGAACGTGACCGTCGACCATGGTTCCAGCCTCAGGCGCCTAGAGATGAAGTTGAAGGCGTCGGCGACCCTGCCTGAGAGGGTCTTCTTGATCGGCGTCCAGGCTCGGATGCTCGCCCCCGGAAAAATCTCTCGTAGCTCCAGAGAGATGCCCGACCTCGGACTTGCGATGATGTATGCCCGCGCTGGTGGACAGCCGTCGCCGTCCGACTTCCGAACCGCGCCCCGACACAACGCCTGCAGGACCATGTGGCGGTGCTCACCGAGGGTCACCTGCCGCGTTTGTCTATCGTCGTAGCGGCCACGAGACGACGGATGTCCCGAGGCCAGTCGACCGAGGGCTTCGTAATGGGACTGCCGCATGAACAGCGTGCCTGCGAGGATGATGTTCGGCACATGCGCGAACTCGTTGGTGGCATCGTGGGCTCCCCAGTGGATGAAGTGGACAGTAGGATTGAATGGCGGCAGGCGTGAGCGAACCTCCTCCTCGAAGTCCATGTTGATGCCGGTCTTGTGATGGACGATCAGCCACTCCTCGTCTGGTCTCGTCATGACTGTTGACACGATGGCTTCGACGAGCAGCTTGCCGTCCCTTCTGAACGCGCTCTTCCCCCCGCCACGGTTCCAGACGTGGATGTCGAGGGCGTCATAGCGTTTCTTCGCGGAAGGCAGCCGCTCGATCCCGCCACGGCCCCGTTCCCAGCAGTCGTAGGCGGTGCGGACGCGGGCCGAAGCGTCGAGCGCGAGCAGCGGCTTGATGTCGTCCGGCAGGGTGTCCTTGTAGTCGAGCATCGTCTCACCGAACGCTCCGTCTCGGCGAACAGTGACGTGCTTGCCGAACAGGAACCATAAGACCTCGATAGCCAGCTCCTGCTCGGGGCGCTCACCGACCAACGCGAGCGCCTGGTTCAGATCGACTTCGTGGACCTCGGCCAGATCGGGCAGACAGATGGACGAACCATCCGCGACATCCTTGAGCCGGGTGAACAGCTTCTCGATGTCCTCGGCCAGAGCCGGATGACGACCCCGAAGCGGCGCGAACAGGAACCCTAGCGCGTCCCGTGAGATCGTCAGGGCCTGGCCCGGCAAGATCGCCTCGTCCCAGATGCGGACGGCGCGAGGCTGGCCTCGGAAGTGGAATGCGGCGACCTTGGGGAAGCTCCGCCCCTCGCATCGCTTCTCGATCATCGCGTGGGTGGTGAACAGGACCCGCGCTGCATGGGGCGACCCACACCCGAGGGCGTTCAACTGGTCGTCGGCTGTCAGGACGGCGTAGTCGGCAGCGTTGAGGTGAGCTTCCTTCACGATGGCTTCGATCTGGTCCTTTCGTCTCACGCAGACCAAGGCTCCGACGTCAGCGTGGAGCGTGGAGGCGAGTAACGTCCTGAGGAAGCAGATGACGGTCGTGGTCTTCCCCACGCCGGGATCGAGGCTGGAGAGGTAGATGGCGGGAGGGCAGCTCCCCTCGGCCATCGCTGCCATCGTGCCTGCGGCAGCACCGAGGGCAGTCCACATGGCCGGTGACGGGGCGTGGCCACGGCTGGCGAAGTAGGTCCTCAGGGCGTCGATAGTCGCGACTGCGAGGGGCCGCGGAGGATGCGGCGAGGAAGGGGGGGTAGTTATGTAGAGAGGGTTCTCTTTACATGATTGCCCCCCTTGCGGGTGCCGGCGTTGACGAGCGTGGTGTCGCTGACGCCGAACGGGTGTCCTGCGGGGTTGTGGTGGGTGTTGTTGATGGCTTCCATGTTCAGGGATTGGAGTTCCCCTCAAGACACACCCGTCCTGAACGGCAGAGGGGCCTGCCACGGGTGGGCTTGAAGGGTGTTGGGGACTGGAGCTAGGTGCCGACGCCGCTGGGGTGAGGCGTGACGGTTGCTCACCATGCCGGGCGACCTGATTGCCTCTCACCTTGGCGGCCTGTACTGCGTGGTGGGGCTGCGCCACGGCACATGCGGGATGAGCTTCCGGGTCGAGCGCCGGGGTGCTGAGCCCGTCCTCGACAGTGCAGACCCCCCACACCCCTCCAGGGACGCCGTAAGAATGCCCCGGAGGGGGTTTTGCGCGATCTCAGCGGCTTACCCATAGTCGGACACCGGACCCCTGCAGCATCGCGCAAACGCGCTGTATAGGGCTGTCCCGCTAACATGGGAGAAAGGGCGTAGGAGACCACATGTGGTCTCCGCGCATCACGAGCCAGGCATCGGCCTCCAGGGTAGCCGCGCTCCTCGCACAGCTTCGCTGGATTCTGCGTCTGCATGGGTTGGGGGTTACGAAATGAAAAAGGGCCGGCCCCCCGAAGGAGACCGACCCAGTTGGGTCTCTCACATGCTCTGTGAGACTGCCAAACTCTATGGGCTCAGGCGGCGAAGGGCAACACCTTGCCTCCGGCCCTGGCACGCGCCTCGGCCATGTTCTCCACCAGGGAGGCGTAGTCGTCGGCCTGCTCGACCGGGTGAACGTAGCTCTGGTGCTGCTTGATCGTGTGGCCGCACCAGTGGGCGATCTGCGCCACCGTGATGCCCCGGATGGCGAGGTTGCGGTCGTTCGCCCACCGGGTGCAGGCCGTGTGCCGGAACGAGTAGGGCACCGTGTGCTCGTCGAGCCAAGTGACGAGCCTCCGCAGCCGGGTCCAGAACGTGTGCAGGTTGTGGTCAACCAGCCACGTAAAGGGGCCCTTGCTGCCCGGGTGGCGAGCCCGCACCCGATCCAGCGCCTCCCTCGCCCGCTTGGAGCACGGCAGCTTCCGGGTCACCCCGGTCTTGGCGATGCTGGCGTGAACCGTGATGCGGGTGGCCGCGATGTCCGCCCAGGGGAGTTTCTTGATCTCCTTCGGGGGCCTGATGCCGGTCTCGGCGAGGACCACGAACAGGTCGTGATAGTCCTCCTCGCCCAGCCTCAGGCACACGTTCAGGATTTCCTCCTCCTCCTTGACGGTGTAGTCGCGGCGAGCCAGGGAGGCCCCCGGCGGCTGCTTCGGCATCTTGAAGCGGCCCGGCACCAGTCCCGAGGCCACGGCCGCATCGAGCAGCACCGAGATGGCCCCGGTGTGATGCTTGATGGTCTGCGGGGAGCTGCCCACCACGTCGCGCCGATAGAGTGCGTACTCGCACACCTTGGCGTAGGTGAGCGCCTCGCTGGCGGGCAGCTTGGGGCCCACCCAGTCAGCGAACAGTCCCGCGTTGCGGTACTGCGGGTGGACCTGCCAGGGATGGTCCGGGTCCGGCTTGGCGCTCTTCTGCTCGGACCACTGGACCTTCCAGCAGTGCTCTACCAGCTCGCCAATCGTCTGCGCACGCGCTGCCACGCTGTTGGTGTGCGTGGGGGCCTTATAAGGCCTCCCAAGGGCATGGTCGGCCTTGGTCTGGTGCTCGTGAGCCTCAGCTTCGGCCTGCGTCTTGAACGTGGCCCGCTGCCGCCCGGTCCAGCCGATCAGCTTCAGGTCCCACTGCCAGCTACCGCTGGAGGTCTGTCGGATTGCCATGATGGGTACGCCTCAGTAGGCCTTCAAGATGGTCTACGACCTCCCTACGGCCCTCCATGCGGCGGTAGTCGTCCAGCGTGGAGCAGACGGCGAGGGGGTGCTCCACAAGGGCCGCGTCCACTGCAGGGAAACCTGAGTGGGACGGGAGGCGGGGAGCCAAGCTACGTCCACTAATTCTCCCGAGTCAGGCGGTCGCAGTGAAGGGGCGGGCGGGTGTCGATCTCGGAGTGAAGGAGAGGTCGGTGGCGGTTTGGAGTATCCGCTCTACGGGCCCTAATTCCGTCGACCGGGTAGGCGTTCCACTAAATTCGGCCTCGGCCTTGAAGGTGGCCCGCTCGCGCTTCTGCCAGCCGGACAGCTTCAGGCCCACCAGGTTCGCGGTCTGGAGGAGCCACTCCAGGCAACCTAATTCCGTCGACCGGGTAGTCACTCTACCCCCACCAATTCGACCTCGGTCTTGAAGGTGGCCCGCTCGCGCTTCTGCGAGCCGGTAGCTTCCGGTTCCCACGGGGTTCGCGGTTTGGAGTACCGCCCTACTACCACTAATTCGGCCTGCGGCAGGCGGCGCCAAGGCCGGGGGCTCATTGCGAGGCCATTGAACTGAGTCAGTTTGCCTCATGCCTCTAGGAATCCCGCATTTGACCCAGGAGGGAGGATGAGGCGCCCGTACCCCCAACCCACCTGGAGCTCCGTAGGGTGCCCTCCTGAGTCATCCTAGGGACTCCCTGGGGCATAGGGCTTTCGGTTCCTAGGCGGGCTCCTCGGCAGCACGAGTCTTGTCCCGGCGGACCCTCGGGACCGGTATGCGCTGAATGGCGTCGTGCATCACGGCTATGTCCGCGTGTCGGTAGCGGTCGGCCTCACCCCGGTTGCCGCTGTGCCCCTGGATGTCGTCGGCCACACTGTCCAGCACGCCTGCCCGCCGGCATGCGTTCTTGAACCAGTGACGGAGCGCGTGGTTGGGAGCCTTGCGGGGGTCCGTGAACCCGTTCTCTCGTATCCAGGCCGCCAAATGATTCGTGACACCCTTGGAGGCATGCCGCTTGGCCGCCGGAGCGCCATCGTGCGACTTCGCCTTCAGGCCAGCGTCCGCCCCGCGTGTCCGCTTCGTCCCCCGCCCAACTGGTGGGCTGACGCCCTTACGACCACCCCCATAGAACAGCGGTCCGGCGCCCTTGCTCCGGACAAAGTCCAGGAACCCGCGCTCGACAAGGGCCGGGTGGATGGGCACCGATCTCTCCGATATCTCGTTCTTGAGCGACCCTCCGTCTGCCGCCGGTGCAATCTTCAGCGCGTCAATGCCGTCCACCTTGACGACGTGGTTGCCCCACAACTGCGCCACCTCGCCAATGCGTGCTCCGCTGAGCGCCGCCAGCCACGGTAGCCAGTAGCGATCAGGCCTCTTGGTCTCGCTGTCGGCAAGAGCCAGTAGGCGGGCAACCTCGTCGTCGGTGTAGGGTTTCCCTCGCGATCCGGCTTTGCCCTTCACCCGCAGCTTGACGCCGTACGCCGGGTTGGCTGGCAGTAAGTCATTCTCGACAGCGTAGGCGAAGAGCGCCTTGGCCGCCGCAATCTGGCCGTCCCTGATACCCTTTGGCGAATAACCGGCCTCGATAAGCGTGTCCTTCCAGCTCACAAGGTCGGCCTTGGCCAATCTACCGGGATCATCGTGGCCGACATGCTTCTTCAACGCACGCACGTAACCCTGCCACGTAGTCACGGTACTGGCCGCCGGCTTGCGCTCCGCCTGCCAACGCCTGAACAGACCGTCGAAGCTCAACTGGCCGTTCGTCCCGGTGGTGGCCGGTGCTGACGAAACCGCGCCCTGCCAGGTCGGGAATCGTTCGGCGTTGGGATCGGGCCGATAGTCACCGTTGGCGTTGCGTTGGAGCTTCTCCGCCGCCTGGGTGGTTGATCGCTGAAGCTCTTCGATCAGCGCCCACCGGCTCGTACGATCCGTGACGATGCCCTGGCCCGTCAGCAATGCGTCAGCCATCGCTCCGAAGCGGTCCTCCATAGAAACACGACGACGATCCTTCGTGTCTCCGATCATGAGGGCCGCGTGGCCGTAGTCTCCTTTGGCGGCGGCTTCGTTCTTGCTGACGACGTGAGTCCAGACTGCGGCTGTCCCTGGGTTGTCCTCACCGCCTTTCGCGAAGCCCACGTAGGCGAGTCCTGCGAGAGCCACGATCTCCTTGTGATCGAGCGACCGTGGTCCGTTGCGTATGGCGCTGTACAGCCGTTCAAGCTGCGCAGAAGCGATGCCCGTCCGTGCCTTCGCGGTGGCCGGATCGCGGGTTCGCAATGAGAACTTGATGTGCTCTCGCAGGGTCGCCTGAACAACGATAGCGGGCCCGCCTGGGCCCTCCGCTGGGAACGTAACCGATACCAATCGGCCGTATGCGGCCTTCTGTATGTCGGCCGGGACGCGCTTACGGAACTGGAGGTGAGAGCTGTTCGGACGCCGTGTTGGCCGCGTCATGTGCAGGACCATTGTGCACCGCCCTTGTGTACCAGTCGGGCGGTCGAATTTCCCTGCAAGATGCGATAGTTAAGCCGAAACAGCAAGATAGCTGTGTGCTGGTGCCCAGGAGAGGACTCGAACCTCCACGGCTGTTACACCGCTAGTACCTGAAACTAGTGCGTCTACCAATTCCGCCACCTGGGCATCCGGGGCAGGTCCGGCGCTTGTTAGGGCCCGCCTTTCGGCTTGTCAATTGCGCGCTTCTTGCGCACCCGCCGCGTCCGCTGGCACCTTCACAGGCGCCCCCGGCACCGCTAATCCATGAGCGTGGCGCACGCAGAGCGCACGCGTGAACTCGAGGCTCCGGAAAGCCGCGTCCCTGCCCGCAGGCCGGGGACCGGCGTGCGGGACGACGGGGAGACCCCATATGACCTCACGGCTGGAGCGCGGGAGCCTGGCGACGGTGTTCGGCGGCTCGGGCTTCCTCGGCCGGCACACCATCCGGGCGCTGGCGCAGGACGGCTGGCGGGTCCGCGCCGCCACGCGCCGCCCCGACCTCGCAGGCTACCTGCAGCCGATGGGCGCGGTGGGCCAGATCCACCCCGTACAGGCGAACCTGCGCTACCCGGACTCGGTACGCAGGGCCGTGGAAGGCGCCGATACCGTGGTGAACCTGGTCGGCATTCTCGCCGAATGCCGCTTCTGCCTGTCACGGGCGGCGCGCCAGACCTTCCATGCGGTGCATGTCGCCGGCGCGCGGGCCGCCGCCCGCGCCGCCAGGGAGGCCGGTGCCAAGACCTTCGTGCACGTCTCGGCCATCGGCGCCGACCGCGGCTACTGGGCCAAATATGCCCGCACCAAGGCGGCCGGAGAGGCCGCCGTGCTGGCCGAGTTCCCGTCCGCGGTGATCCTGCGGCCGTCCCTGGTGTTCGGGCCCGAGGACCAGCTCTTCAACCGCTTCGCGGGCATGGCGCGCTCCGCGCCCCTCATGCCGCTGATCGGCAGGGGCAGGACCCGGATGCAGCCGGTCTACGTGGGCGACGTGGCCGCGGCCGTCGCCGCCGCCGCGGCCGGCAGGGCCAAGGCGGGCACCGTGTACGAGCTGGGCGGGCCGGAGGTCGTCACCTTCCGCCGGCTCCTCGATCTGGTGCAGACGTGGTCCGGCCGCCGCCGGCGCTACCTGCCCGTCCCGTTCTGGCTGGCGCAGGTGGGGGCGTTCCTGACCGCGTGGTGGCCGCAGAACCTGAGGCCGATCACCGTGGACCAGGTGCGCATGCTGATGCGCCCCGTCGTCGTCAGCGCAGCGGCGGAGGAGGAGGGGCGCACGCTTCAGGGCCTGGGCATCGAGCACCCGCACGCCATGGCGGCCATCGTGCCGGGCTACCTGGAGCGGTTCCAGCCGCACGGCCAGTTTGCGCACTATCGCAACTGAGGGCAGTAAGGCAACAGGGCAGTAGGAGAGCGTCGACCACTGCCCTGCTGCCTTACTGCCCTAAGACGGGCTGGCGCCGACCGTCGGGGTGCCGGGGACGATCGACGCCAATCCGCGAGCCCCGGGCGGCCGTCGGAACGCCACCCGGCTCAGGAAACACTAGAAGCAGCGCGCGGTCGCCGCGAGGCAGCTTCCCCTGCGCAGGAACCGGTCGTAGCAGCACTTCTCCTCGATCCGGCACACCCACGTGATCCTCTCCCCCGACCTGGAGAACCACGAGGCCGGCGCGATGCACCTCTTGTGCTTGTAGACAGGGGCGGTGGGAATGCCGTCGGCCTCTGCCTGATTGCCCAGCGGCAGGGCGAGCGCGAGAGCCAGTGCGCAGGCGGCGGCCGCAATCCAGCGCGTCATCATTGTCCTCCTTCTCGGGACCGAAATCGCCATCGATGCGGCGGATCTTGCCTGTCGAGTATGGATAACCGGTTAACATGGCCCCATGCTAGGATGGCTGAGTGTCGTCCCTCCGGCCGACTGTCCGGATCCCGAGGGCCGGGGCCGCGAGCCCGCAACGTTCCTCGAAGCTGCATTGGAGCTGCCATGACCAAGATTGCCTACCGCCGGCTCGGCAAGGATGGCCCACAGGTGTCCGCCGTCGGGCTCGGTTGCATGTCGCTGTCGGGAATCTACGGCGCCGCCGAGGATGCCCAGTCGGAGGTGCTGATCCGGCACGCGCTCGACATCGGCATCAACCATCTCGATTCCTCCGACATGTACGGCTGGGGCCACAACGAGGAGGTGGTCGGCCGCGCGATCAAAGGGCGGCGCGCGGAGGTGTTCCTGGCGACCAAGTTCGGCCAGGTCCGCCGCGACGATGGCGCCAACGGGGTGGACGGGCGGCCCGAGCATGTGCGCGCGGCCTGCGAGGCGAGTCTCAGGCGGCTCGGCGTCGAGACGATCGACCTCTACTACCAGCACCGGGTCGATCCCGGCGTGCCGGTCGAGGAGACGGTGGGGGCGATGGCACGCCTCGTCGAGGAGGGCAAGGCACGCTACCTGGGCCTCTCCGAGGCGCACCCCGATCGCATAAGGCGGGCGCATGCCGTGCATCCCATCGCCGCGGTGCAGACGGAGTACTCGCTGCTGTACCGGGAGGAGGCGGAGGAGACGCGCTCGACCACGCGGCAGCTGGGTATCGGCTTTGTCGCCTACTCGCCGCTCGGCCGCGGCTTTCTCACCGGCACGCTGAAGACGCTCTCCGACATCGACGGGCGGCGCGCGGCGCACCCGCGCTTCCAGGCGGAGCACTTCGCGCACAACCGGGAGCTGGTGGCCCGCATCGAGGCCATCGCCGCTCGCAAGGGCTGCAGCCCGAGCCAGCTGACGCTCGCCTGGCTTCTGGCCCAGGGCGACGACGTGGTCGCGATCCCGGGTACGCGCTATGCGGGCCGGCTCGACGAGAACCTGGGCGCCATGGAGGTTGCGCTCACCGCGGCCGAGGTCGAGGAGATCGCATCAGCAGTTCCAAAGGGCGCGGCGTCGGGCACGCGCTATCCGGCCGGCGGCATGAAGGGGGTGTATCTGTAGGCAAGCCGGCCCGGGCGGCCGTCGACCAAAAAAGAAGGGATCGGTCGAAAGCGCTCGTTCCCTCGCGAGCTCAAGACCGATCCCCCGCTCGGCAGACCGCGGGCGTAGTCTGCCGGTCCCACGTCTTCCCCCAGCGAGAGTAGCGCACGGGTCCCTGCTTCCGGACAAGCTTGCGCACGCAACGTCCTTAACGGTGCGGTGAGCACAACGATGGGTTGCGGGCGCGGAGATCAAACGGCCGTGCGCGTAGGCGTGGTCAACCCGCGAGTGTCGTGGGGCAAGCCGCACGCGACGTTCGCATTCTCCGTCAATTTCACCTGTGGGCTTCGAGCATCGGTGACATGGCGTGTCGGTCTGACCTGAGGTCATGATGGGCATCGTGATCGGCCGATTCGGGAGGGGCAATGGCAGCAAACATGGCATTGAAACGGGCTGCCAAGGCCAACCGGCGCAAGGCGATTGTGGCCGAGAAACGCAAATCGGAGCTGTTGAGCAACTCGCCGCTCGCGCAGGTGCTGCGCGCGGCGCAGGCACCGATCCGGCACTGCGTTGTGTCCGATGACCTGTTCCGCGCCGGCATGGGAATCGTGATGCTGACGCGGGGGGCCTCCTTTGAGCTGGCAATCGGCGGCTTCCTTGTCGACATGCTCGGGCGGGGCGTCAAGGACAGCTATTTCCAGCGTGCCGCCGCCGACACCGTCGAGGGCATGCTCGCCAGAATGCGGTCCGAGAGCCCCATCACGGCCGTCGACCCCAGCTATGCCCGCAAGCTGCTGCGCGATGCTGCCGCCTGGGCTCAGTCCCATGGCTCTGCGCCACACCGCGATTATGCCATGGTCGAACGTCTGTTCGGCGACGTGAGCGCCGACGCCTGCGATACAACATTCCAATTCGGCGCTATCGGGGGCGAGATGGGGTCAGACCCTGTGTCTCCACAACTCATCGCGTGCTAGAGTCGCCTTGATGCCTAGGGTAGCACCCAGGCGCGTCTGCGGCGGGCAGCGAGCCTGACGTAGTCGCCCACCTGCTCTGCGTCACCCCTGCGCCGCGGCGCCGGCGCGCTCGCGCTTCTTGCGCTCGTTGGGGTCGAGCCAGCGCTTTCTGAGGCGGATCGACTTGGGTGTCACCTCGAGCAGCTCGTCGTCCTCGATGTAGGAGAGGGCGCGCTCCAGAGGCAGGCGCATGGGCGGGGTGAGGATGGTGTTCTCGTCCTTGCCGGCGGCGCGGATGTTGGTGAGCTTCTTGCCCTGGATGACGTTGACGACGAGGTCGTTGTCGCGAGCGTGCTGGCCCACGATCATGCCCTCGTAGACCCGGGTCTGGGGCTCGATCATCATGGCGCCGCGCTCCTGCAGGTTGAAGAGGGAGTAGGCGGTGGCCTCGCCGGCGGCGTTGGCGATGAGCACGCCCGTGCGCCGGCCGCCGATGTCGCCCTTGAACGGGACATAGCCGTGGAACAGCCGGTTCAGCACGGCCGTGCCGCGCGTGTCGGTCAGAAGCTCGCCCTGGTAGCCGATCAGCCCGCGGGTGGGCGCGTGGAAGACGAGGCGGTGGCGTCCGCCTCCCGAGGGGCGCATGTCGACGAGCTCGCCACGTCGCTCCGACAGCTTCTGCACCACCGCCCCGGAATAGGCCACGTCGACATCGACGATGACCTCCTCCACCGGCTCCAGCTTCTGCCCGGTCTCGCGGTCGGTCTCGATCACCACGCGCGGACGCGAGACGGTGAGCTCGAAGCCCTCGCGGCGCATGGTCTCGATGAGGATGCCGAGCTGCAGCTCGCCGCGGCCGGCCACCTCGTAGGCGTCCTTGGTGTCGGGCAGCTCGCTGACGCGGATGGCGACGTTGCGCTCGGCTTCCTTGAGCAGGCGGTCGCGGATCACCCGGCTCTGCACCTTGTCGCCCTCCTGGCCCGCGAACGGCCCGTCGTTGATGCGGAACAGCATGGCGAGCGTGGGCGGGTCGATGGGCTGAGCCCGGAAGGCGGCGTCCACCGAGGGATCGCACAGCGTGTCGGCGACGGTGGCCTGCGTGAGCCCGGCGATGGCGACGATGTCGCCCGCCCCGGCCAGCTCCACGCCGGTGCGCTCCAGACCGCGAAACGCCAGCACCTTGGTGACGCGCCCGGTCTCGATGAGGGAGCCGTCGCGGCGAAGCGCCTTGACCGGCTGGTTGGGGCGTATGCTGCCCGAGGTGATGCGGCCCGTCAGCACGCGCCCGAGATAGGGGTCGGCCTCCAGCGTGGTGGCGAGCAGGCGGAACGGGCCCTCCTCCACGGCCGGCGGCGGGACGTGGGCCAGGATCAGCTCGAACAGCGGCGCGAGGCCCTCCTCGGGGTCCGCGGGATCAGCCGTCATCCAGCCCTCCCGCCCCGACCCGTAGAGCACGGGGAAGTCGAGCTGCGCGTCGGTGGCATCGAGGTTGGCGAACAGGTCGAAGACCTCGTTCAGCACCTGGTCGTGGCGCTCGTCGGGACGGTCGACCTTGTTGATGACGACGATGGGGCGCAGCCCCTGCTTGAGGGCCTTGGAGACCACGAACTTGGTCTGCGGCAAGGGCCCCTCGGCGGCGTCCACCAGCACGATGGCGCCGTCGACCATGTTGAGGATGCGCTCGACCTCGCCGCCGAAGTCGGCGTGGCCCGGCGTGTCGACGATGTTGATGCGCGTGTCCCCCCACAGGATGGAGGTGCACTTGGCGAGGATGGTGATGCCGCGCTCGCGCTCCAGGTCGTTGGAGTCGAGCGCCTGCGCCTCGACCTTCTGGTTCTGCCGGAAGGCGCCCGATTGCGCGAGCATGGCATCGACCAGCGTGGTCTTGCCGTGATCGACGTGCGCAATGATCGCGATGTTGCGAAGCTTCATGCAGGTTTCCCGGGGACGGCCCTCTTGGACAGGGCGGGAGCCGGCACGAGCCCGTGCTGCGCCGCTCCAATTCGCGCCGCGACGTAGCACAGTTCGGCTGGCCGTGCCAGGGCAGGGCGACTGCCGGGCGTCACGCCGATGTATTGTCATGCCGGGGCTTGTCCCCGGCATCCACCCGACCGCGAGCGCTGGAGCGGGCGGCAAGTTGGATTCCGCGACAAGCGCCGGAATGACAAGGAAGCCGATCTTCCCTCGCCTTGATCTTGTCAGCTCAGCAGGGCGGCGGCGGAGGGGTGCAGGATCGGACGGTATCCGGCCGCCAGCACGGCAACGATGGAGTGCGGCGTCAGCACCTCGACTTCCTCGCCGAGCTCGGCGGGCATGACGAGCGACCGGTAGCCCGACGGGTGCCAGGCGAGCAGGTTGTCGCCGACCACGAGATAGGGCCGCGCGCGCTCGCCGTCGCGCGCATAGCGCACGAAGGCGCCGCTCGGGATGTCGCCGCGCCGCGCGCGGTAGGTGGCCTTGCGCTGCCGTCTGCCCACCCGCTCGGCATGCAGCGCCTCGTCCATGGCCGGCGCACGCTCCCGCTGCGCCTTGCCCTGCGTCCTCGCCCACAGCTCGGCGAAGCGCTCCGCGTCGGCGCGCCGGCACTCGAAGCAGGGTCGATGGCCAGCCGCCAACGCGGTCGCCTCGTCCAGGAAGAACAGCTCGGTGTAGCGGTTGGGCTGCATCACCGCGCGGTGGCGCCCCCTGAACTCGAGAACGCAGCAGATCCATTGCCGGCTCGCCCAGCGGCGAGCGCCGAGCGACCTGTCCGGCAAATGCAGTGCCCCGCCGCGGTTGCCCATGAACAGCCCGCGGTGCGGCGTGGCGATGATCTCGCCCTCGGGAGTTACGCGATTCTGGAGGGGCATTGCGCAATCTGGCAAACTCGGAGCCTTTGCACCAGGAGAGACGGATGACGGATGTGGCCATACATGTGGAGATCGCAGAACGCGGCGAGGGGATCGTCGGTTTCGTTACAGTCGACGATCAGCGCCGGCTCAATTGTCTCTCGACGCATCTCATCCTCGAATTGCAGGCCGCAATCGCCGAGCTTGCCGGAAATGCCCGGTTGCGCGCGGTGGTCCTCTCGGGCGCGGGCGATCGCGCCTTCATCGGCGGCGCCGACCTCCAGGAGCTCGAGGCGCTCACGCCCGACACCGCGCGGCTGTTCATCACGAGGCTGCATCAGGCATGCCAGGCGATCCGCGACTGCCCGGTGCCGGTGATCGGCCGCATCGGCGGCTTCTGTCTGGGCGCCGGGCTGGAGGTGGCGGCAAGCTGCGACTTCCGCTGCGCGGCCGAGGGGGCGCAGTTCGGCATGCCCGAGGTGCACATGGGCATCCCGTCGGTGATCGAGGCGGCGCTGCTGCCGGGGCTGATCGGCTGGGGCAGGACGCGCGAGATGCTGCTGACGGGCGCCCTCTACTCCGCCGCGGAGGCCCTGGCCACGGGCTTCGTGCAGAAGACCGCCCCGGCGCCGGAGCTCGACGCGGTGGTGGAGGGCTGGATCGCCGGCATCTGCCGGGCCACGCCCGCGGCCATCCGCGCGCAGAAGGCGCTGATCAACCGCTGGCAGCGCGTCTCTGTGGACGAGGGCATCTACGCCGGCATCGACGCCCTGTCGGAGGCCTACGAGACGGGCGAGCCGCGGGCGGCGATCGAGGCGTTCTTCGCGGCGCGCAAGCCGCGCGAGACCTGAACTCGGGCGGCCACCGTCCTCACCTGGTGCCCGCCGCCGCCATGCGCTGGTAGATGTGTGGATCACGGAGCTCCATGACTCGGTCAGGACAGGCGGGAGCCTTGAAACCGTGCTGCGCGTATAGCCCGTGAGCATCTGACGTGACCAGCAGCCAGAGGCGGAGGTCCTGCAGCTCTGGGTGACGCCGTATCGAGCTCATGATGGCTTTGCCTATGCCCATTCCGCGGCGCTCAGGATCGACGAACATATCGGAGACGTAGGCGAACGTGGCCCGGTCGGAAATCACCCTGGCGAAACCGACGGTCGCGCCGTCCTCGATGGCACCGAGGCACAGCGACCCGTGGACGGCGCGGTCGAACACGCTGCGCGGTATCTGCCTGGCCCAATAGCTCTTGCGTGCGAGCCACGTGTGCACGCGGTCGAGGTCGATGCGGGACAAATCGCTCGTGATCTCGATGTGGGGGGCAGCCTCGCTCCGTGCGGAAGAGCACATGGTGATCTCTCTGGTATGACGGAAGAAACAAAAAAGCCGCGCGATGGGCGCGGCTCGCGGTGATCGCTGATCTCAAAGCGTCATCGCACTCGCGCCCGAATCGGCGTGAGGGGACGACGGCGTCGCGAGTGGATCAAAGGCTTCATGGCGGCGAAGTCTTAGGTTTCCCGACGCTCGATGTCAATGCGTCTGCCGCAGGAGGCCGACACTCTCACCTCTGCCAGCCACCGACGCTCTGCAGCTTCTGCCAGTTCCACATGGCTAGGAACACGGCGACCAGGAACATGAAGATCGCGACGCTCTGCAGCGCGAGCGCGGCGATGCCGGCGGCACACAGGAGGCCGAGGCCGGCGACGATGCGTACCGACCATACCGGGCCCAGGAGCCGTCCCAGCCAGGCGTCGAGCGTATGGCCGCCGTCGAGGGGATAGGCCGGCAGCAGATTGAAGACCAGCAGCACGAAGTTCCAGCCAGCGAGGATGCCGAGCGGCTCAGCGAGCAGCGGCGCCCCGACGCGATAGGACTGTACCGCCAGCGCGCCCAGCGCGTACCACAGGCCCAGGTTGACGGCAGGCCCCGCCAGGTAGATCGTCGAGCGCGCGAATACGGAGCGCGGCAGCGAGCGCTCGAAGTGGGCAAGGCCGCCGAGCCCGGTCAGCTCGATGTGCGCGACGCGGGCGCGGAACAGGCGCCCGGCGAAGGCATGGCCCAGCTCGTGCAGCAGGATCGACAGGAGGAGGCCGACGACGATGATGAAGCCCGCCGATACCGCCTGCGTGGTGCCGCCCGTGAAGTAGGGATAGGTCAGCACCAGGAGCACCAGCACGAACATCATGTCGAGATAGATCGGGATGCCGGCGACGCGGCCGATCTCGAAGTGGGTGAACATCGAGGCGTTCCCTTGCTCCTCTCGCGTGTCAGCTCGCCGCCAGCTGCGGTGAGATGCGAACTGCGTGCACAAGGCGCCGGCTTCGCACTTGTCCGCGCGCCAGCCGCGAAAAGTCAAGTGTCGGAATTCAGTGCCCTTTCGGCGCCCCGGGCTGGCGCAGAGGTTGGGCGCTGGCGAAGCGCTCGTCCTGCAGGCAGTGCTCGACGATGCGCGCAACAGTAGGGTGATCGTCGGTCGTCCCCTTGAACACCCGGTAGCCCACCACGTGGCTGACGAGGCACAGGTCCGCCAGGGTCACGGCGTCGCCGTGGCAATAGGCGCCGGTGGCCTTGTCGCGGGAAAGGTGGCTCTCGTAGGCGTCGAGGCCCTGGGCGAACCAGTGCCGCACCCAGGCGAGCCTGCCGGGCTCGTCGAGGTTGAAGGCGGCGGCAAGATGGTTGCGCACGCGCGGCACGATCAGCGGATGCGCATCGGCGACCGTGATGAGCGACAAGGCCCGCACCCGTGCCCGGCCCTTGGCATCGGCCGGCAGGAGCGGCGGCTCGGGGTGGACCTCGTTCAGGTATTCCATGATGGCCATGGACTGGTAGAGAACGGTGCCGTCATCCTCTACGAGCGAGGGGACTACCATCTGCGGGTTGACGGCCTTGTAGCCGGCCTGGCGCTGGTCGCCGGCGTCGAGATCGACCCAGACCTGCTCGTACTCCAGGCCCTTCAGATTGAGCGCGATGCGCACGCGAAAGGTCGCGAGCGAACGCCAGTAGCTGTAGAGCTTCATCCGCTCTCTCCCTGCCCCGAGGCTTCAACGTTTACCGTGGTTCGGCCAGTACGCCGGCAGCCAGGCGCCGTCGCGCTTGCCCCATCCCTCGTTCGATGCCGCATCGTAGACGGCGAGCGCCGCCTCCACCAGCGGCAGGCTGGCGCCGCGGGCCTTGGCCTCGGCCAGCATGGTGGAGAGGTCCTTGCAGATGAGGTCGACATCGAAGTTGGCCGCACCGGGGTCCCTGCCGTCGAGTGCCGCGGCAATGGCGGGCCCCCGGTTCTTGAGCATGTTCGGGCCACCCGAGGTTTCCGAGAGGAACTCCATCAGCCACGTGTTGTCGAGGCCCAGGTGGCGGCACAGCACGTAGGCCTCGGCCAGCGCCTGGTAGTAGACGAGGAGCGGCAGGTT
>Ga0075431_100002102_pt1 | contig 19038 bp, 27 predicted proteins | sample RhiMetdeltSRZDD5_FD_75297 | JGI IMG/M metagenome (GOLD analysis project Ga0075431, IMG submission 75297) | Populus rhizosphere microbial communities from Tennessee, USA - Rhizosphere MetaG P. deltoides SRZDD5 | ecosystem: Host-associated > Plants > Roots > Rhizosphere > Soil | place: USA... | reverse complement strand
GACGCCCTGCGCGACGAGCTCGTGCCCTCCACCCTCGGCGAGCTGGACGGCGTCGAGGCCTACACCACCGGCGAGGCCGCCGCGACCGGCGACTTCAACGACGCGATGATCGGCAACCTGCCGTACGTGTTCGCCTTCGTGCTCTCGGCGGCGTTCCTGCTGCTCCTGGTCACCTTCCGGTCACTGGTGGTGCCGATCAAGGCGATCGTGCTCAACCTGCTGTCCGTCGGCTCCGCCTACGGGCTGCTGGTGCTCGCGTTCCCGGGCGAGGCGATCGCGGCCTGGCTGCCGCTGTTCTTGTTCGTGATCCTCTTCGGGCTCTCGATGGACTACCACGTGTTCATCGTGAGCCGGATCCGCGAGGCGTTCGATCGCGGGATGACGACCGAGGACGCGGTCGCCCACGGGATCAAGAGCACCGCCGGCGTGGTCACGAGCGCCGCGATCGTGATGGTCGCCGTGTTCTCGATGTTCGCGCTCTCCTCGGAGCTGCAGATGAAGCAGATGGGCATCGGCCTCGCGGCCGCGGTGCTGATCGACGCGACGATCATCCGCGGCGTGCTGCTGCCCTCGGCCATGACGCTACTCGGCGACCGCAACTGGTGGCTGCCCAAGCGCCTCGGCTGGATCCCGCAGCTCACCCACGAGCCGGAGGTGGTGCCCGCGAACGCCTAGCCCCGAACAGATCCCCACGCAGGTCCGGCGCCCGCCCACCCGGCGGGCGCCGGTCTGTTCAGGGCCAGGTTCAGGGTAGGCCGGCAGTCCGAATCAGGGTGATCACCCGATGATCGGCGGGCGGCTCGGGAAGCACTATCGCCCCATGTCCGCCAACGAGATGCACAATCAGATTCAGGAGCTCCAGGCAGAGCGCGCGCTGGCGTCGCTCGAGGGGCTCGCCGACCTCGACGCCTACATGGCCGATCTCGACCACGAGATCGCCGTGACGCGCCACGCGTACGTCGGGGCGGCCGTGACCGAGATCGCAACCCTGCGGGCCCAGCTGTCAGGGCCGCAGGTGGGCTGAGGAACATCCGATGGCTCCGCGTTTCTGGACAGTCACGATCGGCGAGCGCGACTTCACCGTCGTCGCCGGAACCCGCGAGGCGGCAAGGAAGATCGCAGCTCAGCGCGCCCGGTCCAGGCCGACGCGCCGAGTGGGCGAACCGATCTCAGGGTCCTCAGGGCGTCGGTTCAGGGCGCCCGCCCGATGATCCAGAGGGCGCGCGAGAGGACGATCGAACCATGCCGTCCTTCCTCCTCCACCACTCTCACGAAGCGCACGAGTGCGCCGCCGCCTACGCCGCCTGGCAGGGCTTCGACAGCCCGCTGAGGCACGGCGTGGCGCCCTCGAGCTGCCTGGCCGGTGGCCACGGCGTGTGGTGGCGGGTCGAGGCCCCGGACCGCGACGCGGCGCTCGCGCTGCTGCCGCGCTTCGTGGCCCGGCGAACCATGCCCATCCCGATTCGAGAGGTCCAGATCCCGTGATCGCCCAGACCGCAGGCGTCAAGGTCGAGGTCCCGCTCGTCTACATGGAGACGACGATCCCGGCCGGCATGACCATCGCCGACTACCGCCGCTCCCGTCCTCCGCGCGAGCGGCTCGCGCGCCGGCTGCGCTGCGCGATCTCCGGCAGGACTCGATGAGCCCGCGCGCGCTTCGAGCGCGCCCTGCTCACGGCGCCGTGACGCCGTGCTCCCGCAGGTAGTCGAGGTAGAACGGGCGCAGCATCTCGGCCACCTCACCGCGACCGGAGTCGGTCAGGTCGTCGAGGTGGGCACGCACGGTCGCCACGTCGGCGCCCGCCTGACGCATATCGCCCGCGCCGGCCTCGGCCACCGGCAGCACCTCGAGGAGGTTCCAGAAGAACTTCAGGTCGAGATGCCGGCGCGCCCGGTGCACCGCGAGCTCGTGGAGCTCGGGCGTGGACAGGTTGTCGAGGCCGTCGTCGTCGGTCATGGGGGCCGGAGTGTGACCGATCCGGCGCCGGCCGGCGTGTCGACCGTCTAGGCCTCGGCGCGCATGGCCGCCATGCGCTCGCGGCGCGGCTTCGTGAGCTCGCGGACGATCACCTTGACCGAGCCCGCCACCGGCACTGCCAGGATCGCTCCCACCACGCCCAGCACGGCGCCGCCGAGCATCACGCTCGCGATCGTGGTGAAGCCGGAAAGCGATATCGCCGTGCGGTAGACGGCGGGCTGAACCAGGTAGTTCTCGACCTGCTGGTAGATGAGGATCACCACGGCCAGCGCCAGCGCGGGCGCGAGCCCCGCGACGGCCAGCGTGATGAGGCAGACGATGATGGCCGCGATAAGCGAGCCGATCTGCGGGATGAGGTCGAACACCCCGACGATCACCGCCAGCGCCACCGGGAAGGGCGCGCCGATCAGCCACGCGGTCACGCCGACCACGCTCCCCGCGATCACCGAGATGGCCACGTTCCCGATCAGCGACGAGGAGATCACGCCTGTCACCTCGTCGATCACCGAGTCGATGTGAGCCGCCTGGGCTGGCGCGAGCAGCTCGAGCGCCGACCGGCGCAGGTCGGGCAGGCCGATCAGGAGGAACAGCGTCAGGAACGTCAGCGTGACCACCGACAGGACCGAGCCCACGAGCCCGCCGGTGATCCCGAGCAGCGCCGAGGCGGCCTCGGGAATCGAGCGCGCGGCGTCCGCCGCCAGCTCCTTGGCCTTGTGCACCACGTCGGTGTTCTGGGAGAGCTGCTCGAAGCCGGGCGTGTCCTCGAGCTCCTCGATGTAGCCCGGGAGGTCGGCCAGCAGCTCACGGATGTCCTCCCAGATCGGGGCCACCGCCCAGATCACGATCATCGCGAGGGCCAGGAAGAGCCCTCCGATCACGAGGAGCGCGGCCTTGCCGCGAGCTACCCCGCGCCGGACGAGTGCCGACACGGGCGGATCCAGGCCGAGCGCGAGCACCAGCGCGAGGAGGATCGCCAGCAGCGCGTCGATCGCCACCACGCAGAGGAAGACGAGCAGGGCGAGGAGGAGGCCGCTCCCGACCGTCCAGGCGGAGAACACGACCTCGACACGGCGCGTTTCGGGCGGCACGCTAGTGCGCTTCGCGCCGGGCGCTCGTCATCCTGCCGGCGCGGAGGCGTTGGCAGGCTCGGCTCCGGCGCCGCGCTGTGGCATCCTCCGGCAGCGAGGCGATGGGTGAGAGAGACAAGCCAGGCGCCCCGGAGCTCAAGGCGTTGATGGGGAAGGTGCTGGACTCGGACGCCTCCGAGGCGTTCGGGCGCTTCATGGTGCGCCAGGTGGCGCTCGGCGACATGGCGCCGAACGCCGACGATGCGCTGCTCGAAGGCATCGAGGAGTCGCCAGACGGAGGAGCCGCGATGGCCCAGGCGCACCTCGAGGGCCTGCCGGACGAGGTGCGCGACGAGCTGCTCGACAGGGCCGCGACCGAGACCGGCCGCAGGCTTCACGCGGCGGCCCTCACCCTCCTCGGCGCCGTCGGCGCCGCGCGGTTGCCGGTCGAGGTCACCCCGGAGATGGTCGCCGTGGCTGCGATCACGGAGCTCGGGGACTCGACCGGGGGCAGCCGGTAGTAGTGAGCGAGCTCGAGATCGGCCGGACGCTGCTGCTGTTCCTCTGGTCGTTCGGGCTCGCGGGGATCGAAATCGAGATCGAGGGCGGCGTCGGCTGGGCTGAGCGATTGCCCACCTGGTTCCTGAAGCGCGGCCGGGTCGGAAAGGTGTACGGAGTGGTGATGGGCCACCGGCCGCTCACCGGCTACCACGTCTATGCCTTCACGATCCCGATGCTCGTGCTCCACCTGCCGTACGCGATGGGGGTGGATTGGACACTCGCCGGCGAGCTGCGCACGATCGCCACCTACTTCGTGATCGCCGTCGTCTGGGACTACCTGTGGTTTGTGATGAACCCGGCCTACACCGTCCGCCGCTTCAAACGCGGCAACGTCTGGTGGTTCGAGGTCCCGTGGCTCTGGCGCTTCCCGCGCGACTACTACCTGAGCATCCTCCTGTCGATCGCGCTGGCCGGGCTTGCCGCGCTGGCGGATTCCGGCTTCGAGCCGCTGCGGCGTCACCTTTGGATGCTGGCGGGCCTGGCGATCCTCGTCGCGCTGGCGGTGCTCCTCGCTCCCCTCTACCACCGCTGGTACCGGCACATGCGCCGCGCGGGTGCCGACGACCGCGCCGCGACCCCCACCTACCCGCCACCGGCCCCCGAGGCCGTGTGGAGCGGCGGCGTGCCGGACCTCGGGCCGCTCGAGCCGGGCGACACGCGCTGACAGCCCCGAATGGGGTCTTTTGTGTATGGGCGCACGGGCGTACCCGGGCGATCATCACCGCTCCGGACCACGAGAGGAGGCCGCATGGGCCTGTTTCGACGCAAGGCGACCATCGCGGACGATCGCGAGCGCTGCCCGCAGTGCTTGGAGCGGGTGCCCTAGGGCGCCGACGCATGCGCAATGTGCGGGGTCGACCTGAGACCCCTGCGCTCCACCGCCGCTCGGACACCCACGGAGCGCGCCCCTACCGGCACTTGATCGCGCGCGGGTCGCGGGCGCGGCCCGAGCGGGCGCAGGGAGGGGGGTTCTGGTGGACTGTCACGGACAGCCTCGATCGGGCCGAGCCGTTGACCACGACACCATCCGCCGCCAGACCGCCACTCGATGCGAGTGCCGCGCCCGTGGGCCCCCCGCGACGCGGGCCGTCGCTGCTCTGGTTGGTATTTCTCGCCAACGCGGCCGTGCTGGTCGTGGCGCTGCTGCTGCTCACGTTCAGCCCGATCACCATCGACGCACCGATCAAGACCGGGCAGTTCGCGCTGCTCTTGGCCGGCTTCCTCGCGCTGCTGGCGCTGAATTTGGTGCTGCTGCGCCGCGTGCTGTCCCCGCTCTTCGAGCTCACGAACCTGATGGGCTCGATCGATCCCGATCGGCCGGGCCGGCGCCTGTCCGGGGTTCACATGCGCAGCGCCGAGGGCCAGGCGCTCGCGGACGCCTTCAATGCGATGCTGGAGCGGCTGGAGGGCGCCCGGCGCGAGGCCGCCCGGGCCGCCCTGGCTGCACAGGAGGCGGAACGGCTGCGGGTGGCCCGCGAGCTGCACGACGAGATCGGGCAGACGCTCACGGCGGTCACCCTCCAGGCTGAGCGGGCCGCGGACGGCGACGAGGCCTCCACGCGGCGGGAGCTCCGCCGGGTGGCCGAGGCGGTACGGGAGAGCCTCGACGAGGTGCGGCGGATCGCCCGCGAGCTGCGACCCGAGGCGCTCGACGACCTCGGCCTCGTGAACGCGCTGATCGCCCTCTGCCGGCGGGTGGAGGCGCAGGAGGGCCTCCGCGTGGACCGCCACCTCCAATCCAAGCTGCCGGCACTCTCGCCGGACATCGAGCTCGTGATCTATCGCATCGCCCAGGAGGGCCTTACGAACGCGCTTCGGCACTCGGGCGCGGAGCGCGCGACCGTGTCGCTCACGGCGAATCCGCGCGCGGTGGCGCTCGTCGTGACCGACGACGGTCGCGGGATGCCCGCCACGCTGCCACCCGCCACGGCGGGAATCGCGGGAATGCGCGAACGGGCGCTGCTGGTGGGCGGCCGGCTCTCGATCGAGTCCGGTCCCGGTACCGGCACCGTTGTGCGCTTCACGGTCCCGGTCGAGGGTGGAGGCGCATGACCGTTCCGCTGAAGACGAGGATCCTGCTCGCGGACGACCACGCCGTGGTGCGCGACGGCCTGCGGCTGGTGCTCGACTCGGCGCCCGACCTCGAGGTCGTGGCGCAGGCCGGCGACGGCGCCGAGGCGGTGGAGCTCGCCCTCTCCGACGACGTGGACCTCGCGGTGCTGGACGTGACGATGCCGCGCATGACGGGGCTGCAGGCCGCGCGCGAGCTGTCGCGGCGCAAGCCCGAGCTGCGCGTGCTCATCCTCTCGATGCACGACAACGAGCAGTACTTTTTCGAGGCGCTCAAGTCCGGGGCCTCGGGCTATGTGCTCAAGTCGGTTGCGAACCGCGACCTGATCGAGGCCTGCCGGGCCACCATGCGCGGCGAGCCGTTCCTCTACCCGAACGCGGTCAGGGCGCTGGTCCGCGACTACCTCGACCGCGCCAGCCGCGGCGAGACCACGCCGGAGGACCCGCTGAGCCCGCGCGAGCTCGAGGTGGTCAAGCTGATCGCCGAGGGGCTCACGAGCGAGGAGATCGCGGAGCAGCTGTTCATCAGCAAGAAGACGGTCGACCGCCACCGCGCCAACGTGCTCGAGAAGCTCGGAATGCGCAATCGCGTGGAGCTGACCCGCTACGCGATTCGGCGGGGGCTCGTGGTCCCTTAGAAGACGCGAAAAATACCGGCCTTTGGGCATTGCGACCCATGGGCGCGAGGACCTGCCGGGGCGACGATGCGAGGGATAGATACACCCCGTCATGAGGAGGCGGACATGCCCAGCGGAATCGTCACTGTCCCGAAGGTCCAGCCGAAGCCCGCTCGCCGGGAGCGCGGCGTCCTTGACCACGACCTCGCGCGCGGCGCCGACACGGCCGCGAGCGCCGAGCTCGGCCGGAGGGCCGGCCGGCTCGTGTCCCCTGACGAGCGGGCCCGCCTCGCCAACCGGCTCGTGACCCTCCTCGGCGATGCCCGCCGCTCGAACTTCGGTGCGTTCAGGAAGAAGACGAGGGCGCGCCACGCGGCGATCCACCGCAGCGCCGACGACCTGATGGAGCTCGTCTCCCGGCTACGGGACGGCGAGCCCATCACGGCTCGGGGTGCGGCCATGGCGGCGCTCCTGGTCGACCGCAAGGCGGGCCCGCTGCGCCGCGGCGACGGGAACGGCCTGCCGTACGTCGTCCGGGCCGCGCTGGTGGCGCTCGACGGGCCCGATCGGGACCCGTCGGACCTGGCCCAGGCGACCTCGGCGGCTCTCGAGTAAGAAACGATCGTGTGCCGTCGCTAACGAGGCGTGGAGCTTCGGACCACGGACGTGGAGCTCGTGGGGGGCGCTGTTAGCCTCGGCACCGGCATGAGCTCGCAGCTGCCCATCGGCGGCGGCGCCGGCGGGCCGGACCGGGCGAAGGCCGAGTCGCGCGCCTGGCTGGATGCGCTCCGCTCCAAGGGCAGCGCGCGCGAAGAAGCCGTGGTGCGCCTGCACGCGCTGCTGCTGCGCGCGGCCCGCTTCGAGGTCGCGCGGCGACGCGCGGCGCTGGCCCGCGTACGCGGCGAGGAGCTCGACGACATCGCCGTGCAGGCCGCGGACGACGCGCTCGTGGCGGTGCTCGCCAAGCTCGACGACTACCGCGGCGCGAGTCGCTTCACCACCTGGGCGTACAAGTTCGCCCTGCTCGAGGCCGGCGTCCGCCTTCGCCGCCGGGCCTGGCAGGAGCGCGAGGTGGTGCTCGAGCCGGAGGCATGGCCGCTGATGGGCGATCCGGGCCGCACCATCGAGAGCCAGGTGGAGCTGGGTGGCCTGATGAGCGCGCTCGAGCGCTCGATCAACGACTGTCTCACCGAGCACCAGCGCGAAGTGCTCGTCGCTCTCACGCTCAACGGCGTGCCCCTGGACGTGCTGGCCGAGCGGCTGAGCACGAGCCGCGGCGCGCTCTACAAGACACTTCACGACGCGCGGCGAAAGCTCCGCGCCGACCTCGCCCGGCGCGGCTTCTCGCTCGATGATCTGGTGGAACACTGAGCATGGACACGCACATGAGTCACGACACGGTGAAGCGGATGCTCGGCCCGGCCGAGCCAGAGCTGCTCTGCGAGGAGTGCTTCGAGAGGCTCGACGAGTACGTCGAGCTCGAGGTGAAGGGCGAGCAGGCCGACGAGCTGATTCCGGGCATGCGGGCGCACCTCGAGGGCTGCCCCGCCTGCCGCGAGGACCACGACAGCCTGCGCGAGCTCGTCCGGCGGGAACGAGCGCAGACGTAAGGTCCGGTCGTCCGGGGGCGCTAAGCAGGAACACCAGCGTCTCCCAAGGAGGAACGATCATGAGTACCGCATTCGCCGGCGTTCTTCGGCCGGTGCCCATCCCGAGCTCGGACGCGCTGCGCCGCGACCCCGCCGCGCAGGCGTTCATGCTGCTGCGCATCGCGTTCACGGTGGCGCCGATCGTGTTCGGCCTCGACAAGTTCGCCGAGGTGATGATCGGCGACTGGCCCAAGTACCTGGCGCCCGAGTTCAACGACCTCATCCCCGGCAGCGCCCAGGACGCCATGTACATGGTTGGCGCCGTGGAGATCGTGGCCGGCCTTGTGGTCGCCTTCTCCCCTCGCTTCGGCGGCCTGCTGGTGGCCGGCTGGCTCGCGGGCATAATCGTGAGCCTGCTGCTGGTCGGCGGCTATGCCGACATCGCCCTCCGCGACCTCGGCCTGCTGCTCGGTGCGCTGGCCCTCGCGCGGCTCGCGAGCGCCTATTCCGCTCGCGCGCCGGGGTTTGACACGTAGGCTGGCGGCCATGAGCCGAACTCGCCTGGTCGCCCTCGTCGTCGCCGTGCTGGCGACCGTCGCTCTCGCCCCGGGCGCGGCCTCCGCCGCGCCGCGGGCCGAGCAGCTGTACGTGTCGCTGGGCGACTCGTACGCCTCGGGCTACCAGCCCGGCGTGGTCCCGAGCGAGGACGGCAACACCCGCAACGGGTTCGCCTACCAGGTTCCCGCTCTGGCGGCGAACCGCGGCTACCGGCTCAGGCTCGTGAACTTCGGCTGCGGGGGCGCCACCACCACCTCGATCATCTCCAGCAAGGGGTGCCCGCCCCGGGCGCTCGGCCCGGGCGGCCGTTCCTACCCGGGCCAGAGCCAGCTCGCGGCCGCCGAGGGCTTCCTGCGCAAGAACCGCCAGAGGACCGGACTTGTGACGGTGTCGATCGGGGGCAACGACATCACCGCCTGCGTGCGCGCCCCCGATCCCGTGGGCTGCGTCGTTGCGGGCGTGGCCGTGATCGAGGAGAACGTGAGCGTGGTCGCGAGGCGCCTGCGCCGCGCCGCCGGGCCCCGCGCGCGGATCGTGGGTATCACGTATCCCGACGTGATCCTCGGGCTGTGGGTGAACGGCGACCAGGCATCCCGCGACCTGGCCTCGCTGTCGGTTTTCGCCTTCCGCTCGCTGATCAACCCCGCCCTGAAGCGGGCCTACGCCAAGGGGGACGCTCGCTTCGTCGACGTGACCAGGGCGTCGGGCGCATACACGCCCTTCGAGCAGGTCACGACGCTCCAGCCCTACGGCACGGTGCCGGTTGCCGTGGCGCGCGCCTGCGAGCTCAGCTACTTCTGCGCCCAGGCCGACATCCACGCCCGGACCGACGGCTACGCGCTGATTGCGCGGCTGGTGGCGGCCGAACTGCCGCGCCGCTAGCGGGCCCGGCCTAGAGCCACTCGGTTTCGAACTCCGGGCTCACGTGGATGTTGAGCTGGCGCATCCGCCCGCTGCCGCTGTTCACGAATGCGTGCGGCACGCCGGCCGGCACGACCACCACGTGCCCGGCGGTGACCACCTGCCGCTCCTCCCCGACCGTGAAGGTGGCCTCGCCTTCCTGGAGGATGAACACCTCCTGGTAGGGGTGGCGATGCAGGGAGGGGCCGCCCCCTGGCGGGGTGTCGACGAAGATCAGCGACACGTCGGCCCGGCCGCTCAGCTCGTGCGAGGCGTCGCCGGCGGGCAGCGAGTCGACCGGAATGACCTGGAAGTCGCTCATCCGATCAGGGCGCTGACGCTCGGGCTGAGGCCGACGCCCGCGCGCAGCCCCGCCGCGGCCAGCGGCGCGCCGTAGCCGCTCACGATCGGGATCTCGCCTGCCCAGGTGTCGAGTGCGGCGTCCTCGCTGTCGTCATCGGTCGGCCCGCCGGAGCGTGTCTTGACGGCCACCTCGTCGCCGATCGGCATCGCCAGGATCTGCGTGGCCTTGAGCTCCTTGCGGCTCGGGTGGCGCACCTCTCCCCAGCGGCCGGGCAGCAGGCGCTCAGTGAACGCCTCGTAGGCGGCGAGCCGCTCCGCCTCCCCCTCCACGACGCGGAAGCTGCCATGGAGAACGACCGACTCGTAGTTGGCTGAGTGCTCGAACGCCGAGCGGGCCAGCACGAGGCCGTTCACCGTCGTGACGGTCACGCACGCGGGCGCGCCGGCGCCGAGCGTTCGCATCAGGCGACTGGCGCTGGAGCCGTGGATCAGCACCTCGTCGCCCACGCGTGCGTGGAGCATCGGGATGCAGACCGGCCGGTCGCCGTCCACGAAGGCGACGTGGGCCACCAGGCCACGGTCGAGCACGCGCTGCACGCTGTCGATGTCGTAGCGCGCTCGCCGCGGGGAGCGTCGCACGCGGTGATGCGGCCTCGTGGCGCTCATGGAGCTCGATTGTGCCTGGACCCTGGCATCATGGCAAGAGCCAGATCTATGTCGATCAATGAGGCCAGTTGGCTCCGTCTGGAGCGCACCCGCGGGGAGACGCTCCGCTCCGCCCTGGAGCGCACGCTGCGCGACGGGATCGCCGAGGGTGCCCTGCGCGCCGGCACGCGGCTGCCCTCGTCGCGTGCGCTGGCCGCGCAGCTCGGAGTGTCGAGGGGCGTGGCGAGCGACGCGTACGCCCAGCTCGAGGCGCAGGGCTACCTGGTGGTCCTGCCCCGGCGCGCGCCGACAGTGGCCAGCGTCCCTGCCCCCGCGCCCCGCGCCGCCGGGCCGGCGGCGCCGCCGGCCCGGGCGGTGCGGCACAACTTCGATCCCACCACGCCGGACGTCGGCCTCTTCCCGCGGCGTGAATGGGCCGCGGCGCTCACCCACGTCCTGCGCGAGATGCCGGCCTCCGACCTGGGCTACGGCGACCCGCGCGGTCACCCCGCGCTGCGGGAGGCGCTCGCCTCGCACCTGGGCCGAACGCGTGGGGTGGTCGCCGACCCCGAGCGGATCGTGGTCGTCCAGGGCACCGCGCAGGCCATCGACCTCCTGCTCCGCCTGCTCGCCGCTCGGGGGGCACGGTCGATCGCCGTCGAGGATCCCTCGCTCACCTCCCAGCACGAGCGTGTGACCGGGCACGGTCTGCAGCTGCTCGGCGTGCCGGTGGACGATCAGGGCGTCGTGATCGATGCCCTGCAGGGCGATGCGGTGATCGTCACGCCTGCTCACCAGTTCCCCACCGGGGTGGTGCTCAGCGGCACCCGGCGGCGGGCGCTGCTCGACTGGGCTCGCTCGCACGACGCCTGGGTGATCGAGGACGATTACGACGGCGAGTTCCGCTACGACCGCGAGCCGGTGCGCGCGCTCCAGGGGCTCGATCCCCGGCGCGTGGCCCACCTCGGCACGTTGTCGAAGTCGCTGGCCCCGGCGCTGCGGCTCGGCTGGGTGGTGCTCCCCGAGGCGCTCGGCGACGCGAGCGACGCCAAGCGAATGCTCGACGCCGGCTCGCCCGGGCTCGAGCAGCTGGCCTTCCTGCGCCTGCTGGAGACCGGCGGCTACGACCGGCACGTGCGCCGTGTCCGGGGCGAGTACCGGCGCCGGCGCGACCGGATGGCCGCCGCGCTCGCACGCGAGCTGCCCGGTCACCCGGTGGCGGGCGTGGCCGCCGGGGTGCACCTGCGCCTGGACCTGCCGCCGCGGGTAGCCGACACGGAGGTCGCCCGCGGCTGCAACGAGGCCGGGCTCGCCGTCGAGGCGCTCGGTGACTACGCCCTCGGCCAGGTGGCGCCCGGGCTCGTGCTCGGCTACGGGCTCCTCCACGAGAGCGCGATCGATGACGCCGTGGCCGCGCTGGCGCGCGAGCTCGGCTGAGGCCTCCACTCTTTACGAAAGCTTTGCCTTCAGGTGGGCGGGCGCTGAACGGGCCCTCTGCACACTGGCCTCAGTCGATCTATGGAGGCCATTGAGATGAGAAGGAAGCTGATCACAGGAGCACTCGTGGCGGCCACCGCGGTGGCGGGCGTCGCGCCCGCAGCATCGAGCGGAGCCGCACCGAGCGCCAACGCCGCGCTGCGCCAGTTCGAGGGCACGGTCGTGTCCAAGAACGGCGACGCCCGCACGTTCCGGCTGCGCGACAGCGAGCGCGGCACGGTTCGCATCCGCGTGACGCGGAGCACGCGCTTCGAGCGCATCGACGGGTTCGCCGGCCTCAAGGTCGGCGCGCGCAACATCGAGGCGACCGTGCGTCGCGGCGACGATCGCTGGATCGCGCTCGAGGTCGAGCGCTCCGGCGGCGGCGGCGAGCACGGCGGCGGCGACGACTAGCGGGAGGCGACGGGCATGCGAAGGACATTGACGATCGTCCTCGCGGTGGCGCTCTTCGGGATCCTCGCGGCCGTGGTGGTGGCGAACGATGGAGGGGGCAGCCCCTCCACCTCCACCCCCACGACCGAGGCCACGGAGACAACCGAGACGACGACAACCGAGACGCAGACGACCGAGACGCAGACGACTCCGGACACCACGACCCCGGAGCCGACGACCACTGCGGACGACTCCGTGGAGGACATCTCCGGGCCCTGCGACGAGGCCGAGCACGCGAACGACCCGCGCTGCACCGGCGCCGGCGTCGCCGACGATCGCCGCGGCGACGACGACCGTCGCGGCCACGACGACGACCGTGGCGGCGGCGACAACTCCGGGCCGGGCAGCGCCAACTCGGGCCACGGCGGAGGCGACGACTTCGACGACGATTCGGCCGACTTCGACGACGACTCGAGCGGCCACGGGGGCGGCGGAGACGACGACTCGAGCGGCCACGGCGGAGGTGGCGGCGACGACTGAGGATCTGACGCCGGGGGCCCACGAGGCCCCCGGCGTCGCAGGCGTGCCTAGCATGGAGGCCATGGCCTCCGGCCGCCGTAACGTCCTGATCGTCGAGGATGAGCCCTCGATCACGACGCCGCTGACCGAAGCCCTCGAGCGCGAGGGCTTCGGCACGCAGGTGGCCGGCACGGTGGAGGAGGCGCTCGAGGTCTCGGACCGCGAGCTGCCGGACCTGGTCCTGCTCGACGTGATGCTCCCGGACGGGTCGGGCTACGACGTCTGCCGCACCCTGCGCCAGCGCTCGGCCGTCCCGATCATCATGCTCACGGCCCGCGGCGAGGAGACCGACCGCATCGTGGGCCTCGAGCTGGGCGCCGACGACTACATCGTCAAGCCCTTCAGCGCGCGCGAGGTGGCCGCCCGAATCCGGGCCGTGCTGCGCCGGAGCGCCGGGCAGCAGGAGCCCGCCGGCCGACTCCGGGCGCCGCTCGAGACCGGCGACCTGAAGCTCGATCCCGCGCGCCGGAGCGCGACCCACCGAGGCGCGGAGCTGGATCTCACGCGGAAGGAGTTCGAGCTGCTCGAGCTGCTGCTGCGCGAAGCGGGCAGCGTCGTCTCGCGCGAGCGCCTCATGGACGAGGTCTGGGACGTGAACTGGTTCGGCTCCACGAAGACGCTCGACGTCCACATCTCCAGCCTGCGGCGAAAGCTCGGCGACGACTCGGCATCGCCGCGCTACATCCATACCGTGCGCGGCGTGGGCTTCCGCTTCGCCGCTGAAGACGAGCTGCCTGCGAGCACGTGAGCCTGCGCGCCCGGCTGCTGCTCGCCTTCGCCTACGTGCTGGTGGTGGTGATCGTGGCGCTCGAGGTCCCCCTCGCGCTCAACATGGGGCGGCGGGTGGACGCCGAGATCAAGAGCGAGGCGCAGGGGCAAGCCCAGCTGCTCGCGGCGAGCGCCTCGGGCCGGCTGAACAGGCCGGCCGAGCTCGACGCCCTGGTGCGCAGCTCGGCGCGCGACCTCGGCGGCCGCGTGATCGTCGTGGACGACGCCGGCAGGCTGCTCGCGGACTCAGAGGGGCTGCCGGCCGGCCAGGACGTGTCGTATGCCAGCCGCCCCGAGGTGGCCCGTGCCCTGGCCGGGCAGCCTTCCCAGGGAACCCGGCACAGCGACCTTCTCGACGAGGACCTGCTGTTCACCTCGGTTCCGGTGTTGGTGGCAGGGCGCCGAGCCGGCGCCGTGCGGGTGACCCAGGGGGTCGACGCAGTACGCAGCGAGGTGCGCAACGACGTGATCGCCCTGATCGGCGTGGGGTTGATCGCCCTGCTGCTCGGGCTCGCCGTCGCCTGGTTCCTCGCCGGCTCGCTCGCCAGGCCGCTGCGCCGCCTGGCCGGGACGGCACGCACGGTCTCCGCCGGGGATCTCGACGCCCGCGCCACCGTGGAGGGATCCTCCGAGCAACGCGGGGTGGCCGCGGCCTTCAACGAGATGACCGCGCGGCTGAGCACGAGCCTGCGCGCCCAGCGTGACTTCGTGGCCAACGCCTCCCACCAGCTGCGCACGCCGCTCACCGGCTTGCAGCTGCGGCTCGAAGCGGCGGCGCTCAAGAGCCGCGATCCCGAGGTCCAGCGCGAGCTGGCCGCGGCCGAGCACGAGACGCGCCGCCTGGCCCGCCTGCTCTCCGAGTTGCTCACGCTGGCCGGCGAGCGCGAGCGCCCCGCCCCACGGCCGGTCGACGTGGGCGACGCCGTGGGCGCGGCCTGCCGGCGCTGGGAAGCGCCGGCGGAGCGCAGCGGACACATCCTGCGCGTGGTGGAGGGCGAGCCTGCGGAGGCGGCGGCCTCGGCGGAGGACGTGGCGGCCATGCTCGACAACCTGGTGGAGAACGCGCTCAACTACTCGCCGGCCGGGACCGAGGTGATGCTCGGCTGGTCGCGGGCCGCGGGACGTGTGCGGATCGCGGTGGCGGACCAGGGCCCCGGGATCGGCGAGACCGAGAGCGAGCGCCTGTTCGAGCGCTTCTACCGCGGCGAGGCCGGTCGCGCGGGAGCGCAGGGCACCGGGCTCGGGCTGAGCGTGGTGGAGTCGCTGGCCGCGCGCTGGGAGGGCGAGGCGCGCCTGAGCAACCGTGCCGAGGGAGGGGCGCTCGCGGAGGTGGCGCTCCCGGCCTACAGCGCTTTACCAAGTCCTGACCCTGGGCTCGCCAGAGCCTTACCGGAGCGCGGCTAGCCTGATCCCATGTCCCCGAAGCGGATAGCCGCCGGTGCCGCGCTCGCGCTGGCCGGCGTGATGGTCGCAGTGGCCATCGGGCTCCTCGCGAACTCGATCTCCGGGGACAGCGTGGGGCTCTCGGCCGAGCCGCTCAGCGCCGGAGACGCGCTGGCGCCGTCCGCCACCCAGCGCGAGCGTGCGGCCAACCGGCGCCAAGTCGCACAGCGCCGCGAGTCGCGGCAGCGCCGGCGGCGGGCCGCGGCAAGGAGACGCCGCCAGGCGGCGGCCGACAACCCGACGACCGCTACCACCACCCAACCGCCCGCGGACACCTCGGGCGGCGACGACGACGGCGGCGTGGACGATTCGTCAGGCCGTGGCCGGGGCCGCTCCGGCTCCGACGACAGCGGCTCCGGCAGCTCCGACGACAGCTCCGGTAGCTCCGACGACAGCTCGGGTCACGGCTCGGACGATCCGTTCGACGACTAGCTGTTCGCGGTCGGTTCGCTCCGGCCTTCACAACCTGATCACACTTCCACCGCGCGCGCGGGAGAGGGTCCACACATGGACCTCGAGCGGATTCCCCTGTTCGCGTCGTTGACGGGCGAAGAGCGCGCCAAGCTGGCGGGCAGCCTGCGCGAGGTCGGGGTTGAAGCGGGCGCGACGCTCACCCGGCGGGGCGAGAACGCCTACGAGCTGTTCGCGATCGAGTCCGGCGAAGCGGAGGTGCGCCGGGACGGCGAGGTCATCCACAAGCTCGCCGCGGGCGACGTGTTCGGCGAGATCGGCCTGCTGGCCACCGGCACGCGAACCGCAACGGTGGTGGCCACCGCGCCCTGCCGGCTGCTCGCTATGTTCACGCGCGACTTCAGGCGGCTGGAGCGAGAGATGCCGGGTCTGGCGACGGAGCTGCGCCGCACGATGGCCGAGCGCGTGACCCGCAGCTCGTTCTGAGGCGCGCGGCTCGGGGGTGCCGGCACCCCTCGCACACGCGCGGCAGCACCATTTTCCGCGGGCCTGCCCGAGGAGATCATGGACCTCGCAACCACCCCCAACGGAACGCGAGGAAGACCATGCTCCCCACCAAGATCACAGCCGCCCTCATGGGCATCGCCGCCGTCGGCGCCGCCTTTGCGATGCCGATGGCAGCGCAGGCCGACACTCCCGCCGCCGATACCGAGATCACCGAGAGGGCTCGCGGGACCGTCGTGTTCCGTACCGAGCGCTACCAGCTCAGCAACCGGGCGGTGGTCTCGACCACGCCGACCACGATCCGGATCGTCGACGACTCCGCCACGACCCAGTCGGGAACGAAGGCGGGCCTGTTCATCCAGCTCGGGTACGCGCACGACCCGCGGAACCCGACGGTGCTCCGAATCAACAGCGGCGTGGCGGTCCGCGGCTACGACTTCGCCACCGGCACCTACCGCGCGGACCAGGCGATCCAGGTCGGTGAGGGCGCCCTGAGCCTCGACTCGCCGCTCTGGTCGGACGCGACCCACGCCTGGGGTCACCTGGGGTCGCAGACCGAGCGCGGGATCGACATCGACGTACACGGCGTCCACTTCGGCTCGCCGTACTGATCGCCGCGGTCCCGTAGCGTGTGGCTCGCATGCGCTCCGGGCTCTTCCTGCCGCTGTTCGATGCGCTGGCCGACCCGGCGGTCGTCGCGCGCCTGTCCGTCGAGGCTGAGGAGGCGGGCTGGCACGGCGTCTTCGTCTGGGACAACCTGCGCTTCGTCGATCCGGTGGTCGACGTGGCCGACCCGTGGATCGCGCTGGCGGCGATCGCCACGGTCACCGAGCGACTTCGGCTCGGCCCGATGGTCACGCCGCTGGCGCGGCGCCGGCCCGTCAAGGTCGCGCGCGAGACGGCGACGCTCGACGTGCTGAGCGGCGGCCGCCTGACCCTGGGCGTCGGCCTGGGCAGCGACCACTTCGCGAGCGAGTACTCGATGACGGGCGAGGAGCTCGACGACCGCCGCCGAGCGAGGATGCTCGACGAGTCGCTCGAGATCCTCGCGGCCGCCTGGTCAGGCGAACCGGTCGAGCATCGCGGCGAGCACTACACGGTCGACGGCATGCAGTTCCTGCCCCGGCCGGTCCAGCGGCCGGGCGTGCCGGTGTGGGTGGCGGGGTACTACGGCAAGCGCAAGCCGATGCGCCGCGCGGCGCGGCACCAGGGCTTCTTCCCGCTTGGCTTGGAGCGCCCGGAGCAACTCGCCGAGATCGTGGCCGACCTGGCGGCGCTGCGCAGGGAGGCCGGCAGAGACTCCACGGAGCCGTACGACGTCGTGGTCGCCCTTCCGCCCGGGGACGATCCGGCGCCCTTCGCCGCCGCGGGCGCTGCCTGGTGGCTCGTCGAGTTCCCCTGGGACGCGGTATCGATCGACCAGGTGCGCGCCGTGATCAGGGACGGCCCGGCGCCCCTGGGATGACGCGCACCCTTCCCGGACGAGCTCACCTCAGCGTGATCACCAGCTCGTTGGTGCCGGGGTGGCCATTGACCCTGGCCTCGTCCCCGCGCGTCGTCGACGCGAGGGTGTACGGGGCACGGTCCCCATCGAGCTCGAGCGACGAGACCTCCGCGCCGGACGGGAGCACCGCCCCCAGCGTCAGGGCGGCGGACACCCTGTGGACGCGCACCCTCACCTGCAGCCGGTTGCCCACCAGCGAGACCCTGGCGTCGACGGAGCCCGAGCCCAGTCGGATGTTCGAGCCGGACGCCGACGTGTGACCCGGTGGCAGCTGCGGCACGACGGCGAGCCGCCTGTTCCCGAGGTCGGGCGCCACGCCGAGCTGCTGGTGCACGACCGGCCAGAGGATGCCGTACGTGCCCCACGCCTGCAGCACGCTCGAGCGCTCGACGAACGCCCGCTCGATATTGGCCCCGAAGTCGGGTGACGGTGCGATCTCCGGCATCGCGCCGGGCGTCTCCCAGACGGTCGGATCGAGCTGAATGCGCGCGTTGCCCGTGGCGTAATGCTGCTGCTGATCGGCAGCCGGCCGTAGTTGCCCTCGGCAACCGCCATCGCAGGACGGCCCTCACGAGGGGTCCTCCGATCGCGGGACCTACGGGGCTTGACCCCTGATCCCCCGATCACACCGAATCGGAACCCAAGGACGACCTCAATGCGGGGCGGACGCGCAAAGAACTGAGCCGACCCCGCCTGGCGGGGTCGGCTCAGCCTCTCGGCTGGGGGGCTACGGCAGCGCCGGCTGCAGCAACGCGTCGGCATGACGGAGCCGAGCGCGCCGGCGGGCCAAGGTCCGCAGCCGCGCGGCGCGCAGCTCCAGCAAGCGGACCAGCGTCGCAGTGGGTCGGAACGGGTCGGCGATGGTGGGGCCGCCGGCCAAGGGTGCGGCGGCCAGCAGCTCGCCGTCGACCTCGGCGACCAGGAGGGCCCGCTGGGCACCCGGGTGGAGTCGAGCGCCGCGAGGTCGCGGAGGGCGTCGTGGTCGTCGGGCCGTGCGTCACGGATCGTCGGGGCGATGGGGTGGGTGGTCATTTCGAGTGCTCCTTGCTCGGTTGGCGTGTAGGACGATCATCGCCCGCACGGGGCTCTTCACCAATCGGCCTGGGACCCGAGCTGGGGTGGTTCCAGCACCCGTCTGTCGACGCTCAGTCGTAAGGCAGCTCGGCGCGCAGGCGCGTGCCCGAGCCGGGCGTGCTCTCGAGCTCGAACGTGCCGCCGGCCGCGGCCACGCGATCGGCGAGTCCGGCGAGTCCGGTGCCCCGCGTGCGGTCGGCGCCGCCCACGCCGTCGTCCGTGACCTCGATCCGCAGCGCGTGGTCGTGCCGGCGCAGCGAGACGGTGGCGCTGGTCGCCCGCGCGTGCTTGATCACGTTCACGAGTGCCTCGTTGATCACGAAGTAGCCGGTGCTCTCGATGCGCGGCGGCGCGTGCGCTCGCCGGCGTCGGCGTCCAGCGCGACGGGTATCGGCGCCTGAGCGGCCAGCTCCCCCGCGGCAGCGCGCAACCCGCGCTCCGCCAAGAGCGGCGGCACCAGCCCCTGGATCAGGGCGCGTAGCTCGTCGAGGGCCGAGGCCTCGAGCTCATGAGCAGCGGCGCGCAGCTCCGCCGTGAGCCGCTCGTGGTCGAGTGCGAGCCCGGACATGCGGGCCACCGATCGCACCGGCTCGGCGTCG
>Ga0075431_100002100_pt1 | contig 19045 bp, 12 predicted proteins | sample RhiMetdeltSRZDD5_FD_75297 | JGI IMG/M metagenome (GOLD analysis project Ga0075431, IMG submission 75297) | Populus rhizosphere microbial communities from Tennessee, USA - Rhizosphere MetaG P. deltoides SRZDD5 | ecosystem: Host-associated > Plants > Roots > Rhizosphere > Soil | place: USA... | reverse complement strand
GCAGATTAGCGGCTGCGGCTGTGCTGCCGCCGCCATTCCCGCTGACCCCGTTTGTTCTTACTTGCGGCGCGCTCGATCTCGATCGCAGGCGGTTCTTTGTCGTGTTCGGCCTAATGCGCCTGATTCGCTTCGTCACCCTGGCGGTGCTGGCTCGGCACTACGGTGACCGTGTGCGGCAGCTCATCGAATCGCAGCAGCTTCAAACCGGGGCGACGGTGCTTGCGTTGGTGGCATTCGCAGTGATGATCGCCACAATCGTGGTGCTGTTTCGCCGCACACGGCCGCTGCTGGCATAAGAAAAGAGCATCCAACTTTCTGCGCCGGCCAGCGTCCTTCGGCATTACTATCCGGGGCGTGTCGGTCCTTCCATCACAAGTGGTCCGGCTCGGCATCGCGACGACGATTGTTGCGATGTGTTTTGTGGCGGTGTCCGCGCAGCGTCTTGCGGAGGCACCGGCGAAGGTCGTGCTGTACGCTAGCGTAGGCGAAGAGTTGATCACCTTCGGGGTCGACGTCGAGCGCGCGACGCTCAGTCGGCAATCATCCCTGATGCTTCCAGGCTTCGTCCAGGAGGCCTGGGCCTCCTCAGCCGGCCTCCTCTACATCGCCTGGAGCAACGGCGGCTCCAGCTACACCGGCTCCGGAGTCGAACCGCGCGGAGACCAGCACGGCATCACGGCATTCCGTATCGATGCCGGCGGTGTACTACGCCAGCAAGGTCCACCAGCATCACTGCGCTCACGTCCCATCCACATCACTGGCGATGAACCCGGGCGATATCTGCTCACGGCGTACAACGATCCGAGCGGGGTGTCCGTCCACGCGATCAACACCGACGGCGGTGTGGGTGCAGAGGTGCCTCAACGCGCCTCGCTCGATGCCGGCGTCTATGCGCATCAGGTTCGCGTCCTGCCCTCGAACCGCGCGGTCGTCCTCGTCACTCGCGGTAACGAACCGACCGCGTCGTCCCGCGAGGACCCTGGCGCTCTAAAGGTCTTCCGCTACGATGCCGGCAAGCTGTCGGATGAGATCTCGATCGCGCCACAGAACGGAGTGGGCTTCCGCTCTCGGCATCTCGACTTCCACCCGACGCGTCCGTGGGTGTTTCTGACGATCGAGGCGCAGAACAGACTCGAGATGTACCGCAGAACAGACGAGGGGCTCGAACCAATGCCCTCGTTCAGCGCAAGCACCCTGTCTGGCGGCGGTGGTGTCAAACAAGGGCAGACGACCAGCACGGTCCATGTGCATCCGAGTGGGCGGTTCGTCTATGTCGGCAATCGGGGAGCTCCGGCGGGCGGGCGCAACGAGATAGCTGTCTTCAGGATCAACGACGCGACCGGCGAGCCCTCGCTCATCCAGAATGTCGACACACACGGCTTTACGCCGCGGACGTTTGCGCTCGACCCCTCCGGCGGTGTGCTCGTCGTCGGCAACCAGAATTCGGTGTCAGTCAGTGAGGGTGGGTCGACGAAACTGGTGCCCGCCAATCTCGCGGTGTTTCGCGTTGGGAGCGACGGAATGCTCGCCTTCGTGCAGCGCTACGACATCGCGGTCGCACGCAAGCCGCTGTGGTGGATGGGAATCGTCGCGCCTCGCTGACGGTCAGCGACCGAGGAACTCGTCACTCTGATCCTTGAGCCGACCGGCCCCAGAGTTCTTTGCTCGCCAATGCGGCGCCTTCACTGAGCGCTTTCAGCTTTGCCCAGGCAATCTGTGGATGGACGCGCATACCCATCCCGCAATCGGTACCGGCTATCACGTTCTCGCGGCCGACGAGGCTCGCATAAAGAAGGATGCGATCGGCCACGAGCTCCGGGTGCTCGACCACGTTACTGGCGTGACTGACGACTCCAGGGATCAGGATCTTCCCTTCCGGTAACCTGGTCTCTTTCCAGATCTTCCACTCGTGTTCGTGCCTCGGATTTGCGGCCTCGACCGAATACGCACCCGCTTTCACCCTGAGCATCAGATCGATGACGTGTTTCAGCGGCAAATCATGCGTGTGGGGTCCGTGCCAGCTTCCCCAGCAGATGTGATAACGAACGCGGTCTTCGGGAATCCCCTGCAACGCGTGATTCACCGCGTCGATTCGCACCGCGGCGAACTTTCGATACTCGTCGATGCCTGGGGCCGGCACGATCATGTCGTAGGTATCCGGGAGCGCGGGGTCATCGATCTGAAGTATGAAACCGGCGTCAACGATGGCTTTGTATTCGTGCTTGATCGCGTCGGCCAGCGCGAACAGGTACTCGTCATCGGTCGCATAGTATTCGTTATAGAAGAAGTGCTCCAGCCAGCCGGGAGCCAGCACGCACATAAACGCGTCTTCAGTCCGCACGTTCGCCTCTGTCAACGCCAACTTGAAAAGCTGGATGTCCGCCTGGATCTCCTGCTGCCCGATATAGGTCACGGCACCGCTGCATACGACACGTTGCGAAGGCGTCGGCAGGAATTGAAGGTCCTTGTAGAACTCAGCGAACTCGATGCGCTCATTCGTCTCGAGCGCCATGAACGGCGCTTCACCGGGTTTCAGCGGCCGCGTGGTGAGACCGCTCAACCGCCGGCCGTAGTACGCCAGGCTGCCAAAACCAAACTTGCCGACTTCCCCATCGCTGATCACATCGACGCCGGCGCCGGCCTGCCTGCGGATCACGTCGACGATGCCGCGTTGAACGGCTGGTCGTAACGCATTCACGTCTGCGAGCTGGCCGGCCATCACGTCCCGCGAGAGCTTGGTCAATTCAGGCGGCCCTTCGAGCCGTCCAGCGTGTGTCGTCAGAATCCGATGATCACTGCGCCTCATGTTCGAGGAGTGTATCTTGTAGTGCCTGACTCTGTCGTGGCCCTTTGGACACCGCTCGTGGAAATCCCCTCGGCGCGCCTACTGCCCGGCTGAACCTGGACCCCTTTCATTCACGGAGACCTGTTGCTCCATTGACCGCCGTAGTCGCTCCAGCTCCTGCGTTACCAGCGAGCGGACTTTCGAACTGACCGCCCTCCGCGCGATGCCGCCGAACATCCCGTTGAAAAGATCGACGCGGGATCGATTCACGTACACGAGGTACGTTGCGGGCGATGAGGCCGACCTGTCTCGGAGCAACAGGGTCAAGCCCAGAGACGCATCGAAATAGTGGGTTGCATAAAGTTGCTTCGACGCAATGGCATAGTCGGCGGGCCCACCGGTCGTGCGTGAGATAGCGAGGTGGGTGACACTGACCACGGTCCGTCGACTCGCTCGCTCCTTGGACCAATACAGAATGTCGTTCGTTTGCGGGAAATGAGCGCTCGGGTAATGGAGAAGATGTCGTCGTAAATCGGCGAAGTGCTGCCACGTAGCGACATCGCTATCCATGAGTGATGCAAATTCGCGACTCGTATCGACTGGGTCGCCCCGATCCGCATAATGCATCGAGATGGCAGCGCCGTTCTGATAATTCGTGACGTGCTCCACAAGTATGCGTCGCATCAGTTGATTGGCCTGAAGTGGAGCATCAGCCCGTCGCCAGTCCACCGCCTTTCTGAACTGCGCGATGGCCTCCGCCGACAGCTGGATACCGCAATCACCGACCTGGCAGTCGCGAAGTCGTCCGATATCCGAGTCATCGAGCGTCAGATCAGCGACATCACGAAGATCGGGCGGGTTGCCAAAGCGTCCGATCTGCAGCACGGGCTCAGTGCGCTTGAAGCGAACGATGTCGGCGAGCCGCTGCGCGTAGAACTCCGGCGTGACCCGCACACGTACGAGGCCCAGTGTCGCCACCTCGCGCGGATCGCGCGCGGCAACCGTCCGAGTCATCACGTGTCCGTCAGCGACGGTCTCGATCTCATGGCTGCTCAAACCGAACGACGACTCGAGGAACGCACGCGCGGAATTGTGGATGGCATCCGCTTCCGCCAGAGGAAGCAGCATCATCGTCGCGACAGCACACAGGAAAGGTCGCATCACCGCTACTGCACGACGGTCACGGCAAGCCGCTTGCCGCCTTCGATGCTCCTGCGCCCGGGTGGTTCCTGAAGGTCGGGCATCGGCGGTGCAACGAACAATCTGCGTGCTGCCTTGGCCAGCCATCCGGCTCGCCGCGCCGAACGGGCGACGCGAGCGCTATCAGTAGCGATGCCAGTATTCGCGTACATCTGCCGGTACAGCTTCGATATGAACATGAACGCGAGTCGTGCCCGGACAGAATGCACACACGACGAACGCCGCCAGATGGACCCCAGGGTGTAAAACTCATCCCAGACCTGTTGCGTGCGCGTCCGGATGTCCTCGGGGGACATGGACGGATGGGGTGAGTAGACCCTCGGTCGTTTCGCCGCAGGAATCAGCCAGTATCGAGTCAGCGGAACTCCCTCGATGGTGGGACCGTCGGCTGTCTTGTGTTCCCACGCGGCAAAGTCGACGGTCCCTGGAAACGGCGTGAGCATGACGAACTGCGCAAAGGACAGGTTCGCACGCTGGGCCAAATCCACCGTGGCGGCAAATGTGTCTGGCGTATCGGTCGGCAAACCAAAGATGAAAGATCCCAGCACGTGGATGCCAGCGGATCGAAACGTCTGCAGGCGGCCAACCAGTGCATCACCGGCTTCATTGAAGTTCTTGTAGACGGCTTTCAACCCTTCCGGCGTGACCGACTCGACACCGACCAGGGCACCGCGAATCCGCGCTCGCCGCATGGCCGAGAGAAACTCGGCATCTTCGGCAGCTTCCATGGTGATTTGCGTATAGAACACCATGTCCTCAGGTAACTGCTCCAACCGTGCCATCAACTCCAGTCGTTCGCGACGAAGCATCGTCAGTTCAATGAAGCGGCTCCTATCGGAGCGACGGTCTGCGGCCGCGAGGTCAGCGAATGTCACCGGGTAGAAGTTGTCATCCGCGAGCGCGATGAATCGAAATCCTCGTCGCCGGAGCGCCACGATCTCGCGGACGACCGCGTCGATGTCGCGTTGACGCGGCTTCTGTCCATCGGTTCGCCAGACTGAACAGAAGGAGCAATGCTTCGGGCATCCGCGAACGGTTTGCACCGAGCCCCACATGTAGCGATCGGTCGGCAGCAAATCCCATCGTGCGGGCGACAGCGACTCACCACCCACCCGGCCGCCATCGTATTGAGCAGAGAGGTGTCCGGTTTCGCAGTCCTTCAACACGCGCGCCCAGATGATGTCACCGTCGCCGATCACCACTGCGTGGGCACCGCCGCGCTGGCGAACCTCCTCGGGGAAGAGGGAGGCATGAATGCCGCCAAAGATCACAAAGGCGCCGCGGGCACGCGCGAGGCCACCCACGTGATACCCGCGAAGCGCGTTGGCCGTGTGAACGCCGATCCCTACGACGTCTCCGCTGCGGACGGACTCCGGATCGAAAGGCTCGAGCGTCTCGTCCACGATCTGAGGCGTACCGTACCGTTCCGGCGTGACCGCGGCGAGGACGTACTGCCACCGCGGCGTGATTACAGCCGTGCCGAAAGACACGTCGCTCGGATTGACGAGATGAATGCGCATGAAACGGCCTCAGAATGCGTCGGCGAGTCGTTTGCCGAATCGGGTGAAGGCTGCGGCGGTTGCCAGGCCGCCTTTCTTGGAACGCTCGCCTATCGTGATACCAGCGTTCGCGGCTGCGGCCCAGGGCGACACTCGTTGCACGGTCGGTAGCTGGATCGATCTGGCGGGCAGGAGCTCATCGGGTTGCGATCCGCCGGGATCGATCGGCTCGATATCTCTTGAGTCATGCAGAGCGTCGGCGACGACCTGGTCCGTCAACGGTTCCCTTGGAGGCGCCACCACCGCACGGACGTCGGCACTTCGTGTGGCAGGACCTCGTCGGGATGGTTTTGGCGCATCTCGCGGCGTGGGTGTGGATTCCAGAGAGGCGACCGGAGGAGACTCCCTCGGTGAGGGCGACGGTGGCGGTGTCGGCCTTGCCATGAGACGAGCCCTATCCGGCTCGGACGGCACAATCGCGGCACCTACAATACGAAGGGAGCCGATTCCGCAACACACTCCGAACAGGACGATGATGCCTGCGCTCGCGACATTCTTCGACCACGTCGACGAGCCCTGGTGCTCGTGAGCAACAATTCGCTGAACCCGCTCTGAAAGAGTTGACGAAGACAGCACACCCAAGGCGGGAACGGTTTGGCGCTGCGCCAACGGGAAACTCGCGAGCTTGAGGAGGCAGGCGGCATAACCCTTCGACGAGCCCGTCATGCGTGCCGCGGTTTCGTCACAGGCGGCTTCGCGCTCGGCCTGCAGTCGTCGGTCGAACCACCACAGGGCGGGATGCCAACCGACCAGCAGTCGCGCAATCAGCTGAACTGCGTTCGCCACATCGTCGCGCCGTTGGACGTGGGCCCACTCGTGGATGACGACACGATCGAGTTCATCAGCCGTGAGGTGCTCCACGAGCGGTGGCGAGACAGCAATCACAGGCGATCCGCCTCCGATCACGGCCGCCGCAGACACATCGTCAGAAAGAACCAGGCGCGTCGTGCGCCCCTGTTCTTTCACCCGCGCCCAATGGCACAACCGGTCCTCGACCGCGTGTGGAAATGCGCGCAAACGCCTTCTTGTCCGCACGATTCTCACGATCGCGCTCGCGAGCAGCGCGCTGTACGCGCCAACCCACACACACCAGACGGCGAAAATCAGCGTTTGCGATGACGGGGTGTGAGGCAGCGAGACCAGCGCTGGTGACGCGGCACCAATGGCGCCGGGAGCGTCCTCTTGCCACACGAGCGCTGAGACTTGGGACACGAGCGGCAGGGCGAGCACTAGCGCGAACCCCACCATGCACACCCGATAACGGGCGTGCGCGCGTGCGCGGTAAAGCAGTCGAAGGAGCGCAGCCGCGGCGACAACAACGATGCTCCCCTGCACGAGCCAGTTCGCGAGGAATTCCACGATGCGCCTCCTTTAGGCGTCCTCGATGAGCTTCTTCAGTCGCTTGAGTTCCGCCGCCTCGATTTCCTCGTCCTCGAGCACGTTCAAGATCAGCAGGCTGGGTGAGCCGTTGAAGAGACGCGCCACTAGATGCCGCAACGCTCGCTGTCGAGCCTGACGCGCATCCACAGCGGGTTGATATACGAAGGCTCGAGCCACCTTCTCGTGCGTGACGTACCCCTTGGTCTCGAGGATGCGCAGTATCGTCTGAACAGTGCTGTAGGTGACGGCACGTCCTTGTTGCAACGCCGCCACGACATCGCCGACGGTTGCGGTCTGACGTTGCCATAACACGGACATCACTCTGGCTTCCGCGTCGGTGAGCGACGGTGAACGTTTTCTCGCCATGGCTTACGATCTCTTAATTATTTAAGAGTTGCGGGAGCACTGTAGCAATCGCCAGGCGGCTTGTCAATTAAAGAATTAAGAGTTCATCGTGCGACCCGCCGGGCGCCGATGATGCCGTCGCCTTCGCGGACGGTGAGGATCTGATTCGCTTCGATGTTCTGAAAGACCTCGGTCGACCCGCCCGGCCATCGCACCTCGAGTCGATCGATCCGGGTCGCCGACCCGAGGCCAAAGTGCTGCCGTTGATCGTTCTGGCCAAGATAGCTCGATCCGGCTTTCACTTCGCGCCTTTGGGTTTGGGTTGCGACCGTCAGTTTCAGCTGCGCGCCCACGCCATCACGATTGCTTTGCTTCCCTATTGTTCGAACGAGCAGCGCATTGCCGCTCACACTCTCATTGCGGAGGAGGTCCGCCGACTGGCCATTGTTCGTGACGAGGAGATCCAAGTCGCCGTCGTTGTCGATGTCGCCCGATGCCAGGCCGCGACTGACCTTCTCGACGGCAAAGCCGGCTCCGGCATTGCGGCTCACATCGGCGAGGCGTCCCCGCGAGACGTTCCGGAACAGCTGATTCCGCTGCGCGTAGGTTGCCCCGGCGCGATACTGCGGAGCGTTGTCCATGATGTGGCCGTTGGCGACGGCCAGATCAAGCTGCGTGTCGTTGTCGAAGTCGAAGAAGACTACGCCGAATCCAACGAAGGGCAGTGTCGCCGGCCCGATGCCACTGTCCGGTGTCGCGTACGTGAACAGCCGATGGCCAAGACCCCGATAAAGGCTGTGCATTTCCGAATCGAGGTTCGTGACAACCAGATCGATCTGCCCGTCGCCGTCGTAGTCGCCGGCGTCGACACCCATACCGGCGCGCGCCTGTCCGTCGCTGGCCACCGCGACGCCACCGCGTAATGCGACGTCGGCGTAGTGCCACGTGTCGGTGCGGTGAAACAGAAAATTCGGCATGCTGTCGTTCGCAACGAATATCTCCGGCCACCCGTCCTCGTCGTAGTCCCCAATGACGACACCGAGGCCGTTCCCGCGATAGGCGCCGATGCCGGACGCCGCGCTGACATCCGAAAAGGTGCCGTTCCCGTTGTTGCGGAGAACGACATTCCCCAGCGGCTCGAAATTGAGCGGGTGGCAATAGAAACGCGTCTTCGTGCTGGCGTTGCCGCAGAACGGACTGTGCTTCGGGTCGATCATCACGTAATTGGTGACAAACAGATCGAGATCCCCATCTCGATCGAGATCCGCGAACGCGCAGCCCGTGCTCCACGACGACGAGCCGACGTGCGCTGCGGCTGTGACCTCGGTGAAGATCCTCGTGCCGGTGTTGCGATACAGCGTATTCGACCCGAAGCTTGTCACGTAGAGATCGACCCAGCCGTCGTTGTCGTAGTCGCCGGCGCAGGCGCCCATCCCATAACCACGATGGCGAATGCCGGACCGGGCTGTGGAATCCTCGAACGTGCCATCACCACGATTTCGAAAGAGACCGTGGCGCGCCCGCCGCGCGACAGCCGGATGGGTTAGCGATCCGCCGTCCACGAGAAAAATGTCGATCCAGCCATCATTGTCGTAGTCGAAGAACAGGCCGCCAGAGCCGATCGTTTCGACCAGGTGCTTGTCCGCACTCGCTCCATTGACGTGCAGAAAGTCGACACCGGCTTCATGACTGATCTCGGTGAATCGCATGGGTGCTCCGGCCGCGGAGACCGTTCCGCCAGCCGACTGCCCGTTCACGACGACCGCGATGGTGAGCGCGCCGGCCGCTATTACCGCCACGACAGAGCACGCCGACTGATTCACTTCCCCACCTTCTCGTACATGGCTCGCGCACGCGCCGCATCGTCGATCCGCCCGCGCTTCGAGTAAAGGTCGGCCAGCTGCCGGTACACCGCGGGATCACTGCCCAGCGTCGCCGCTTTTTCGTAGAGTTCGATGGCCCTGTCGTATCGGCCTTCGGCGGCGCGCAGCGCAGCTTCCTCCTTCAGGACATCGAGAGACATATTGCGCCTGCGCTCGGCCAACGCCCGGCGCTGTGCCTCCTCAACACGGTCGAACTCCCCGGCCGCTTCCTGCGTCCTGCCCGACCGCATGAGTGCTGTGGCCAGCGCATATCGCGCTTCGGTATGGTCTGGCGCCACTTCGACCGCTCGTCTCAGCGCTTCTGCGGCATCGGCATACCTGCCGGCATCCAGATGAATTCGACCGATCCCTGCGTGTGCGTCCGCGTCTAATGGATCGATCATCAGCGTGGCGACGAACTCGATGAACGCTTCGTTCACGCGGTCCTGCTGGAGAAGCGCACCGGCTAAGTACTTGTGTGCGACCGAATCGTTCGGATTCGCATCGATCGCATGCATGAAGGCGTCGACCGCAGCCGGTACGTCGGTGGCGGCGCCGGCGAGGCGACCTATCGCTGTATAGAGGCCCTCCCGTCCAACGATGGCACTCGCAGTCGCGTATTCAATTTCTCGCCTCGCGTCTGCGTGCCGATTGAGTCGCTCATAGTGCAAGGCGAGCCACCAGTGCGCCAGCGAAGAATCAGGAAAAGCCTGAATCGTTTCGACCAGGGCACGCTGCGCATCGGCATCCCGCCCGGACAAACTCAGCACTCGAGCACGAGCCAGATGCGATCGCTCGTCGCGTGGGTTCCTGTCGATGGCCATGGTGAGCTGTTGGACGCTCTTGTCGTAGTCAGAGCTTGCCAAATAGATCAGCCCGAGTATGCGGTGCACCTCCGAAGAGTCCGGTAGCGTGTTCGTCTGATCGAAGAGCGAGCGCGCCACTGCTAAGCGCCCTTCCCGCAGCGCAGTCACCGCTCGCATGATCGGAACGGATCGCGCAGTCGGATCGGTGACCAAGGGGTCGCTTGCCGCGGCCGTTCGCAACTCCGCGAGCGCAGCGTCGTAATCACGAGCGATGAGCCGTGCGTAGCCTTTCGCGTATCGCGCGAGTGGAAGCACTGGCGCGTCGGTGGGGTTCCGCTGAAGAAGCGACATCCCGAATGGCAAATCCTTCGGCCGTGCCGCTTCCTTGACTATTCTCCGGTACGCTTCCGCCAGGACTGCGCGGGCCCGCTCGATATCCTCTTGGGTACGCGTCGTCGCCGAGTGATGAATGACGTAGTAGGCGATAACGGGATCGTGCGGCTCGATCGTCCAGGCAGACCGGAACGCCTCGTCGGCTTCGGTCGATTTCGAGTAGGCGGCGAGAACGAGTCCCCGAAGCACCAGGACCTCGGGACGGCGCGGCCCGAGGCTGCTGACAGCATCGAGTTGCCGTATCGCATCCGGAAGACGACCTCGCTCCGAATACATCCTGGCGAGCGTCATGCGAAGGTCGCCTGCTTCTTGCGTTGACGTATTCGTCACCGCTGACGCCACATGATCCTCGACAGCGCGAATGGCGCGATCCCAATCGGCGAGCGCGTTGCCCATTCGGTCCAGGGCAGGTCCGATCCGAACGCCTTCGTCACCGAATGTGCCTTCAAGCACCGTGGCCAGCTCGACGACTCCGTCGGCAAGAACCCTTTGTTGTGCGACAGCGACCCCGGGAAACACGACGAGCGCGACACACGCGCCCGACGCAAAGAAAAGGCTGCGAATCAAGACACCCATAAGACCCCACCGGTCTTGACAGCGCCATTCGATAGGCGTAGATAGGGGGGCACTATGACATAGCAGTTCTTGGAACGTTCACAAATTATTGACACAAACCGCGGGCCTTCGACCCACGGGGAGCTGAGGAGGATCGGTGATGCCACGAGCCCTGACAGCTACCTTGATAGTCGCGGTACTTCTGTGGACGACGGGGAATGCGTTTGCCCAGCAGGGGCAGATCGCCGGCACCGTCCGGGACCCTTCTGGGGCGGTTCTACCCGGTGTGCTCGTTGAGGTCACGAGCCCCGCGCTCATCGAGAAAGTTCGATCAGCGACCAGCGACGACAGCGGCCAATATCGCATCACCAACCTGCCCGTAGGCACGTACAAGGCCACGTTCACACTAGCGGGATTTACCAGACAAGAGCATGACGACATCGTCCTGACAAGCGGCTTCACCGCGCCCGTTAACGCAACGTTGACGGTCGGTCAGCTGGCCGAGACTGTGACGGTGGTAGGGACCACACCAACCGTCGACGTCCAGAGCGCGCGTCAAGCCACGACCTTTGTCGGGGCCGAGATACGCGAGCTGCCCACGGCGCGAAACATCCGCAGCCTGCTCACGCTGACCCCAGGGCTCACTCCTGCCGGCCTCGGCGCGGACTGCGTCGGGGGCGCCGGCGTCTGGTGCAACAACAACATCTACAACCTGGCCGCCCACACCTCGCCCACTGACACTGATGCCCTGACTCAGGGGCGTGTCATGGTGGACGGCAACGTCATCAACTCCACAGGCGCAGGGATCATGGGGATGACTGGTGGTTACAGCGCGGACATTGCGAACGCCGCGGAAGTCACCGTGTTGGTCTCGGGTGCGCTGGGCGAATCGGAAACTGGCGGCGCCTCGATCAACATCATTCCACGCACCGGTGGTAATCGATTCAGCGGAGGCTATTTCACCGCCTACACGCGGCAGTCGTGGTTCGGAAAGAACAACGGGACGCACACCTCGGTCAACGTCGTCAACGCGCTGATTCACGACCACGACGTGTCGGGATCGCTTGGCGGACCCATCCAGCGTGATCGATTGTGGTTCCATGCCAGTGGCCGTGCCTGGGGGAAGGAAGCGTACAACGGCCAGGGACTGCTGTTGTGGAACAACAAGAACGCGGGCATATGGGGCGCCAACTACCAACCGGATCGCTCGCAGGAGCCGCTCACGTTCACGAATCTGACGCGGCAAGCGGCCGTTCGCGTGACCTATCAGATGACGCCGAAGAACAAGTTCAACGTCTTTTGGGACGAAGGGCTGACCTGTCAGGATCCCTGTAACGGCAGCGTCGCGAGCTGGGCGCCTCCCGAGGGCACGTGGTCCGGTCAGGTACACCCGGTGAGACTGAACCAGGTGTCGTGGACCAACCCGCTTACCAACAAGATCCTGCTCGAGGCTGGCGTGAACGTGAACACCCAGTTGTACGATTTCTCCTATCACCGGTACGTAGCGGGTCACAAAGAACTTCCGCGCGTTCTGGAGGTCGGTGAGACGGTCGGGATGGATGACGTCTCAGCGCGCGTCAATACGACAGCGGGCAACCCCACCGCCGCGGTTCCCTCCGCCGCGCTGAACAATGGGCTCGGCATGGCGGCGGAATCGCGGGATCTCAACAACCTTCGGACTCGCGCGTCCTTGTCGTACGTCTCGGGGGCGCACCACACCAAGTTCGGCTACGACGGCGGGTACTTTTCCCAGTTCAGACACAACACGGTCAACGACTCGCGGCAGACCTACCGCTATGACTGGCCAGCGGCAACCTGCGCGGCCACGGCATCGTGCGGCAACACGAGCCTCTATTTTCCGAGCAATCCGACGAACACGCCGCTGGGGCCTGATGGCGTAGCGGGTACGTTGGACGATGGCCGCCGGCCTGTTCCATCGCGAGTGACGATCAACACCGGCCTGGGCGAATTGGGCACACGGGTGATGTACAACGCCTTCTATCTCCAGGATCAGTGGACGCTCAAGCGGCTGACGCTCAGTGGCGCCGTTCGGTACGACCACGCCACGAGCAATTACTTCGAGACGTGTCTCGGACCGGACGCATACGTTCCGGTGCAGGTAGGCGGCCAATATACCGGCCAGAACCGGTACTGCACACCGCCAACCGATGGCGTCGGCTACAACGATGTCACCCCACGATGGAGCGCCGTGTGGGACGTGTTCGGCGACGGCAAGACGTCGATCAAGTGGAACATGGGCAAGTACCTCAACGCGGCCAACATCGGCGGCATCTACTCCGATGCGAACCCGGCGGCGCGAGCGGTCAACGAACTCGAACGCGAGTGGATTGACAGGGACGGCGATCGGGTCGTTGATTGCGATTTGATGAACTTCAGCCCGAACGGGGAGTGTGGCAATCCGACCCTCGGACAGGATCCCGTCCGGTACGGCCGTGACCCGCTCAGCCTCGATTCGGCGGGCACCCCGATCGGGCTGGCCACGACTCAGTGCGGCCGTCGCGAGCAGGGCATCCCAGCGGCTGTGCAGACCTACTGCGATGCGTACGGCGAGACGCTGCTCGAAGGCTGGGGCAGGCGTCGCAATGAGTGGCAGCTCCTGCTCGGCGTCCAGCGCGAGCTTCTGCCGCGCCTGTCAGGGGAGGTGACGTACGTCCGCATCAAGCATTCCAACCTGACGCTTACGGATCAAGTCGGCGTCGGCTGCGATCGGTTCAACGGCGCACTGGACCTCCAGACCTGCGTGGATGGCAACTTCAACTACACGAACCAGAGCTACGACTTCTACAACCTCCAGGTGCCGGCGGATGCGAGACTCCCAGGTGGCGGCGGCTACCGTGTGCGCGGCGTCTCCAATCCGAAGCCGACCGTGCCAACGGGTCAACCGTCCGCGGTGACGCTCGCGGAAGAACTCGAGTACACCTGGAGCGGTTTCGACACCAACTTCATCTGGCGCGCGCCGTGGGGCGGTCTCCGCGTCAACGGCGGCACGAGCACCGGCCGCGCGGTTCGCGACCTGTGCTACAGCGAGTTCGAGGTTCTCCCGCTGGGGGGTTCGCAGTTCCGTGTTCCCAACGTCAAATCACGCGAGGGCAACACGCCCGCGTGCCGTCCCAAGACCCGCTTCGATACAACTGTGAGAGGCAGCGCCGCCTATGAGATCCCACGGATCGAAGTACTCCTGAGCACCGTCTTTCAGTACCGGCCCGGCACGGAGCTGAACGCGAACGCGACCGTCACGAAGGACATGATTCAGTGGGAACCGGCAAGCGCGTACCGTTCGACGTCGACGTCGACCTGCACAGGTGCAAACGCGGGCCAGGCGGGATGCTTCGTGACGCTTGGTACGACCACCACCAACACGACGACCACCGTCAATCTTCTCGACCCAGGCGACATTTACAGCGAGGCCTACACGATCTTCGATCTCAAGTTGTCGAAGCTCTTCAGGTTCGGGGGCAAGCGTTTAAGCCTGGGAGTGGACGTCTATAACCTGTTCAACAACGACGCGATCCGGGGCATCAACGAAACGTACACCATCGACGACCCAGCGACTCCGGCGGTCGAGGCCAACCTCTGGGGCACGCCCACGACCCTGCTCAGTCCGCGTTTCGCGCGGCTACAGGTGCAGTTCGATTTCTGAGCGCCGAAAGGCCTGAGGATCTCACCACGCGAGCGCGGCGTCCGAAGCCGCGCCGCGTACGCCTTCTGAGAATCCACGTACAATCGCGCCGCGATTGTGATTGGCGAATCGTTTCGACGCTTGACCCTTCATCCGTTCCTTGCGCCCGAACAGAGGCCAGCCGGACCACATCCTGGCCCGGTGCCGTTTCAGGCACATATCGAGCTTCTCCAATTCTTCCTCGCCCATCGCGATGACATCGTCGAGCGAATACAAGGGGTGCTGAACGCCCAACGAAAGCCCATCGAATACCTGCAGGACGCTTCCCTTCTCTCTCGTCACTTCGAGGATTGCTTCTTCGCACTCGCTGGGGTCACCCCCAGCCAATCGCGTGTTCGAGGTCAATTGGACGATGCGCATTGGGCAGGTGGATTCCGGCCTCGTGAGCTTCCGGGACTGCAGAACGGCCTGATCGATCCGGCGGAGATGATGATCCGGGGCTTTCATTTGTGGCGGCAAACGCGTTGGCCGGGTCGCAATGGTCGAGTCCGCTACGCACACATGCTCTTTAACTTGTATGTGATCCGGTGCCTCGAGCTGTTGAGCATCCGGCTGTGGGACGATCCTCGACTCCCCCCGCTCGCTCGGGGTGAAGCCGGACTGAGCAGCGCCGGTGAGCGGCTCTCGCACGTTCAACGGCTGCTCGACCAGCTCTGGAAAACCACACCGGCCGATCAGCCAGTGCTCGTGCGCGATGCGCGATGGCTGATCCAGTTGGCACAGAGTCCCGCGACCGATGACTTGGGAGCCTATTTCGAAGTCGCGGAAAAAATAGCAACGACCCTCTCGGACGACGACCGGATTGAAATACACAAAGCCGGCGCTCGAATGACTGCGGGGCACTTACGTTCACAGATTCGCTACTACTCCACCAAGAAAGCTGTCGCTCTCAATGAGAGCAGCGTGGTCCTGAACACTCGCAACTCCAACGCCCTTGATTTCGCCCTGCTGATTCAAGACCTGGTGCCGCTGCTCGAGGCGTATGAAAACGCCTGGCACAGTGACGATGGCCAGAAGCGGCTCGAATTAGCAGACGCCATTTGTCAAGGCATTTCTCCGGATCCAGAGTTGTTTCTGAATCGCGTCGAGGTGTTAGGTGCCTACAGCATGATCGAGCACCTTTTTATAACGACAGACCGCGATGGGCAGGTCTTCTACACGCCGATGGGGGCGCGACACGTTCAGCTGCTGCAGGAATACGAAGCACGAATCGGTCGCTTGTCGAAGCCGTTGTCTGACGATTGCCCACACTTCCGGCCGGTCGCCGGCGCCTATTCTCCGTATGGGGTCCTTTATGGGTTTTCAACTGATCTCATCGAACATATGGCGTTCAAGACCGTACAGCCCGATGCCGTCAAACACTTCGGCCTGGAAGATGTCTTCGTCGGTGGTGAAGCCAGCTCTGACAAGCTCGCCTGGGTGAGCGGTTGGCGGAAATTGCCTCACGTCACACCGGAAGTGGAAAAGCTGTTCGACTACCCGCAACAGTTTGCCGAAGACATTTTCGATCGGATCGAACATGCGCTGGGCAGACGCGCTTCCGACGGCGAGGCGAACGCCGTTGTACAGACCGGGCACCTGTTCGTCCTGCCCGAAGATGATCTACAGGCTGATTCGAGGGTGTCGCTGATTCCCGATCTTCCAGTCCGGTATATCCAATCGTCGGACCGGCAGCTTGTGGCTGCGCACAAGGCTGACTATCAGGACGAGCCGCATCTCTCGAGTGATCGACGAGAAGGAAAATACGTTCTCAGTTACAAGACGCCGGGCGGATGGGTTGCCATCACGAAGGCCATCCTCACTGAAGTGTTAGGGGCAGGGCGCGATGTGAAGATCGTCGGGCTGCCCCCTGCGGCCGTTAGAGTGTTGAAGTTGATGTGTCGCAATCTGGTACTCTCACTCCCGCCTTCGCCGACAAGCGTCGGCCGAATATAAGATGGCCTCACGCACCTCTCTGTGCGAGAGCGGAGTTCGCCCGAGTGCCTGAAAAGACACTGGCCGCCCTGAAAATCGGGCCGTCCACGACAGAACTGCGCGAGCTCGACCTGCCAGAGGTGCCGGCAGACGCCGCGTTGCTGAAGATGGAGGTTGCCGGCGTGTGCGGCACCGACGTCAGTCAGTACAAATTGCCCCTGCGTGGCGCGCCCCTCATCATGGGCCACGAGAATGTTGGCTACCTGGCAAAGGTGGGGCGGCTGTTTGCGCAGCAGAAAGGATTCAGGGAAGGCGATCTCGTCTTCCTCGAGCACTACCTGCCGTGCGGCCACTGCGAATGGGATCACGCGGGCGAGTACCGCCATTGTGCGGCGACCGAGTGGTTCTATGACCCTACGGCAATCCGGTACGGTTACACCGCCATCGATATTGCTCCGTCGCTCTGGGGTGGGTTCAGCCAGTACGTGTATCTCCCGCTCAACGCAGTGCTGCACCGAGTGCCCAACGGATTGTCGCCCGAGGAGGCCGGCGTGGCGACGCCGATGTCGAACGGCATTCAGTGGACAGTGATGGACGGCGGCGTCGGCTATGCGTCGACCGTGTTGATACAGGGCCCTGGGCAACAGGGGCTGTGTTGTGCGATGGCGGCAAAGCAGGCGGGGGCGAATCGAATCGTCGTTACCGGCACGTCGAGGGACGCGCGGCGCCTCGAGGTGGCGAAACGGCTTGGCGCCGACGATGTAATCGACGTCCAGAAGGAGGACACGCTGGCTCGCATTATGGAGATGACCAACGGCCGCGGTGTCGACGTCGTGGTCGACTGCACCAGCGGAGCGGGACCGTCGCCGCTGCTGCTAGGTATCGAAGCAACGAAACGGCGCGGCGCGACGATGGTGATTCAAAGCGAGGGGAACGCCACCTTCCCGGACTTTCCGATTGGGCGGTTGACGCGAAAAGGGATGACGCTGAAGAGCGCGCGCGGGCATTCCTACCGTGCGGTAGAGCTCGCGCTTGCTCATCTCGCGGCGCAACGCTTCCCGCTGGAGCTGATCACGACGCACCGCTTCGGCCTCACCGAGGTCGACCGCGCAATCAAATCCGTGGGCGGCCAGGGCGCGTCGGACGCCATCCACGTATCCGTGATGCCGTGGAAATAACGCGCGGCCTGCTCGTGAAGCGGCAGCTCGTGGACGCGATCCGGATGCTGGAGCACGCCAGCATGATCGATCACAACGGGCATGGCAGCGCCCGTCGCGATGACACGTCGTTCTATGTCAACTCGGGCGCTTCCGTGCGCGGCGCGCTGACGATCGACGACATCGTTGCAGTCGATCTCGGAGGCGATCTCGTGGAGGGGACCGCCCGGCCACCACTCGAATTTCACATCCACTCGGAGATCTATCGGGCACGCGCCGACGTCAACGCCGTGATGCACACGCATCCGCAGTGGTCCACGTTCCTCACCATGACCGGCGCACAGTACAAGCCGGTCTACGCGCAGGGAGTGCTGCTCGGCAACATCCCCGTGATGGACTCGCCGCTGTCCGTCAACACGAAGACGATGGGAGAGCGGCTCGCAGCGACGCTCGGGAGCAGAACGGCAGTGCTCCTCAAGGCGCACGGCGCAGTGACGGTTGGCGCGGACGTGGTCGAGGCCTTCGTGCTCGCCGCGTATCTCGAAGAGAACTCATACCGCCAGTACATGGCGATGCAGATCGGCGATCCGTATGTCTTCACAGAGGACGAGCAACGGGCGTGTCGCGAGAAGCTCTGGTCGGCGGCCCTGTTCAAGAAAACGTGGGATCACTACCACTTGAAGCTGTAAATGTCCTTCGATCAGCGCCTCACGTACTTCTTCAGAGCCTGCTTGGCCGTCAGCGATCCATAGATGTTGCCTTGGGCATCGGCTGCCACGCCTTCACCGGTTCCATCAGGATCGGGATCCGAAATCAACGCGGTGACTTTGCCGTCTTTGACGCTTCCGATTCTGATACCGCGCTTATAGCCCGGGTTCGTCTTCTCATCAGACTGTGTGTCGGCTGCGTACAAGATGTCGTTCTTGTCGATATACACTCCGCTTGGCCGGCCAAATTGTTTCCACTCGGCGAGCAGTTTTCCATCTTGATCGAAGATCTGAATTCGACTGTTCCCCCTGTCGGCAACGAACAGGCGACCGCTCGAATCCATGGCCAGCGAGTGCGGCGTTTCGAACTCTCCCGGCCCCGATCCTTTCTTGCCCCATGCTTTGATGAACTTCCCATCCTTCGAAAACTTCACGATGCGGGCGTTCGAGTTGCCGCCATGACCGTCGGCGACGAAGACATCGCCGTTGGGTGCGACGAAAACGTCCGACGGTTGATTGAAGGTATCCGGGCCGTCGCCGGTGACTCCTGCCTTGCCAAGCGTCATTAAGACTTTTCCCTCGGGACTGAACTTGAAAACCTGGTGACCCTTGGCGCCCTTTCCCGATCCATCAGTCACCCATACGTTTCCTTGTCTGTCGACGTGGATTCCGTGCGGGCTGA
>Ga0075431_100002097_pt1 | contig 19055 bp, 17 predicted proteins | sample RhiMetdeltSRZDD5_FD_75297 | JGI IMG/M metagenome (GOLD analysis project Ga0075431, IMG submission 75297) | Populus rhizosphere microbial communities from Tennessee, USA - Rhizosphere MetaG P. deltoides SRZDD5 | ecosystem: Host-associated > Plants > Roots > Rhizosphere > Soil | place: USA... | reverse complement strand
ACCTTGTCGGCCGGCATGACGCGCCAGAGCGCGCCAACTGGATTTGCCGTCGGCCCCTTATCGTCCGTGTAGAAGCAATAGCAGTTGAGGGCGAGCACGTTGCCCTCCTCGTCCAGCTGGCCGGCCGTGAATTGCAGGCTGGCCTGCAAGAACTCCTCCATCTGCCATTTGTTGGCGGATGCGTCCCAGCCGATCCCCCAAAGCCGCCCGGAGCACCAATCACCGACCAGATAGGTCTTTGTCATGCCGGCATAGTTGGCAACGCCAAGCCCCTGAACGGAGCAGCCAAACCCGTCCTTCAGCTTTGCCGCTCCCGGATAGGGCTCCTCATGCGGGTATTCGGCGACTGGCAGGACCCCCACGATCGGGCACTTTTCGTTGGGCCCCTGATGCGGGTGGCACTTGGAAGCCTGATTGTGCTTCCAGCCGTAGTTCTCACCGCCCTTCGATGCCGCCGGCTGCCAGTTGATCTCTTCCCAATGGTTCTGGCCCACGTCGGCAATGAACAGATCGCCGGACTGCTTGTCGAAGTGGAACGTGTATGGATTTCGCAATCCATACGCCCAGATCTCGGGTCGTGAACCGATCTTGATGGTGGAGAAGCCCTGCTCGGTGATGCCGAACAGGGACATCATCTGCGGCTTGTCGGCCTTGGCGAACGGATTGTCCTTGGGTACCGCATAGGCAACATCGTCTGCCGTGTCGACATCGATGCGCAGCATCTTGCCCCAATGCACATCGAGGCGCTGACCGGCGTCGAGAGGATCGCCCTCCCAGCCTGCATCGCCTTTGCCGATGTACAGCTTGCCGTCAGGCCCGAATGCAATCATGCCGCCGTAGTGATTGTAGTAGGGCTGCGCAATATTCATGATCACCTTGACCGTCTTGTTGGCCCGGTCGGTCGTGATCTCGTTGGGACTGGCGCTATCCACGGTGTAGCGCGCAATGATCGATGCGCCGTTGAAGGGCAGCGACGCGTAGTGAACGTAGACGTGACCGTTGTCTTTGAATTTCGGATGGAACGCTATCGACCAGAGGCCCTGCTCGACGAACCCCGTCTGGACTTCAGATCCCAGAGGATTGGTCTTCGTCAGGTCGAGAAACGGCTTTGGCAGGGTCTTGCCGTCCTTGCCGACGACCTTTACGCGGCCGACTCGCTCGACCACAAAAATGCGACCTGAGCCGTCATTGGCCACGGAAACTCCAACCGGGTCGTTGAAGCCATCCGCCACTTTCACCAGTGCCAGCTTTTGGGCACCGGGGACCTTTCCGCCTGGATTGGCAACCTCCGAAGCTGATTTCGGTAGTTGCTGCGCCAGTGCCGGCGACACCAGCAGCAGCGCGAAGGCCAAGACTGCGAGTCTCTTCTGTGTCATAGGGCGCTCCTCTTCACCCCCGGCCCTGTCGGCTGTGCGCTCGCACCCCGCTGCGTGCGCAGCAGGTCTGGCTCAGAGGTGATGCAGGACACTATGGGGTGAACGGATAATAGCTCGGCGATTGTGGCGGAACAATATCGCCGGCGCGGCTCAGGCTAAGCCCGAGATCTGCGGCCAGTAATCTTTGACGTAGATGCAAAACCAGGCAGAGTAACGATGCGGTGTGCGCTGCACATCAATGCGCAGGTCCGCGGGCGCGATCCACGCGTATCCGTCGACTTCGCTGGGATCGGGCCTGACTGCGCCGTCGTAGAGGCCGCCGAAACAATGCACGACCTCGTGCTCAGTCATGCCGTTGTCGAGCCCCGCCCGGTAGCGGGTGACAAACAGGGGTACGAGACCGCACGCAATCCCCATCTCCTCCATGAGACGGCGCCGTGCTGCGATATCGGTGCCTTCCTGCGGGCGTGGATGGCTGCAGCAGGTGTTGGTCCAGAGGCCACCGGAGTGATACTTGTGGATGTGCCGCTTTTGCAGGAGGAGCCGTCCGTTCTTATCCCTGAGCTGCACGGAAATGGCGCGGTGCAGGCTGCCGTGTCGATGGGCCGCGAGCTTCGGGGCTACCCCAATAGGACGATCATCGACGTCGACGAGGACGACTGGCTCGTCTTCTGGCCCATTGGTCACGTTGCAGCCTTCCCCGTTTGGGCAGAGTCGCGCCGGCGTGCATCCCAGACGGCGAGCGTGGTGGTCGCAGCGCAAATCAAATAGCCAAGCGACTCGCGCGCCTCCTCATTGTGGATCCAACCGGGTCCTAGCTGGCTGGCGAGGGAGACAAATCCCAGTAGGAACAAGACGATCGAGAGGGGCGCTGCGATGCGCACGAGCGCCGATGTGCTTAACAGCTGCGGAGCCAATCCGGCAAGCAGCGACCAGACCGCTGCGAGAAGGTAGATGCAACCCCAATAGTACCAGTCCGGATCATTGTACTGCAGCGCAGCGAACAACAGCAGGGTTCCGCACAGCACAACGTGAACGGTTGGCATTGTTCTGCTCCCACTACCCGACCATAGGCAGATGCGCGCAAGCTAGCGCGAGAATACATGCGCGAGCACAAGATCTTTGAACGATGTGGCAGGGAGTGGGCCTGCAGGCAGTAGCGCTGCATCGTTCGACATGACCATCGGCCCATCGTCCGGCTCGGCGGTAATCAGTCCGTGCGAGCCCCTGACGATGGATGTGTCGCTGATTGGAGTCACGTCCAGCAGGTTGCGAAAGCCCAGCGTGCGGGCAAGTAAGCGCCGTGCCACCTTGAGTTTTGGCAGCGGGATCGCCGGGTCAAGGAACAGCTCCATGGGGTCGTAGCCGGGCTTGCGGTGGATGTCGACGGTGCGAGCGAAGTCAGGCGCCTTGGCCTCGTCGAGCCACCAGTAGTAGCTGAACCAACGGTCGGAGGCCGACAGCGCCACCAGTTCCCCCGACCGCGGATGATCGAGGCCGATCGCCCGCTTGCCTTCAAGGTCAAGAACTCGATGCACGCCATCGACATTCTCAAGCAGCCGCTTGACCGCGGCAATATCGCTGTCATGTCGAACGTAAACATGCGCCAGCTGATGATCGGCTACCGCAAACGCCTTGGAGGCGCCTGGGTCGAGCAGCTCGCGCCCCATTTCGTTTCGCAAACGCATCAGACCGGCCTGCCGAAGCACCCGATTGATGTGAACGGCGTCACGCACCGGCACAATGCCGTACTCGGACACGATGATGACCCTGTCACCGTCCCGCTCGGCCTCTTCGATCAACTCACCAGCGACGGCGTCGATGGCGCGCAGATCCTGGCACAGGCGAGTGTCGCGTGGGTCAGGTCCCCATTTTTGCAGGCCGTAGTCCAGGTGCGGCAGGTAGCACAGGGTCAGCGTTGGTGCTTGGGTGCGGCGAACGTGCTGCGTGGCGCGGGCAATCCATCGACTGGCGTCAATCGAGGTCATCGGCCCCCAGAATTGGAAAAGTGGGAACGCCCCCAACTGCCTGTTGAGGTCGTCCCTTAGCTCGGGCGGCTCGGTGTAGTGGTCGGGTATCTTGCGTCCGTCAGCGGGATACATCGGCCGGGGTGTGGCACTGATGTCGACGCTGGAATACATATTGTACCACCAGAACATGTTGGCACAGGTGAAGGTGCCATCGCGCTTCTTGCCCGCCTCCCAAACCTTTTCGCCTGCGACCAGGCGATTTGACTGGCGCCACAGCCACACCTCGGATTGCTCTCGGAAATACCAGCCGTTGGCCACGGCTCCGTGCTCAGACGGCAGCAAGCCCGTTAGCAGAGTTGATTGCGCCGTGCAGGTGACAGCGGGAACCACCGTCTGCAGAGGTCGCAAACCGCCGCGGGCCAGGAAAGCTGCCAGATGCGGCGTATGGGGCCCAAGCAGCCGCCTGGTAAGACCGACGACGAGAAGGACAAGCGTCTTGTGCATCCGCAGCATGATCCCGATGGACGGCGTGGCTCGACCCACAGTCGGACTAGAAAGCATGCGGTCCTAGTGTCGGCAAGATTGGCGCATAATGTTGCTTGAGCGTGTTCGGGCAAGCGACCCCTGGATTGACTCGCAAGAGCAGCGCTGCACAATCGCACGCAACGAGCATGGCCAAAGCAGCCCGCATCGAGAAGGCCAGGAGTCCATGGGTGAGGCGACAAAGCATTGCGACTCCGAGGCATTGGCACATGCAGTCTACCTGCAGCGCTTCGCGGTCGACTTCGAGTACCCGGTGCACTTCACCGAGCGCCTGTTCGTTGCAGAAAATACCGTCCTGCGCGACACGATCACGCGACTTGAGAACAACCGGCGACACCGCTGTATCGTGTTCGTGGACGATGGCTTAAGCGCGGTGCGGCCAGCGCTGATCGGTGAAATCGAAACCTACGCCAGCGCCCACGCTGCGGTAATTGACCTCGTTACGGCGCCGCTCATCGTGGCCGGCGGTGAAAAGGTCAAGAACGAGCTGTTCCATGTCGAGTGGATGCAGGGTCTGATCCAGGAGCACCGTATCGATCGGCATGCGTTCGTGATCGCGATAGGCGGCGGCGCCGTGCTCGACGCGGTCGGCCTCGTCGCCGCAACCAGTCATCGGGGCATTCGACTGATCAGAATTCCCACAACCGTACTGTCGCAAAACGACTCGGGTGTTGGCGTGAAGAACAGCGTCAATCTCAAAGGTGCCAAGAATTTTGTGGGCACGTTCGCTCCGCCCTTCGCCGTGCTCAACGACCTGACCTTCATCGATGACTTGCCGGCCCGGGAGAAAATTGCCGGCATGGCCGAGGCCGTCAAGGTGGCGCTGATCCGTGACGGCGACTTCTTCCTCTGGCTTGAGCGCAACATCGATAGTCTGTCGCTGTTTGAGCGTTCGAGCATGGCGGCCATGATCCGCCGCTGCGCCGAGCTGCACATGCGCCAGATCGCGCACGGTGGCGATCCGTTCGAAGCCGGCAGCGCGCGCCCACTCGATTTCGGCCATTGGGCGGCGCACAAAATCGAGTCGCTGACACGCAATCACGTCCGCCACGGCGAGGCGGTTGCCATCGGCATAGCTCTCGACACACGATACTCCGTACTGGCCGGGCTGTTGCGCGCCGGGGTGGAGGACCGCGTGGCCGCCCTGCTGGAGCTGCTGGGCTTCCGGCTCTGGCATCCGGTGCTCGAAGCGCGCACCTCCGACGGCAGCTCGCCGATCCTGCAGGGTATAGCGGAATTTCGCGAGCACCTGGGCGGCGAGCTCACGATCACGCTGCTTGAAGACATCGGACGCGGTGTTGAGGTGCACGCTATGCATGAGAGCCTCGTGCACGAGGCAATCGTGTGGCTCAAAGCGCGGCAGAGCGTGCAATGAAGCTGGCGGGGACCACGGCTGTCAACGTGCACCTGACGTACTGCACGAACATTCATCGCGGTGAAACCTGGGATGAGACGCAGGCTGCCCTGCAACGGCACCTGCCGCAGGTCAAGCGCCTGGTCGCACCAGGGCAGAGCATGGGCGTGGGTTTGCGCCTTTCCGCACTTGCTTCGACGGCGCTCGCAACACCTCGCGAGCTTGAGCGCTTCAAGGATTTTCTCGCTCGCGAAGATCTGTACGTCTTCACCATCAATGGCTTTCCCTACGGGCCCTTCCATGGCACGCGCGTCAAGCAGGACGTGTATCAGCCGGACTGGCGATATCCGGAGCGCCTTGCCTACAGCAATCGTCTTGCGGATCTGCTGGCGTCGCTCCTGCCAGACGAACCGGGCCTCGAAGGCAGCGTCAGCACGGTTCCTGCAACCTTCCGTCCGATCGCGGACCAGCCGGGCGCCTTGCAGACGATTGCCGACAATTTGCTGCAGCATGCAGCGCACTTGTCTTTGCTGAAGGACAAATCGGGTCGCACCATCACCTTGGCACTGGAGCCGGAGCCGATGTGCTACCTCGAGACAATCGAAGAAGCGGCACGGTTTTTCGAGGAGCATCTGTTTGCAGCATCGGCCATCGAGCGCTTCTGTTGCCTGACCGGAGCCAGCAAGTCGGCCGGCGAAGCAGCAGTCCGGCGCCATCTGGGCCTTTGTTACGACGTCTGCCATGCCGCCGTTGAGTTCGAGAGCGCACCACAGAGCCTGCAGCGCCTGGCCAGAAGCGGCATCGGTATCTTCAAGCTGCAACTATCGGCGGCGCTCAAGGTGCCATGCGTCGATGGGCGCACCGCGGAGCGGCTCAAGCGGTTCGACGACGGCGTGTATTTGCACCAGGTGGTTGAGCGCCAAAAGGACGGACGCCTGGTGCGCTTGCTTGATATCCCGGATGCGTTGGCGCGTGTGCGGGCGGCGCAAGGGCATGAATGGCGGGTGCATTGTCACGTCCCGGTTTTCCTCGACTCACTTCCCGAACTCGGCACCACGCAGGACTTCCTGCGCGACATCCTCACTTTGCATCGGCAAGCGGCAATCAGCCGTCATCTCGAGGTTGAGACCTATACCTTCGAGGTCCTGCCCGAGGAACTGCGCCGCGTTGACGTTGCCACTGCGGTCGCTCGCGAGCTGGCGTGGGTGCTGGATGTCCTCGCATGACGCCGGCAACGGCCTTTCGCTTGGGACGCGTATCCAACCTGCCGACGGTCTGGACGAATGCGCTGGTCGGCGTGGTGCTTGCCGGTGGTGACAGTTGGACGCTTGCGACCCTGCTGATCGCCGTGGGACTGTCCTTGCTCTATGTGTCCGGCATGTACCTAAACGACGCCTTCGATCGCCACATCGATGCGAAGGAGCGACCCGGGCGGCCCATTCCGGCCGGGCTCGTCGCCGCCGATACGGTCTTCTTCGTCGGCTTCGGCCTCATGCTGGCGGGCCTGGCATTCACGCTCTGGGCGGCAACGGTTGCCACAGCGATAGTGTGGCCGGCGATGCTTGCCGCACTGGCACTGGCCGGCGCCATCCTGTTCTACGACTGGCACCACAAGGCCAATGCACTCAGTCCGTTCTTCATGGGCCTGTGCCGCGTTCTGGCGTACATCACCGCTGGTTATGCTGCGGTGCAGACTCCATCGTCGAGTGTAATGGTCGTGGCGCTTGCAAGCCTGTCCTATCTTATTGGCCTGACCTACATTGCCAAACTCGAGGCGCTCGATCGTGTTGAGGCGGTCTGGCCACTGTTGTTTCTTGCCGCTCCTGTTTTCTATGGCTTCGCGCACCTGCGATATGGTGGTGTTATCACCATGTTGCTCCTCGCTGCGCTCGTCTGTTGGATCTTGGTTGCCCTCTATCTGTTGAAGCGGCGTGCTAAGGGCGACGTCCCACGCGCGGTCGTCAGTCTGATTGCCGGCATTGCTCTGGTGGACGCTTTGTTCCTTGCCACTGCCGGTGCTATCGCGGCCTGCATTGGCGCTGTCGTTTGTTTCGCGTTGACGCTTGCGCTTCAGCGCTGGGTGAGCGGAACCTGAAAATCGCCTCAAAGGTTGCATAAATTATTTTCGCTCGAGGATGCCGGTACGGGGCCCTTCGCAGCGCACACTGCGCGAGGCACCCTCGGCAATCTTCGCATGCACGACTGCAGGCTCTCGCCAACAAGCGAGAAGGTTTCCATGCCCAGATCGAGCACGGGAGGAACAGCAAATGCGCTTCAGGTACTTTGGCTTTGCGGCGGTTGCGCTCATGGCGATGACCGCTCCAGCGCTGGCTCAAGTCAAAATCAAACTGCAGGAGGTTGCCGGTGGCCTAACCCATCCTCTCGCGATGGTGTCGATCCCCGACGGGTCCGGTCGCATGGCCGTGATCGAGCAGCATGGCCAGGTGCGCATAATCGACAACAGGGGGCGACTGCTACCCGAGCCGTTCATCGACGTCGGCCCCAAAATGATAACTCAGCACGCCTTCTTCGATGAGCGGGGATTGCTCGGTATCGCCTTCCATCCGAACTACCGCGATAACGGCAAGTTCTACCTGGCATATTCCACTCCACTGCGCAGCGCCGAGCTCGAGCGGCGCTTGTGGTGGTCGCACACCAATGTGGTGTCCGAATTCCAAGTCTCTAAGACGGATCCGAACAAGGCCGATGCGACCCTCGAGCGCGTCATCTCGCAAATCGACTGGCCGCAGTTCAATCACGACGGTCACTGGATCGCGTTCGGTCCCGACGGCATGCTCTATATCTCCACCGGTGACGGCGGCTACGCCAACGACTGGGGCATCGGTCACAACGTCACGACGGGCAATGGCCAAGACAAGCGATCGCTGCACGGCAAGATACTGCGCCTCGACGTTAACAAGCCTGATCTCATTCCCGCCGATAACCCCTTTGTCGGCCAGAACGATGCGCTTCCCCAGATCTGGGCAATCGGCCTGCGCAACCCATGGCGATGCTCTTTCGATACGGGCGGCGACAAGGCGCTGTTCTGCGCCGACGTGCAGCAGAACTCCTTTGAGGAGGTCAACGTCATTACGCGGGGTGGCAATTATGGTTGGCGGCGAATGGAGGGCGACAAGTGCTTCGACTTCGTGCAACCCGACAATCATCCGCCAAGCTGTGATCAGAACGGGCTTACCGCGCCCATTATCGTCTACAACAACTGCACAGCCGTGAAGACGGATTGCAAGGGTATCTCGGTGACGGGAGGCTATGTCTATCGCGGCCCGCACCAGGCTTGGCAGGGCAAGTACATCTTTGGCGACTGGTCCAAATCGTTTGCAGCCATGGATGGTCAAATCTTCATCGGTAGCAAAGCCGCCGACGGCAAGTGGACCATGGAGGTTGCCTCGGTCGACGGCATGCAGACGCTGCCCTACATGCTGGCGTTTGCCCAGGACGACAAGGGCGAAGTCTATGCTCTGACCAGCATCTCAACCGGACCGGTGGGCGGGCACGACAAGATCTACAAGATCGTGCCGGCCAATTGATGAAGCAGGGCTTGTAGGATCACGCGCGACGTGGGCAGCGGCCATCGCGGCCGCTGCTTTGCCACAGCAGCAGGGCTTGAAAACCGGGTGGCTATGCAGGCTCGAACGCTCCGTTTCGCGATGTTCGTTGCTGCGATGGTAGTTTTGACCACCAGTGCGGCGGCCCAAACCAAGGACGAGGCCGAGCCACCGCGCGATCCCGCTCCTGAGCTGCCGCTTGCGCTCCTGAAAAATAACGATGTGATCGCCAGAGGCGAGAAGCTTTGGCAGGACCAATGCACGCATTGTCATGGGGCCAAGGCATACCCTGGCAAGGCACCAAAGCTGCAGCCGCGCCTGTACAAGCCGGAGTTTGTCTGGGACCGGACGCACAACGGGTTCCGCGGCATGCCGCCATGGAAGGACGTGTACAAGCCGGAGGAGATTGTGGCCCTGGTCGCCTACGTGCTGAGCGACGACTTCTTTCCGTGACTTGGGTAGCGCCCGGACCCGTCGGTCAACATTCACCAATCAGGGCAGGCATCCAAAGGCAACCTCTCGCGCCTATTCCCCCGGCGGCGAGACGTACCATGACATGATTTGATCGACCGGACGGTCGAGGTTCATGCCGGACAGCTCGAACCCTACTTTCCAATCGTTGAGATGGCGGTTTACCCACAACCGGCCGGCCTCCCGGTCGCGGCGCTGCAAAGCATCCAGAATGTTCTGATGCGCTTCGATGATGCGTGGAATTCCGCGTGGGTGCTTGGAGATGATGAACGCGGTTACCGGCCTCACCAGCATGCCTGATGGTTCCTTGGCTAGCAGCAGCACGCGATTGTGGGCCGCCCTGCCGATCAGCTTGTGAAATTCAGCATCCAGCTTGCCGACCGCGTTGGCATCGTCCTGCACCCGGCGCATCTCTTCGATGTTGGCGGCGAGCGCTGCGAAATCCTCTTGCGTCGCGTTGTCCATGGCCTGGTCGACGCATGCGGGCTCCAGAGCTCGCGACGTGTGCCAAAGCTCGCGGAACGTAACCTGCTGCAGAATGAGTGCGCGACTCATGCGCGTCGCGAGCTGATGATAGTGCGGCACCGCCACGAACAGGCGCCGGCTGGCCTCGCGCACGATCAGACCTGAATTCTCAAGCAGCCGGATGCCCTCGCGAACCGTCGACCGGTTGACGCCGAACTGCCGTACCAGCTCCGATTCCGTGCCGATCGGATCGCCCGGACGCATGCGCCCGCTCAGGATCTTGCGCTCGATTGCCTCCGCCACCAACTCGTAGGCGGGGCGGGTCTTGATACGCTCGAACGGTAAGGTGGCTTCTGTCATCGGTCCAATCTGAGTGTATGGGCTCGGCCGCCGGACCTCGCCGACGGCCGAGTGCAAATGCCATGCCGGTCTACTGGCTCGCGCCCTCGTTTGAGAGGATGTCGCCGAACACCTTCCAGCTTTCACCCTCGAACCGCGAGAGTTGGACAGCCTGGATCGGGTAGAAATCCGTGGCACTGGTATTGACCTTGATGCCGGTCAGCAGCATCGGATTGTCGAAAGCCTTGAGGCTTGCCGCCTGCTTCATGACGTTGTCGCGCGTCAGGTTGTCTCCACTCTGCTTCAGCACTTGGGCCATGGTGGCGGCCGCCGCATAGCCGTAGGCATGGAACGAGCTGCTCTTGTCACCTTGCGGCATGTATTTGTCCATGAACTTGTTCCACTCGATCATGTCGGGTGCTGTCTTCCACTGCGGATCGGTGGCGTCTTTCAGGTACTGGGCCGTAAGAATGCCTTGCGACGCATCGAGGCCGGCCGGCTTCATTACCGACCCTACCGAAATGGAGACGTTGTTGAGGTAGTGCACCGGCTTCCAGCCGATCTCGGCCGCCTTCTTGATGGCCTGAGCGGCGAATTTCGGCGTGGTGATGTTGAAGAAAACGTTGGCGCCTGAATTCTTCAGCTGGATCATTTGGCTGTCGACGGTCGGATCGGCCACCTCGTAGGTGGCGACCTGCACGATCTTGTCGGCATCCTTGCCCAGGCCCGCCTTGAAGCCGTTGAAGTAGTCCTTGCCGTAGTCGTCGTTCTGCATCAGCACGCCGATCTTGGCGTCCTTGACGGTGGCCAGGATGTGCTTGGCATAGATCCCGCCCTCGGTGGCATAGTCCGGCTGCCAGCCCATGGTCCAGGGAAACTCCTTCGGATTGCCCCACTTGGAGGCGCCCGTCGCCACGAACAGGTGCGGTATCTTCTTCTGGTTCATGTATTTATGGATGGCGGAATTGCTGGGTGTGCCGAGCGTCTGGAAGACCAGCAGAACTTTGTCGTCCTCCACCAGTTTGCGCACCATTTCGACGGCCTTCGGAGGCGTGTAGCCATCATCGTAGGTGATGAACGTGACCTTGCGGCCGTTGATGCCACCGTTGTCGTTGATCATCTTGAAATAGGCCTCAATCGTCCTGCCGATCTGGCCGTAGGCGGAGGCATTGCCCGAATAGGGGTTGGTATTGCCGATCTTGATCTCAGTGTCGGAGGCGCCCTCGTCATAGGCTTTTTGCGCAGTTGCAGGCCCAGCCACCGCGAGCGCCAGGCCAACGGTGCTTGCCAGCAGAATTCGACGCGATGCTTGCATCATCTGAGTTTCCTCCTTGGTTTAGCCTTCTGCAAAATCGGCCATGCTTGGTCAGGGACGTTTAAGTCGCCTGCGCAGGGTGCTGAGGCCGCCGGCCACGCCGGTCGGCATCGTGTAGATCAGTATGATCAGCGCGATCCCGTAGATGGTCCACGGCTGCAGCTCCAAAGGCAGATGCACGGTTGCCGAAATCTTCTTGGTCAGCGCGTCGGCATACTTTTCGATGGCCTGCACGAATACGCCGCCGATCACGGCCCCCGGGAGCGATGCGATGCCTCCGACCACCGCGCCGACAAGGATCGCAATCGACAGCTCGAAGCGGAAGCTGTCCGGCGAGACGAACTCGAAGATGATTGCGTGCAAGGCTCCTGCGACCCCGGTGTAGAGCGCGCTGATGCCGAACGTCACGGCCTTATAGTGTGAGGAATTGACACCCATGGTATCTGCCGCCAGCGGCTGATCGCGGATGGCGCGCAGCGCCCTGCCGATGCGGCTGTCGAGCAGGTTGCGTGCGGCCCAGAACATCACGATCGCCACGGCCAGCACCACCAGGAACATCCATTGGTCGCTGCTGAGCGGCAGTGCGAAGGGCGGATCGGCCTTGAAGATGTTGATGCCCTGCACGCCCTTGGTGAAGGGCTCGAAATGTCGATACTTGAGGATCTGCGGTACGGCGACGGCGAGCGCGAAGGTGGCGAGCGCCAGATAGTGGCCCTCAAGGCGCAGGGCGGGAAGGCCGAACAGGTAGCCGGCCACGAAACAGGCCAGTGCCGCCATCGGCAGTGTGGCCCAGAACGGCCAGTTTGCCTGATCAATCAGGATAGCGGCCGTATAGGCGCCCACCGCAAAGAACGCGCCATGGCCGAGCGAGATCTGACCATTGAAGCCAGTCAACAGGTTGAGCCCCAGCACTGCGATCGCATAGACGATCATCAGGCTGAGCTGCAGAAAGGCGAAGTTGCTGATCAGTCCGGTCTTGCCGCCGACGAAGGGCAGCAGGGCAAGGCCGGCAAGGCCAATCCAGATCCACCAGGGGCGCCACGCAACGCCGCCTGGCGCGGCAACCGGCGCTTGGCTAGTAGGATTGGTCGTGGTCGCCATGGCTCAAACCCGTTTGATGCTGACCTGGCCGAACAGGCCGTCGGGCTTCAGGGTCAACACAATGATGACGATGACGAGTGCCACGGACAGCTTCTCGCCATTGCCGATCACGTAGATCCCCGACGTCTTCTCCAGCAGGTTGCCGAAATAGGCGATCAGGTTCTCGAGCACGCCGACGATGAAGCCGCCGGCGACGGCGCCTCCGGGACTGGAGATCCCGCCTACCAGCGCGCCGGCAAAGCCATAGAGCAGGATGCTGGCCATCATGTTCGGCTCCAGATACACGACCGGCGCCACCATGGTTCCTGCGACCGCGCCGACCACGGCCGCCAGCCCCCAGCCGAGCGCCAGCATCCAGTCGACCCGCACACCGACCAGGCGCGCGGAGCCTGGATTCTGCGCGGCCGCTCGCATCGCCAGGCCGAGAGGTGTGAAACGGAAGAAGGCGTACAGCCCGAACAGCAGCAGCAGCGTGACCAGGATCATGCCGACCTGATGCGAGCCCAGATATCCCGAGCCGGCGAAAGCCACCTTGGGAAACGGCGAGGGAAATTCCTTGATCGTGAAGCTCCAGATTCCACCGGCCAACGAATGGAAGATGGTGAGTAGACCGATGAACACCACCACCACGGACAGCACCGGAGCGTTGTGCAGCGGCTGAAGGATCATGCGCTGGATGGCAACGCCGGCCAGGAACGAGCCGAGAGCGACGAGCGGCAAAGCGATCCAGAAATTCAGGCCCCATTGCATCACCTGCCAGCACAGATAGGCGCTGAACATGGCCATCTCGCCCTGTGCGAAGTTGATGTGATCGGTCGATACGAAGATCATCACCAGCGCCAGCGCCAGGCTGGCGTAGATGGCGCCGTTGGCAAGGCCCGAGGCAATCTGCTGGATGAGCTGCTCCATGCCGTCGGCGCTCCCTAGTAGCCGAGATAGGATTTGCGGATTGCCGCGTCGCTCTTCACCACCGCGGCTTCTCCCGACAGCACCACACGACCCGTCTCCAGTACGTAGGCGTGGTCGGCCAGATCGAGCGCGAGCGCGGCATTCTGTTCGACCAACAGCATGCTGACGCGCGCCTCGCTGTTGATGCGGCGCATGATGCGGAAAATCTCCTGCACGATCAGCGGCGCAAGCCCGAAGGACGGTTCGTCGAGCAGCATGAGGCGCGGGCCCAGCATCAGCGCACGACTGATCGCCAGCATCTGCTGTTCGCCGCCCGACAGCGTACCGGCCTGCTGCGTGAGGCGCTCTTTGAGGATGGGAAAGTACTCAAGCACCATGTCGCGGTCGCGCTCAACGGCGGCCTTGTCCCTGCGGGCGTGCGTGGCAACGCGCAGGTTCTCGTCAACCGTCAGGCGAGCGAACGTGCCACGGCCCTCCGGCACATGGCCGACGCCGAGACGCACGATGTCCTCGGTGGCCTTGCCGCCGATCGGCTGTCCATCGAGCCGGATGCTGCCGCCCGTGCGAACCATCCCGCAGATCGCGCGCAGGGTCGTTGACTTGCCGGCGCCGTTGGCGCCCAGCAGCGTGATGACGCCGCCTTGGTCGAGCGCCAGGTTGACGTCGAACAATGCCTGCGTGGACCCATAGTATGCCTTGAGCCCGCTTACCTCGAGCAGCTTGGCCACGTCAGCCCTCCGTGCCGAGATAGGCCCGGATCACCTCCGGATTGCGCTGCACGTCGGCGGGGCTCCCGTCGGCAATCTTGCGGCCGAAGTCGATTGCCACAACCTTGTCGGAGACCGACATCACCAGGCTCATGTGATGCTCAACGAGCAGCACCGTCACTTTTTGCACGTCGCGCACGCGGCGAATCTGGTTGCGCAGCACATCCACCTCGTCGTGATTGAGGCCGGCGGCCGGCTCGTCGAGCAGCAGCAGCTTGGGGTTTCCGGCCAGCGCGCGCGCCAGCTCGATGCGCTTACGCACGGGGAATGGCAGGCCGCCCGCTGGCAGTTGCGCTACCGCCTTCAGATCCATGAAGGCGAGGAGCTCCTGCGCCAGATCCGTGATGCGGCGCTCCTCAGGACCGGCAGCAGGCAGTCGCAAGGTGTTGGCGATGAACCCGGTCGACGTGCGGCTGTGGCAACCGACCTTGACGTTGTCCAGCACCGACATGGTGTCGAACAACGCGACATTCTGGAACGTACGTCCGATGCCGAGCCTGGCAATGGCATGGCGCGGTTGCGACAGAATAGACCGTCCCTCAAACAAAACGTCGCCGCTGGTCGGCACGTACAGGCGCGACAAGCAGTTGAAAAGCGTGGTTTTGCCCGCACCGTTCGGGCCGATCAGTCCGACGATGTGGCCTGGGGCAACATCGAACGACACGTCGTCGAGGGCGATGATGTTGCCGAAGCGGACGCAGATGTTGCGCACGCTCAACAGCCGATCATCCGCAACGCGCCGTGCGTCACGTGGATCGATGGACGGGCGCGTGATCCCCAAACTTTCTTGTACGGCGGGCATGGTCACCGCATGTCCGATTGTCGGACAATTTAATTCGGCGGTAACAATGACGCGTCTTGGTTGCTGCGTCTAGCCGGAGATTTTTATGCAGTTGCACAATAGTCGCACAGCGCCGAGCTGCGGCCGCAGGCGCCCCAACGGTCGGGTTCGCTCCGTGGCGCGCATGGCGGCCGGCGGCAGGCGACTGGCTCGCGTCCCTGGGCGTGGCGATTGGTCGAGCGCCTGCACGATCTTGACTGCCGATACCGTCGACTGGTCGGTGCCGCATGTTGGTCGTCTGCAAAAATGCAGCCGAGGCGCTGCGCGATGCTTTGATGGACACCTATCGCCACAGGCCAAGGGGCAGCATCCGCTGGGCAAGCCGAGGGATAGGCAGAATATTAAAGGGAATCGAGGCACTGATACGGGATCTTGCGCGTTGACTGCGCGGAGCTTGACTGGATGTCGTTCGACTTTTCCTCCCTGATATGGATCCTGATTGCGGGCATGGCGCTGCAACCCATTTTGATGGGGCGGTGGTACGCGCTGAAGCGTGCCCAGGCGATCGCAGCCGTCGAAAAGCTGCACGGCACCCGCGTCATCACCATGATCCATCGCCAGGAGAAGCGCAGCCTATTCGGCCTGAACGTGTCCCGGCAGATCGATCTGGAGGACGCCCAGACCATCATTGCCGCCATCAAGGAGACGCCGCCCGAGCGGCCGATCGACCTGATCGTGCATACTCCGGGCGGGCTAGTGCTGGCGGCGATGCAGATCGCGCGCGCCGTGGAAGCGCATCCGGCCAAGGTGACGGTGTACGTACCCGTCTATGCGATGTCGGGCGGGACGCTCATAGCGCTCGCCGCCGACGAGATCGTGCTCGGCGAGTTCTCGGTGCTGGGTCCGATCGATCCGCAGATCGCCGGGATGCCTGCGGCCAGCATCGTGCGCGCGCGCGACTCCAAGCCGGTCGAGCACGTGTTCGACCTGACGTTGGTGCTGGCCGACGTGAGCGAGAAGGCGCTGGCCCAAGTCAAGCGTGGTGCCATCGAGCTGCTGACGCCGCGCATGGAGCAGAAGGCCGCCGAGGTTCTGGCCGCCAAGTTGGCGGGCGGGCAGTGGACGCATGACTATGCACTGACCGCCGAGGAGGCGCGCAGCCTCGGTTTGCCGGTCAAGGTGGGCATGCCTCTTGAGGTGCTGGAGCTGATGAAGCTCTATCCGCAGCCCGTGCAGCAGTCGGGCGTCGAGTTCCTGCCCATTGACATACCGACCAAGCGCCGAGCCTAGCGCCCATCGACACCTTGACATGGTCAGGCTTGTCCCCATCTGTCAGTTTGTCTTGGATGTTCGCCGCATGGCTGGATTCTCGCCACCCGCCCGAGGCTGACAGGTAGGCCATGCCTTCCCGCCGACTACAGCTGACCGCCGTCGCCCCAGGCGTCGAGCAGGGCGCGGTAGGCTGGATCGAGGTAGCGCGACAGCAGGAACGCCGGTGCGTAGTCAGGCAGCGGGCTGCCGGTGATGTGGCGCGCGAGGAGGTCGCCGCCAGCGCAGGAGGCCATCACGCCGAAACCCGAGTAGGCGCTCGATATGTAGGCGCCCTCGATCGGCAGGGGGCCGATCAGCGGACGGTTCTCGCGCGTCTTGATGTAGTAGCCACCGTCGACGTAGGGCCGCGCGGACGTACCGATGTAGGCCTTCAGCGCTGGCACCATGGTGGCCATGCCACGCAGCGCGATCTCGGGGTAGTGCGGCTGTTCGGGCAGCGGGAACACGATGTTGGCAGTACCCTGATGGTAATTGAACAGCACGATGAAGGTCGAGCCGGGCCCGTGACCCTCCGGCCGCCCGTGCACGCCCCAGGGAAATTTCTCCAGCAGCCAGCGCGATTCTTCGTCCTCGGCGAGGGCTTGGCGCTCCTCCTCGCTCCAGGGCAGATATTGGTCGTCGAGCCAGATCAGCATCGGTGCCGCGCGCATCGTGCCCTGCGGGTCGGGAAAGCTGACCTTGAGGTGGCACTCTGCAAGAATGGGTAGGTCGACGCCGAGCACTGCGCTCATCTCCTTCTGCATCGGGCCTGCCGCGAGCACAAGATGCGTGGCTTCCAGCGAGCGGCGCTCGCCGTCGTGCTCGACTGCGACCGAGCGGATTCGCCCTGCGACCGCGTCGATGCCCTCCATCCTGCCGCGCAGCAGCTTGACGCCGCGCTCGCGGATTGCCTCCAGCATCACCATGCCGAGCTGCTGGGCGCTCAGCCAGCCAGCGCGGCGCGCGTGCGCCACCGCCACCGTCTCCGGCGCCAGGTAGGGGAAGTGGCGGCGGATCAGGCTTGGCTCGATGATCACGTCCGCGCCGGTCAGATCGAAGTCGAAGCCGCGCTCGGGCGAGGCTAGGTAGGGGCTCGATGCGGTCTCGTGCAGGCGCGCCGGCCCTCCGCCGCGGGCTTCGGCCATCGTCGCCATGGTCTGCAGGAACGGGATTTTGCCACGGTCGGCGGTCGCGAACAGATAGCCGCGACGGTTCATGTTGATGCGGTTGTCGGTGGCGCGCGCAATGTCTTCCAGCAGGTCGATGCTGCGGTCCATGAAGGAGGTCATGGCTGTGTCGGGACCCGGCCACCAGTTGCGGTAGGCTTCGGTCGACTTGTCGGAGGTGAGCGAGAGCGGATTGCCCTGCTCGACAATCACGATGTTCTGGCAGCCATGCTCGAGGGCGAGATAGTAGGCGGCCGAGATGCCGGCCAATCCCGCCCCGCAGATGACGATCCTCGCCGACTGATGGCCCATGCCGACCTCGTGTGCGGTGCTACCGGGCGCAGTGTGCAGCGCTGCGTCCGGCGTGCCTAGCCCGAAGTTGGGGCAACCGGCGAGCCTTACTGCAGCTGGGCGAGCTGGTCGATCAGGGCCTTGTTGAAGCCTTCCGGGTCCTGCAGGTGCGGCGCATGTCCGAGCTCGGGGAAGGACACCAGCGTCGCATTCTTGATGCGCTGCTGGGCTTCCCAGGCGAGATCTGGATAGTTCCCGAGCGTCTTGGCGATCTCGGGCGGTGCGCGCTCCTTGCCGATGGCGGTGGTGTCTTTGAGGCCGATCATGAGCAGGGTCGGTACCGAGATCAGCTCCAGCTCGTAGACGACGGGCTGGGTGAAGATCATGTCGGAGGTGAGCGCCTGGTCCCATGCCACCAGCCGACCGCCGGCGCCCCTGTACATGCTGGCCAGCATGTTCACCCAGCGATCATACTCGGGCTTCCACTCGCCGCCGTAGTAGGTCGACTGCTGGTATTGCTTGATCGTCTCGACCGAGGTCTGCTGCTCGCGCTCATAGACCTGATCGACGGGTGCGAACGGCACGCCTTTGGCTTTCCAGTCTTCCAGACCGATCGGATTTACCAGCACCAGGCCCGACGTTTCGCCGGGAAAGCTGATCACGTAGCGCATGGCCAGCATGCCGCCCATGGAGTGACCCATGATGATCGGCTTGTCGACGCCGATGCTGGCAAGCAAGGCCCGCGTGTTGAGCGCGAGCTGGTGCAGGCTGAACTGATAGGCCTGCGGCTTGGTGGATTTGCAGAAGCCGACCTGGTCCGGCACCACCAGGCGATAGCCGGCATCGCGCAGCGGCCGGATGGTCTCCTCCCAGGTGGCGCCACAGAAGTTCTTGCCGTGCAGGAGGACGATGGTCTTGCCGTTTGGCTGGGCGGGATGCACGTCCATGTAGGCCATGGACAGCGGCTGACCCTGCGAACGAAACTGGTAAGTCTGCATCGGATAGGGATAGGGGAACTCGGCGAGCAGCGGGTCGGCCAGCGCTGGGGCGGATGCCCAGCCGGCCAAGGCGAGCGCTGCAAGGGCAGTCCGGAACACGCGCAACGGTCACTTCTCCTCGTTGAATGCTCGCTTGCTGCGATGCTTTGCCGGCTGGGCCTGGCTTGCCCGCGCCTTGTCTGCCCGCGTTTGGTTTGCCCGCGTTTTGCTCGCCCGCGTTTTGCTTGGAGGATCGATGATGACGGGCTTGCCGACGGTCGGGCGCTGCTTGGTGGGATCGCTCTTGGCAATGGCCCGTCTCAGCAGCTTGCCGGCGTTTGGCGACGATCGTC
>Ga0075431_100002094_pt1 | contig 19059 bp, 16 predicted proteins | sample RhiMetdeltSRZDD5_FD_75297 | JGI IMG/M metagenome (GOLD analysis project Ga0075431, IMG submission 75297) | Populus rhizosphere microbial communities from Tennessee, USA - Rhizosphere MetaG P. deltoides SRZDD5 | ecosystem: Host-associated > Plants > Roots > Rhizosphere > Soil | place: USA... | reverse complement strand
GTGGGAATCGATTTTAGCAACGCCGGCGACCGCACGCTGCTGACGTTGCCCCTCAGCTCCTCCCAGGTTCAGGCCCGCGGTTACCGCGCGCCCTACGCCGGTTTTCCGCTGAACCAGACACTGCTCCAGAGCCTGAAGCCTTTCCCGCAGTTCAGCGGCATTCCGGTGCGCTGGTCGCCACTGGGCAATAGTTGGTATGACTCGCTGCAGACCAAGGTCACCAAACGTTATTCGCACGGCCTCGATGTCTCGGCCGGGTTCACCTGGCAGAAGGAGCTTGCGCTTGGCGCCGATGGCGGAACGATCAACGACCTGTTCAATCGGCCGAATCAGAAGAACATTTCGCCCCAGTCGACTCCGTTCATTTTCGTGACGGCGATCAACTACCAAACTCCAGCCGCGGGTTCAAGCCGGGCGCTCAGGCTCGCTACCGGAGGTTGGACCATTGGCGCGATCCTGCGCTACCAAAGCGCTACTCCGATTGCAGTTCCAGGCGCACAGAACAATCTCGGCGCGCAGTTGGGGCGCGGCACAGTCGCCAATCGCGTGCCCGGCCAACCCTTGTTCCTCCAGGATTTGAACTGCCATTGCTACGATCCGAGCAACGAGTATGTCCTGAATTCAGCGGCCTGGGTCGAACCGGCCTCGGGGCAATGGGGAACCTCCGCGGCCTATTACGATGACTACCGCGGCTTCCGTCGGCCTAGCGAACAGATCGCTGTAGGCAGGATTTTCCGCATTCACGAGAGCATCGCTGTCGAATTGCAAGCGATGTTCTTTAATGCGTTGAACCGCACTTTCCTGAATAATCCGGACTCGGGTAACGCTCGCGCGTCGGTCGCGCGCAATGCCAACGGTACAACACTGTCCGGTTTCGGAAGGATCAATAACGGAACGACCGCGCTTGGCCCTCGGGACGGAGTGCTCAGCTTGCGGTTCCTTTTTTAGCCTGCCGGGCGGCGGCTTCATTTTGAGCTGCCCGCATGTCCCCGGTCTAAGGGAAGGTTCATGCGGCGGAGCAGTACCTGCCACCGTGGATCCGAATGGAGAGGGTCGAGCGAAGGATCCACTTTCACGTAGACGCCCAGACCGTCACGGACTTCAGTATTCTTGAACAGCAATCGGAAGGCTTCGTCCTTATCGCCAAGGGCGGCGTACAATCCCGCTAAATCGAGACCGGAATCGTTCAATCCCGCTAAAAATCCGTCCGCGCCGGTCCGTCGCAGCGTGTCGAGTATTTGCATCGCTTCTTTACGTTTGCCGATCCGAGCGTAAATGCGCGCCACTCGTGGGCTGCGTCCGGGTGGGCGGTTCCCTTGGGCGCGCACCTTTTCGTGCAGGGCAAGCGCTTCGGTATACCTGCCCGTTTGCTCATATACGTCTGCAAGACGGGAATATCCTCCAGGGCTCTGAGGCTCGAGTTCGATAGCCCGGTTCAGATGGGAAATGGCGTCTTCAAATTTGTGGGCGCGGTACAGCACCCTGCCAAAGCCTGATTGTACGGTCGACGAGAGCGGATCCAACTGCTCAGCTCTCTGCATGTGGGTAATTGATTCAGGGAAACGCCCCAGGGCCATGAATAACATCCCATGGAAAAAGTGAGCATCCAGGTTGTTCGGATCGATTTCCAAGGCGCGGCTGAAGTCTTTCTCGGCGCCCGTCCAATCCCAGTCAAGGTACTTGATGCGACCCATCGACACGTGCGCTTCAGCGAGCCGCGGATCGAGTTCCAAGGCCTTTCGCGCGGCAGCACGTGACGGGATCTCCACATCCTTGAGGGTTTTCGCGCCCCAAATGCCTCGCCACCACCAGGCGTGGGATAACCCGGCATGTGCGGCGGCGTAACCTGGATCGAGGCGCGTCGCCCGCCCGAAGTGATCGACCGCCTGCGCCAAGTGGTCCTCGGTCAGCTTCCAGAGATGGTACTGCCCGAGTAGATATTCTTGATAGGCGGCTGGGTTGACGGTGCCTGCCGAGGCCATCCGCGCACGCTCCTCCGCAGTGACCTGAATCCGGATCTCCTCGGCGACCGTGCGCGCCACCTCACTTTGCAACTTTAGAATGTCCGTCAGCTCGCGCTCGTATTCGCGCGCCCAGAGGTGCGTATCGGTCGGCGCATGAATCAACTGGAGGCTGATTCTTACGCGATCAGCCGTGCGTTGTACCGAGCCCTCGATCACGGCATCGACATTCAGCGCCCGCGCAATCTCTGAGAGAGACGTTCGCGCTCCTTTGAAGCGCATCACCGAGGTTCGCGACACGACTCTCAGCGCGCGAATTCGCGCAAGATTGCCGATGAGCGCTTCCGTCATTCCGTCAGCGAAATACTCCTGCGCTGAATCGCTGGACAGGTTGTCCAAAGGCAGCACGGCGAGCGACCTGATCTCTGGCTTCCTGGCCCGGACCGGGCGCAGAGCGTACGTGATGCTTACCAGCAGGACAAGAAGTGCGAGTCCGCCAAAAACCAAAGACTTACGCGCCGAAAGGCGTCCTCTTAACCTGGAGCCACTTTCCGGAGGCGTCGGAACGGGCGCTACCTCTAACTCCTCACGATTCCCCCCTACTTCCCGGACCTCTGCGACGAACTGATACCCGCGCGCGGGCAAGGTGACTATGTATTGATGCTCGTCGGGCCGCTCCCCAAGAGTTTTCCGCAAGATGGAGATGTTCCGGGTAAGCCCGCCCTCTTCCACGATCGTGTCACCCCAAAGGCGCTTAAGCAGTTCGTCCTTCGTGAGCGCGCGGTCCCGATTGTCAATGAGCACAAGAAGCGTCTCCAGGACCTTTGGCGCCAGGGGAACGGACTCGCCATTGCGCAGCAAGAGCCGTTTGTTGGCATCCACATGAAACGGTCCGAACTCGTAGGAGACTTTCAAATTGCTAGCTCACCGCCGGGCGCGAACAATTCCGAAGAAAAACGAAGGCCGTTCGCAGGACTTGTAAACCACGGTGCGGCTAAAGTTTGTGCGTAGAGCCTTCGCACTGGTTGACCGCGATTGTATCAAAGGCTCGTCAGCTTTGTGCGGAAAGCACTGACAGGAAGGGAGAGCTTTTATGGAACGTAATAAGCATAAAGTAACCGGGTTCGTTTTCGTGATGGTGTTGACCGTCCTCACTCCTGCCGCCCTGGGCGGGCAAGAGTCATCCAACCAGGTGCTCGAGTGGAATCAGATCTTCGTCGAGACGCTGATTGCGACGAATACGGCGAATTCGTCCAGTCAGCGGCTTGGAGCACTCGTTCATACGGCAATCTTCGATGCCTACAACGGCATTGAACAGCGCTACACTCCACTTTTCGTTCGAGATGGGGCTCCCCGCGGTGCTTCGCGCCGAGCCGCGATCATTGCTGCCGGGTACACAGCGATAGTGGGCCTCTTCCCGACTCAAAAAACGGCGCTGGATGCGCGATATGAAGCGTCCCTGGCGGCGCTTCGCCTGAATTGCCAGGACCTATCACCGGAGCAACGTAGCTCGTGCACGAATCGTATCAATCGCGGTATCGATTGGGGAAGCGGTGTAGCGCGCGCTGTGCTCGGCTGGCGGGCGAACGATGGTTTCAGCGTGAGCTATCCTCCGTTCAACGGGGGCACGGCGGTTGGTCAGTGGCGACCTACGCCGCCGGCGTCCGCGGCAATGAGCGCCCAGGGGTTGGCATTTACAGATCTGTTCGTGCTGGTCAGTAATAGTCAGTTCCGGCCTGGACCACCGCGGAGTCTGACGACCCAGAGGTACACGGACGACTTCAACACCGTCAAGGCGCTCGGTCGCGCGACCGGATCGACGCGCACTGAGGACCAGTCGGCGCTCGCAGTGTTCTGGGAAGGGAATGCCAGCGTCCATTGGAATCAGGCCGCAAACCAGATTGCGCGGGCCAGGAATCTGTCCCTTTCCGCCAGCAACCGGCTCCTGGCGGTGCTGAACGTCGCGATGGCCGATACCGCATTCACGATCTGGAGCGCGAAGCGGTTCTACGGCGCGATCCCAGTCGATGTGACCTGGCGGCCGGTAACTTCAATCCCGCTGGCGGAAGGCGACGCCAATATGGATACTATTGCCGATCCGGCCTGGCTGCCGCTGATCAACACCCCGGCCCACCCTGAATATCCTGCCGGGCATCCCAGCCTCAACGCCGCCGCTGCGACCGTTCTCCTCAGTCACTTCCGACCACAGCAGGTTTTCACGTTGACGACCGCCGGTCAGCCGAGCCGCACGTACAATAGCATCCCGCAGGCACGCTTGGACGGTAACAACGGCCGTGTCTGGGGCGGAATGCACTACCCGAGCACAGTCCAGATCAGCGACGCCGTGGGCCAGGCGATCGCCAACTACGTTAATCAAAACTCGATGCAACGGCTCCGCCGCTCGCGTCAACGATGACGGTCTCGACCAGTGAGAATGGGTAGTGCGCTAAATCTGTGTCCCTCTTGGTGGCGGCCTTGAAAGAGTCGGCCGCCAGGTGATCACGGTTTTCGCTCCGGCATCGGCTGAACATACAGCGTTAATTGCACCGGCACTTTCCCGTGCTGCGACTCCTGCATTGGCCGCTGGAATTAGCGATCATATTTGGAGCGTGCGGGAATTGCCGGCGTTCGAGTAGTGGACCTTGTTCAAGATCAAACAACGGCGACTTTCGGTATCGCAGCGGCAGAAGCATAACGCTGTTCAGAAAGATCTTACCGGTAGGTTGCCATGGTGGGTTATCGCGGGAGGGATTCTTGCGCTCCTAGGCTTCGCGGCAGTAGCAATGATGCGAATTGGAATATTTGGGAAATGAACCCAGGGACACAGATTTAGCGCGATACCCTCACTCCGTCTCTGCCGATCCCGCGCGCAGCATTACTTTATCTGTCGTGTGGCCTTCCACGTTCCGCCCTTAGGCTCAGTAGTCCCGCTCATTTTGTCGCCTTCAACTGTCCCAAGCATGGTAAACGAACCGCCGTGCAGCTCGATCTTCATGGACACTTTTGCGCCCTCAATGCTGCCGGTCATCGTGGAGGTGCCATGCTTCTCAAGCTCGCCTGTGCCACTAAGCTTGCTGCCATCCTGTTGGACGGTCAGGAGGCCAGCCCTGTTTCCGTGTGACATTTCCAGCATAAACTCCCACTTGCCGGTAATTGTGGGCGCGTCGGCTGCCAGAGTCACCGCCATACATAATAAAGCCAGCGTCAAAGCTGAGATCAGTTTTTTCATATCAGGAATTCTAAGCTATCCAGGCTGAACGGTTCGTGAACGCGCCGTTCAGCAGCCATTCATCCGAGGGACACAGATTTATCGCACTACCAGAGAATGAACGACGCCTATGTCGTAATGCTAAACTCGTAATTTGAAACACCTAGTCCTTGCCTGAGCCCGGTGACCGCGGCCGCTAATTGGCCAAGCTCACCGTTCGTGTATCCCCCACCATCGCAATCAGGCAAGGAGAATCGAAATGAGTTTCGAGAATGAAGCCATGGCGCATCTGCGTCCAGGGCAGGAACTGGCGCGTGTCTGCGTGAGCCAGGGAGAACGGGCGCGGGTAATCTTGGATGGCGCCGAGTTAGATGCGGTCGTAGCGGGCACGGTTATCTATTCGGCCAGTAGCGGAGCGGAACTCCCAGCGACCGGAGATTGGGTCGCTGCACGACGCGTTGAACCAGCGTTGGCGTTGATCGAGCAGGTGCTGCCGCGGCGGTCGAAGATCGCACGCCGAGCCGCCGGCCGCCGCGACGAAGAGCAGGTGCTCGCCGCTAATGTCGATCTGGCGTTAATCGTCTGCGGTCTCGACGGCGACTTCAATATACGGCGGATTGAACGCTACCTGGCGATCGCCCAGGAAGGCCGGGTTGAGCCGGTAATCGTACTGAACAAAGCCGACGTATGCATCGGTACCGACGCAGCGCTCGAACAGGCGCGTCGAATAACACGCTCGGCCACTGCGCTGGCCATCAGCGCGCAAACAGGGCTCGGCTGCGAGGCGATTGACGCGCTGCTCGGGCCAGGTGTGACTGCCGTACTGCTTGGATCGAGCGGAGCCGGCAAGTCGACGCTGCTTAATCGGATCGTCGGCGCCGAGGTCCACAAGACCGCATCCGTGCGTGAATCCGATGCGCGCGGCCGCCACACTACCACCCGCAGAGAACTCATCGAGCTACCCTCCGGCGGCGCACTGATCGATACACCCGGGCTCCGCGAGATCCAGCTATGGGCCACTGAAGAAAGCATTGCCGCGGTCTTCGACGACATCGCGGAGCTGGCCACACAATGCCGATTCAGCGATTGTTCTCACATTGCCGAACCAGATTGCGCCGTGCGCGGCGCGGTGGATGCAGGTCGCCTCGAGAGCTTCCACAAACTACGCAGGGAAGCCCACCGGGTAAGCGGCCTACTGACCGAGAAGCAGCGCTGGCGCAGTGTCCACAAGGCAGCGCGCCAGTTTTACAAGATCAGAGGGAGATAAATGGGCAGACTAACGAAATCACCGGACAGCTAAGTCCGCTCAAGCGCGAGATGCGCGTCGGTCTCCCCCATATCGATCCAGCGCCGAATGTTGTCGCCCCGCCAGACTGCGCCTTCGAGCATTCCGCCGAACTCGTCCTTCGGGGTGATCATTACAATATTGGGGCCTCCCGGCGGGACCCCGCGGATCGCGGCCCTACGCAGCCGGCGCACTCCTCTAATCACTAATCCGACGCCAGGGGGCGGAATGAAGCGGGAAGTATTCACGGCGATGATACGGGTCGCGCCCATTTCCATGGCCGCCCAGATGGGAGTCGGCTCCAGCACACCTCCGTCGCAATACAGGGCCCCGCCGATTCGCACCGGAGGGAATCCAACCGGAACGGCGCAACTAGCCACCAAGTGCCGCCAGGTAACATCCGCGTTTCGCACCAGCTTTGGACGCAGCCAGGGCAGTTGCACCAGAGCTACACCATAATCGGAGCGAAGCTTGTAGCTGTTCAGCAGTTGCTTAACCCGAATTTCGAGCGGCCGTGGATCGAAAACCGTGCTCCAGAGCCGTCGCGATTTCCGGCGTGTCATCAGAGAGCCGTTCGCCGGATCGAGCCAGGCTCGCTCCAGTACGTCAGGCGTTGCGCCCGCGGCGATATACCAGCCGTTCAACGCTCCGATCGACACGCCTACGACGATATCGGGCGCGAATTTACCGCTCAGCGCCTTCCAAACCCCCGCCTGGTAGGCTCCAAACATCCCCCCGCCCGATAGGACCAATGCAGTCTTCATTTGAGACAATGGGAACGATAGCATGAAGTTTGATCCAACGGCATATGGTCCGGCGGTCGCAGCCATCCTGGCGCTGGACGGCAATGGCGAACGCCTGATGCCGCTGGCGTCCGGACACTGCTCTTCCAAAAAAGCCATTACTGAAATTGATACGGCCGGCGCGAGCTCGCTGTTCCCAAATTCGCGGGCTCCAGAGGCGGCTCTTAGCGGACTCTATCTCTATTTCTCGGCAATCGACAAGGCGCATGAAGTCGCGCAATCGGTCGAATCGGCGGACGGCGCTTATTGGCATGGCATTGTACATCGTCAGGAGCCAGATCGGGAGAACGCGCGCTACTGGTTTCGAAGAGTCGGTTCGCATCCGATATTCCCTGCCCTCACGAAAATCGCCGAGCAATTCCCCGCCGCTCCGGTATCGCTCAATGGTGGCTGGGATCCGATTCGGTTTGTCGATATCTGCGAACGCGCGCAAGATCAACCCGATTCGCCCTTGGCGCAGTTGGCGCTTGAAATGCAACGCGCCGAATGGCAACTGCTGTTCGACTACTGTGCCCGCGAGGGGAGCGCCGCGTCTTGAAACAATTCGTGATTCTAGTGGCGATCCTTGGAATCGCCGCAATGGGGTGGTACTACGGAAACAAGCCCACGATTCCGGAAGTACCCTTCGCCAAGGTGATCCGCGAGAAGCTCGTCAGCACGCTGCCCACTAACGGTAAGGTGGAGCCGTTCGAATGGGCAGCGGCTCGCGCGGAGGTTCCCGGGATTGTCGATCGTGTAGTTGTTCACGAGGGGCAGCGCGTCAACCAGGGCGACCTGATAGCGACGATTCGAATATCGGGCAATGTGCCCGACCTGGCGGTTGCCGAAGCGCAGATCGCGCAGGCGCAGGCGAAGCTGGCCGAGATCGAGCGCGGAGGCCATGCGGCCGAGCTGGCCGAAATCGACAATGGGCTGGAGCGTGCGCGTTTCCAGAAACAGGCCGCCCAGCGCGAGCTCGAATCGCTGACGCGCCTGGTTGAGAAGAACGCCGCGACGAAGGCCGAGCTCGAGATCGCCCGCAACAAGGTGAACGCGGCTCAGCTCGAGATCGAGGCTCTGACGAAGAAGCGCACTTCGCTGATCGGCTCGGGCGACCGCTCTGTCGCTGAGGCTCAACTTCGCGAAGGACAGGCGGCAGTCGAGGCGGCGCGGCGTCGCGCGGCGCAGTCGGAAGTCCGATCACCGGTCGCCGGGACGGTGTACAGCGTCGTGGCGCGCGCGGGAGCGTATGTCAATGCGGGCGACCTGATTGCGAATGTCGGGCAGCTCGACAAGCTGAGGGTTCGCGTCTACGTGGATGAGCCGGAGTTAGGGCGCGTCGCAATCGGCCAACCAGTGACGATCAGTTGGGACGCGCTGCCAGGCGCCACCTGGACCGGCTTCGTCGAAAAGGTTCCGAGCGAAGTAATCACGCTGGGGACCAGGCAGGTCGGCGAAGTCCGCTGTACCATCGAGAACCGTGATGGCAAACTGGTTTCCGGAACCAACGTCAACGTCGAGATTCAGACCAATATTGTGCCCAACGCTTTGACGATTCCCAAAGAATGCGTGCGACGCGAAGGAACAGAGACCGGCGCTCTTGTGTTAAACGGCGATCGTGTCAACTGGCGGAAGATTGCGCTCGGCGTCAGCAGCTCGACGCGCACGCAGGTGACAGGCGGATTGAACGAGGGTGAATGGGTCGCTCTTCCGGTCGAGATCCCCCTCAAGGATGGCGACCGCGTGAAGCCCCTATATCAATAACATGGCCGCTAATTTTGATGTAGTCGGAGTAGGACTCAACGCCACGGATACGCTCCTGGTTGTTCCGCATTTTCCCGCTTACGCGGGGAAGGCCCCGTTTCACGAGGAGATTTTGAGCCCGGGCGGTCAGGTTGCCAGCGCGATCGTCACCTGCGCCGGCCTGGGACTGAGAGCCAAGTACATCGGCGCGGTTGGCGACGATGAGCGCGGGCAAATCCAGATCGACAGCTTGCGGGCCGCCGGGATCGACATCGAGCACGTGCAAGTTCGCAAAGGATGCGCGACGCAATCGGCGTACATCATCATCGACCGCACCACGGGAGAGCGCACCGTGCTCTGGCGCCGCGACGATTGCCTGCGCGTTTCAGCAGCCGACATAACGCCGGAGCAGATCACCTGCGCACGGCTGCTCCACATCGACGGGCATGATACAGCGGCGGTCGAGCACGCGGCGCAAATCGCCCGCGGCGCTGGAATTCCGGTGACCGTCGACGTCGACACGATCTATCACGGCTTCGACCGCGTGCTGCCCTATGTCGACTACCTCATCGCCAGCTCGGAGTTCCCGGGGCAGTGGACGAGCGAGACCGATCCGTTCCAGGCGCTCGAGACCATTCAGCGAGAGTACAAAATGCGGGTGGCCGCGATGACGCTCGGCGCCCATGGCGCGCTCGCTCTGGTTGATGGCAAATTTTTCTACTCACCAGCCTTCGTGGTGGACTGCGTCGATACAACGGGCGCGGGCGACGTCTTCCACGGGGCCTTTTGCTATGCTGTTTTGCAGCGCATGTCCATGCGGGAATCTCTCGATTTTTCTAATGCGATGGCGGCCATGAACTGCATGGCTCTCGGCGCACGCGGCTCCATTCGCAGCGTCGCCGACGCGCGCGCCCTGATGGCGCGTGGTGAGCGCCGGTCCCGCAAAGAGTTCGAACGGCAAGGATCAGGCGCGGCTTCATGATCCCGCTTCGAGACACCAGAACCAGCCATTCCACTCCGTTGGTCACCATCGCGCTGATCATCATCAACGTGGCCGTATTTTTGTACATGTTTACGCTCGACGCTTATTCGCAGAACGACTTCATCCGGCAGTACGCGTTGATTCCGGCGCAGTTCAACCCAGTAGCGATGATCACCTCAATGTTTCTGCATGGCGGCTGGATGCATTTGATCGGGAACATGTGGTTCCTTTGGATATACGGCGACAATGTCGAGGACGTGCTGGGTCACGGGAAGTATATTGCGTTTTATCTGCTCTGCGGAGTAATAGCAAGCCTGGCGCAATACGCGATCAGTCCCTTCTCGCGCGTGCCGATGGTCGGAGCCAGCGGCGCTATCGCCGGAGTCATGGGAGCCTACATGATCAAGTTCCCGCATTCGCGCATCGTGACGCTGATCCCGATTTTCTTTTTCTGGACAACCGTCGAAATCCCCGCCGTCCTAATTCTTGCCTACTGGTTTATACTGCAGTTTTTCAGCGGCGTCGGTAGCATCGGTTACTCGCAGGTGTCACAGGGTGGCGTGGCCTTCTTCGCGCATATCGGCGGCTTCATCGCCGGCATGATCCTGGTCTTCGTCATGAGGACCAGGGAGCGTTACGGCCGCCGGCGCGATCTCAACTGGTGATGACCGTAACCCTCTACACACGGCGCGGCTGCCATCTCTGTGACCAAGCCAAACAAGCCATCGATTCGGCGCGGCGACGCGGCGCCTTTGAGTACGAGGAGTTCGATATCGATTCCGATCCGAAATTGCGCCAGATGTACGACGAAGAAGTTCCCGTGATTACGATTGACGGCGTAAGGGCGACGGTTGAGGAATTGCGGCGCAGAGTATCATGAGCCTTGACCTGTTGGCGATTGCGGCGCATCCAGATGACGTCGAGCAGACCTGCGGCGGCACGCTTATCAAGATGGCGGAAGCAGGATATCGAACCGGTGTCCTCGATCTGACGGCCGGCGACATGGGTACCCGCGGCACTCCCGAACAGCGTCTGATCGAGGCGGATTGCGCGGGCAAGCTGATGCTGGCCGCCTGGCGCGGCAACATGCATTTTCCCGACGCGCGGCTGCAGAACGATCTCAGCGCACGCATGAGCCTGGCGGTGAAAATACGCGAGCTGAAGCCGCGCGTAGTGATCATTCCGTACTGGCAGGCCAGGCACCCGGACCACTATGTCGCCGGCGAGCTGTCGTACGAGGCCTGCTTTCTCGCCGGATTGAAAAAGCTTGACGAATACACCGAGCCGCACCGTCCCTACAAAGTCATCTATTCGTCGTTGTACGCCAACGTGACGCCGTCATTCGTGGTGGATATCTCAGCCCAGTTTGATCGCCGTATGGACGCCTTGCTGAGTTATCGATCGCAATACGGCGCCGCGCAAGACGACGGGTCGACGCTATTCCCGCAGGAGCAGGAGATTCGCGACCGCCTCGGCGCGGTGGCCCGATATTACGGCAATCTCATCGGCGCGAAGTATGGCGAGCCGTTCGTCGTGAAGGAGACAATGCGCGTGGACGATGTAGTGTCGATGGGAGTCCGCAGTTTTTGATGTCGCGGATAAACTAAAAAGTGGAAGAAGAGGTCCTCTCAAAATCCTACGACTCCCGGCTGATGCGTCGACTGTTGACGTATCTCTGGCCATATCGCCTGCTTGTCGCGGGCGCGCTCGTTTTTCTCATCCTCAATGCGGTGCTGCAAGTGGCGGGACCGCTGCTCACCAAAGTCGCGATCGACCGTTACCTCGCTCCGAATCCCGAGCGCATCCAGACGCCTGTCGATCCCTTTCTCTCGGCGGATCCCCTGACCGGACTGACGCAAGTCGCGATGATTTACCTGGTCGCGCTGTTTGGGATCTTCGTGTTCGAGTTTGCCCAGATGTACATCATGCAGTACATCGGGCAAAAGGCGATGTTCGACCTGCGCCGGGAAGTGATGACTCACCTGCAGAAGCTGGATGTGGGATTCTACGATCGCAATCCGGTCGGGCGCCTGGTCACGCGCGTCACCACCGACGTCGACGTCCTCAATGAGCTCTTCGCTTCCGGCCTGGTGACCATTCTCAGCGACCTGCTCGCTCTGAGCTTCGTCGTGTTTACGATGTTTAAGCTGAGCCCCGCCTTAACAGTGATCGTCCTCGCGGTGATGCCGCTGGTCATCCTGGCGACGGCGCTGTTCCGGCGCGCAGTGGCAAACAGTTACCGGCGGATCCGTGTCGCCATTGCCCGGATCAATTCGTATCTACAGGAGCACATCGTCGGGATTGCGGTGCTGCAGCTTTTCAATCGGGAGAAGAAGAGCGCACAGGAATTCGACGAGATCAATCGCCAGCATATGTTGGCGTTCAAAGACACGATCGTCGCCTATGGCTGGTTCTACCCGGTGGTCGAGTTTCTCTCGGCGCTGGCGATTGCGGCGATTCTCTCATACGGCGGATGGCGCGTCGAGCGCGGTGAAATCACGATCGGTGTCGTGGTGGCGTTCCTGCAATACGCGACGCGCTTCTTCCGGCCGATCCAGGATCTCAGTGAGAAGTACAACATTCTGCAGTCCGCCATGGCGTCCTCCGAGCGCGTCTTCAAACTGCTCGACACGAAGGTCGAGATCGCAGCGCCCGGAACAGAAGTAGAGACGCTCGACGCGGTGTCGCGCATCGAGTTCGATCACGTATGGTTCGCTTATAAAGATGAGGATTGGGTTTTGCGCGACGTCAGCTTCCGCATCGATCCTGGCGAGACGATTGCCGTCGTCGGCCATACGGGGGCCGGAAAGACGACGCTCATCAGCCTTTTGCTCCGCTTCTACGATGTGCAGAAGGGCAGCATTCGCGTCGGCGGCGTGGATATACGGCAGCTCGATCCACGCGAGCTGCGGCGCCGTTTCGGCGTTGTGCTGCAGGATCCCTACCTGTTTACAGGCAGCATCGAGGACAACATCCGGCTCGGGACCGACGACATCACCGCGGAACAGATCGCAGCCGCAGCCGAGCAGGTGAACCTGATGGATTTCATCCGGTCACTGCCGGAGGGATTCGCGCAGCCGATTCGCGAGCGCGGCAGTTCACTTTCGACCGGCCAGAAGCAGCTCATCAGCTTCGCCCGGGCGTTGGCCCATAATCCGCGCTTCCTGATCCTGGACGAAGCAACATCCAGCGTCGATACCGAAACCGAGCTGCGCGTCCGGGAGGCGCTCGGCGCGATGGTCGAGGGCCGCACATCCATTGTCATCGCCCACCGCCTTTCGACGATCCAGCGCGCCGACCGGATTCTGGTCATGCACAAAGGCCAATTGCGCGAATCCGGCCCCCACCAGGAGCTACTTACTCTGCGTGGGATTTATTGGAAGCTCTACCAGTTGCAGTACAAGGACCAGGAGCTGACGAACAAGCTAAAGCTTGTTCCACAAAGTCAAATCAAGGAGTCGGCGTCACTGTGGAACAAGCTTTAACTTGTTCGTCTTGGCGCTTAACGGAGCATCTTCCGCACAGCGCTCGGTCCGCCGCGAGGAGCCGGCAGCGCGCCTTGGAACATATCCGACCCAAATATCGACAGCGTCTTAGCAAGTTTGTCGACGTCGGCGCCCTCTTCGACGACCATTTCGTGCTCTACCCAGTTGGAAAGCGGAATATTGCGGAAAAAGATGCGTTCCTGCAACACCAGGCACTTCCGATTCATGAAGAGCATCTTATTCTCGCGGACATAATGCCGCTCTTCGGTGCGAACGTCGGCCAGGAACTCATCGAGAGCCTTGCGCCGAGCGGACTCCTCGGTCGCCTTGATGGTCTCTTCCATCGCCTTTTTATGCGATTCGAGCATGATGCGCGCTTCCGACACCGCTTCACGCTCTTGGGCCACCGCCACGTCCAGCCGCGCCTGCATGATATAGAAAGCTAGCAACGCTGAGCCTCCCGCTACCAATACGGGCAAACAAATCCAAAGCAGAGCTTCCATTGTCAAGTACCTACCTCATGATAACCGAATACACAACGCACACAAACCAAAGGACTACGAACTAGGTCGAAATACTCAGATCGCTTAGGTAGTTAGCCCTGGGACCCAAATTTCGCCGAATTACTTGATAAGGCCCACCACTGCCGCTGTAAATGCATCAAAGAATGCTTTACCTCTATTCGTCAGATTGGCCTCAGTCATGTAGTCCACCGCAACATCGGGACGAACCCCGACATTTTCGATGTAGGAGGTAGTTGGATATTCAGATCCAATAACTTGCCCGGCACGGACCAGCAGCGTCTCGGTAACGCTCGCCCGCGCTTCCGAATAAAATCCGGTGGTGACGGCCCCTCCCACCGATCCCCCGGCGCCGGCGGTGCGCCAGCCAAACACTTGGCCGCGCTTGCTGTCCTGGAAGATTGCCGCAAAGCCCTCGGCGGCCGATACCGTGAACTCATCGCTGAGCAGCAGGACCGGTTTGGTATAGACAACAGCCACAGGATCGCGTTCGAAGGCAATTCCGCAGTGCGGTATGGAATCAGTGCGTCCCCGATTCTGCTGGTAAGCCTTCTGCAGCTCGGCGAGAAGCAATTCCAGCCGGCTGATCGTGCCCTGATCGATTCCGAAGAACTTCGCTTCCTCGATCGCCTGGCTGAAGGCAAGAATCCACGAGCGCGTGACGCGTATCTCTTGTCCCAGGCCCCGGAACCGGTACGGAATTAGCCGCCGCAGCAGGTCCTCGGCGAAACAGCCATCTCCGCCGGGATTCCGCATGACGTCTACCACCAGCCCGTCGGTATTGGCTTCGAGAAACGAAATCTCCGTTTCAAACTGGCGTAACGCAAATGGGGCGGCGTCGGGGCCATTGTAAGCCAGAAAATCGGGGACGCGAATGAAGCCGATCCGCTTGCCCGACGATTCAAACGTGCCGGAGTAGAAGAAATCCGTGGTGCGTCCGAGCCTTCTGACGAAGCTCGCGGGAAATGACGGCTGAAAAATAGGGGTGACCTCGCCGATTCCGCGTAGATTCTTCTGAGCCGGAAGACGTAAGTTCCGCAGGCCGCTAATCGCCTGCAGATCGGATGGCTCCGCCCCAGCGGCCTCGCGAGCCGAACTCAGTTTGGGCGACGGCACGGGGCCAACGATCGAAATCGGCAGTCCACCTTTCTCCCAGGCCATCTTGTAGGTCTCAAGCTCGCCCGTGCTTTTGCGCCGGACAACCACCGTGGCGTCGTCACCGATCTGCGCGGCGCGCGGATAGATCGCCTGCAAGCGGAGCGTGATGAGCGAAGCGTTGCTCCGGTCCGTGCTGCGGGAATTACCGAATACCGTGTATTTGCGGAATTCCTTGAGCCAGTCCGCCACGGTCTTGCCGTCGAGCGAAACCAGCTCGTCGCCCGTTCGAAACGAGAACGAACGGGCCGTAGCCGCGTCGATAAACTCGATCAGCGGCTTTCCGTCGTAGAGGTCGACTTCAAAACCGAGCTGCGCATAAAAATCCGATGGCAGGAAGAACTGAGAATGCACGTCGTTGAGACTGGCGACATACTGCGCGCAGACTTCGTAAAACTCCAGGTCATCCTTGGAGGTGCGAACCCGCTCGAGCCACGGGCCGATGTGCAGCAGGTCGATCCCCAGCGCATCGCGTTTCCACTCATAGGGGGCATACTGTTTCGCGAAGAGCGCGGCTAGCTGCTGAAAATCGATCAGCTTTTGATCGGGCAACAGTTGCGCATGAACAGAGCCCGCCAGCAGGAGGAGAGTCGTGAGTAATTTCATGGATTATCCAACTGTCAGGATAACCCTTTTGTCGGACAGACAATGTGGAACAAGCTTTAGCTTGTTTGCAGAGCCGTCCAACGGTCCTATGTGTGAGCGAGAACTCTGGCGCGCCGTCGGGATTTCACCCAAAAGCCTACAACTAACGCAATCAGCCCCAGCGAAATCCATTGAGCATTGTTAAAAGGACCGCCGAAGGGATTCGGCTGCTGCGGATCGCGCAGGAAATCGTCAAAGAATCGGACTGTCGAATACAGCACCAGATACAACCCAATGATCGTCCCAGGCCGGTGCGGCTTGCCGATGAGCCGATACAAAATCACAAAAATAATCGCCTCAGCGATTGCTTCGTAGAGCTGCGTCGGATGCAGATGCACGCCGAGCGGCACGCCGACCAGATCGTGCGCTTCGGGTTTGGTGAACATTACCGCCCAAGGAAGACTGGAAGGCGCGCCCCAGCAGCAGCCGGCCGCAAAGCAGCCCAATCGCCCGATGCTGTGTCCGAGCGCAACGCCCGGCGCCAGCACATCCGCCGTGGCCAGCATGGGCAGTCCCTTATGCCGCATGTAGAAGTAGGCGGTGACCAGAGCCGCCAGCAAACCGCCATAAAAGATTCCCGCCGCCTGGAGTGTAGAAAGGGAGAACAGCAGACTCGGATCGCGGGCGTACTCCTTGAAATCGATCAGGATCATGAGCAGCTTCGCGCCGGCGATTCCTGCCATGGCGCAATAGATACCCAGGTTGAGAACGACCTCCGAATCGAGTCCCTGACGCCGCGCCAGTTTCCCGCTCACCGCTAATCCGGCCAGGAACGCCAGCGCCACCAGCAAACCGTAGGTGGGTATGTGGAATCCGAAAATCGTGAAGATGTAAGGCAGCATTCAGGCGCCCGCCGTTTGTTGCTTGGGCCGGAGCATGCTGATCAGCAGCAGGCAGCTTCCAACTACAATCGCGCTGTCGGCGACGTTGAACGCCGGCCAGTGCAGATCGCCGATGTAGAAATCGAGAAAGTCCGTGACGGCGCCGGTCATGATCCGGTCGAACACATTCCCCAGAGCGCCGCCCAGGATTAGCGACAGGCCGAAGGCCGTGGGACGGTCGAGTCTCGCGGCATTCCGCATAATGACCGCTACCAACGACAGCGCCGCCAGCGAAAGCCCGATTAGAATAAATGGCCGCCAGGCGGACGTCGAATCGGCGAACATGCTAAACGCCGCGCCAGGATTCCGCGCGTGCACGATATCGAAAAAGCCCGGGATCACGGTATGGGTATCGAACACCCCGACGCGGCTTTCGATGACGCTCTTAGTCAGCCGGTCGACGGCGAATATCGCGAACGACAGTCCGTAATAGCTCAGCACGCGCATTCTAACTTTCGAGCGTATCCTTCACCGCGACGGCGCACGCTCCGCAAATCGTTGGGAATTCCGTGCTCGAGCCCACATCCGTAGTGTACTTCCAGCATCGCTGGCATTTCGCGCCGTCCGCTTTTTCGATCTTGACGGACAGAGCATCGCCGTTGTTCAAACTGACTTGGGAAACGATGAAGAGCGAAGGCAGGTCTTTGGCGTACTGCTCCAGCAGCGGATACAGATCACCGTTAGCGGAAAGGTTGACCCGCGCCTCGAGGGGCGCGCCAATGAACTTCTCCTGGCGCGCCGTCTCGAGGCTCCTCAGGACATCTTCCCTCACATTCATGAGACGCTCCCAATTGCCGACGCGTTTCCGGCTCTCCGCGGAGAGTCCAGCGGTCAGCTCGCCCGGCTCGGGAAACAGCGCAGTGTGAACACTACCCGCCTGTTTCAGGTATTTCCAGACTTCCTCGGCGGTAAAGGCCAGCAAGGGCGCAAGCAGCCGCACCAGGGCGTAGGTGACGCGGTGGATCGCTGTCTGGGCGCTCCGCCGCTGCTTCGACCTTGCCGCGGAAGTGTACAGCCGGTCCTTCAGCACGTCGAAGTAGATCGAGCTCAGGTCGACCGTCGCGAAATCGTAAACCGCGTGATAGATCTTGTGGAACGCGAACTCGTCGTACCAGGTGCGGCAGCGGCGAACGAGATCTTCGGCCCGGACCAGAATCCACTGGTCGATCTCTAACATCTCCTCCACCGGAACCGCATCGGCCGCCGGATCGAAGTCGCTCAGATTTCCCAAAGCGTAATGGAACGTATTGCGCAGCTTTCGATAGGCTTCCGTCAGTCGAGTGAGGATCGTTTCGGAGAGCCGTACATCTTCGGTAAACTCGACCGACGCCACCCAAAGCCGCAGCACATCCGCTCCAAACCGCTTGATGATGTCTTCCGGCTCGATCCCGTTCCCGAGCGATTTCGACATCGCGCGGCCATCGGCGTCCAAGGTCCAGCCGTTAGTGGCGCAGCCGCGGTACGGCGCGCCCCCGCGCAGCGCCACGCCGATCAGCAGCGAGCTGTGAAACCATCCGCGATACTGATCGCCGCCTTCCAGATACAGATCCGACGGCCAGCGCAGCTCGTTCTCCGGCGTGAGGACGGCGAGGTGGCTCGATCCGGAATCGAACCATACGTCGAGAATGTCGGACTCTTTCGTGAACTCGGATCCGCCGCATTTGGCGCAGGTCGTCCCCGGCGGCAGCAGTTCCTCGACCGTCCGTGAATACCAGATGTCGGCCGTGTGCTTGGCGAACTCCGTCACCACCGGATCGAGATACTTGCGATCGGTGATCGGCTCAGTGCATTTAGAGCAATAGAACGCGATAATCGGCACACCCCAGACCCGTTGGCGCGAGATACACCAGTCCGGACGCGTGGCGATCATATTGTAGATCCGCTCTTCGCCCCACGCCGGTAGCCACTTCACTTTGCGGATCGCCTCCAGCGCGCGCTGCCGCAGATTGTTGCGTTCCATCCCGATGAACCACTGTTCAGTCGCGCGGAAGATCGTCGGATTGTGGCAGCGCCAGCAGTGCGGATAGCTGTGAGAGACCTTCTCCTGCGCCAGCAGCGCTCCAGCCGACTGCAAAATTCCGATCACGATCGGATTCGCTTCCCACACCGTTTTGCCGATCAGTTCTTCCGGTAGCCGGCCGCTCGCGCCCTCGGCGTGAAAGAAACGACCCGCCCCATCGACAGGACAATAGGTCGCGATCCCGTACTGCCGCGCGACGACATAATCTTCCTGACCGTGTCCCGGAGCCGTGTGGACGGCGCCAGTTCCCTGCTCTAGAGTCACGTGGTCGGCAAGTATGCCGAGCGAATCCCGATCAAGAAACGGATGCCGGAAAACGGAATGCTCGATCGCCGCGCCTGGAAATCGGGCCAGCTCTTGATACTCGGTCCAACCGCACTTCTCGGCCGTT
>Ga0075431_100002093_pt1 | contig 19065 bp, 16 predicted proteins | sample RhiMetdeltSRZDD5_FD_75297 | JGI IMG/M metagenome (GOLD analysis project Ga0075431, IMG submission 75297) | Populus rhizosphere microbial communities from Tennessee, USA - Rhizosphere MetaG P. deltoides SRZDD5 | ecosystem: Host-associated > Plants > Roots > Rhizosphere > Soil | place: USA... | reverse complement strand
TGACGCAGGACGTCTGGAGCCTGCAACCCAATGTGAGCTGGATCCGCGGGCGGCATTCATTCCGCTTCGGTTCCGAATTTCGCCGCTACAACGACAATAACCGAAATACCGGCGCCGCCAGCGGCTCCTACACGTTCGACCCGGGCTGGACGCAAGCGAATCCGCAGCGCGGTGACAGCACGTCGGGCAATGAGTTCGCTTCGTTTCTTTTGGGATTTCCAGCGAGCGGATTTGTGGATCGCAACACCGAGCCCGCCTATCGCTCGCACTACACCGCGCTGTTTGTTCAGGACGACTTTAAGTTCAGCCCGCGACTAACGTTGAATCTGGGATTGCGATGGGACTACGAGTCGCCACGCGTCGAGCGATATGACCGCATGCTCCGAGGATTCGCGTTCGAGCAGGCGAGTCCGATTGCAGGTGGGGCGAAGGCGTCGGCGGCCGCCGTCAACTGTCCCGCCTGCGCCGCCGGGCTACGTGGCGGCCTGCTATATGCAGGAACCAACGGTGCCAGCCGCTACGCCTTCGATCCGCACAAACGCAACTTCCAGCCGCGGGCCGGCCTCGCCTACCGGATCACATCGAGGCTGGTTTTTCGCGGCGGGTACGGACTCAGCTACCTGGGCCAGAGCGCGAGCGGACTGGCTGTAGGATTCAGTCGCCAGACACCGCTCGTCGCCTCACTCGATAACGGGCTCACTCCGGCGGTAAGCTTGAGCGATCCATTTCCTGCGGCCGTTTATCCGCGCGGTCTGTTGCAGCCGATCGGCTCGAGTCAGGGACTTGCCACCAATCTCGGGCAGAACGTCACGTTCCAATACTTGGATCGCCCGCTTCCATATTCGCAGCAGTATTCTGCCGGATTCCAGTACGAATTTCCGGGCGGGTGGTTGCTGGACGTTTCCTACGCTGGAAACATCACCAGGCGATTGCCGGTCACACTTCCGCTGAATTTCATTCCGCCGGATACGCTGAACAGCATTCCAGTCGAACAGCGTCAGGCATACTTCAACCAACAGGTCGCAAATCCTCTGGCTGGCTTGCTGCCGAACTCCGGGATTAACGGCGCGACCGTCGCCCGCCAGCAGTTGCTGTTCGCCTTTCCTCAATACGGCGCTGGAACGCAGATGACCGATGTCCCCATCGGCCGTCAGCGCTACGATTCGGCGCAGATGAAGGTTACGCGCCGCTTCTCTCGCGGGTTTGCCATGACGGTCGCCTACACGGTCAGCAAGACGCTGGAGCAGGTCGCGCCCTTGAATCCCCAGGACGTGGATGTGAACAACCCGCTTCGTTCCCGGCTCGAAAAGCGACTGATACCGTTCGACGTGCCGCAGCAGTTATCCATTATCGGTGTCTACGATATCCCGTTTCGCGCGCGGGACCGATGGGTGAATGGCATCGTCGGAGGCTGGACCTTCAGCGGCGTGTTTATGTCGCATTCCGGATTCCCGCTGGCGTTCCCGAATGCGGCTCCGCTTGCAGCCCGGAGCGCCAAGTTGAACGATGCGGCGCGCGACGCGCTTGCGCGGGCGAGCGGCCGCGTGCAATTCGACCCTTCCGAAGACGTCTGGTTTGACACCTCGCTCTTCCCTCGCGCGGCGCAGGCGCCGTTCACACTGCGGACATTCCCGACACGGTTTCCCGACGTACGCAGCAAGCCTCTGAACGTCGCCGATCTCTCCTTGTACAAGGAGTTCCGCGTCAAAGAAAAGCTCAAGTGGCAGATCCGCTTTGACGCCCACAACGCGGCGAACTTCCCTTGGTTCGGTGTTCTCGACGCCAACGGGAGCAATGTTACCAGGCCGCAGTTCGGCCACCTTCGCGCCGACATAGGGAACGAGACTCGCGTGATTGTCGCAGTGATGAAGTTGGTTTTCTAGCTTAGCGAGAGACGATCAATAGCGCGCCGCCGACGGCGATCACGTCCTCAAGAAGCGCGATCGGAAGATCATTCCCTCCGATTGCTTTTACGAGCCGAGCCCGGAACTCGTAACCGCCGAGCGTCCCGGCCACACCGCCGAGCGCGCCCGCCACCAGCCCGCCAATGAAAGCATCGCTTGGCGCGCCCAGAGCGGCTCCGCACAGCGCCCCGGTCACGATCCGCGCGATGAACGGCATTGGTGCTTTCCGGCTGGGAGTCTTCGGCAGCTTGTCGTTAATCAGCTCCCCAATCGCCAGCGCGCTCACGACGTATGGCGTTGCCGAAAAACCCAGGAACGCCAGGGGCGTGTTTTCCAGATGCAGCCACCCAAGACGAGCAGCCCAGCTAACTGCCGCGGGCGCAGTCATCGCGCGAAGTCCGGCTACCACGCCAATCAGAAACGCCAGAACTAGAATGGGCATGAATCCTCAGTGTCGTTATCACTGATTCTACATGAACGCTGCCGGCGGGGATGATCCAGAACACCCCGCGTAAGCCGGGCCCACTCGGAGGAAGCGGCCCGGCTCGGCGGGATCGGCCGCCGATTACAATTCGGCGACATACCGCTTTGTAAGAAGCTATCACTCGCCGGCCGAACTGTAAATGGGACCAACGTGTAATAAGATATAGCCCGAAAGTACTGTAATGGCCCTAATAGGTTGCCTCAGGGTCGCAAACCGGGATCGGCTCGTGAACTTCCCCTGCCGGCGAACGCCAGTGGAAGCCTTCGGCGAACTCCAGTCCGACAACATATAACCCTCCCACACGCCGGCAATACTTTACCGAACCTGCTCCCTGAACCTTAAATCGCTCAGATCGGAATCGGACTTGCAGCGGCATGGCAGCTTCGGGCAGTTCCAGAGCCATTCCATCTTCGGAGATGTTCAAGGCTCGTGTCCGCGTAATCTTCATCTTGCCCGTCAGATCAAGCCAGGAGACCTGTAAGACTCCGGCATCGACCGCAAACCGGCGGCGCCTGCGCAGTTCCCTGCGCTTCGAGGACAATCCGTGTATCACGTGGAAATATTAGTACTCAGTCGCAAATTTGTCCAGTCATACCGGTTGGCACTCATTCTGTGCGAAAGTACCGGTATTCACTCGCCCCTCCTTACAGGCATTCGTATTGCGGTTTGTGCGGGTTCCTCTTACACTTCTAACTAGCCGAACATGTCTAAACAAGATCTACGACGAAGCGTTCGGATTCCGGCCGACTCTGCCCTCAAGCTGAGATGGCAAGGCAAAGCGGGAGAAGCGCACTTCGCGCGCGGCAAGATCCTTAACCGGTCAGAGACGGGCATATGTCTCGAACTTTCCGAACCCATCCCGCCATCATGCTATGTCGCCCTCAATGCGCCTGAGCTGAGCGCGGCCCCATGGGCGGCGGGAGGGTCGGTGCGCTACTGTTCGAGTAAAGGCGCGAAGTACATTGTTGGACTTGAACTCAGCGTCTCCGCCCGGCCGACTAATACCAGCTAACCTCGCCAGTGGTAATATGGCTCTCCGGAGCCACTAATGAAAAAATTGATCGCTTTCGTCGCACTGGGATCTTCTGCGCTGACACTGCTCGCTGTCTGGGGCCTGGGGTGGGCGCCCGTTCCTGCCAAGATCACCCTGGAAAATGCGCGCGTTCGAGTTTCTGAGCTTACTTACTTGCCGGGCGCGCCGCGTGAGCGCTTTATTCGGCCGACCGACCAGATCATCGTCTTTCTCGATGAGTCCCGCTATGAACGTGTAGATTCGCAAACCAAGGAAAAGACCATTCGCCAGAGGAAGCCGGGCGAGGTGATCTGGCACGACAAAGGTGAAGACGCGCCGCGGTTGACCAATCTGGGCGCAAAGCCGTACCGGACGCTCGTCGTGGAGCTGAAGTAAGTCCTAAATAGACTAATCCCGCAGCTTGTAGATTGTCAGGCCGGACAGCAGCTTTGGGTAGAAGTCAGTGGACTTCTGCGGCATCACACCGCCACCGAAGGAAATGTTGGCGACCTGCTCCACCGAGGTCGGCTTGAGAAGGCAGGCGATTTGCGCCGTGCCACTCTTCACTTCTTCTATCGCCGAGTCGAGCCCGCGCATATAGCGAAGATGCTTGCCGTCGCGGACCTGCTCTTCTGAGATGCCGAGCACGCCGCCGATCAGCGCGGTGTGCAGCACCGGAACATCGAGCTGCCCCTTCGGATCCTTCGCCTCGAAAATATACGAACCACCGGGCATCACAATACCGAAGACGCATTGGCCGGGTTTCGATTCGGCCCAGCGTTTCGTCAGCTTTTCAATAGAATCGATGCGCTCCACGCGGAAAGCTGATTCCGCGCGTCGCAGGAAGCCTGACTCGTCGAAATCTTTTAGGTCGGAAATAAGGCGATGGGTGGCGAGAATCTTTAAGCCCGGCGCATGCATGTTGACGAACGTCATGACTACTTTCGAGGCGTCGTCGCTCCCCGGATTCTCGTTACGGAACGCCAGCGCGGTTTCGTAGCGATGATGACCGTCCGCAATGAGAAGCTTCTTATCGGACATCAAAGTCTGGATTCGAGAGATGCGCGCGGGATCTGAAACACGCCAGAGCCGATGCTCCGCGCCATACTCGTCGGCAACCTCGGCGTCGGGCATTGCTTGCGCTACTTCGTCGAGCATGCGATCGATCTCGCCCGTTGGATCGGGATACAGCATGAAGAGCTGCTCGAGATGAGCGCGCGTGTGACGCAGCAGCTCCAGTCGATCTTTCTTCGGGCCCGAGAGCGTCTGCTCATGGCGGTAGACGATGTTCGCCGAATAGTCCTCAACTTGTCCCAGCCCGACGAAACCTTTGCGCGTCAAATACTCGCCTGTATCCGGGACGCGAAACTCCTGGAAATAGGCGAACAGGCTCGGCTCTTGATCCTGCGCCAGGATTCCGCTTTCGATCCAGCTTTTGAGATGTTGCGCCGCCCGCGTGTAGACGTTGTCGGTTGCGGAGTCTGCTTCACGCTGCTCGCCCAAAATAATGCGCACCAGGTTATACGGACTCTGCGCCAGGTAGGTCTTTCGCATCGCCGGAGTTATCTTGTCGTAAGGCTGTGTAACCAGCGACACTAGCGGTCCGGCAATCTCACTGTAACGGTAGGCTGAAAAGGGGAAAATCTTGGCCATAAAGGGAGTAATTTACAGGTTAGCAGATTGACGCCAACTAGCTTGTACGGGATTTCTTGCGGGCCTTCACCGGAGCGGCAGGCGCTTGAATCACCGTGCGCTCGAGCCGGCTCAGACCGACGAAAGTCGCCAGCACAAAGCACGGCCACAACTGAACAAGCAGCCGGTTTAGCGAGGATTCAAGGTGCCATTTGAGCGGAAATGGGCTGATCAGAAAAACACTGAAATAGCCGGCCAACATAGCGCAGGGAATTGTCGCGGCGAAAAGCCAATCTCGTCGCCGCTCGCGTTCAAAGGACAGTCCGATCGCCAGGGCTAGTAAAGGGAGAATCGGGTGGTACCATCCAAACCCTAGTGCTCCGATTTCATGTGCGAAGGCGCCGGATATTTGCCAGAACCTGCCATCGACGACGCGCTGCAGCATCGCCTTGGGACCGCCCATAAGGTACATCGAGGTACGCGGCGAGAGTGCTATTTTGAAAATTAGCGCAACCACGACTCCAGGAATTGCGCCCATCGCGACCTGCGCGAAGCGCTCCCGCCGGAGAACCGCGATCGCGACGAGAAAGATTGCTACGAATTGCGTACCATCGTCCTTCGTCCACATGGCAAGACCCGCGAACAGGCCAGCGAGCAGCGGGCGATCGAGCAGAATGAGCATTGTGGCGCCCATCATGTAACAGGCCAAAGGCACATCCGCATACTGCGCGAAGCCTGCCTCATGCATGACGGTAGGCGCGCCCAGTAAAGCGAGTCCTGCAAGCAAACCGAGTGTCCGGCCACGATAGACGGCTACTCCCCCGGTTACCATTGCCAGCAGCGACAGAAAGAACAGATAAGAAGTGGCGATCGGCGCTGCCTCCGTCAAGGATCCGGCATAGGCCCAACAGCGCGCCACAGCGCCCGAAATGAGCAGCGGGTATTCAGGATGTGTCTCAGTCAGCAGCGCCGACCACGCCCGCTGCGGCAGATTACCTTCGACGAGGAAACGCGCACGCAGATTCCAGATTGCCCAGGCGTCCCAATTCCCTTGTGGATTCGCGTCCCATGCCACGGTCATCCCGGCCGTGACTATCGCGAAAGCCAGAAACGCTGCGCCCATCAACCATGGAACGAACAAGGCTTTCGCCGTCGCGTCCGGCGTTGAGGTTTTCCGCTGGCGGGAGATTTCGAATACGAGCCATCCGAAGATAGTGATTTCGAGGAACATCCCCAGCCTGGGAATGCCCGGCGCCGCCATTCTGCATAAGAAGAACAGGATCGAAGTCAGCCCGATCCCAGCCGCCGCGCCCGACCCGAACACGAGCAGCGCTGCTGCCCATCGCGGCTCGAGCGCCGTCAGGCCGCGGCCGAATCGCATGACAAGCCCGCAGCCGATCAGCACTGCGAACAGCGCCCACGCCACGGCTATCACGGCCGCTGTTCCTTGCGGTACAGAATCACTCCATTGCCGAGATCACGCTCGACACGCAATCCGTATTGGCGGCCGACGGCGGCAAAGTCGACGGGGCGCGCAAAGTTGCCGACCGTCCAGTCGAGAGCCTTGTCTTTTTGGAGCAGGCGCGGAGCCAAATTGTATTGCGCCGCGTTGAACATCGCCTGCGCTAATTCGCTTCCCGGCTCCTCGCCGCTGAGGTAACCCAGGACCGCATCGCCGGGTACCGCGGCGCGCAATCCCTCGAACCGGACAAATTGGGCGACGATCTTGTAAGGATCGCGATGCTGATGAAAGTCGCGCTCGAATCCGTAATACTCGATCACGCCCCATAAAGACAGGACCGCAGCCGCGGCGGCGCCGAACTTGTTACGAAGCGAAAACTCGGGAAGCATATCAGGCGCGGGCGCGGCCGGTGCGGTACAAAAGATAGAATCCGCCCACCGCGATGAGTAAGCTGCAGGCGACCAGCGTCCATTCTTTGGGACCGGGTCCAACCTGCCATAGCGTCCACACGAACTGAACTACGCACAGGATGGACACGAAGTAGAGTGTGCGGATGCGAGGAATCACCGATACGAGGAAGGCCCCGAACGGCGCGCCGAACACGACAATCGGCGCGCAGGCCATCCAGTTGTAGAACACCTCAGGCTGAATGTCGCCGATGCCGATGTGAAGAGCGGTTCCAATCACCGACGCCATCGCCATGGCGGAAACCGCGGTCGGCACGGCAGCCTTAAGATCAGAGCGGAAGAGCAGAACCAGAATAGTATATAGCAACATCTCGATTCCGACGCCGATGAGCGCCGTTGTGATTCCGCCGGCGACACCGACCAGCAGTCCCAATTTCATAGCCGTACCCGATTCGATTTTCGGGATCGCATTCAGCGAACAGAATTCGCGATTTTTAGCAAGAGTAAGGATTGCAAAGCTCATCCAGAGGCACGAGAACAGCAGCTTGATCACGGTCGCCGAGAGGAGAGGCGCAATCCAAAATGTGCCGCCGACGAGCCCAAACGCCGCGCCGACGGTCGTCCAGATCAGCATGCTCATCTGTATTGGCGTGCCGCGGCAGAGGATGAAGATCATGGCGGACGTCATGCCCAGGGCTTGAATGACCAGGCCGAAGTTTCGCCCCAGGTTCGGTGGTGAGCCGAACACAAGAACCAGAACCGGGAACGCGACGGTTCCCCCGCCCATCGGAGTGGAGCCGGCGACCACTGAACCGAAGATCATGACCACGGCCATCGGCCAGTGCGTCTTGACCTGCTCCCAATAGCCGAATCCGAACGCCAGTACGATCCAGGCCACGTAGAACGCTCCTACGTAGGCGAACCAATACTTCATGCGCGGTCCACGAAGTCCGGCCCGATCCAGAAATCCGGGGGTCTTGGATTTTGACGCGACGGAGGAGGCCAAGTAAACCATCTTAACCCAGTCCCCACAGCGGCCGCCTCCAGGTGATAATAATAACTTCGGCCTAATGATGACGACGGCTACGGCGACGTCGCAGATTCGCGCGGATATCCGCAACAACCGTGTACAGCAGGTATTGGTCCTCTGGTACATCCCTTTCTGGCTGTTCATGGCCCAAGCCCCCATCGATCGCGCGGATTGGCTGTTAGAGAATTTCCTGGTTGTCGTATTCATCGGACTGCTGATTGCGACCTATCGGAAGTTCCCGCTATCCGATCTGTCATACATGCTGATTACGGTGTTCATGACGCTGCACTCGATCGGGGCCCACTACTCATACGCATATGTGCCTGTGGGCTTCTGGTTTCAAGAGACGTTTCAGCAGACGCGCAATCATTACGATCGCCTGGTTCACTTTTCTTTCGGCCTCATGATGGCCTATCCGGTTCGCGAGATTTTTCTACGAGTAGCCAATGCGAAGGGATTCTGGGCCTACTACCTGCCGCTCGACTGCATCTTAGCCTTCAGCGCCATGTACGAAATCATGGAGTCGTGGTTCGCCCAGATCGTCAGCCCCGATCTAGGAGACGCCTGGCTCGGAACACAGGGCGATATCTGGGACGCGCAAAAGGACATGACGGCCGCGCTAGTTGGCGCGTTCCTGTGCATGCTGATCACGGCGCAGATTGCGAAGCGGTCCCGCCGCCATATTTATTAGAACAATTGGAAGATCGCTTACGACCCGCTCCAACAGAGCCGCGACAGAGGTTTTTCATCAGACTCGTAGGAGAGCGCGATCACGCTGTTTTTTCCTAACAATCGTACAATGGCTCAGAATGGAAACTCGCCGCATGTGCCCGCATTGCCGGGCATTCATCACCACCAAGGATCGCGTCTGCCCCTATTGCCATGAAGAAGTCGGCTCGCGGGCCGTCGACCGCAACGCCCCGGTCAGTGTCATGGGCGGGATGATTCCCCACGCCCGCTTCGCCACCAGCATGTTCCTATTGATCAATTTCGGCCTTTACGCAGCGACGGTCGTCTACAGCATGGGAAGCGGCAACAGCAACGCTTTTTTGAGCCTGGACATGCAAACCCTCTTCCAGTTCGGAGGAAAGTACAGAGAGAGCATTTTGCGAGGCGACTGGTGGCGACTAGTGACGGCCGGGTTTCTACATGGCGGCCTCATCCACATCGCAATGAATTGCTGGGCCCTTTTCGATTTGGGCGCACAAGTAGACGAGATCTATGGGACCAACCGCTTTATCGTTTTTTACATCCTTTCGTCGATTGGTGGCTTTATCGCGAGCATGTACTGGTCTGACAGCCTATCGGTAGGAGCCTCAGCGGCATTATTTGGGTTGATCGGCGCCATGATCGCCTTAGGGGTGAATAACCGTACTTCCGTTGGCGCTGCCGTAAGGGGAATGTATATCCGTTGGGCGATTTACGGACTCCTTTTCGGGCTTTTGCCTCAGTTCCACATCGATAATGCCGCACATATCGGGGGATTAGTTACTGGATTTGTGGTCGCATATTTTGCTGGAACACCGAGGATTTCGACTTCCACGTCCGAGCAGGCCTGGCGATTGGGGGCCTGGAGCTGCGCCTTATTAACCGCCTATTGTTTTCTAAAAATGTACCTGTCTTTTTCGTCGCAGCCGGTATAACATACAAGAATGCATGCCAGCGCATTACTAGTGATTGCGGGCCTTGCCATGGCCACTCTCTCCCCGGCGTTCGCCAAGGAGAACAGGCCCAAGTCTAATAACCCCAACGTCCAGCGCGCGACGAAAAAGACCAAGAAGATCCGGCCGGCCACCTATAAACCGTATAAGCCGAAGCGGGCCAAGATTCTCGGCGTCTTTTAGACCATCCCAAAGTTCGTATAATTAGCGATGCGCCACAGTTTGCTGACGCTCGCCTGGTTGCACTCCCTACTGGAGCGGTTCTGAAAAGTATCGACCTGCTTTTTTTCGACGCCGGTGGCGGACACCGCAGCGCCGCCAACGCCCTAAAAGAATCGATCGAACGCGCGGGCAAGCCGTGGGACGTCCGTCTCGTCAATTTGCAGGAAGCGCTCGACGAGCTCGACATCTTTCGCAAATTGTTCGGCGTGCGACTGCAGGATTGCTACAACCTCATGCTGAACAAGGGCTGGACGCTGGGTTCGCCGCAGATGACGCGCGCGATGCAGTTCCTGATCCGCGTCTACCATGGCGGCCAGGTGCGGCTGCTCGGCGAGCTTTGGCGGGAGCGCCGTCCGGACCTGGTAGTCTCGCTCGTGCCGAACCTGAATCGCGCTATCGGCGAGAGTATACGCAATGCAATTCCGCAAACTCCCTTAGTGACGATCCTGACCGATATCGCCGATTACCCGCCGCACTTTTGGATCGAGCGCCAGCGCCAGTATTTCATCTGTGGTTCCAGCCGCGCCGTCCAGCAGGCCCGCGAGCTAGGCCACGAGAATGGATTCATCTTTCAGACTTCGGGAATGATCCTGAATCCGCGCTTCTACGAGCCGATTGCCATCGACCGCGCTTCCGAGAGGCGCAAGCTGGGTCTCGACCCGGATCGGCCGACCGGCCTTGTGATGTTCGGTGGACAAGGCTCGAATGTCATGCTCGAGATCGCCCGCAGCCTCGATACGCAAATCATCTTCATCTGCGGGAAAAACGAGAAGCTGGCCGCGAAGCTTCGCGCGATGACGCGGCCGGCGCCGACATTTGTCGAGGGCTTCACCAAACAGGTGCCGTACTACATGCGGCTGGCGGACTTTTTCATCGGCAAGCCGGGGCCGGGCAGCATCAGCGAGGCGCTGGCGATGAAGCTTCCTGTTATTGTCGAGAGCAATGCGTGGACTCTTCCGCAGGAACGCTATAACGCCGAGTGGGTCCTGGAAAACAAAGTGGGAATCGTCCTCCCAAACTTTCGCAACATCGCATCGGCCGTCGCCGAACTGCTTCAGCCCGCAAATTATGCGCGGTTTCGCGCCGCTGCTCAATCGCAAAACAATCAGGCGGTATTTGAAATTCCGGATATGCTGGAGAAGATTCTTACTTCTTCTTAGATCCGCCGAGGAGCTTCATGTCCGAGGGCAGCGTGAAAAGATTATCCGTAAGTCCCTGGTTGATAGTGACACTGTCGGAAAAGATTTCGAAGATCTTCTCGCCGTTCCGCTCGCGCTGGATCGTAAACGGCCACATGACCCCGCCACCCACGTCGCGGAATTTCGTGTAGCGAGTCATCTCTTCAATCCGCTCCTTCGTCTGCGGATTGCGCCGCTCCGTCATCTGGCGAATGGGCAGCTTCGTCGAAATCTGAAAGTGAACGGTTACCAAGCGGTTGTCGCTATCGGTGATATCGACCACCTCGACCGGGGTGTTGTCGACCACATCCGAACCGCGCGATTCAAAGATCATGCCGGGTTCGCCCAAGCGTTGGCGAAGAATGTAGAAAACGTTCCGCAACGTGCTTTCGCGAAACCGGTCGTACTGCTCGTTCGGCAGCGGACGGGCGCCGCGATAGGTAATTTCAAACCCTTCCGTCTCGGTGAACAGAACCGCGGTCTCTTCTTTTTTCTTCCCAAACGATTGCCGCTCGCGCACTCCGAGGAAAGCCGGTACAGGCGGCTCGGGCCGGGTCAGGTATCGCGTATAGATCTTGGCGAAAGACAGTCCCGATAATTGTTCGCGGTAGAAAGAATACGCCCGACCTGATTCCACGCGGTCTTTCATGCTCAGAAACTTCTGCCCGCCCAGCGCAGCGACCGCATGATCGACCACTCGCTTGCCGCGTTCCTGGTTAGTCTCCCCGAAAGCAACGCCTGCCACGACGAACAAGCAGAGGCATCCCGCTGCTATTTTCATTGGCGTTTACTCATCTCCGCTGTGGTGATTCCGGTGTTCACTTTGTAGTCCAGAATCGCTGCTTCGGCGAACTTACGGCCTCCCTGTGTGATCAAAATTTTGTGCGGAACCTTGATCCCTGCGACATCACGGAAATCGGAATACGTTTCCTCGATCGTGCCCTGCGGTCCGGCGTAAGATAGCTTCGACAGCAGGCCCGTATTCTCGTCGATCACGATTCGCACCGAATTGCCGCTTTTATCGGAGATATTGAGCATACCCGCTCCGGTAAGGTTCACCGTCCGATTCTCATCACGATCGCTCGTCAATAGGCGGACGTAGTTGCGGAATATCTCGCCCTGCGCTTGCTTCAGCATGGGACCGACCAGTGCGCCCTCGCCCTGCGGACCCCTCACCCAACCGCTCGTTCCGTTCGTATAGGAAGAGAGTTTTCCAAACGGCGCCTCTACTTCCTGCCGGAAACCTGTCGGAGCAAGCCAGCGATTGATCTGCTTCATCTTCATACCACCAACGCTGGGATCGATCTGGACATCGACCACCTGCATCCAGTCGGTGACAGCAGCAAGTTTGTCCACGCCTCCCGCAGCCTGCTGCGCTTTCTCCAGGAGCTGCTTACCTTTCTCCATCGACGCTGGATCGGCTGCCGCGGTTTCCTGCTTCGGCTCGGGGATGGTCAGATCGACCAGCGTCACCTTGCCCAGAGTATCGAGCGGCTTGGCGAACTCCTTCGGATTTCCCACCGCAACAATTACCAGGTCCTGTGGACGCAGATGCTGCTTGGCCACCCGCAAAACGTCGGCCTTCGTTACCGAGGCGATCGCTTTCTGATACTGGAAAATAAAGTCCTTCGGATAACCGTAGTATTCGTACGTCATCATCCGGCCAAGAGTTTTCGCGCGCGTGTCGAAATTGAACACGAAGCCGTTTTCCACGGTCTCTTTTGCGGTTTTCAATTCCTGGTCTGTCACCTCGGCGGCGCGAATCCGTTCGATCTCCTCTTTGATCGCCTGCACCGTCTCTGTCGTGGATAGGGATTTGGTGCTGCCCGATATCGTAAAAATTCCTGGATGATTGAATTGCGCGCCCCAATTTGCGCTAATGCTGTACGCGTATCCGAGCTTCGTGCGGACCCGCTGGAACAGGCGGCTCGGAAATCCACCGCCCAGAATATCCGCCATGACCTCCAGCGCCGGATAATCCTTGTCCTTCAACGTGCCGCTGAGGTGTCCGACCTCGAGGAATGTCTGGGTCACGTCATTCTTGACCGCGACATACACGCCGGGAGCCGGTTTCGAGGTCACCTCAGGGAAAAGCGGCACGGGCGGTTGCTGATACTTCCAATCAGCGAATAACTTCTCGACCTTGGCTTTCATATCCGCCGCCGAGAAGTCACCCTGCACGGCAAGCATGATGTTGGCTGGAAAAAAGTACCGCTTGTAGAATGCGATTAGATCGTCGCGCTGGATGCGGTCGACGTGCTCATACTCTTCGCGCCAGCCATAAGGCGTGTCGCGTCCGTAAATAGTCTCGGCAAACACGCGCGACGCAATTCCATCCGGATCGTCATTGCGCCTCGAAATGCCGCTGCGAATCTGGGTCTTGGCGAGATCGATCTTCTCCTGGCGGAATTCGGGAATAGTGAGCAGATCGCGAAAAATGGACATCACTTCGTCCGTGTTCTCTTTCAGGGCGGAGAACGAAACGCGGCCGTTGGTCTCGCCGATACCGCTCTCCACCGATGCGGCGATATTTTCCAACTTCTCATCGAGCTGGTCGCCCGTCTCACTCTTCGTGCCTCCGGTTCGCATGACCATTCCAGTAATGGTTGCGAGGCCGATTTTGTCCTTCGGGTCGAACAGATTTCCCGTCCGGACCAGGGCAAATCCGCTGACTAGCGGCAGCTCGTGATTCTCCAGCAGGTAAAGCTTCATCCCGTTCGGCAGCGTGACCTGCGCGATATCAGGTATGTTGATTTTTCCCAGCGGCGGAAACTTCAGATCCTTGTAGGAAGGGATTGTGTTTGATCGAGGCGCCTGCGCCAAGGCTAACCACGGAGCGGTTAGCAACGCGGGAATAACGATCTCTAGCAGTCGACGGCTCATTGCGCGGCTCCTTCGCGCTTCGGCTGGACGGTGAGCGCCACCGTGCGTCCACTCGGGACGAAATATTTGCGAGCCACGCGCTGGACGTCGTCCGCGGTGACTTTGTTTACGTCTTCAAGAGAAGTGAACATCTTGCGCCAGTCTCCGTAGGCCACCGAATAAGTGGTCAGCAGCGAGGCCAGACCGGAGTTGCTGTCAAGCTGCCGAATTAGCCCGGCGCGCGCTTTCGTTTTAACACGAGCGAGAGTGACGTCGTCCACTTTCTCATTCTTGAAGCGCTCGAGCACCTCATAGAAGGCCTTCTCATTCTCTTCCGTCGTTTTGCCAATGGCGGGGACGAGGAAAAACAAAAACAGGTTTGGAAACCTCCCGCCCGGAAACGTCGGCGCGCTGATAGCCGCTAACGCCAGCTTTTTGTCGCGGACCATGTCCTTATACAACAAGCCGGTCCGTCCGTTAGCCAGAACCGTAGTGATCACATCGAAGACGGGATCGTCCTTATCATATTGATCAGGACGCTTGTACCCGATGAACATCAGCGGCTGGCTGGGCGTTGTCACATCCACCCGTTTCGGACCTTCCTGCACCGGCTCGACTGTATTGATGAGCGGTGGCAGCGGCCTCGCTGGAAGTTGCGAAAAGTATTTGTCAGCGAGTCGCTTGATCTCCGCCGGCTGCACATCTCCGGCGATGCCGATCGTGATATTGCCCGGCACATAATACGTCTTGTAGAAGTCCTCCGCCTCGCTGAGACGCAGGTTCTCGATATCGCTGGCCCATCCGCCCGGTCCTTGCCGGAAGGGATGCGCGATGAATGCCGTACCCAGCAGCGCCTCCATCAATTTGCCCTGTGGATTCGACTCGATCCGCATCCGGCGCTCTTCCCGAACCACGTCGCGCTCCTTATAAAATTCGCGAAACACAGGATTCAGGAACCGCTGGGATTCGAGCAAAAACCAGAGCTCGACTCGATTCGCCGGAAAATTGTAGTAGTAGTTCGTGGCCTCGAGTCCCGTGCCCGCGTTCAGCCCCACGCCGCCGTTCTCCTCGATGATCCGCGGGAACGCGTTTGGCTCGACATACAGATTCGCCTTGTCGATTGCGGCTTTCAGCAGGCCTTCAATCGTCGCGATCTTCTTGGGATCGGCGCGCAGATCTTTCCGCCGCTCTTCCTCGAGCCTCGCGTAGACACTCTCGACTTCGGCCAGCGCCTTCTTCTCTTCCGGCCAATTCTTCGAGCCGATCGTGGGCGTGCCCTTGAATGCCATGTGCTCGAACATGTGAGCGAGACCCGTTTGCCCAGTCGGATCATTGAGCGAGCCCGCCTTCACATGCGTGTTGAAGGAGACCACGGGAGCCTCATTGCGAGCCGCCACGATGAAGCGCAGACCGTTGGCCAGTGTGAATTCGGTTACTTTCTTTTCAAATTCCTGGAGATTCTGCGCCTGGGCCAACAGCGGCGCAAGGAGGGCTATCAGACAAAACCTCATTTAATCTAATCATACAAGCTCTTCGAGCCCGGCGGACGGGTCTTCCAGCGGCGATGAATCCATAGCCACTGATCCGGATACTGCCGGATGACCTGTTCGATACACGAGTGCAGCGACTGCGTGTCGCGCGCCGCATCCCCGGTCATGGGGACTGGAGGATAGAAGCGGAGGATATGTTTGCGCTCTTCTTCCGACCACAGCGCGAAACCCGGGATTACGACGGCTCCCGCATGCGCGGCAATCTTAGCGAACCCGGCGCCGGCGCAAGCCGGAGTTCCGAAAAAATCGACAAAGACGCCGTCGTCGAGGCCCGCGTTCTGGTCCACCAGAATTCCCACCGCTTGATTTTCTTTGAGCGCCTGCAGAATCGAGCGGGCAAATTCCTTCTTCCCGATCATCCGATTGCCGGAAGCCGCCCGCCGCGCTTCCACCAGGGCGTCGACCTTTGGATTGTCGAGCGGCCTCACGACGACATGCATCGGCGCCGACATCAGCGCATGAGCGAATGCGCTGAGCTCCCAATTGCCCAGGTGCGCCGTGGCGAACAGCACGCCCTTGCCTTGCTGCAGCGCCAATTCGAAATGCTCATAGCCTTCGTAGCGAATCCAATCGCGAATGTTGTCCTTCCTGAGTTGTGGAAACCGCGCAAAGCTCACCAGCACGCGGGCGATCGACTTGAAAACTCCGTCGATGATGCGGACGTGCTCATACGAACCCAGCTCGGGCAGCGCCATTGCCAGGTTGCGCATTCCGACGCGCCGCAGCCGCGGAATCGCCATGTCGAAAATACTGGTGTAAAGCCGGGCGAGCCGCTCCGCCAGGGGACGCGGAACGATAGCAAGCGAGTGCACGACAGCCCACGCCAGCAGATACTCTAGCATCCTGTTGTGGGCCTACTCGATCCAGCCGCCGCCGAGAACCAGGTCGCCGTCGTAAAAGACCGCCGCCTGACCGGGTGTGATGGCGCGCTGCGGCTCGTCGAAATGCACCTCGACGCGCGCAGGATCGCCCGCCGGATGCAGCGTCGCAGTCGCGGCCGCGTGCTTGTTCCGGATCTTCACCTGCGCCCGAGCCGGAGCCGGCAGACCTGGCCACGATACCCAGTTCACAGCCGTCGCCGACAACCGTGAGCGCAGCAGTTCGTCACTCCGTCCGACCACCACCCGCTGCGCCGCGGGCTCGGTCGCGATCACATACAGCGGCTCGGCGGCGGCGATGCCGAGTCCGCGCCGCTGCCCGACAGTGAAGTGATGGACGCCGGAGTGCTCACCCAGCGTGCGACCGTCAGTAGTAACGATCTCGCCGCGAACGGCGGCCGGCGCTGTTCCCTGCTCCCGCAAATAAGCGTCCATGAACGCCGCGTAGTCGCCGTTCGGAACGAAGCAAATCTCCTGGCTATCGCCCTTGTCGGCGACCGGCAGCCCCAGGCCGCGGGCAATCTCGCGCACTTCTGTCTTATTCAGCTCACCGATCGGAAACAATGTGCGCGCAAGCTGCGCCTGCGTCAATCCGAAGAGGAAGTAGGTCTGATCCTTGCTCGCATCTACTCCCCGGCGCAACTGATAGCGTCCGGTAACAGGATCCCGAGTAATGCGCGCATAGTGTCCCGTCGCAATCTGGGATGCGCCCACCGAATCCGCCATCTCCAGAAACTGGTCGAACTTGATGAAGTTGTTGCAGAGCGTGCACGGGATCGGTGTACGCCCCGCCAGATACTCGCTGACGAACGGCGCGACGACCTGCTCCTCGAACCGCTTCTCGAAATTCACTACGTAATAAGGAATACCGAGCCGTTCCGCCACGTAGCGCGCATCGTAGACGTCGTCGATTGAGCAGCAGCGCCCACCGCCATCGGACCCGAGTTCCGGAAGCCGCCGCTGGTTCCAGAGCTGCATGGTGAGCCCAATGATGTTCGCGCCGTTCCGCGCCAGCAGGCCCGCGACAGTGGAGCTATCCACGCCACCGCTCATCGCAACCGCAATAGGACTCTCAGGCATGGGCAGGGGTGAGCGGAGAAATCTTGCGCAAATGCGCTACCGAATCCACGACGGCGTCGATCAGCGCGTCGACCTGCTCCACCGTGTTCGATCGGCCGAGTGAGAATCGAATACTGGCCCGCGCCCGCTCCGGCACAAGCCCGATCGCCAGCAACACATGCGAAGGCTCGGTCGATCCACTTGAGCACGCCGACCCGCTCGATACGGCGAATCCACGCAGATCGAGAGCGATCACCAGCGACTCACCTTCAACCCAATCGAAGTACAAATTGGTCGTGTTCGGAATGCGCGCAGCTCGACTGCCATTGACCCCAGTGTACGGCACGCGCTCGAGAATCCCGTTCTCCAGCCGGTCACGCAGCCCGGCCACTCGCGCCGATTCCGCGTCGCGGTCGCGGGAACCGCACTCCGCCGCCTTACCCAGACCGACCGCGCCCGCGACGTTCTCCGTCCCCGCACGCCGGTCCCGCTCGTGATGCCCGCCATGCATGATTCCCGTAAGCGTCGTCCCTTTGCGCACAAACAGGGCGCCGATTCCCTTTGGCGCATGGATCTTATGACCGCTGATCGTATACAAGTCCACGCCCAATGCCTTCACATCCGTTGCTAGCCGACCCGCCGCCTGAACGCCATCCGAGTGCAGCGGCACGCCAGCCTCGCGCGTGATGCGAGCAATCTCGCCGACCGGCTGGACAGTCCCCAGCTCATTATTGGCATGCATCACCGAGACGATCGCCGTATTCGGCCGCAGCGCTCGCCGCACGTCGTCCGGCTCGACCACGCCTTGCGCGCCGACCCGCAGATAAGTGACTTCCCCGCCCTCGCGCTCAATCTGTGCGCAGGTCCCGAGCACCGCCGGATGCTCGATCCGGGTAGTGATCACATGCTTATCCTGACAAGGCCGAAGCGAGCCGAGCAGCGCCAGATTGTCCCCTTCGGTCCCACCGCTTACAAAAACAATCTCCTGAGGACGGCAATTCAGCAGCGACGCCGTCTGACGCCGCGCCATCTCCAGCCGCTGCTTCGCCATCTGCCCGAAATGATGAATGCTGGACGGATTACCGTATACTTCACCAAAGCACGGCGCCATCGCCTCCATCACTTCCGGAGACACGCCTGTCGTCGCGTTATGGTCGAAATAGTAGCGCTGCACTTTCTTTCATTTTAGCGTGGCGGGAACTTTTGTCCCAAAACGGTGTCATTGAGATCGTGAGGAGGATCTTCGTCGCCGCTGCAATCCTGCTAACGGCAAGCGCCTTGATCGAGACCTTCTATGTCCCAAGATTTGGTCAGGCAGCAATTAACAAGGCCTATAAGAGTTACAAAGATTGCGTCCGGAGCCTGCCAAGAGTTTGGTGCGTCCCGGCGCCATGCGACTTCCACGTCACTTCCGAGTCAGATTGCTTTTTAGCCTACGCTGAACGCCGCGAAGCTATAGACTGGCAATACTTCTTTTTCCGAACCCTTGCCGCACGAGTAGGCAGAGACCGTCAAGGCGGAGTCGCAAGTCCATAGTACAATCAAGTTACGGAGTACTCGAGTACAAAATGACCATTCGAATGGCCGCGCTATTTCTCGCCCTCGCGACGGCTGTAATGCCCGCTTTCGCCGCGGATGCCACCAAGCCCAAAACTGGACCCGTCCAAATCATGAAGGCTTCCGAATTAAAGCCCGGCATGATGGCAACCGCATGGACTGTGTTC
>Ga0075431_100002092_pt1 | contig 19065 bp, 20 predicted proteins | sample RhiMetdeltSRZDD5_FD_75297 | JGI IMG/M metagenome (GOLD analysis project Ga0075431, IMG submission 75297) | Populus rhizosphere microbial communities from Tennessee, USA - Rhizosphere MetaG P. deltoides SRZDD5 | ecosystem: Host-associated > Plants > Roots > Rhizosphere > Soil | place: USA... | reverse complement strand
ACCGGCACCAAACAACTTACCCGAGATCAGATCCGCTACCTCGTGACCACGCTGTCCGACATCACCAAGGTCATCCACGACGCCAACCCAGGCGACAAGGCCGAAATCTACCGCCAGCTCGGACTACGGCTGACCTACCACCCCGGAAAAGCAGCCGTCCTGGTCCAATCGCGACCAGAACCGGTGTGCATAAGGTTTGTGTCCGAGGCTCAACACGAGCGATACTCACACGGTGATCGCTTCGCGAGAGCTGACGATCATGTTCTCGGATGGATGAACCGGCGCTCCCGCCTCCTGTTGGCTGCGCCGCACCTTCGCAGGTCTCTGACTTCGGCCGCGCTGGCATCCGTCCCGCTCGCACCCCTCGCCGTCGCTGTTGCCGTCGAAGTTGTGCGGATCGGGCGGCGGCCGGATGCACACCGTCGGATACGACCCATCGCAGTTGCCCTCCTCGTCCCTGTCCTCACCTCCCTCAGGCAGTGGCGGCGACTGATGCGTCGCGCGCTCGTCGAGCGTTCCGCGGTCGCGAACGGTTGACCCCTGCGCCCGATCGCGGCGGCCAAGCCGGCCGGCGGTGCCGTCGAGTTCTGGCGAAATACGGACACGTTCTAAAGCCGTTCTAGAGCGCCAGAGTCGAGACGGGCACGCACGAACGTCCGGACGATGAGCGCGATGACCTCCTCTGCCGGCATTTTGCTTACTCCGCGCAACCCGAGGTCAGTAGCTAGCTTCCGCGTTTGGGTGAGATTGAGCCGCATCCCGACGAGGAGGTCGGTGGCTTGGCTGGCGGTGGGTATGACGCGCAGCTGTTCCTCGACGACCGGGGCCGATGGCTGTTGCGACCTGGCCCTCGTTCCGCCACCCGCCGGTTTTGGTGGGGTGGGGGGCGACACCTTCCACCCATTTGGAACGATCTCCAGTCGCGCTTGATCATTCAGGAGACTCTTCACGTGTTCCGGCTTCGCCTTCCTGAGGAAGTCGCCGACCTTCGCGAGCATGCGATGGACTTCGTCTGTCATGTCGTCGTTCATGCCACTCTTACCTCCACATCCGCGGCGCGCGCCGCGGTTAGATTGTCGATCCCGCGAGCATCTCGCTGGTAACGCCCACCGCTGTGCGAGGCGATGAGATCAAGTCGACCCCTTCCGGCGGAGAGGAACTGGTTGACTCAGGACCGCCGGTGGGTAGACGCACAACGGCAGGCTCCTCTGGCGGTCGATGTCAATCAGCAGACTTCCGGCCCGTCCAGTCGGCTCGCGCTCAAATTTGGCGGTCAGTGTCGTCTTTCCGACCCCGCCCTTGTAGCTGAGGATGGAGATGGCCTTCACGAACGCCTCCGAGGGCTGACGCGCAGCCGGTCGAACACTCGGCTCTTGACCGTACGGCACGACCTGGTCTTGTGCACCAACCTCGAAACGGTTGTTGACCAACGTCAACGACAAAGCCGCGCCTGGGTAGCCGAACATCTGAGGTCCTGCGGACGAAGGCCGGTTCAAAGTCGACAATCGACGACGCGTGGCCCCATCGACCCGGCCGGGCAGCGGCGGGTAGGTGCTGTCAACAGAGCGGGCCTACCTCGCTGATTGGAGCCGACAGGTCAACCAAACGGACCTCACCGCTTGATGCCGCAGGTCGCTACCGTGAGGCAGGAGGAGGCGAAATGCAAGCGCGGACGCTAACCCCAGTGGCGATCTTCGGGTTCCATGTAAGGTACGTGGTTCCTCTATTCCAACGACCCTACGTATGGAACAGAGAGGACCAATGGCAGCCGTTGTGGGAGGACGTGCGGGCGGTCGCGGAACGTCTTTTCGCTGGGCCTTCGACGGACGTGCCTCCCCATTTTCTCGGGGCAATCGTTCTTGACCATTCGCCGAATCCAGCAGGTTTCATCGCCGCTAAGAGTGTCATCGACGGTCAGCAGAGATTAACGACGCTGCAGATCCTGCTCGATGCCGCTCAGCTCGTCGCGGCCAAATTCGGCCGGGAGATCGATGCAAAAGCCCTACGGGTTCTCGTCGTGAATGACCCGGAGATAACTCAGGAACCGTCGGAGGTATTCAAAGTCTGGCCGACGAACCGTGATCGCGAGGCGTTTCGCGCAGCCATGAATGACGAAGTCACGGTGACTGGTACGCTTGCACTGACACCAATCGCCAAGGCGCACGCCTTCTTTGCGGACACAATTACAAAATGGGTCCTAACCAGCGGCCCTTCCGAAGTGACGAGGGAGCGGATCACCGCCTTGACACACGCTGTGCGGGACCACCTCAAGATGGTTGTTATCGACCTGGAGCACGGCGACAACTCACAGGTCATATTCGAGACTCTCAACCATCGCGGCGCCCCACTGCTTGCAGCCGACCTTATCAAGAACCTGGTGTTCCAGGTGGCGGAGGCCCAGGGACTTGACGTTGAAAGACTTTACGAGCAGCACTGGGTGCACCTCGACACAGACTACTGGAGACAGCGGGTTGCCCGCGGACGGCAGTTTATTCCTCGCATCGACATCTTTGTAAATTACTGGCTCGTGATGCGCCTCGTTCGGGAGGTACCCAGCGACCGGATCTTTGTAGAGTTCCGAGACCACCTTACGGGCGCCAGGCCCAATGTTGAACTCCTTCTCGCGGAACTAGCCAACGATGCCCGCACGTTCGCGGCGCTTGAGTCGATGCCGCGCACCACCGCCACCGGACGTTTCCGCTACCGCGTCCTCGAAGCGATGGACTCGGCTGCGGTTACGCCGTTGCTGCTTTGGCTCGTGCAATGGCCAGAGCACCAACTCAGTCGAGAACAACGCGATATCGCTCTGGCGGCGATCGAGAGTTGGCTTGTCAGGAGGGCGCTATGCCGCTTGACGAACAAAGAGGTGCCCCGGATGGTTGTCGACCTTCTACGAGCGCTTCATGCGGCCGGACCAGCACGGGCCGGGGACATCACCGAGTCGTTCCTTGCGGAGCAGACCCTTGATACACGGTTCTGGCCAACCGACGAGATGGTCGTGGACTCGCTGGCGGAGGCGCCAGTGTACCGGATGCTGTTACGAGCGCGCCTGCGCATGCTACTGGAGGCCATCGAGGACGACATGAGATCGGGCATGGCAGAGCATCAGGCCTGCCCGCTGAATCTCACCGTCGAGCATGTCATGCCGCGAGCCTGGCGAGAGCATTGGCCCATCGATCCCCCCGACGAGGTGGCGGCGATGCGCCGAGACCGCCGGATTCACACTCTCGGCAACCTCACGCTTGTTACCGAAAAACTCAACCCAGCTCTATCCAATCTTCCCTGGGTAAAGGAAGATGGAAAGAGTAAGCGCGCCGAGCTCTTACGACACAGTGTCCTGAAACTCAATGCGAGTCTCGTCGCCTCCCACGAAAACGAATGGACCGAGAGCGCGATCGCCGAACGAACAAGAGCCCTTGCGGCAGCGGCCATTAGGATCTGGCACCGGCCCACGCCTCTACTTGGAGGAGTCGACCTCGACAACGCGGAGAAGGATACAGAACCGCCGCCCGAGCCCCAGGACGAGACCGAACGGTCAGATGTTTCCGCTGACCAGTACAGAGCACTCACCGACTGGCTCCTCGCCCAAACCCTCGATACCATCCCTGTCACGTTCACCGAGATCGAAGAGGCGCTGGGACTACCGCTGCCAGGCCGTGCCCGCATCGACACGGCGTACTGGCATCGCACTCGGACCGAACTCGCAAACGCCATCGCCGCAGGCAGATACCGGGCGACGGGCATCCAACTCGCAGAGGAGCGGCTCGTGCTCACCCGCCTCGCCGTCGACCAGAAAACCTAGATGGGCTTTCTTATGCGCCGGTCCTCCGATGGCGTGACCCGGGCATCGGGGCTCCATAGGCGACCGGCCCCACCGCCGTGGACGCGGCCGCTCCGGGGTGAGCATCGCGCTAAGTCGGGATCAAGGATCGCCAATTCGACGTGTGGTCGTGTGCACAAAAGCGCATTGGGGATGTGGATCGCGGGTTGGTGGGACTCAACGGTTCGCCAGGATCGTCGGCTGCGGAGGTCAGTAGGATTGGCCTGCTCGTCAGTCGTTCATCCGCCGGTTGGGTGGAGATGAGGGAGTAGGCGCTGTCGATGCGGACAGCTGCCGTAACCTCGACATGTGGGCTTCTCGGTTAAACTCGCTCCCGGCGTGCGGATACGCGCGTCGTCCCGCGGGGTCCGCGCCAGCGTCGGCCCCCGGATTGCTCGCGTTCATGTTGGTGGCGGTCGGACGGGAGTGTCCACCGGCGTAGGTCCCGTCGGGTTCTATACATCCGTTGGCGGTGGCCGGCGAGGAGGAAGTGCGTCGACTGCTAACTACCAACGTCAACTCGCAGCACAGCAGCGTCAGGCTGCGCACGTCCAGCGAATTGACGAGGCGCGAGCCCTCGCCGACACGTTCCTGCGCATTCTCAACCTTCACCACGCCGGCTTCGCGCCGGCCACGCCACCTGTTGTCCCGCCGCCTGAGCCTCCAGACCGCGCAAGGATTTACCTGCACTACGAAACGATGGCGCTGGCTGGCATTGGCCTCTTTCGGCTCGCTGAACGAAAGCAAGCCAGGCAGCGCGCAACCGTTTGGACCGAGGCCGAGGTGAAGCGGCAGTGGGCGGCTTCCTGCGAACAACAAGCACAATGGCAGCGCCACTACGATCACCGGTGGCAACAGTTGTGCGCAAATGAGCCGGACATCGTCATGGAGACCCTCAACGAGGCGTTCGAGGACAACCAAGCGCCAAGCGCCGCCGTCGGAGTTGACCGCGATGATGTCTCACTGGTGATACTGCTCCCGGCGCGCGACGAAGTAGTGCCAGAGCGAATGCCAACTACCACGCCTGCTGGCAACCTGTCGCTCCGCAAACTGCCACAGCGCGAGCGCTCCGACTACTACAAGGTCTTTGTATCCGGCCAGGTACTCGTCACCGTCCGAGAGACGTTCGCGGTTGCACCCGGCCTCGGCTCCGCGAGTGTGGTGGTGTTACGCAACGACGGGCGCGACGCCTATGGACAGCGAAGCGTCTCCTGCATTATGGCGGTCAAGTTTGTCCGAACTGCGCTCAACGGAGTGCAGTGGGACTCGGCAAGCGCAACGCAGATCGTCAATGACGCATCTGCCCAACTACTGATAAGCCAGCGGGGACGCAGCAACGAACTGTCGCCGCTCGACCTCATGTCGGAGCCGGCGCTGTCCGCGCTGGTACAGACAGTCGACCCGGATGACGTCGCGTCAGATTGACCGTGATCGCGAGGCGACATCTGATGATCGGGTAAGGCCTCACTGCCCGGAGTGTCGCCGGCTGCGGCGGAGCACGCGTGGATAGATGCGCCATGGCCGCAGACGCTCCGCGCAGCGTCGGCTGATCCGCACGGCCGCGTGCCTGTCAAGCCTTGCCCGTCAGCCGAGGCAAAGTTCGAACGGCTTGTCGGTAGGAGGTTCACCCGTCGTTTAGCTTGGTATCCGGGTTGCCTATGTGACTTGGTTGGTATGCCTGCAAAATCGTCGGCCGTTGGTTTCGTAGATATTCGCAATGCCATAACACCCAAGTAGATGATTTAGGTCGGCGCTGACTGGTTCGGGGGTCAGTACCGCGAGCGACCGGTGGGGACACATAACGCCCGTAGTCGAGTAACTGGCCGAGGGCCATTCGGATATCCTCGCGGTCTGCAGACGCCTTCGCTTCAATGAGTTCGGAGCGTCGCGGGTCATATAAGTCCGTGTAAAAGGGGTAGTTGAGTCCGGGCAATTTTATTTCGTGTCGCACAGCGTGCACGCTGTGACGTGCGAGCCAGTCGACGTAGCGTCCTACCAGAGCCGCCTCGCGCCGTTCTCGCTCGACCTCGGTGGGAGGATCGGTCGGCGAGACCAGGAAAAGCCGCGCAGCCGAGGCTTCGATCGAGATGACCCGCGCAATGACGTGGGAAGCCTTTGGGTTCAGCGACGAGACGCCGACGGTATTAGGTTGTGAGTGCGGCACTACGTCGCTCGCCACGCCGGCTGATGTGGCGATGCGGGCACCCGCGGCGCGTCCATCGCCGCCCGGGGGCTGAGCGGTGTTGTGGTCAAGCGTCGAATGGCTTGCCGTTTCCGCGCGCGTTCCGCTCGTGTCGTGGGACACGTCGGGCCTCGGAGCGACGGTGCCATCGGTCGCCGCAGGTGAGGTTGGACCCGGGAGTCGGACGGAGCCGCGATTGGGCGCGGTTGTGGAGCTCTGGGTTTGTTGCAGTTCACGCAGCAGCCGGTCGCTTAGCACGTTGTCCAATAGCGAAGCCAAGGCGACTCGTATGCTGGGCGTTGGGAACTTCTCCGGCGGCAATAATCGCGCAAACTGTCTTGTACGATTTGATCGAGCGCCGAGCCACAGCCGCTGGAGCGCCGCGAAAGCTTCCGTCCGGTGCTTGGTCATCCACTGTATGAAGGCCTGAGCCAGCGGCCATTCCGGTTCGCCGCCATATACTCGGATGCTCATCTCGGCTACTTTGACCCAATCGCTGCGGGCGTCGGCAGAGTTCGCTCTTCGGCGCGCCAGCCGTGAAAGGCTCTTTCGGCGATCACGGTCTCCCTCTGCCGAGGCCGCGATTGCTAAAGCTGCTAGCGCAAGTCGCCTACGGTATATATGTCGGTTGATTGATGCATGCATCCCAGGAGCGTTGCGCTCGTCGCGTGGCGCACCTCTGACAAACCGCGCTCTGTTTTGCCTTGCCTGCGGCATAAGGACTAGTACAGGCCTAACATCACCCGGACTCAATGCGCCGAACGGGCATAGGCGCACGCCGGAGGTTCGGGACGGTCCAGGCCGGCTGGCTGAACGCGTCTGGCTCAGGGCCGACGCCGTCGCGCCCGTCGCCGGCAGGTTCGCCGCCCGCCACAAGAGCTGATGACACCGTCCCACGTCCCTCCTTGGTGCCACCGTTTTACAGGTCGGCGCGGCGAGGGGAAGGTCACCCGTTCGGGAGTCGATCCCAATACTTGGTTGCCTTTCTAGAAGTGCTATCTTGGAGTTGTGACGGGAGATGAGCTTCCCAGGCTGATCCCCACCGGCACATGCTGGTGTGGCTGCGGCAAGGACACCGCCATCGGGGCGTTCTTCGCCCGGGGGCACGACAAGATCGCCGAGGCCGCGTTGATCGCCGCCGAGTACGGCAGCTCGGTGGCGCAGTTCCTCCACGCATACCGCTACGGCCCAGAGCGGCCCGTCATCGATGAAGCGGTCCGCAACGGTGATTGGGTTTGTTGCGGCATCGGCGACTGCTGGTACAAGGGGACGCCGGAAAGCGTCCGACACCACCAACGCAAGTACCACTGAATTGAAGCTGGAGGTTGGGCCGTGAGGCGGAAGTGTGGCTAGGGGTCAACGGCATGCGCGGCGGCAACCTCCGCTCGCCGAGCGGATGAAGGTGTGGGTGCGTTCTGGCGGTCGGTGCGCGGTATGCGGCGCCTATCTGATGGAGGGAACCCTGACGCGCCGTCAGGTCTTCCTCGGCGAGCTGGCCCACATAGTCGGGCAGCACGACACAGCCAGCTCTCCCCGCGGTCAGGTCGTCGCGATGTCCGAGGCCGACCGGGACAAGGCCGAGAACCTGATGCTCGTCTGTGCCGGCGAGCACCAGGAGATTGACCGCAACGGCGTTCTGGATGTTCTCACGGTGGGGAAGCTCCGCAAGATTAAGTACGATCATGAGGACTGGATCCGGCGGGTGACCGGCCTGGACAGGAACAGGCGCACCGTTGTCCTTCGCATGATCGGCCGTATCCGCGGCAACGATGTCGAGCTGACCAAGCCAACGGCGTCCGATGCGGTTCTCCGGTGCGACGACCGGTTCCCGGACTTTCCGCTCAGTTTCCAGGAGTACGGCGTCGAGATCGATCTTCGAGATCTTCCCGGCGAGACGGGCGGCGGCGACGCATATTGGTCGGCGGGCATGGCAAAGATCAACGAAGTCATCGACGCCCGCCTCGGGGAAGGCTTACGCGGGGAGCACGTGGCACACCTGAGTGTTTTCGCGTTTGCCCGGCTGCCACTGCTGGTCTATCTCGGCTCCCGACTGGACGACACCTTCGAGGTCGCCATCTATCAACGCCATCGTCGGGGAGAGACGTGGGTATGGCCGCATGATGGGCAGAACGTGCGGTTCGACGTGGAGGAGCCGCCGCAAGTGCGGGGGGAGGATGCCAGCCTAATCCTTAACGTGTCGGGCACGATCCATCCCAACGAGCTGCCGCGGGAGGTTGCCGCGCTTCCCACGTTCGTGCTGCGCCCCGACTCCGGAGTACCGGGGACGGACACCATCGCCACTCGGGCGTCGTTGGATGCGTTCATGGCCAGTGTGCGCGCCGCGCTGTCGGCGGTGGAGGCCCGAAACAAGCACGTCCGCAGGCTGCACGTATTCGGGGCGCTACCCTTGTCGGCGGCCGTGGCGCTCGGCCGCGCGCACGATCCCCACGTGCACCCCGAGTTGATCATTTATGACCGTGCCGGGGCCGAGTACTGTCGCGCTCTTCGGATTTCCTAGCCGCCACAACGGATGTTGACGGGTGGGTCAGCGGGCCTCCGAGGCCGGAACGAAATGGTGGCATGGGCCGGTGCCGGCGGCGTGCGGAAGTGCGACGAGGTGGGTGCCCGACACGCCGGCATCGAGGTGTGGAGCTAACAGACTCGTCAGCGAGGCAGCCACGGCGGCAAGATCGGCGGCGGAACCGTGGTAGGTGGGAACGGAGCATCCGGGCTCTGGCACAAGTTCGTCTCCGGCACGCGGGTCCTGCCACAACGAGTGGAACCGTTCCAGGTGACCGTCGTTCGCCACGATCATGCCCGCCTGCCTGTCGACCTCTTCGAGGCTGTAAGAACAGTTGGGTGCCCAAACCGTCAGCAGTCCCAGTGTCGCTGTTCGGGTGTCGGTGGCGACCTGCGCCAGGACCGGCCGTGGCTTGCTGTTGTTCTGCTGGGCCGCGAGGTCGAGGTACGCGCTGACGCCGGTATTGACGGTGGCGTCGATCAGCACGTCGCACTGAGGCAGCGGTCGGTCCAGCCCGCTGGGCGCGGGCAAGGCGTAGTTCTCCACGGCAAGGTCGTCAGAGATCTGCCGGAGCCGTTCGGCGAGGCGTTCGGCCTTGTTGGCGCCGACATCGGTCTCGATGTAGTTCTGGCGCACGAGCAGACCGCCGCCCACGTCGCCGGGGTCGCGTACGACGATCCGGGCTGCGCCGGCTCGCGCGACGAACTCCGCCATCCACGAGCCGAGGCCGCCGCATCCCCAGATCTCGACGGTCTTGCCGGCGAATCGTGCGACAGGTCGGTTTGAGTCACGCCGGGTTGTTGTCTTGGGACGCTGGTCAGAAATCTTGCACCATTCCATTTTCGTGTCCGATGGGATCTTGTTTGCGGCGATCCGCAGCAACGGTCCTGCCTGTCGGGCCGCCGTTCGGAGTAGGTCGGCCAGCGGTGCTGGGAGGCGACCGCCGATGAGGTGATGGGTGCCGGGGCGGCCGGGGTGCGGGACGGCGATGAGGGTGTACAGGGGCGTCCCGGGCCGGTTTCGCGCGGCCGCGTGGGCGAGCAGTGTCGCGAGGCCGTCCGGGTCGGCGAGGCCGGTCGCGGCGATGCGTTTCAGCATGGTGGACACGGTCGTTCCCGCGCCGTACCACAGTGGTGCGTCGAGCAGGAGGACCAGCGCAACGTGATCCAGCACCCCCTGTCGTTTCCATTCGGCAACGTCGACGCGGTTCGCTGTGCGCGCGGTCAGCGTGGCGTGCAGGAAAGCCTTCCCGTTCGAGGTGAGGGTCTTCCTGACGACGATGGTCGGGGTTCCCGGCGTTCGGTGGAGGACACCGCCGACCGGGTGGAACAGGGCCGAGGCGCTGTCGAACCGTTCGGCGGCGGCGTCTGCGAACCAGTCCCAGAGCCGGTTCAGAAACTCCTGGACTCCGTACCGCGGGTGCCATTCGCTCGTCGGATCCAGGTAGACGCACAGCCGGTCTCCCTGCAGGACGTGCGGGTGTCCCACGAAGCGGTCGTGGTCGACGTATGCGTCAGGCGGTACCAGCGGGAAATACGGCGACACCCGCACGATGATGTCCTCGGACGTCGGGGAGACCGGTAGCCCGCCCGCACCAGGTTTCAACTCGCTGGTCGTCAGGCGGACGAGGACGTGAAGGTGGCCCTCGCCGTCGACGCCGAGTTCACGGACGATCTTGAGATGCTTCGGGTAGTCACCGGCGATCCGCCGAAGGTCCCGCAGTGCGGACCGCTGGCCGTCCGTCCGCCGTGACCGCCGGCTTGTCCCGGTCATGCCCTGCTGGTCATCCCGCACGACCGGACCGGACCGGAGTGGCCGCAGGCACCGCGCCGAACCTGCCGCTGGACTGGCTCGGCGGCGGCGCGTGGAAGCCGTCGCCGAAGATTTCCTGCCAGAGCGCGACGCTCTCGTCCTTGTCGGTCTGGTAGTACGCCTCGTCGATGTCCGCCGCGTACTTGTGCATCTTGTCCCGGAAGTTGGCGTACGCCGTGTCGTCCCAGCGGTGATCGAAGGTGGTGCCGCACATGGACGGATCGGCCACGCCCGGCTTCGTCGGGTTCTGCTGCAACCACCGGTCCAGGTCTGCGGTGATGTGCAGTAGCGTCGTCGGTACATCGGCGTAGTACCCCGGATCCCCGATAGTCTTCCAGGATTCCACCGTGTTGCCCACCAGCGTTGTCAGGATCACTGACCGAGTGCCCAGGAAGGTTCCCTTGTGGTCGCGGAGGTACTTGAGCAGGCGGATCACCTTGCGCAGATTGCCGCCGGTGATCTCGTCCTTCGTCCGCATCCACTGAGTGAAGCCGTCCGGGTTGGTGTCCTCCCACTTGTCATCGTCCCGGTGGACGATCACCTGACGGCCATCAGCCAAGATCAGGTAGGGCACGATGTCGATGTGGCAATCGTTGGCGTACGTGAGCCGAACACAGCGGCATTTCCGCGTGCGCGGCATGTCCTTGTATATGTCGTGACGGCCGAGCGCGGCGTACACCTGCCCGATATAGCTCTTCGGGCTGGCCGACCACTCCGGGTTCTCGGTCAGGTGAAGCAAGAAGTCGGCATCGAACTCGAAGTCCGGTAGCGGTTTGATGATCGTACGGTGCGCCCACGAGCCCTGTGGGATCTTGTCCCGGACATAGGGGCCGAGGATGTCGTCCGCGGCCAGCGCCGCGTAGATCGCTTCTACCCGGTCGTTCAGCAGATCCAAGCGGAACTTGCTCAGGTTGACGGTGTCGCGAAGCAGGACGTTGAAGTGGTCCACGAGCTTCATCTGGTGAGGGCCTCCTGGCGGCGCGGAAACGGTGACTTCCACCGGCCCCGAGGGGCGCGAGGAGTGCTCGGCGAGCCAGAGGGAGTCGCAAACCGCTCGATCATACGTGCGATCCGGCCCCCGATCCGGCATCCGGGTGCGTGTCGCGCGGCTCCGCTGCCCGCCGCTGCATCCTGAGGAGTCCGGCTGCCGCCCTGGTCGCGTTGGGCCGAGGATGGTGGTCGGCCCGATGGCGCCACCCGGGGGTGTCAACGATCACGGGCCGGCGCGAACCCTCCGCCGAAGATCTCCTGCCACAGCTCAATGCTCCCGGTCCGCCGGGTCGCCTCGTATGCATCCGCGATCTTGGCGGCGTAGCCGTGGAACTGGTCACGGAACTTCGCGTATGTCGGCTGGTCGAGGCGGTGCTCGAAGCTGACGCTCGGGCAACTCGGGTCCGGAAGGCGCGGCAGATCGGGGCGATCCTGTAGCCAACCGTCGGTGGTCTTAACTAGGGAGGTAAACGCGGTCGGTAGATCGCAATACCGGTCGAAGAAGGCCCGGAAGCGGCTGACCCGATCGCCAACCAGCACCGTCAGGATCACCGAAGGCACGTCGAAGGTGCCCTTGTGGTCCCGCATGTACTTCAGAAGTCGAAGAGTCGTCCGTAGATTGCCGTGCGCCACGCGGTCACGGCCCAACATCCACTCGCTGAACCCCGCCGGGTTGACCTCCTCGAACCGGTTCTCCTTCCGATTAACGATGAGGTGCCGGTCGAACCATCCGTACTCGTGAAGGTACGGGACAAGATCGACATGGCATTGGCCGGCATAGGAGACACGGACACATCGAGTCTTCAGCGTGATCCGATCACGGTACCGGCCGCTTCTGTCCAACGCCTCGTGCACGGCGAGCAGGTACTGCCGCGGATCCATCGACCATGAGCGCTGTCTATTCATCTTCACGAGGAGGTCGGCGTCAAACTCCTGGCCCGGCAGCGGCTTGATTATCGTCCTGTGAGCCCACGACCCCTGCCGGACGAATCCACGGACAACCGACGTCAGCCCGGACTCCTCCCGCAAGTACCCGCTAAGCGCGGCGGCACGGGCCTCTAGTTGCCGAAGACGATAGGGGTTGATGTTGACGACGTGCTGCAGCAGCCCGGCAAAGTGATCATGCAACTTCACGACCGTCGTCCCCTCTACCTGATCGCCCAGCCGCATGGAGGGTATCGGCTCCGCAGCCAAACCATTGCGCGGCACGCGCTGTACTGAACGCCATGCCCGCGTCGGTTGTGATCGGCGGCTTCTGCCACGCCGCAATGTAGGCCGGGCCGACCACGCGGTGAGATCGCGAATGCAGCCGTCAAGCACTTCGCTGACGGCGCGTTGCATCGGGACGGCCTTGGCACAGCGTGATTGTCCGCGGACGTCCCCAAGGAGGTGGTTCAGCCGTGCTCCGTCACGCGCCAGAGTTTCACAGGCCGGAGGTAGGAGTACCGGTCGCGACATAGGCCCGGTCGTACGTGACAAGTTCTCCGTGCGGCCGGGCTGCCGTCGAACGTCCTTGGTCAGTTGGAGCAGCGGATGTCCATCGCCGGTGTGGGCGGCCGGGTTCTCTACGGCCCAGCGGCCGCGCAACGCGTACGGCGCCCGGTGGATTCCCGGAAGCGGCGCCGCGGCATGGACCCAAAGATCCTTTCGCTGACCTCGGAGATGCGGCTCGGTGGCGCGACCTGGATAAAGATCGCCCACGAGATTAGCCAACAGTTCAAGGTCAACAAGCTGGTAGCGATGCGCCTGGCGCATGGCTGGAGCCAGCGCGACGCCGCCGATGAGTGGTGCCGACGGTGGCCGGATCAACCCAAGACATTCAAGAGCTTCTCATACTGGGAGATCTGGCCCGGCGCCAGCGGATACGAGCCGTCGCTTTCGGTGCTTATTCGACTGGCGAACCTCTACGAGTGCGCCGTAGCGGATCTGGTAGCCGATCTACCTGACTTCCGATACCTCGATCAAGTTGGTCTGGCCGAGCCGATCGCGTACGGCGTGGAACAGATGGTCATCGGCGAGCTGTGCCCACATGGATGCAGCGTGCTCGCCTATGCCACCTGCGATCGCCCACCGGGTCGCCGCCCCGTCCAACACAGAGAACGGTTGGGCGGCCGACAGCGGGACGCGCTCCGCGCGGCCGTCGTTAGCCGGCATACATTGGGTGATTCACAACGCCGAATCGCCACCGATCTTGGTATCTCGCACGCTCTGGTCCGAATCCTGCTGCGTGAAGCCGCCTCCGTACCAAGCACTGATCCGCAGTCCGGCACAGTATGAGCGGCGCCCATTGGAGCCGGATGGGCACAACGGGTCCAACACCCGCGCCGGTGAGGTGGGGCAGCTCCGGAAGTGGTTAGCAGTTCACCGGCTTCGCTGCTGACCAAACTCGCTCGAACGAGGCGAGGTAGGTGGCCACCATGCCGTCCGGGCCAGTGCCCTTCAAGTGCAGCACCGGTGCGTGCGCGCCCGGGCGGCCGAAGACGTGGGTGTTGATCAACAGCTCGTCATCCGCGCGATAGATCGAGTTGTAGAGCACCGTGTCGTGCAGGCGCACCTTGGCACCGACCTCGGCGAGAGGGCTGAACCCGACCAGCGCTGTACGGATGCGTGCGTTCATGCCGTCGCCGATGCGCTCCTCATCGCCCCGGCGAGCGACGTGGACGCCGCACGGGTCGCCGAGCGCGATCCGCACACGGACACCGGCCTGTGCCTTCTCCCGTAGGACAGTCGACACCGCAACGTCCTCGGCGAGGAAGAGCGCGCTGTAAGCCAGGATCCCGATCTCGTGCTCGGCCCGGCCGAACAGGCGTGCCCAGGCGTCGGCTGGTACCGCCGAACGGTGCGGGTAGACGATCCGGACTTCGTCGGTCGCCATCGCCGGCTCGATGCGCCGGGCGAGGTTCGGCCACAGGTCGCGGAGTGACCAACCGGTCAGATCGGCCAGGGCCTCCCGGTGCCGCGGGTATGGCACGCGGCCAGCGATCCACCGCTGCACGGTCTTCGGATCGACGCCGAGTCGCGCGGCAACACCTACGGTATCGACCCCGGCGCCTCGTAGCGCACGGGCAAGTGGGTGGTTCACGCAACGACTCCGATCGCTGGCGAGACCGCCATCGTAGCGAAGAAGTCCCAAGACGTCCTCACCGTGCGGTTCACGCTCAGTCACCGGCCGTGAAGACTCGTACCAGCCGCGACCACGGGAGCAGCCGAGCGAATGACGGGCGACGAACGGCCTACAGAGGCCGAGGCGCAGCGGTCGGCTGACCGCTTGGCCCTTGCGTTCGAAGATGTGGGGTTCGACGTCGGACAGGAGTTTCCGGCTCTACACGACGCGATCGGTCGTCAGGGCTTCGCGGTCGTCCGGCTCGGCGACGTTCTTCCGTTGACCGCTGACCGGCTCGCCACGGTGCTGTCGCGGGCGGCGTCACAGGGCATCACGTTCGCGGTGGAGGAAGACACGTAGGACTCAGACAGCCGGCGAGACGGACGTTCGCTAGCCTGCCCATGTGGAGCAGGCTGAACGCGCGCGCGACCTCGCGCGCCGGTTGCTGGCCGAGCCTCTGCCCCGTCGGTGGACCCACACGCAGGGTGTAGGGCACAAGGCCGAGTCGGTTACCCACCTGGTCGGCGACGATGCCGAGGCGCTGGTATGCGCGGCCTGGCTTCATGATGTCGGCTACTCCCCCAACGTCACCGCGGCAGGCATGCACCAGCTCGACGGCGCCCGTTACCTGCGCGACGTCGCCGGGTTCGACGGTCTGGTCTGCCGGCTGGTCGCCCACCATTCATTCGCGGTCATCGAGGCCCGCAACCGCGGTTTGGCCAGCCAACTCGTCGGCGAGTTCCCGGCGGTCGAAGGCCTGGTCTCCGATGCGCTGACCTACGCCGACATGACCACAAGTCCGGATGGCGAGCCGGTCGAAGTGCATCAGCGTCTCGCCGAGATCCTCGCGCGCTACGGAAACGGGGATCTCGTCGCGGAGTCGATCCGGGAGGCGAGCCCAGGGATAAGCCGATCGGTTCGGATGGTGACGGCGCTCCTCACAGCGCCCTGACGTCAGGTGCGCTCGTCGTCGGCTCGCGACAGCTTCCCCTGCTCGTCCCGGGTCCATCTACGCCCAGCGCTGTCGAGAAACTCGATCTGAACGGGCTCCGGCTCGACGTACGACCGCAACCACTGCGCCGGTGCTGCTCGCTTGACGGTCTGTCCCGGCGGGACCAGGCCGATGAACTCGATAGCCTGCTCCTCGCGGTCGCGCGCCGGTAGCGGCAGTTCGACCTCATAGATCGGCATCGCGCTCGCGTTGTGGATGTGGAACGCCAGCTCGCGCGTCCCGTCTACTTTCCGGATCGCTTCAACCCACGCGCTAATGCGCTCGGCCTGCCCGCGCCGCTCGTCCTCGGCACGTTCGGCCTCCCGGCGATGCTCCCGGCGCAGGAGTTTGAACCCGACGAGGAAGGCACCCACCGTCCCGACCGCGGAGAACGCTTCCGCTGCAGCGCTGAACCAGCCGCTATCCAATGTGGACGGCGCCAGGTGAGGTCAGGAAGTGGTGCACCCGCATCCGCATCGAGCGATCCATCGACAAGGAACCGACCTCGCCCGGCGCGACCCAGCGGACCTTCGCCGACTCAGCGCTCGTCGTTGGCGTCCCACTAATGGGCCGCGCCGTGAACACGACGGAGAACTCTTGCCGTACCTCGTTGTCGCTCGTGTAGAGGATGACGTGGCGCGGGTCGGTGTAGATGCCGACAAGGCCGGTGATCTCGACCTCGACCCCGGTCTCCTCGGCGGTCTCGCGTACCGCCGCCTGGGGTAACGACTCCCCGAGGTCCATCGCGCCGCCCGGCACCGCCCAGTTGTCGTTGTCCGATCGCCGGATCAGGAGTATTTCTCCGTCGTCGTTGACGACGATCACGTTCGCCGAAGGCACGACGCTGGTTGCCCGCGGCGCTTCCGGATCGCCGTAGAAGTCGATGCGCCGTCCCACGCCTGCCCTCAATCCAACGGAGTCGCGCTGGCCCACACTTGCTCGAAGCTGTCCAGGTAGGTCGTCACCATGCCGCCGCCCGCCACTCGCCGCAAATGGAGCACCGGTGCCTGCGACGCGCCGAAGCCGTAGATGTGGGTGTTGACCAACAGGTGGTCGTCGGCACGGTAGATCGAGTTGTAGAGAACCGTACGGTGCAACCGGAATTCGATGCCCTCGACTCCACGGAGCGGCCGGTACATGACGATCGCGTTTCTGATCTTCGCCGCCTGGCTCTCGTATACGCCTTCGTCGGCGCCCCGCTGTGCGACGGTGTCGCTGTCCGGATCGCCCAGCAGGATGCGGACACGCGCGCCCGCGCCCGCCTTCTCGCGGAAGATGCGCTGAACACCTGCGTCCTCCGACAGGAAAAGTCCACTGTAGACGAGCGCACCGATCTCGCGTTCGGCGTTGTCGAAGAAGTTGCGCCACAGGTCCGACGGCACCGTCCAGCGGTGCGGGTAGATGTTGATGATCTCGCTCTCGCTGGCGCTGGCGACCTGATCGCTGGTGAGCGCGTCTGGCCATAGGTACGCCTCGTCGACGCCGAGACGCGCTGCGACCGCGTACCGGTGCCGGCGGTACGGCGTCCGTCCGTTGATCCACCGCTCGACGCTCTTCGGGTCCACCCCTAGGGTCGCCGCCAGCGCCTGCGGGGTGAAACCACGCTCCAACATTGCGGTGCGTAGTCGATCGTTCGGCATGGCCTTCCCCGTCGAGACGTCCCGGCAGCCTGCCCACGATAGGCGAGACATCTCCAACACGTCCAGCCACGACCTGACTACGTCCCGTCCTCCGACCGCACTCTCGGTGGCACGCCGACGCGGACCGCGCGTCGCAGAACCGAGAGGAGGCCGACGATTTCCACCCGACGAGCCAACGAGGAACCCCCGACCTGCGCGTGCGGTGCGCAGCTCGACGCAGACAACGCCATCTATTGCCGCAAGTGCGGCGCGAGGCTCCGCTGGCAGCAACGGCACCGGTCGCGCGGCAGTCACGGCGGCGCGGACCGGAGCGCCCGTCCGAACCGCCGCCGGCGCCGCTACTCGGACGGCGATGCCGAATGACGATCGCCATCTCCGCCGTCATCCTGCTCGGCGTCCTCGTGTACCTGCTCTGGCGGTACGCCCGGCTGCCGCTCTGGCAAGCAGCCATCTGCGCGGCGTTCGGCTACTTCCTCGCGTCGTCCTCGATCGGCCCGCAGATCGGCAACGGGCTGCGTGCTCTCGCCCGGTTCGTCGCGGGACTGGATCTCTGACGTGGGACGAGACGTGAACTCCGCGCCGCGCGACGGCTGGGTGATGGTGGGCATGGCGGTTGCCGCCGCGTCCGCCGCCATCGCCAGCTTCACCGGGCTGCGCGGACTGGCCGAGGTAGCTGGATGGCCCGGCCGGCTCGCGTGGCTGCTGCCGATCACGATCGACGCCTACGCGATGACCTCCACTCGGGTCTGGCTCGCCGGCACGCCGGCCGCCATCCGGGCACGGCGTTTCGCCCGCGCCAACGCCATCGGCGCCATCGCCACGAGCATCGTCGGCAACGCCGCATATCACCTCGTCGCCGCCGGGCTGCTCACGATCTCCTGGCCGATCGTCGTCCTCGTCGGCGCGGTCCCGGCCGCCGTCCTCGGACTGACAGCACACCTGCACGCCCTGCGGACCGTCGTGGATCCCGAGCCAGGCCGGGGGCCGGCCGTCCAGGACCGGCCCGAGTCCCGTCCCGAGACCCGTATCCGCACACGTCCTCGACGTCCCAAGCCGCGCACCGACGAGGACCTGATGAAGGCCGCCCGCGAGGCCGACGCCCGGTACCGCGCCGCGCACGACGGGCGGCCGATCACGCGCGACGCGCTGCGCTCGGTACTACGCGTCGCAGGTCCGAAGGCAACCGAGTTCCGACGGCAGCTCGCCGCCGAGACCACCGATCGAAAGGAGGCAGACCCCAACCCATGACGGAGGAGCCGCACATCCCACGCCCCACCATCGACCAGGAGGCCATCGTCACCCATCTGCACGCCGCCCGGCACCGCCTCACACCGGTCGCCATCTGGACCGCCATCGCCGACATCCCCGTCTTGCTCGCCGAGATCCAACGTCTCTACGCTCTCCTGTCTCGCGCCCGGTGGGACTTCGCCGACCTGCTCGCCGCCGCACGGGCCACCCTCGACGCCGACCGAGACGGCGAAGCCGACCCGCTCGCGTACCTTCGCGACGAGGTTTCGACGCACCGGCCATGGCCGCCCGCCGACGACGGGCTCGGCGCATGAGGTCGTACGGACGCCGGCACCGCCGATGGGGTCGCCGCCACCCGCAACCGGTCCTACTCGTTCCGGATGAGCCGCTGATCATCATCGGCCTTGCCGCCATCGGACGGGCGCTGTTCCGCTACCGCTCCGAACTCGTACCGCTGACCGTCGCAGGCACGCTCACACTCGCCGGGCTACTCCTGCACCACACCCATGCCGATGCATGGCCATGGATCACCGGCGTGAGCGTGGCGGCAGCGCTGACCGCTGGGTTGCGCGGCCTGCCGTTCGGCGTGACCCGTACCGAGGAACGCGCCTACGCCGGCGCCGTCACCGGCGCTGCTGGCGCCTGGTTGTCCGCCGCCACCGCGTACGGCCCCGGTCGTGCACCGCTGCCGGCCATACTCCTCCTGACCACTCTCGTACTCGCGATCCCCTGGTGGACGCACCGGAGGCGTCGCGCCA
>Ga0075431_100002091_pt1 | contig 19074 bp, 19 predicted proteins | sample RhiMetdeltSRZDD5_FD_75297 | JGI IMG/M metagenome (GOLD analysis project Ga0075431, IMG submission 75297) | Populus rhizosphere microbial communities from Tennessee, USA - Rhizosphere MetaG P. deltoides SRZDD5 | ecosystem: Host-associated > Plants > Roots > Rhizosphere > Soil | place: USA... | reverse complement strand
GACGGGCGACACGACCCCGCCGCCGGACGCGGCGCCCGACGACGCGGGCGAGCCGACCGAGCCGGTCGAGATCGCGGCCCCGGTCGAGACCGTCACCCCGACCGAGGGCGAAGTCGAGCCCACGCCGCGGGAGTACGACGCGTACGACGAGGTCGAGAGCCTGGTGCCGCCGCCCCCGCGGCTCCGTCGCAACGGGTTCCCGCGGTCGATGTACCCGCGGCGCCGCCGCCTCGTCCGCGCCGCCGTCATTGTGATCGCAGCGCTGTTCGTCGGAGCCGTCTTCGCCAACTTCCGCGGGTTCGGCCGTGACACGCGGTCGTTCGCCGCCGAGGCGAAGGCCGCCGCAGCTCAGAAGCAGCCACCCCCGACGACCGCTCCGCCGGCGACCGCCCCGCCGGTCACCACCGCTGCGCCGGGACCCGACACGCGGCCGCCCTTCGTGTACAACCTCGCGACCGTCTTCGGATGCATCGGTCCGAAACAGCCGACCACCTCGGCGCTGGCCAGCGTCGTCGACCCCGGCGACCACCTGGCAACGGTCGACCTCGTGTACTCCGACGCGTCCGGTGCCGAGACGCGCAAGCGAATGACGCCGAGCGGCGGCGCATTCGAGGCGCCCATCGGCCCGTACACGGCCGACACCACGATCACGTGGCAGGTCGTCGCCTCCGACGAGGCCGGCAACTCGGCGAGCAGCGCCGGCCCGTCGGTGGCTGCCTCCTCGACCTGCTGAGCGCATGCCGCTCCGACCCAACGGCCGTCGCCGTCACGGCGCCAGCCGCTCGCGCACCCAGTCGTCGTCGACGCGGCGGTACCGGATCCGATCGTGCAGCCGGTTCGGTCGACCCTCCCAGAACTCGACCTCGACCGGCGTGACGACGAAGCCACCCCAGAACTCGGGCAGCGGCGGGTCGTCGCCGTACCGCGCGGCTGCTTCCTCGTAGGCCGCCTCGAGCTCGGCCCGGGTGGCGACCACCTCGCTCTGGGGCGAGACCAGCGCGCTGATGCGACTGCCGAGCGGACGGTTGCGCCAGTACGCCAGCGACTCCTCTCGCGACAGCCGCGCGACCGTCCCCGTCGCCCGCACCTGCCGTTCGACTTCACGCCAGTGGAACACGACGGCGGCTCGCGGGTTCTCGTCGACGTCGCGCGCCTTCGGGCTGCGGTAGTTCGTGTAGAACGCGAAGCCCCGCTCGTCGAAACCTCGCAGCGACACTGTCCGCGCCGCCGGCAAGCGGGCGGCGCCGACGGTCGCCACCGTCATCGCATCGGGCTCGCGGACCCCCGCCCCGACGGCCTCGTCGAACCAGGTCCGGAACTGCACGATGGGGTCGGGATGAAGGTTGCTCTCGTCCACGCTGCCTCCCGCGCGATGCTGGTGGCCCTCGGAGCCGGGAGGGCACGATGGGCTTTCACCATGTCGCCGTCGCAACTCGGAACGTCGCCGCGACCCACGCTTTCTACACGGAGGCCATGGGCTTCGACCTGGTCAAGGTCGAGGCGGCCGCGACCGACGGCGGTGGCTGGGCCCGGCATCTGTTCTACGACACGCACGGTCAGGGGCTCATCGCGTTCTGGGACATCCACGACGACGAGAACGTCCCCGCCGAGTTCGAGCCGTCACTCTCCGCCGGGCTGGGACTCCCGATCTGGACCAACCACCTGGCTTTCGACGCCGGCGACCTCGCCGGGATCGAGTCGCACAAGCGCCGCTGGCTCGACGCCGGTCACGACGTCGCCGAGATCGACCACGGCTGGTGCACGTCGATCTACGCGATCGACCCCAACGGGACCCTGGTGGAGTTCTGCGCGACGACACAAGCCTTCAGCGACGCCGACCGCGAGGACGCGCAGCGGATGTTGACCGAGGCGAATCCACCGCTCAAGGACGCGCCGTCGCCGACGTTCCACCAGGCCAAGCAGACGGTCGCCACCACCTGAAGGAAGTGACGGGCTAGACGGTCGCGTCCTCAGTCGACGGGAACTGGAACCTCTCCACGAACCGTCTCGCCTCGGCGGGATCGCCCTCGACGCGCAGACGTCCGGAGGAGACCGCCTCGTCGACGTCCATCACGCCCGAGAGAAGGTCGCTGATGGCTGCGGGCTCGACGTCGAGGACGACGTCCGGCTCACCTTCGGACCCGGCCGGTGCGGTGACCCGTCCACTCTTCACGAGGATCCGGAGCGGCTTGCCGTCGACGCGGAGCTCGTACAGGCGCTGCGGCCCGCGGGCCCGGTCGGGTCGAAAGGCCCCCCGCAGCGCCAGCGCGAGGGAGTCCAGGCTGATGAAGTCACCTTCGCAGGGCGAGCCCATCGTCTTCGCGCCCCAAAACCCGAGCCGAAGGACGGGTTCTTCCAGCTCCAGGCCGTAGTCGGTGAGCGCATAGACGACGCCGCTCCCCGGGTGCGCCTGCACTCGGCGCTCGACGATCTCCGCCTCCTCGAGCTCGCGGAGCCGTGAGGTCAGCACGTTTGTCGGGATGCTGTGCAGACCCTCCTGCAGCTCGGAGAAGCGCTTCGGGCCGGTGAGGAGGTCGCGCACGACGAGCAGAGCCCAGCGCCCGCCTACCAGCTCGAGCGCCCTGGCCAACCCGCAGTACTGCCCGTAGCCACGTGTCACACATGCAGTATGCCTCTTCGGCCTTGACTTTTACAAGTCTCCTTGCTAAAAGCAAGCTAGCTGGTCAAAAGAAATCGGGGTGTCGATCCGGCGGTTCCCCGTTCGTCGGAAGGCAAAGACCCGAGTGAGGAGGCGATATGGCCACCACAACCGCCCGCATCGGCACCAAGAACCTGATCCTTGTGCTGGCGTGTGCCGCACAGTTCATGGTCGTGATGGACGTTGCGATCGTGAACGTCGCCCTGCCGTCGATCCAACGGGACCTCGGCGTGAGCCAGAGCACCCTGCAGTGGGTGGTCATCGCCTACGGCCTGCTGCTCGGCGGCTTCCTCCTGTTCGGCGGCCGGTTGGCCGACCTGCTCGGACGGCGACGGATCCTCCTCACCGGCCTCACGATCTTCTCGGGGGCGTCCTTCCTCGCCGGTGTCTCCCAGTCGATCGGGATCCTGATCGCGGCGCGCGGGCTCCAGGGCTTCGGCGCCGCGCTCGTGACGCCGGCCGCGCTGTCGATCCTCGCCGTGACGTTCACCGAAGGCCAGCAGCGCAACCGCGCGCTCGGCATCTACGGCGCCGTGGGTGGGACCTCCGCGACCGTCGGCGTGATCGCCAGCGGGCTGCTGACCGACGGGCCGGGTTGGCGGTGGATCTTCTTCATCAACGTGCCGGTGGGCATCGTGCTGATCGCGCTCGCGACCGCGTTCCTCGTCGTCGACCGGGTGGACCGGGCTGCGGGCCGCTTCGACGTCGCCGGCGCGACCACGGTCACTGGCGGGCTGCTGCTCCTCGTGTACGGGCTGAACCGGGGCGCCGACTACGGGTGGGCCTCGCCGTCGACGCTGGCGCTGTTCGGCGCGGCCGCGGTCCTGCTCGCGACGTTCGTGCGGGTCGAGGCACGTTCACGCCACCCGCTCGTGCCTCCCGCCGCCCTCCGCAACCGCACGCTCGTGGCTGCGAATCTGTCCGCCTTCTTCGTCTTCGCTGCGTTCTTCTCCTTCATCTTCCTGGGCTCGCTGCTGATGCAGCAGGTCCTCGGATACTCGGCGACGAAGACGGGCGTGTCATGGCTGGCGACCTCGGTGACGGCGTTCATCGCGTCTGCCGTGACCGGCGCGCAGCTCGTCGGTCGCTTCGGCGTGCGCCGGCTCCTCATCACCGGGCTCTCCCTTCTTGCAATCGGTGTCCTCTGGCTGACGCGGGTGCCGGCCGACGCCGACTACCTCACCGATCTCCTGCCGGCGTTCGTGCTCGCGGGCATCGCGATCGGGTTGTGCGCCCCGTCCGCCCAGATCGGGGCGCTCTCGGGCGTCACCGAGACCGCGACGGGATTCGCCGCCGGTCTGGTCGAGACGATGCGGGAAATCGGCGGCGCCGCCGGCGTGGCGGCGGTGTCCACTGTGCTGGTGTCGCAGGTCGGACTGACCGGGTTCCACGCCGCGTTCGTCGTCATCTGCATCGCCGGCGCCCTGGGTGCCATCACGGCCACGGCCGCCTTCGAGCGACGCTCCCGGGCGGCGGACGAGCCGGGAGTTGGTCCGGGGCATCCCCCGGGGGACGGAACGCTCATCCCCGTTCCCGTTCCCGTCCAGGGCCGTCCCGGCACGGTCCCGCGCAGTTAGCCGCGGGACCGCGCCCGGCACTCCAGGGTGTCCTTGATGACGCTGATCCCCTGTTGCATGAGCTCGTCGATCCGGGGGGCGAGCTCATCCGGGAGCACGTCCTTGATCCACACGAACCGGGTGCGGCCGTCGGTATCTGAGAAGACCTGAGCGGAAGAGTTGTCATGGGTGGCCTGCAACGGGCTCTCGACGACGGAGTAGACGAGGCGACGGGCTTCGTCGTCGATGTCGACGAGCAACTCGCGCGCAACGGCCCCGTTGAAGAAGGTCACGACCCGCGCGTCACCCTCGAGGCGGGCGTCCACGACGAACCCGGGCGCGAGCTCGTGGACGGCCCCGAAGTCGCGTAACGCGTCCCAGACGGCCTCCGGCGGTGCGTCGATGACGACCTGCTTGGTGATCGATGCCATGGTTTCTCCTGACGATCGGGGTTCGGTCTCAGGCGCCGGCGTCGCCGACGGGCCAGCACAGCTCGGTGCGCAGCTCGTCCGGATCGTCCGTCTCGGCACGCCCGACGACGTACAGCTCCCGCACTGGAAAGTCGGCGGGCTCGGCGTGCTCGGCGACCCATGCACCGAGGTTCCGGTACGTGTCGTCCATGTCGTCGTACGCGCCGTGGTGGGCGACGACCGCCACGTCGGTCGCGGGTAGCTCGCCAACCTGCACGCCGGCCGAGAGAGACGCCGGTGGGAGCAGGGGCGCGGCGGCAACCGGTAGAAAGGCCACCACCTCCTGGGCGTCGTCATCGAGCAGCGTCGGATAGCACCCGCCGAACGGACCCACGACTCTCGAGCCCGACGTTGCGGCCGCGTCGGACAACGCCGCCAACGCTCGGTCGAGGAACCCGAGCCACGTCGCTTCGCTGACTGTTCCGGTGAACGTGAGCACGGTGAAGGCCGAGTCGTGGCGGCGGTGTACGGGCGTGTGCAGCGCAGGCGCGTCGAGCGCGCCCTGGAGCTCCTCGATGGAGCATTGCATCGCGGTGATCCGCTCCTGCAACACCGCGCCATGGTCGGCGAGCACCTTCTTCGTGACCGTCGGATCGCGGGCTTCCAGCACTTCTTTGATGGCGTCGAGGGGAACATCGAGGAGGCGAAGCCGACGGATGATTGCGGCGTCGGTCAGCTGGGCGACCGAGTAGGACCGGTACCCGCTCCGAGGATCGACATCGGCCGGCACGAGGAGCCCGGACTCGTGATAGGCGCGCAGCGCCTTCACCGACAGCGACGACGCTCTCGAGAAGTCACCGATGCGCAGCAACGCGTTCCCGGCCACGTCGCCATCCTCCGATCTCCCCCGGGGGGAGAGTCAAGCGGCAGACCCGAAGGGGCGCGTCAGGCCTTCGAGCCGCTGGTGATGAAGAAGGTGACGGCGTAGAGGAAATCGCCGTCGGCGACGGCGGCGTCGATATCGGCCTCCCAGCGGGCGACCTCGTCGTCGGTGAGGATCCCCTCGGCGTGCATCAGCCGGGGCCACGTCGTAAAGCCGAACGCGTCACTCGGATCGGTGAGGACGAGCGTCGCGGCCTCGCACTCCACGTCGACGAGTCCCGCCCGCCGGAACAGCCGCGGTAACTGCCGGCCGATGATGCCGTTGCACAGGTTGCGGTCCCGCCGGAAGTCCTTGACCTTGCGGAGCAGCGCGGGGTCGGAGACGTCGGCGACGAGCGTCTCCTGGTCGGGATCGATGGCGACGACACGCCCGCCCGGACGCGTGACGCGCGTGATCTCTTGTACCGCGTCCTCAGGCCCGGCGACATGCTGGAGCACGCGGTCGATGCGCGTGCCGTCGAACGCGTCGTCCTCATACGGCAGCGCACGCGCGTCAGCTTGCAGGTACGACCCGCCGCGCGTACGAGCAGTCTTGAGCATGACCGCAGAGGCGTCGACACCGATCGCGACTCCCTCGGGACCCGCGCTCATCGCCAGCGCGCGGGTGTCGTGGCCGGTCCCGCACCCGACGTCGAGCAGGCGGGCGCCCGGCTTGACGTGCAGGAGGTCGACCGTCCGCTCCTTGTAGGCGCGAATGAACGGCCAGTCGCACATCGTGTCCATCCATTCGGCTGCCCCCACGGGGTCGGCCGAACGATCGACATCGGAGTAAGTACCGGTCAGATGCACCATGGGGCGATCAACGTAACCCAGGAACGAACGGACGGTGAACGAATCAAGCCGTCCGTGCTGCGAATGGCCGGGGGATCATACGCAACAGACGAGCCCGGTTGTAGCGCTGAATCGCCAGGCACGGGACGTTGGCGATGATGCCGTATCCGACCATCGCCAGCCCCAACCACCACGGGTTCCACAGGAAGAACCACGGGCTCGCGGCGAGGATCAACCAGTGCGTCAGCTCGGCCCGCCGCGTCTCGACGGCGAAGCGCTCGAGGTACTTACGGTCCCCCGCGCGCACGCGTCGCTTCGAGAAGCCGCCGCGGAACAGCGCGCCGGCTTCGGGGAGTCGATCCTTCCACCGTTTGATGCGTAGCCACCGCTCGTAGAAGCGGCCGCCGGCCTCGAACCCGCGGATACGGAGCAGACCACGGTCGCGCGCCAGGCGAGACGCCGGGATGCGATGGGCGATGTATCCGCACACCGCGCTCCAAGACGCCCAGACGCCGGCGTCGATCACCACGATGAGTAGGTTGCGCCGCGTCGCGAGGGTGCTCACCGTCTCGCCCGCTCGGGTCGCACCGGGACGTCTCGCCCCTTCCACCTGACCTGCCCGCGCGCCGTGAGCAAGATCGACCGGACGAAGATGGCGAACCAGGCCGCGAGCGGTATTGGGAACAGCACGGCCGCCCACGAGTAGTTGCCGAGGGGGCGGAGCTGCACGGCCAGCTGCACCGCGAACGCGACGAACCCGATCCACAACACGACTCCGGGACCGGACCACCCACCCGCGAACGCGACCGCCTCGCGCACCGGCGCCTGCGCCGCGGTCCCCACGCCGATCACCCACGCGAACACGAGCAGGAAGCGCAACACAGGGGTGGACCCGGCGCCGGACGCGAAGTTCTTGCTCCATCCCTCGACAAGGTCGCGCAGACCGCCGCCGTAGAGGCGGAAACTGATCGCGCCGCGCCCGCCGACGACGCGCACGGGGAACCCGGCGCGGCGGAACTGCTGCGCCATCGCCACGTCGTCGACGACGGCGCCGCGGATCGTTTCGTGACCGCCGACAGCGTCGTAGTCACGGCGGTCACACGCCAAGCACGGCCCGTACGCACCGGTGACGGGAGCCGAACGACGCGCCGACGCCGCGCCCACGCCCATGAGCGAGATCACGCTGAAGAACGCCGAGAGGCGCTCGTACTGTCGCTGCATCCGGTGGTACGGCATCACCGACAGCAGCCCCCTTCGGTGATCGAGCGCTTCGAGCACGCGGCCGATCAGGTCGGGCTCGGGCTCGGTGTCGGCGTCGAGGAACACGAGCACGTCGCCGGACGTGCGTTGCCCGCCGTACGAGCATGCCCACGTCTTCCCGGTCCAGCCGTCGGGAAGCGGCGGGGCCGCGACCACATCGACGCCGGCGGCGTCGGCCACGGCACCGGTGCCATCCTCGGAGTGGTCGTCGACGACGAGCACCTCGTCGGCGGGACGTGTCTGGGCGCCGAGGGCGACGAGGAGGCGCGGGAGGCGACCGGCTTCGTTCCGGGCGGGAACCACGACCGACACCCGCCGGCCGGGAGCACGGCTCGAGGCGGCCGGCAGTCGGGGTACGCGCCAGAGCAGCACCCACCCGAAGATCCAGGTGACCGCGAGGAGCAGCCCCTCGAAGATCGGTCTCACGCCAGTAGTTCTACGCCGCCCGCCGTCCGGATGTGGGGGTAGCGTGCGGCGACGGCGACAAAGGAGTTGCTTGATGGACTTCGAGTTCAGCGCCCGGTCGCTCGAGCTCCAGAAGCAGCTGCGTGACTTCATCGACTCGCACGTCGTCCCGGCCGAGCCCGTGTACCGGCGGCAGGTGGACGAATCGGGCGATCCGCACTTCCACCCGCCCGTCATGGAGGACCTCAAGACCGAGGCGCGCCGGCGCGGGCTGTGGAACCTGTTCCTTCCCAACCCGAAGTGGGGCGCGGGTTTGTCGAACCTCGACTACGCGCCGCTCTGCGAGCTGATGGGACGCAACCTGCTTGCGGCGGAGGCGACGAACTGCGCTGCGCCCGACACCGGCAACATGGAGATCCTCGCCGAGTTCGGCACCGCGCAGCAGCAGGAGCAATGGCTGATGCCGTTGCTGAACGGCGAGATCCGGTCGTGCTTCGCCATGACCGAGCCGTGGGTGGCGAGCTCCGACGCCACCAACCTCCAGAGCCGCATCGAACGTGACGGCGACGATTACGTGGTCAACGCGCACAAGTGGTGGACGAGCGGCGCGGCGTCCGCCCGCTGCAAGGTTGCCGTCCTCTTGGGTGTGTCGAACCCGGATGCTGACCCGTATCACCGCCAGTCGATGATCCTGGTCCCGATGGACGCGCCCGGCGTCCAGGTCGTGCGCACACTCCCAGTGTTCGGACACGACGCCGGCGGCGGCCATTGCGAGACGTTGTACGAGAACGTGCGCCTCCCCGCATCGAACCTGCTGGGCGAGGAAGGCGGCGGGTTCGCCATCGCACAGGCGCGGTTGGGGCCGGGCCGGATCCATCACTGCATGCGGGCGATCGGACTGGCCGAGAGGGCGCTCGAGCTGATGTGCGAGCGGGCCTGGCTGCGCAGTCCGTTCGGGAAGCCCCTCGCCGAGCAAGGCGTCGTGCAGGACCGCATCGCCGAGTCCCGCATCGAGATCGAGCAGGCCCGCCTCCTCACGCTCAAGGCGGCCTGGCTCATGGACACGGTCGGGAACAAGGGCGCCCGGTTCGAGATCGCCGCGATCAAGGTGGTCGCCGCGCGCCTCGCCACGACGGTGATCGACCGGGCGATCCAGCTCTTCGGCGGCGCCGGCGTGTCCGACGACTGGCCGCTGGCCGCGATGTACACGCACGCCCGGACGCTGCACCTCGTCGACGGGCCCGACGAGGTGCACAAGCAGCAGATCGCTCGCCGCGAGCTCCGGCCGTACCAGCCGAGCTCGTCGTGAAGATCCGCATCGGGTACGGGCTCGGCGTCCAGGGACTGCGCGACGACGCGGGGTTCGCCGACCTGGTCGACGGGCTCGAGGGGCGCGGCTTCGACTCGCTGTGGCTGTCGGAACGACTTACGGGCGACGCCCCCGACCCGATGGTCGGTCTTGCGTTCGCAGCCGGCCGGACCCGGAAGCTCAAGCTCGGGACGAGCGTGCAGGTTCTGCCGGGACGCAACCCGGCGGTCGTCGCCAAGGAGTGGGCGAGCCTCGACCGGCTCTCGGGCGGTCGGACGTTGCCCGCGTTCGGCCTCGGCGTCGCCAACCCGGCGGAGCAACAGGCGTTCGGCGTCGCGCGCGACGAGCGCGCCGCGTGGTTCGACGAGGCGCTCCCGCTCGTGCGGCGGCTGTGGACCGAGGACGACGTCGACCACGACGGGCCCCGCTTCTCGTATCGCGCCCTCTCGGTCCGGCCGAAGCCCGTGCAGCAGCCCCCCGACGTATGGCTCGGTGGCCGGGCGAAGAGCGAGCTGCGGCGCGTGGGGCGCCTCGGCGACGGCTGGCTCCCGAGCTTCTCGACCCCCGCGGAAGTGGCGGCAGGACGCGTCGTCGTCGAGGAGGCGGCGGCCGACGCCGGCCGCGAGATCGAGGACGAGCACTACGGCGCGCTCGTGATCTACGTGCGCGACGTGATCCCCGACCTGCTCGCGGCAGGGATCAAGGCTCGCCGCCCGGAGATCGACCCCGGCGAGCTCGTGCCCGTCGGGTTTCCCGCGCTACGCGCGCGCCTCGAACAGTTCCTCGAGCACGGCTTCTCGAAGCTCGTCCTCGTGCCCGCGCACGACCCGGGTTCGTGGGCCACCGAGCTCGACGACGCGGCCCACGAGATCCTTCCGCTGCAGACGTAGCCAGCCCGCGCCATGGCTGAACAGGCCGCATCGCACTTCAACTGACCGCCGACGCCCGTGAAGGAGCGGCGGGCGGCCGCCGGGCGATGCGTCCCGGGCAATCCGGCCCGCCCGGCCGAGACCCGGGTCGAAGACCCGAGCCGAGCGAGCGCAGCGAGCGAGGCGAGCAGGGGCTCGGACGGATCAGCGGTGCCGGCCCGGGCGCATCAGTCCGGTGCGTCGCCCGCCGCGGTCACGTGCCACCCGGGCGTCCGCGGCCGCTAGCCGCGCGGGATCGACTGGACGGCCCAGCCGTTCCCGTCGGGATCGTTGAAGAAGACGAACGATCCCCACGGGAAGTGCTGGACGTCGCTGACGTCGACGCCCCGCGCGACCAGCTCGGCGCGCGCCGCATCGATGTCGGCCACCACCATCTGGAGGCCCTGCACCGTTCCGGGCGCCATGTCGGTGATCCCGTTGCCGATCGCGATCGACGTCGCGGACCCGGGCGGTGTCAGCTGCACGAAGCGGATCTCGTCGCTCACCTGGTGGTCGTGGTCGGCGTTGAAGCCCGCCTTGTCGGTGTAGAACTCCTTGGCGCGGTCCACGTCCGAGACGGGCACCTGCACGAGCTCGAGTCGCCAATCCACGGGCGGGAATCTATCGGGCGTCGCGCAGCCGAGCGGCTCGTGACTCGAGGTAGCGCCGCTCGGGGAGGCTCGTGGTCCGGCGGGCGGCCGTCTGGTAGTCCGCCAGTGCCGCGGATCGGTCTCCCGCCATCTCCGACAAGTGGGCGCGGACGGCGGCGAGGCGATAGTGGCGCGCCATCCGGTCGTCGGCGTCCAGAGTGGCCAGCAGGTCGAGGGCGACGTCCGGGCCGCGGACCATCGCGACGGCGACAGCACGGTTCAGCGTCACCATCGGATTCGGCGCCAGGCGCTCGAGGAGGTCGTAGAGCCCGAGGATCTGGCGCCAGTCGGTGTCGGCAGAGGTGGGGGCCTCGTCGTGGACGGCCGCGATCGCCGCCTGAAGCTGGTACGGGCCGATCGGCGCGTGGGCGAGCGCGTCGGTCACGAGGGCGACGCCCTCCTTGATCGCGGCTTGATCCCACCGACTCCTGTCCTGTTCCTCGAGCGGGACGAGCGACCCGTCGGGCCGGGTCCGCGCCGGGCGGCGCGCATCGGTGAGCAGCATCAGCGCCAGCAGCCCGGCGACCTCGCCGTCCGCCGGGAGCAGCCGGTGCACCGCTCGCGCGAGCCGGATGGCCTCGCCCGTCAGGTCGGTGCGGTGGAGATGCGGGCCGGACGTGGCCGTGTAGCCCTCGTTGAAGATGAGGTACAGCACGTGCAGCACGACACTCAGCCGGTCCGCCCGCTCGGCCTCCGCCGGCATCTCGAAGGGCATGCCCGTCGACTTGATCCGCTGTTTCGCCCGGCTGATGCGTTGCGCCATCGTCGCCTCGGGGACGAGGAACGCGCTCGCGATCTGCGCCGTGGTGAGGCCGCCGACTGCCCGAAGCGTGAGCGCGAGCTGCGACGCCGGAGAGAGCGCGGGATGGCAGCACAAGAACAGGAGCGTCAGCGTGTCGTCGCGGTCCGCAGGGCGGTCGGCGTCGGAAGCGGGCGTCACCGTCTCGCCGCGCGGCGCTCGCGCGGCGATGGTGTTCTCACGCCGCTGGCGCGCGTGATCGCTTCGGAGCTGGTCTGTGACGCGTCTGGACGCGACCGTCGCCAGCCAGCCGCGCGGGTTCTGGGGCACGCCCTCGTCCGGCCACTGGACGGTGGCAGCGAGCAGCGCCTCCTGTACCGCGTCCTCGCACGCGTCGAAGTGCCCGTAGCGACGGACGAGCGCACCGAGAACCTGCGGCGCGAGACCGCGCAGCAGGTCCTCGAACGCGGGCGCCGTGCTCACATCTCCTCGCCGCCCGGCTCCATGATCGGACGGACCTCCATCGCCCAGTACCGCGCGTCCGGCCAGCGGGCGGCGATCTCGGTCGCCCGGTCCGGGGTATCGCACTGGACGATGCAGTAGCCGACCAGCTGCTCCTTGGATTCGACGAACGGCCCGTCTGTAACAGCCGGGACACCGTCGCGCACGCGGACGGTCTTGGTATTCGACGGATCGGCCAGCCCTTCCCCGCCGATCCACTCGCCGGATTGCGTGAGCTCCTCCATGATCTCGCCGGCCTCCGCCATGACGCGATTGCGCTCCTCCTCGGCGAACGTCTCCCACGCCGCCGGGTTCTGGTAGATGAGCAAGATGTACTTCACGTGCGTACTCCTCACGGTCGCGGCGCCCGGCACAGGCGCCTCTCGTCAGTAGGTCGGAGCAAGCCGCCGGTTCTCGACATTCCCCCGCTCGGGATCGCTCGACCTACGCGGGGCGGTGGCCGATGATGGCTCGAAGCCCGGTCGGGAGCTGCTCGGTGCCGAACGACGGTCGAACCTGCGCCTCCACGCCGTGTCGGGCGAGAAGCCCGGGCACGAGGGCGGTGTCGATCAGCACGTTGTCGTGCCGTTCGTCGTCGCGGCGCCACGAGCCGTCGTCGTTCTTGACGAAGATCGTCATCCTGCGGACGAACCGGTTCACCGCCGGAGTCGAGGCCTCGGTGATGATCGCCCAGTCGCGCCCGACGCGACCGTGGGTCGCCACGTCCTGGCGAGCTGCTCCCCACTCGAGGTCGCACACGTCGATCGCGAGCACACCTCCCGGACGGAGCGCGTCCGCGATCGCGATGAACGCCCGGTCGATCGCCGCCTCGTCGGGGAGGTAGTTCAACGCATGGCCCACGGACACGATCGCGTCGGCACCAGGGATCGGGTCGTCCGGCAGCGTGACCTGTCGGACGTCCTCCGCATCGGGCGCCGCTTCCCGAGCGAGCTCGAGCATCGCCGGCGACGCGTCCGTCGCGACGACGCGGTGGCCGGCGTCGAGGAGGTGCCGGGTGAGCAGCCCACTCCCGCAGCCGAGCTCGACGACCAGGCCTCGTCGGTCACGAACGGGGCCGAGCAGCGCGACGATCCCCGGCGCGCACATGTCGGCGTGGAACCCGAAGCCGCGGTGGTGCACCAGCGCGAGGTCGTCGCGGTAATAGGGCTGATCGTCGCGGTCCACGCCGGCCTATTCAGTTCACGCCGTCGTGCAAGACCGAGACGATGACCCGCATGATGAGCACGACGCTGCAGAACAGGCTGAAGTAACCGAAGAACTCGTACAGCGTCGTGTCGCCGGCGAAGGGCGGCCCGCCCTTCACCCCGACGAGGATCGCCCCGATCAGCCCGACGACACCGCCCACGAGGGCGAGCACCGTGCGGTTGACGAGCTTTGTGACGACGTGCTCGTCGTGAGGATCGGAGAACAGGCTGACGCGGGCGCGGAAGTTGCCCCGCTCGATCTGGTTTGCCATCCGGTCGAGGCGCCGAGGGAGGCGCCGGAGCAGCGGCCCCATACGGATGAGCTCCTCGCGGGCGAGCTCCTCGAGCGTCGACGGGGCCAGACGCGCGCGCACCCACTCCGTCGCGATGGCCTCGGCCCGGTCGATCACGGGATAACCGGGCGAAAGCGTCGTGAGCGTCCCTTCCAAGGTGATCAGCGCCCGGAAGAACGTGCTCAGCTCGGGCGGCAGGTTGATCCCGAAGGTGAAGAACAGCTGGAGCAGGTCGTTGAACATCGCCGCGCTCGGCACCATGCCGGGCGCGAGATGGCGGGTCATGAACCGTGAGAGCGCCCGTTCGAGGTCCTCGTCGTCGACGTCGCGCCGGAGCGTCGCGACTTGCAGCGCAGCCTGGCGGAGCAGGTCGGCGTCGCGCTGCGACACCGCCACCATCACGTCGCGGATCGCGGTCTGCTGCAGCGGATCGATCCGGCTGGCGGCGCCGAAATCGATGAGGGCGAGCTGGCCGTTTCGCAGCACCATCACGTTCCCGGGATGCGGGTCGGCGTGGTACTGCGCGTCCACGAGCATCTGCTGGAGCATGCAGCGCAACAGGTCCTCGGCGAGCTCGCGCCGGTCGACACCGAGCGCATCGATCGCGTCGCCGTCGCGCACGCTGACGCCATCGAGCCACTCCATGACGAGCACGCGCCTCGTCGTCAGATCGTGGAACACGGCAGGGATCCGTACGTCACTGGCACCGTCGAGGTTGGCGGCGATGTCGGAAGCGTTGCGCGCTTCGATCTCGAAGTCGAGTTCCTCGCGCAGGCGTTCCGCGAACTCGTCGGCGAGATCGCACACGTGATACTCCGCCCCCCACGTCGTGCGCTGCTCGACGACGGTGGCGAGCTGGTTGAGCACGTCGAGGTCGCGGTTCACGGAATCGGCGATGCCCGGTCGCTGAATCTTCACGATCACCTGCTGCCCGCCGTGCAGGCGTGCTCGATGCGCCTGGCCGATCGAAGCGGCCGCCAGCGGCTGCGAGTCGAACTCGGCGAAGACCTCGTCGACCGGCGACCCCAGCTCCTCCTCGAGTAGCTCCCGCACGCCGTCGGGCGGCGCCGGCGCGACGTTGTCCTGGAGGTGCGACAGCTCCTCCGCCACCGGCGGCGAGACAAGGTCCGAGCGCGTGGACGCCACCTGGCCCGCCTTCACGAACATGCCGCCGCACTGCTCCAGCGAGTGGCGGAGCCGGCGCGCAAACGGGATCTGCCTCGCTTCGCCGTCCTCGATGTGCCGGCCGAGGCCGAGGGAGGGGCCGAGCCCGTTGCGGATCGCAATGCGCGTGATCTGCGCGTACCGGCTCACCCGCCGGCCCCGGCGCTCCAGTGCCTTGATCGGGTGCGGGATCGACGTCAGCCCGGTCTGGGCGCGCGTGAGCGTGCCCGGCTTCGCGAGCAGCTCGATCCAGACCGACGCCGACATGACCCCGAGGGTCGAGAACAGCCACACGTTGCGCGTGAACCCCTCGGACATGTCCTTGCGCTGGCTCGCGATCGCGAGCGACAAGGCGACTCCGCCGACCCAGCCGATCACACCCGACAGCAGCGTGGTCGTCCACGAGCGGCGGACACCGAGCAGCCGGCCGACGAGCCAGGCGAGGACGAGCACGCCCGGCAGCGACAGCAGGACCGCGAGGTCGATGAGGTCGCGCAGTTGCTCGGCGGCGAAGATCATGGTGCGGTCCGTCGTCGAGCCGGACGGGCGGCCTCAGCCAAGCTCTTCGACGGTGAGCTCGTGATCCGTGTGACGGGCGCGCAGGACCTTCTTGTCGAACTTGCCGACGCTGGTCTTCGGGACCTCGTCGATGAACGCCCACCGCTCGGGCACCTGCCACTTGGCCACCTTGTCGGCGAGGAACGTCTGCAGGTCGGCGGCGGTCGTGCTCGTGCCCTCGGAGCACACGACGCACGCCAGCGGCCGCTCGTCCCACCTCGAATCGGGCACGCCGATCACCGCCGCCTCGACGACGTCCGGATGCGCCATGAGCTGATTCTCGAGGTCGACCGACGAGATCCACTCGCCGCCCGACTTGATGACGTCCTTGGCGCGGTCGGTGATCTGAATGAAGCCGTTGTCGTAGACGCAGCCGACGTCGCCCGTTCGCAACCAGCCGTCGTCGAACTTGTCGGCCGCGGGATCGCGGTAGTAGCTGCCGGTGACCCATGGCCCACGCACTTCGATCTCGCCGACGGCCTCGCCGTCCCACGGCAGCGGCGCGCCCGCGTCGTCGACGATGCGCAGCTCGACGCCACCGATCACCCGGCCGGCCCGGGCGCGCCAGTCCATCTCCTCCGGCGTGCCGGCCTCGACGCCCCGCGGTGAGCGCGCCAGCGCGGCAAGCGGGCTGGTCTCGGTCATTCCCCAGCCTTGGACGATGTGGACGTCGTGTTCCTGCTCGAACCGCTCGATCAGCGCACGCGGCACCGCCGACCCGCCGCACACGACGAGTCGGAACGAGCTCAGGTCGACCGGGTGCTCGACGGCGTAGCGGTGCAGGTCGGACCAGATCGTCGGCACGGCGCCGGCGATCGTGGGCCGCTCCGCCTCGATGAGCTTCGCGAGCGGCTCGGCCTGGAGGAATCGCGCCGGCATCACGAAGTCGGCCCCGGCGAGCCACGCCGCGTACGGCAGGCCCCACGCGTTGGCGTGGAACATCGGCACGACCGGCAGCACCCGGTCGTGCTGCGTGAGCCCGATGGCTCCGGCCTGGTTGATGCCGAAGGAATGCAGCACGGTGGACCGGTGCGAGTACACGACGCCCTTGGGGTTGCCGGTCGTGCCGCTCGTGTAACACATGGCCGCCGCCGCCCGTTCGTCGACGTCGGGCCACGCAAAGCCGGCGTCCTCGGCGGCGAGAACCTCGCCGTAGCGCAGCACGTCGGCGCCGGCCGCAGCGTCGACGAGCGCGGAGGCGTCGCCCTCGCCGACGACGACGTAGTGCTCGACTGTCTTGAGGTCGGGCGCGACCTTCGCCAACAACGGGACGAGCGTGTCGTCGACGATCACGACGCGGTCCTCGGCGTGGTTCACGACGTACGTGAGCTGCTCGGGGAAGAGCCGGATGTTCAGCGTGTGCAGGACGGCGCCCATCGTCGGGACGGCGAGGTACGCCTCGAGGTGCTCCTGGGTGTTCCACTGGAACGTGCCGACGCGGTCGCCGGACTCGATGCCGAGCCGCTGGAGCGCGGCCGCGAGCTGCTCGGCACGTCCGGCGACCTCGACGAACGACGCCCGTCGGGAGCCGTCACCCTCGAACGTGACGACCTCGCTGTCGCCGTGCACGGTACGGCCGTGCCGCAGGATCATCGCGATCGTCAGCGGGAAATCCTGCATCGTGCTCTCGAGCATTTTGCCCCCCAAGAACGTCAGTTGCCGTTCGTCGCCCTCACCAGCCGAGGATGACACCCACGATCAGACCGAGCACGAGCAGAGCGCCGGCCCGCCGGGTGTGGACGAACGCCAGCGCCGCGAACCAAAGCGGCCAGATCGGAAAGTTCTCGGGGGGCTCGGCGGGCTTCGGTTGCGAGAACGGCGTCCATACGGTGGCGAGCTTCGGCAGCGCGAGCAGGACGATCAGTGCGGCGATCGGCAGCGTTCCCGTGCCCACCAGCAGGACCACGAGGACGTAGAACGAGATCATCATCCCCTGCGTGAGCGCGCGCGCCTTCGCTTCGCCGAGCAGGACCGGCAGCGTGTGCGTCCCGTCCTGCGCGTCCCACGGGATCTTGTCGATGTGCTTGCCCATGAGCACGGAGGTGCACAGCAGCGCGTACGGCAAGGACGCGACGAGGATCCCGAGCGGGAAGCGGCCGGTCGCGGCGTAGTAGGCGCCGCCGACCATGAGGGGGCCCCACACGACCAGCACCGTGGCCTCGCCGAGACCGTGCTTCTTGAGCCGCAGCGGAGGGGCCGTGTACGCGACCGAGAGCACGAAGCCGCTCAGCGCGAACGCGACCATCGGCCAGCCCCGGAACACGAACAGCACCACGAGGATCGCGAGGTCCGCCGCGTTGACGGCGATCGCGGCCGTCAGCAGCCCGCGGCGGCTGATCATCCCGGAGAGCACGGGGTGGGGCGCGTACAGCGCTCGCGGGTAGCTGTCGGAGTCGGAGCCGACCTCGAGATCGAAGAGGTCGTTCATCAGGTTGTTGGCGACGTGGGCGAGCACCAAGCCGACGGCCGCCAGTGCGAACAAGCCCCACCGCACGCTCTCGTCGTGGAACGCGGCGAGCAGTCCGGCGATGGCGGCCGCAGTGATCGTCATCGGAATCACCGACGCGCGCGTCAGCACGAGCCAGCGCGAGACAGCGTCGACCCGCCCCGCGGGCGGGTTGCTGGTCCGCAACACGTGACGCCAGTTGCCGAGGAGTCGGGACCGCGTCGTGACGCCGGACTTCGTTTCGGGGTCGCTCACGTCCGTCACTCACACCCTCCTGCTCCGGTCGGAGCGTACCCGGGCATCCGGGTTCGCATCCCGGTCTGTGTGGCAAACTCCCGGCGCACTACACGGCAGGAATGCACGAAATGAAGGAGCACCTCTGATGAGCACGACACCGCCGGCACCACCGCCCGGACCTCCGCCCGCGCCACCGCCGGGTCCACCGTCCGCATCGCCGCCGGCCGGCACGCCGGGCGCGCCGGCCGCGGCGCCGCCCAAGCGCGGCGGCGGCAGCAACATCTGGCTGATCCTCTTCATCGTCGCCGGCGTGCTGTTCGTCGGGGCGCTGATCTTCGCCATCATCAGCTTCACCGGGAAGAGCAGCGCGGAGGACGACAAGGACAAGGCCCAGAAGGAGCTGGCGTCGACGAAGAAGGAACTGGCGAGCACGAAGGACGAGCTCGGGACGACGCAAGGCGCGGGCCAGATCCTTGGCGACCTCGTCCGCACGGGCGCAAAGTCGGCCGACGACCTGAAGTCGTGCACGGACTCCGGAAAGGCGGTGCAGAATCAAGCGATCGACGTCTTGAACGCAGCGCAGGCCGGAACCGACGTCAACCCGCTCATCGACGGGTTGAACTCCGCCATCGACCAGAACACGAACCTCTGCAACTCGTCGCAGCAGAGCTACCAGGCCTTCGTCGACGCACTGAGCAAGCTGCAGAACCGGTAGCTGCGACTCAGCCCATTTACGACTGCGGCGGCTGGCTCCGGACGGAGTCAGCCGCCGTAGTTCATCCGGGTGTCCTCCATGCGCAGGACCGGAGTGTCCTCGGGCTTCTGGAACCCGGCGTCGACGACCTCGCCCAGGAAGACCGTGTGCGATCCGACGTCGGTCGTCGAGCGCACCTCGCAGTCCGCGTACGCAACGGCCTGATCGAGAATCGGAGCCCCGGTGGCGCCGTCATGGAACGGGAACCCGTTCAGCGTGCGCGCTTCGAGGTCGACCTCGACCGGCTTCGTGAACTTCCGGACGATGGCCCGGTCCTCGCGGTCGACGATGCACAGCGCGAACACGC
>Ga0075431_100002088_pt1 | contig 19081 bp, 20 predicted proteins | sample RhiMetdeltSRZDD5_FD_75297 | JGI IMG/M metagenome (GOLD analysis project Ga0075431, IMG submission 75297) | Populus rhizosphere microbial communities from Tennessee, USA - Rhizosphere MetaG P. deltoides SRZDD5 | ecosystem: Host-associated > Plants > Roots > Rhizosphere > Soil | place: USA... | reverse complement strand
GCTCTACCTTGACCCCAAGCGGGAGTTGACGCATCCGAAGAACAAGCAGCCGGTCGTGCCGAAATTCCTCGGCGGAGAGCCGGTTAAGGTGGTGCCGGGCCGAGATCGCAGAGAAGTCTTAGCGGACTGGATAACTGCGCCGTCAAATCCCTTCTTCGCGAAGGCCATCGTTAACCGCCTTTGGAAACATTTCCTGGGGCGCGGCCTGGTCGAACCCGTGGATGATTTCCGCGTCACTAACCCGCCGACCAACGAGGCGCTGATCGAGGCGCTGGCTGAGGATTTCATCCGGCACAAGTACGACCTGAAGCACCTCTTCCGGACGATCGCGGGGTCGCGGGTCTATCAACTCTCGGCGCAGCCTAACGGAACGAACAAAGAGGACAAGCAGTTCTACTCGCGCTTTTATCTCAAGCGGCTCAACGCCGAAGCGTTGCTCGACGGGATCTGTCGAGTGACCGAGGTGCCGGAGAAATTCCCTGGCTTCCACCTCGGAACCCGGGCCACCCAACTGCCCGACCCGAAGGTCCCCTCCTATTTCTTAGATGTCTTCGACCGGGCAACCCGCGAGACGGTCTGCGAGCGCAAGCAGACGACTAGTGTCATGCAGATCATGCATCTCGTCAGCGGCGACACCATCAATCAAAAGATCCGGGCCGAAAACGGCTTGATCGAAAGACTCATCAAATCGGGCAAGAGCGGCCGGGAGGTTATCGAAGAGCTGTATCTCAGAACGCTGTCGCGTTTCCCCCAAAAAGAGGAGGCGCAACTGGCGCAGCAGGGCATCAGCCAGGCTCCCTCGCCGCGCGAAGGGTATGAGGATTTGCTCTGGGCTTTGCTCAATAGCAAAGAGTTCCTCTTCAATCACTGAAGAGTGCGGCCTGGTCCCTCGGTACCAGGTCGGCGGAGGGTGACATGGGTAAAAGGCATCAGGCTTGCGCTTCGCTTTCCCTCTTCGGGCGAAGAGATTTCATTCAAGCCGGCGCCCTTGGTTTCCTCGGCGTCGGCCTGAGGGATTACTTCAAGCTCAGATCGGCCCAGGCGGCGGAAAAGGGTGAGCCCGAGATCTCCTGCATTCTCATCTGGCAAAGTGGAGGGGCCTCGCACCTTGACACGTTTGACCTGAAGCCCGATGCCCCGGCGGAGATTCGAGGGCCGTTCAAGCCCATCGCCACCAACGTGCCCGGCATTCAGATTTGCGAGCACCTGCCGCACACCGCCCGACAGACGGACAAGTATGCCATCATCCGTTCCGTCACCTCGCGTGAGCCCGACCACGAGCGGGCGATCAACTACCTGCTCACCGGCTACGTGCCCCTCCAAACGATCGAGTTCCCGAGCCTCGGCTCGGTCGTCTCCAAAGAACTGGGGCCGGGCCATGACCTACCGCCCTACGTGGCGATCCCTAATACCTTCCCTTCCTATGGCGCCGGCTTCCTGGGCGGGGCGTATAACCCATTCGTCGCCGGGGATCCCAATGTGAAGGGTTATCAGGTGCGGGATCTCAAGCTTCCGCTCGACGTCGATTGGCAGCGGGTGGACCGCCGGCGCTGGCTCTTGCAGATGGTGGATCGCCGCTTCCGAGAGATTGATGCCGGTAACGAGGCAGCGGCCGTCGATGATTATTACGCCCGCGCTTACGACCTGATGAATTCGCCGCGGGCGAAGGCGGCTTTCGAGATCGAAGTGGAGCCGGAATCGGTTCGCAATCAATACGGCCGCACTCCCATGGGGCAAGGTTGTTTGCTCGCCCGCCGGCTGGTCGAGGCCGGGGTGCGTTTTGTGACCGTGGCCAAAGGGTGGCTCAATTGGGATACTCACGGCAATAACTTCAATACTCTACAGAAAGCGCTCCTGCCTGAATTAGATACGGCTTACGCCGCCCTGCTCGAGGACCTGCATCAGCGGGGATTGCTCGACCGCACTCTGGTGGTGCTTATGGGCGAGTTCGGACGCACGCCGAAGGTCAACAATGACGCCGGGCGTGACCACTGGTCAAAAGTCTTCACCGTCTGCTTCGCGGGCGCCGGGGTGCGCGGCGGACAGGTGATCGGCGCCTCGGATGCCACTGCTTCAGAGGTCAAGGAGAATCCGATTCAGGTCGAGGATTTGCTGACCACCATTTACAATCGGTTCGGCATAGATACGACCAAGGAGTATCACACTCCCATCGGCCGGCCGGTCAAGATCGTCAACGGTGGCAAAGTGATTTCGGAGTTATTTTAAATGCGGGGGTACTCCGTAGCGTCATGAACCGATGCGCGTGGTCTGGTTTCTTGATGAGGGGGTAAACTTCAAGGATTGGAAGTAAAACGCCTGATAGCAAGCACCCGAGTCGCCGCATTTGGCGGTCGCGTCCTGCCCTTTGAGGAACGGGGAGCCGTCGGGGTTCCAATCGCCTGTCCAGAAGCTGATGAAGGGGTAGCAGAGCCTCTCATCATAGTTGGCACCAATGACACTCATCTCCTGCGAGCGAATGACCTCATAACTATTGCCAACTCCGGTTCGATCGACAGACCACTTCACGATGTTCGGCTCCCAGTCGAGCTTATAGCGGTAAACGCTCTTCCCCCAGCCCTGCGTGGTGTCCGGCATCGGCGACGGCGGCGTGTTGCCGGTCCAGAGCGGCGTTGCCTGGCCGTACTGCTGCCCCTGCCACCAGACATTGGTCCACACGCTCGACGTGCCGCAGAGCTGGCCGGGCTGATTGCAGTGGCCGGAAAACTCAAAGTCGATCTCCTGTAATTTGTCAACTTTCTGCTCGCTGAGATAGAACGTGGTGGTCACCCCGCTCCCGGCGCCGACCTTGAGCGACTGCTCGTAGGCGCCGAAGCCGAGCGCCATCTCGAGCCGCATACACGCCGAATACCATTTATCCTCCGGGTTACCCCCCCAGCGGGCCATGCTCATCGTCGCCATCTCGAGATTGTCCCAGCTCGGGCTGGGGGGTGCATAGCTGTAGGTATATTTGGCGAACTGCCCGTCGGTGATCTGTGTCCAGAGGGTGCTGCCGAGGCTGAAATAGGCGCTGCCGTTGACGACGGTAATGCCTTGTGCGGGGTTTGTGTTAATTGTCTGCATGATGGTTTTCTCCTTACCAATAGCGCTGGTCGTCGGCCTGTTTTCGTTCGTACCCCCGCGACTACAGCACGGGATTATAGTAGATGACTCCATTGGCGATGAGCCGCGAGCACTCGGTCCAGAGCTGCTGCTCCGCTTGATCTGAGGGCGGCAACGGTCGCAGCCCCAGCAGTTGCCGCAGGGTCATAAAGTTGGGTGGAGTTGGTCGCGCGAGCAACCGCCTCGCCATCCCCTGGGGCCTGTTTTTCGCCCTTCGCTGATACAACCGTCATCGGCGGCTGAAACGCCTCACCGTCCGAAAAAAAATTCAACGGGTGCTTGTCAAAGCTGACCACGACTTCGACGCGCTTGCGGGCTGTGATGCGACTGATGCAGCCAGCGCCACAGAAACAACGATCCGTGGCGCCCGCGATGCCACCAGTAATTGCCGCATATCAGCATGAAATAGCCGAGCAGCGCTCCGCCCGTCATGCCAGGCCCTTCCGCAGCGAGAGCTGCCAGCGACCTGATGCTCGACCCCACAGTCACAGGCGCCGCCGGGTGAACTCCGCATTAGGCGCCAAACCCCATCGGGCTTATAATCGTGCAGCAATCCTTCGAACCGAGGACAGGATGGACTTTAAGAGCGAGCTTGAGCAAGAGGAAGATGGCCGCCGGCTGGCCGAAGGAAAGGAGAAGCATCATGAAGAGCCACAGAATCACAGGCGGCGGGGGCATACAACTCCACCTCGCCGAGATGGGTAACTCAAGGGGCCGCCCGATCTTTTTCATTCACGGCATCTCGCAGTGCTGGCTCGCCTGGAGTCGGCAGATGAACTCGGATCTGGCCGAGGACTACCGACTTGTCGCCATGGACATGCGGGGACATGGTCTCTCGGATGAGCCCCGCGAGGGCTACACTGATTCAAAACTGTGGGCCGATGACGTCAGCGCGGCAATACAGGCTCTGAGTCTCGATCATCCGATCCTCTGTGGTTGGTCATACGGACCACTCGTCATCCTCGACTACATCCGGCATTACGGCGAGGACGCGATCAGCGGCATCCATTTGGTCGGGGCCATTACGAAGCTCGGCAGCGACGAGGCAGTGTCAGTTCTCACTCCTGAGTTTCTCAGCATTGTACCAGGTTTCTTTGCCACGGATGTGGAAGAGAGCGTACGCAGTCTCGAGTCGCTATTACGTATGTGCTTCACCCAAGAGCCCTCGGCCGAGGAGTTGTACCTCATGCTGGGGTACAATTTGTCGGTTCCACCCTATGTCCGTCAGGCGATGTTCTCTCGCTCGTTCGACAATGACGATCTTCTCCCGAGGATCCGCAAGCCTGTACTGATTACGCATGGCGCTGACGATGCGATTGTCAGACCAGCCGCCGTCGATCAGCACAAGGCTGGCATAACTCACGCGCAAATTCAGATGATGGCGAACGCAGGACACGCACCTTTCTGGGATGATGCGACCACGTTCAATCGGCGCCTGCGGGTGTTCGCCGAAAGTCTGTAGAACTACGACCCGCTCCGTCGGGCATGCCACCTGTGTCACCTCGCAGTCGAGAACGAAGTTGGAAGAAAGTCGGCGCCTGCTGCGTCTCATAGGCCAAAGTTGTAGCGTTAAGGGTCTCTTGCTGAAAGCAAAGGATAAACATCATGAAAATTCAGCGATTCGCCATTGCTCTCACGTTCGTCAACCTTGCGCTGCTGACATTTTTGGTAGCACAGAGCCGAAAAGCAGTGGCGCAGAATGCCGCGCACATGCTGCGTGGCCGTGGACTGGAAATCGTCGACGGACAGGGTCGCGTCCGGGCAAGCATCACGGTGGAGCCGCCGGTCACTATGGACTCACGCACCTACCCGGAAACGGTGCTCTTACGTTTGACCGACCCGAAAAGCGGTCCTGTCGTGAAGATTATCGCCACGGAGGAAGGCTCAAGCATCGGACTTTCTGACGACGTTGACGGTGGCGTTCAAGTTTCGTCCACCAAACGCAAGGGCAACTTCTTGAGAGTAGTCAGCAGGGAGGGGAGGGAGCAGATCATCAAGCCGTAGCTTATACAGAGTGGCCAGTACCGCTATTGGTTGCGCGACGTGCCGAAGGTCTGGTTCCCCGAGGCAATGAAACATTACTCTTTAATCACTCTGATATTGGTCGTCATTCTTTCTCCGGGTCAACTACATACCGGCGGTAAAACGAAATCTCATCGGAGTCATGACAGTGCTTCAGCGCAAAGTAGTACCGGCGAGAGACATGAATTTATTCTCGCAACCCAGCGCAATCGCCGCCTTCACGTTTTCGATGCGAACACTTTGCAACCGCTCGGCGATTTCAGGGTTAATAACAATGCTCATAGTGTCATGGCCAGCCCCGACGGACTCAAGCTCTTTATCCAGCAGCCCGCGCCGCCTGACGTCAATAATTGTTGCGCGCTCTTTTCGCTCGATCTGATGACCCACAAATTGTGCAAGTTGGTCTTCCCGTCCAGTTTGGGTGTCCCGTCGCCAGACGGGCGCTTGTTATTCACACAACGCGGCAACGTTGGAATTGAAGTTTTTGATGCCAAAACGTTAGCTCGGCTTCCCACGATACGGGCCCCTGGCCTTTATCAATTGCTGCCTTCGCCTGATGGTCAATGGTTGTTCGGCACTACGTACAGCCAGGGAGGTCAGGGCCCTTCGCTGGATATTTTCGACATTGAGAAGCAGATCCTAGTCCGTCGCTTGCCGATCCCTCGTGGCCTATTACCACAAGGTGCATGGCTCGGTGACCAATTCTACCTTTACGCGCATGATGGTCATCAAGGCAATCTTTGGAAGGTGGCCTCTGAGACGGCCAAACTAGACGCACCTGTGAAAATAACTTTTCCTGATTTGTCGATCGAGAAGGAGCCGATCCATCAAGGCGTCATCGCTGGCGGGAAACATCTATTCATTTATGAAGGGTTCGGCGGTAAAATTGACCGCCGCCGTGGTAGTGACCGGGTAATACCCGGGGGTATTTTTTCAGTAGAGCCATCCGGCGGGAAGATAACCGGTCATTTCGCTCGCGCTGTCCAGTTCGCCAGGGTTTTGGCAAGCGCTGATGGCCAATGGCTCTATGGAATAGATTCGGGCCCGGCGGATTGGAGAGGACCGATACAGCTTCTAAAACTCGATGCGTTGAGCGGCGAAGTTGTAGCCGAACGTGCCCTGGAGCGGGATGTGTGGTTTATCACACTGGCCAAACTTCCAAAATCAGTAACCCCTCAAGGTGAGATTCAGCCCGATCTTTGTAAGTCGCACTAGGAGGTACAAGGAAGTTGTACGGCGTGGCTGACTCGCCACTGGAGGAAGGAATAAACCCATGAGGAGAATCGCTATCCATTACTGCCCGGTCTGACCAATCAAGCGAGCCATGGCTTCCCGTGTGGCAGCCCGACTCCAGAGAGAAACCAACGTGCCGGTGGAAACGGTAAGGGGCGGACTTGGCGAGTTCAGCGTCTATCTCGACGACCGCAAGGTGATCGACACAAACCGGCTTTGGTATCCCACTCCGAATACAGTCGTCGAAAAGGTGCGGAGCCTGCTCGCAGAGTAGTTCTTTGGCGGATATCAGGTGCCCGCATCGGCCGCCCCACAGAGGTTGTACCCGCGCCCGGCGAGCGGTCTTCTCAGCGATCCCGAGGCCGCACGCCGGGCCGGGTGAACTCTCCGTTAGGCGGTTCAGGATGTGATACGGGATTTTACGAAGGAAATAGGATGAGAACCAATCAAACAGCGCCCAATGACATAGATGAGTACATCGCTGGCTTCCAAAAAGATGTTCAGGAGATTCTAGAAAAGATAAGGGTGACGATTAGAAAAGCGGCACCGGACGCAGAAGAGACGATCAAATATCAAATGCCGACCTTCACTCTGAATGGCAATTTGGTTCATTTTGCTGCTTTCAAAAAGCATATCGGGTTTTATCCTGCGCCAAGCGGAATTAGGAAGTTCAAGAACGAGCTATCTGTTTATGAAAGTGCAAAGGGTTCGGTAAGGTTTCCATTGGATAAGCCAGTCCCTTTAGGCTTGATAAGCAAGATTGTCAGGTTCCGAGTAGAGGAAAATTTGGGAAGAGCAGATGCAAAGGGAAAAAAGCGATAGAAAACATTGGCCCCCCCCATGCTGTACTGATCGCACCAAAAAGGATCACCGCCTAACCCAAGAAGTCATCAGCCCACCGACGGGCCTGGCCTATTCAAGCGGCGCGACGGCGCCGCCGGTCACTCCGACCTCAGCGCCGCCATCGGGTCCACCCGCGACGCTCTCCTGGCGGGGAGATAACCCGCCAGCGCCGCGATGGCGATCATCATCGACGTGGCTAGGGCAATCGTCAATGGGTCGTTGGCGGTGAGTCCGAACAGCAGCCCCTCAGTCAATTGCGTCGCGACTGAGGCTACCGGCAGTCCGATGGTCACCCCAATGAGCACCAAGAGCAGTGTTTCACGCAGCACCAGCCACTGGACGTTGCCCGCGCGCGCTCCCAACGCCATGCGGATGCCGATCTCGCGCGTGCGGCGCGCCACGGCGTAAGCCATGACCCCATACAATCCAAGCGACGCGAGCAGCAGCGCGAAGAGACCGACAAAGCTCGAAAGCAACGCCATCAGGCGCTCCCGGCTGACCGATTCGTTGATCTGGTCAGCGAAGGTCTTGATGTTGAAGGTCGGCAGATTCGGGTCAAGGCTACGCACTTCGCGCCGAATGGCGGTCACGAGTGCGCTGGCATCGCCCGTCGCGCGCGCGCACAGCGTCCGTTGCGTCAGCGTCCCGTATTGGGCAAAAGGGATGTAAGCTGTCTGCGGCGCCGCTTCTTTCAAGTTGCGATACTTGGCGTCAGCAACGACGCCGACGATCTCCAGGTCTTGATAGTTTTCCAGCGTGATGCGCTGACCAAGTGGATTTTCAGCGCCGAAGAAGTAGCGCGCCAGGCGGTCATTGACGATCACGACTTTGGGCGATTCCGGCGTGTCTTGCGCGTTGAATTCGCGCCCCCTGAGCAAGGGCGTACCGAAAGTAGCGAAGAACTGCGAGTCTACTTGGTTGAAGAGCACGGCCATCTCTTCGCCCGGGCGTGGCTGGTAGCCAGGCACTTCAATCCCGATTCGTGAATAGGCCCCGCTGATTGGTACGTTGCGCGTGTAGGTTGCGGACTTCACGCCCGGCAACGCCGCCACCCGCTCGCTCAGGAGGGCATAAAAACTTCGCAACTGATCGAGCTTGTAACCGCTCTGCGCCGGATCGAGCGCCAGCGTCACAACCTGATCGGGGTTGTAGCCATCATCCACTGCCTTCAAATTCTGCAGGCTGCGCATAAATAGCCCTGCACCCACGAGCAGCACGAGCGAGAGCGCAACTTGCAGGATCACCAGCAACCGGCGTAACTCCCATCGGCGATTGCCTACGACTACGGTTTCGTTCTTGAGCGCCGGGACGAGGTTTGGGCGCGTCGCTTGCAGAGCAGGCGCTAGACCAAAGAGCAGCCCCGTCAGCAGTGTGACGCCAAGCGTGAAGCCAAGCATCCGCAGATCGGGCTTAATTTCGAGTACCGTAGGAATGCGCCCCTGCGGCAGGAAGCTAAGCAAAGCGCCCGTCCCCCAGCGGGCAAAGAGTAACCCCAACGCCCCGCCCAAAGCGGAGAGCAGAAGTCCCTCGGTCAACAATTGCCGCACCAGGCGGAAGCGCCCAGCGCCTAGCGCCAGACGCACAGCGATCTCTTTTTGACGTGTCGAGGCACGCGCCAATAGCAGATTGGCGACGTTCAGGCAGGCGATCAGGAGCACGATACCCACCAGGCACATGAGGGTGATGAGTGGTTGTGAAAACTGGCGGCTCAAACTCGATGCGCCGGTTTTGGCGGAGTCGAGCTGGATGTGGAGCGACTTGAAAGAGCCGTCGTCGGGCGTATCCCCCTTGATGCGGCGCACGTCCGGTTCACGAGCGACCTGAAAGGCAGTGTCGGTCGCGGCTTGAGCCTGCGCGAGGCTGATGCCTGGCTTGAGCCGCGCCATGACACCGAGCCACATGTTCCCGCGCCGCTCGAAAATTGGCGGGCCGGACACGGGCCGCACCTGGCCGTCCATCATCAACGGGATGCGCACATCAGGCGCGGTGCCGATCTCCACGCCCTGGAAGCCCTGCCCGGCCACCCCGATCACCGTGAAGGGATAGCCGTTGAGACTCATCGTCTGGCCGACAATGCCGGGGTCTGCGCCAAAGCGCCGTTGCCAAAAGTTGTAGCTTATGACCGCGACGGGATGCGTGCCGGGCGTCTGGTCATCGGCCTCAGCAAAGACGCGCCCCAGATGCGGATTGACGCCCAAGACTGAGAAGAAATTGCCGGAGACCAATTCGCCCAAGACGCGTTCGGTCTGCCCGACGCCGCTCATACTCATGGGCGTCACGCTGCGGGCAAACATGCCGGAGAAGGCTGAATTCTTCTCGCGCAGTTCACGAAAGACAGGGTAGGAGAAAGGGGAGCTTCCCCTCCCGGGCTGTCCGGGCACACTGGCGCCGACGACCACTAACTGCTCAGGTTGCTTGACCGGCAGCGTCCGCAGCAGGATGGCGTCGAGCAAGCTGAAGAGCGCCGTGTTGGCGCCGATGCCGAGGGCAAGCGTGAGCACCACAACCGCCGTGAAGCCCGGATTCCTGGCGATCATCCGCAGCCCGTAGCGCACGTCCTGCCACAACATCTCGAGCGATCTTGTGCCCCACATAGCCCGGCTCTCCTCCTTCGTTAAAGTGACATTGCCGAACGCCCGCAGCGCTGCGTCGCGCGCCTCCTCGGGCGACATCCCTCGCTCGACGTTCTCCCGGGTCTCGAGCTCGAGGTGGGCGCGGATTTCCTCGTCGAGGTCGTGCTCGGCCCGGCGCCGGCCGGCGAGCCGCCGCAGGACGAAGACCAGCTCATGCCAGAGGCGCGCCCAGTCCACCCTCAGCCCTCCTCCTCCCGCGGCCGCATGACGCGGGCGATGGCCTCGGTCAGCAGGCCCCACTTCGACGACTCGGCCGTCAGCCGGCGCTTGCCGGCCCGTGTCAGGCGGTAGGAACGCGCGCGGCGGTTGTGCTCCGACGTGCCCCGGTCGGCCGCGACCCAGCCCCTACGCTCCAGTCGCCGCAGTGACGGGTAGAGCGAGCCGAGGTCGACCCGGAGCGCGTCGCCGGAGGTCAACCGGATCGTGTGGGCCATGGAGTGGCCGTGGCGCAGGCCGAAGTGCAGGCTCCGCAGGATGAACCTGTCAGGCGTCCCCCGGAGCAGGTCGAGCTGGTCGCGCTGTCCTCTGGTCATCGGGCCTCCGGTAGAGGTTCGACCGGAGTATCAGACCGCTCGGGTAGAATGTCAAGGGGAAAGCACGCGGGGCGGACCACGGGGTGCGGGCGGGGTCGCCGAGCACCACTCTCCTCGTCAATGGTGGTCTTGGGCGCTCACTCCAACGTCAATTCTTGATAACGCTCGGGTGCGTATCGAGTGGCCAGCAAGCCGGTTGCTTCCTCGACCTTGATGGCCTGCACCAGTACGCCTTCCTGCCCATAGGGTAAGTATGCCTGGCACTCGCCTGACGGGGCGATGAGACTTGTCGCCGATTCTTGAAAGCGCAAAGCATAATTGACACTGGCAAAGTAGATCGTGTTCTCCATGCTGCGACACATCATCGCTTTCTCGTAGTAAGGCCCGCTGGCCGCGCCCCACTGCGTCAGACGGACACCTTCTTGGTCACTCCCCGTGTGGTGGGGATGAAAGACGATTTTGGCGCCCCGCACCGCCGCCCATCGCACCGTCTCGGGATAGCGCCAGCCCTCATGGCAAATCACGACTCCAAACTTAATCCCTTTGACTTCGAAGAGTCGCCGGGTATTTCCGGGCACGTAGAACTGATCTTCGGTCGGGTCCAGTTGGTTCTTGGTTTGGCATCCCTGAATCTGGCCCCGGGCGTCAATGACAAAGGCGGCAATCTGCCGGCCCGCCTCCGTGAGCCGTTCCATCCCGAGGATAGTGGCTACCGCATACATTCGTGCCCACTGCGCCACGGCCTGGAGTGCCCGTTCCTGCTGTGTCTGATCAAAGGGCAATACTTCAAAATCCTGTCCCCGCAGACCTGGGAGATAGGCTTCCGGAAGACACACGATCTCCGCGCCTTGGGCCGAAGCTTCGGACAGGAACCGCTTGATCTTGTCTAAGCCCTCATCGAGGGCTGAGGCGATACAAGGCGACGCCAGGGCAATGATCATGGATGACCTCCGATGAGCATGGATTCGACCAAGATAGTTTGAGCATCACCCGAATTGATGGACACCCAGACCAAGGCCCGATCTATCCTCGGGCACGGAGGTGTTGCGTGGCCGCACAGCGACGACAATTCACTTGGATTGACTTGCCTGCAGATTTGGCATAAAAGCATCTCCAAGTGCGAGGTCACAATGAGGGCTGCCTGATCGTTTCGACATGGCACCTGAGCCCGGCGAGCGGCCGGGTGATCTCACCGTGGGGCGACAACCAGGCGATTGTTCGGCAAGGGAGAAACACATGCCCCCAGACCATCGGCTAGTTTCCGAGCGCTTTCCCCGCTCTTCACAGTACCACCCGGCCTGGCTCCTGGCCAACGCCAGCGGGGGGGCCAATTCCCTGTGGTTGACCGAGTGGTTGACGACGGCATTGGAGTTGCGGCCCGGCATGAGGGTGCTGGACCTCGGGTGCGGGCGGGCATCATCGTCGATCTTTCTGCGGCGAGAATTCGGGGTGCAGGTTTGGGCAACCGACCTCTGGTTCAGCGCCTCGGAGAACATTCAGCGCATCCGGGATGTCGGCGTCGAGGACGGCGTCTTCCCGCTCCATGCCGATGCCCGGTCGCTGCCCTTCGCCCAGGACTTCTTCGATGCCATCGTCTGTATCGACTCCTTCTATTATTACGGGACGGACGACCTGTACCTGAACTACCTGGCTCAGTTCGTCAAGCCGGGCGGCCCTGTCGGCATCGCCGGGGCCGGGCTGGTGCGCGAAATCGAGGGCCCACTTCCCGATCACCTTCGCGAGTTCTGGACCCAGGATTTCTGGGCCGCCCATTCGGCAGCCTGGTGGCGGCGGCACTGGGAACGGACAGGCATTATGGACGTGGAACTGGCGGACACCATGCCGGATGGCTGGCAATTCTGGCTCGACTGGCAGCGGGCGGTCAGTCCTGACAATGCCACCGAAATCAAGGCGCTGGAAGCCGATGCGGGTAGGTACCTCGGCTACGTTCGTCTCGTCGGTCGTCGCCTGGGCCAGGCAAAACTGGAAGAATACTGTTGGCCAGACACCATGCGATGCTTTCCCCCGCAGTACACGAAAAAGCCTTTGCTTCGCAGCCCGGAGCAGTGACTTAAATGCGCCCAGGATGCCGGGGCGACCGCGCCGACCAACGAGTGGATGCGGCTGGCTTTGCCGTCGCGGCCGGGTGAGCGCATCTAACACTCAAAGACCATGAGCGGGCTCAAACCCCCTTGAACTGCCCCTTGAAGTGGTGGAAGCGGGCAAGCTCACGCTTCAAGGCTCTCATGAGATGCTCAAGAAGGAAGTCGCGCAGGCTGCCGCGCGGTGCCAGTCGGCGGAGTAATTTCTTCACTCGGGCTCGCAATTCCTGCCGCTTGCGCTCGGCTGCTACCCAGCGCCGTGTCTCGGCCTCGGCCTCTTGCGTGGCGAGTTCCTCTAACGCCGCCTGCGTCTCGGGCGGGGCCCTGAAGTATGCCTCCGAGCTTGAGTCGACCTCGCGACTGCCACTGCCGGGGCGTAGTTGTAAGTACTCGCGCGAGCCGTAGGCGACGAGGACTTGTTGCCCGGACCAGAACTCGGGGTCAGTCACGACCGGGCACGCGACAAGCCGTACAAATCCACCCAGGTACTGGGGGAATGACTTTTCGATGAAGGTCACCAGGTGGTCCTCGATCGGCGGGTATTCGCGCAGGGGCACGAGGGCGAGGTAGAGTAGGCGGCAGGAGGAGAGGTGCTGTCTGACTGTGTCGAGCGGCCGCTCGAAGTGCTCCAGGACATTTGATGTCACAATGACGTCAAACGGGCGCGGGATCGCCACGCCGTCTGTGACCAGGAACTCATGGCGCGAGTGGCGCGCGCGGGCAGCCTTGACGGCCGACTCCGCAATGTCTATGCCAGTGACACGGCTCAGGGAAAAGGCCCCGGCCAGCAAGGCCACCCCCTCGCCCGTGGCGCACCCCCAGTCAAGGATCGTGGTCCTGTTTCCCCGGAGGAAGGCCGCCTCGGGAGCGGGGAGGGAGGTAATCAGACGCGCCATAAAGTGACTGGCCTGGGCAGGCCCTCCGTTTTGCTCCCAGCAGTGAGCCAACTGATAATCCCACCACTCTCGCGTCGCAGGTTGTGCAGGTCTGGTCACGATGGTTGGTCACTCCCCAACTCAAATGCCGCCGGGAGGATCGTGAAATGAAAAGAGATCGTTGTCAATTGAGGTGAAGCAATCTCATGAATATCTCGACTTGCGAGGTGGCGCTTGCCGAATGAAGTAAGTCATATCAGAATTGCCAAGTGGTGGGTCATCCGGCAAGACCGCTGACGGGAGGTTCGCGGCCATCTCTGCTCATCCGTGGAACTCCGTCGCATCCGTGTCATCCGTAGCCGATTCGGAGGAATGATCATGAAACGGCGTGACTTCATGACGAAAATTGCAGCGGCAAGCGGGGTGTTGTTAGCCGGGATGGAAGCCCTGGCTCAGGAGACAACTGCCGGCGGCGTCGTGATCGAGCGCCCACTTGCGGGCACGCCTCACGCCGGCAAAGTCCTGGCGGTAATTCAGCCCCATTCCGATGACGTCCCGCTCTTTGCCGCCGGCACAGTGGCCAAGCTCATCCGGGAGGGATACACCGGCCATTTGATCCGCGTCACCAATGACGATATGGGCGACCAACCCGGCTTTGGCGAAAGGGGAAGCATCGGCCAGCACGTGCTCGGCAACGAACGGGACAACAAAGAAGTCGCGCGGGCGCTGGGGCTCGAGCGGGTCTTCGACCTGAATTATAGCAACCACCGCATGAGCGGCGTCTCGCAGCCTGAGTTGCAGGCGCGGTTCATTTTTCTCTTTCGACTCCTCAAGGTGGACACAGTCGTTTGTTACGATCCCTGGAGCCGGGATGAGGAGAACCCCGACCATTACGTAACGGCACATTGCGTCGAGGCCGCCTGCTGGATGGCGGGCCGGGAGCACGATTACCCCGAACACCTGGCAGCCGGACTTCAGCTGCAGACAGTGCGGGAGAAGTACTACTTCGGGCGCGACCTGACGACCATCCCGGTCAACCGGGTGGTGGAGATCACCGGGACCGTCGACCAGAAGATCGCCGCCAACCGCGCCAACCGGGCGAAAGGTCCTGCCGGCAATCGCGGCTCGCGCCTCCGGGCTGAACTGGCCGCGCGCAACCTGCGTCTCCCCCTGCTGGGAGACAATGACGAGACGGCCGATCGCGAGTACATCAGGGAGTTCGTGCTCAAACGAGACCGCGAGCTCGGGGTCAAGTACGGGCTCGAATACGCCGAGGCGTTTCATTACATCGAGCGGTCGCCGTCGTCACTCGAGGAATACCTGAAGAAACACGCCGTGCCGTTGAAGTAGAGATTGTTTCCATCGGATGTACCCGATGAATCAATTAGACAGCCCGGGCAGTGCCGAATCATGCCGGGAGCCATTGGGCCCGGGCGCAACGCTGCTGCGCAAGTTCGCGCTGCCGATCGAAACCGCGCTCCTCTCCGCCGTGGACAGGGTGGTTGCCGAAGCGCCGTTGCGCCACATGGTCACACCGGGCGGCTTTCGCATGTCCGTGGCCATGACCAACTGTGGTCCGCTCGGGTGGGTGTCGGACCGGACCGGGTACCGCTACGACGCCGTCGATCCGGAAAGCGGCCGGAACTGGCCGCGGATGCCGGAGGTATTCCTCAGACTCGCGACGAACGCGGCGGCCGCGGCCGGATTCAAGGAGTTCGTCCCCGATGCCTGCCTGATCAACCATTACGAGCCGGGGGGCAAGCTGTCGTTGCACAGGGACAAGGACGAACGAGATTTTGACCAGCCGATCGTCTCCGTCTCGCTCGGGATCCCGGCGGTCTTCTTGTTCGGCGGCTTCAAGCGGGGTGAGGAATCGATCCGCGTGCAGGTGACACATGGCGACGTCGTGGTCTGGGGCGGGCCAGCGAGACTGCGCTACCACGGCGTCATGACGGTCAAAGAAGATCATCACCCTCTGGTCGGCGGCCGTCGAATCAACCTCACGTTCCGCAAAGCGGCTTAGCTCAAGCGCCAGTTAAGGAGAAAGAAGAATGAGTGCTGACGTCCAAGCGAGACGCGCCGCGTTTCGCGCCCTCCATGAGGAGGGGTGCTTCCTGCTCCCGAACCCGTGGGACATTGGCGGCGTCCGGCGCCTCGAAGCGCTCGGTTTCCAGGCGCTCGCCTCGACGAGCGCCGGGTACGCATGGTCGAGAGGACGGGCCGATGGCGGGCTCACCCGCGACGAGGTCCTCAGCCACTTGCGGGATTTGTGCGGGGCGACCGAGCTGCCCGTCAACGCGGATTTCGAAGCCGGTTTCGCGGACCGCCCGGAGGCCGTCGCCGCCAACGTGCTCCTGGCAGTGGAAACCGGCGTGGCCGGCCTTTCGATCGAGGATCGTACCGGGCGAGATCTTTACCCGCTGCCGCTCGCCGTCGAGCGAATTAAAGCTTCGCGGGAGGCGATCGACCAGTCCGGGCAGAACGTCTTGCTCGTCGGGCGTACCGAAGGTTTGCTCGTCGGAAAATCCAGTCTCGAGGAGACTGTCGGGCGGTTGGTCGCCTACGCCGACGCCGGCGCGGACTGTCTCTACTCCCCAGGGGTCAAGGAATTGTCGGCGATCAGGGCGATCGTTTCCGCCGTCGCGCCCAAGCCGGTGAACGTGCTGCTGTTCGATCCGGGTATGCGTGTCGCCGACCTTGCCGCGGCCGGTGTCCGGCGAGTCAGCGTCGGCTCCTCGTTCGCGGCGGCGGCGTGGGCCGGATTCGCAGAGGCGGCGCGGTCCTTCCGCGACGAAGGCAGGCTTCCCTCGCTGACACAAGGGGCGCCATGAGCGAAATTCACGGACGGGTGGAATGACACCGGATTTTCCTTGGAGGAGCACTTCCTATGTCAGGTGATCGTAAGACACCACGACAGAAGACCGGCACACCTGCGATTGAAGGGGTGGAGGGGGTTGAAATCAAGGTGACGGTCCGGCCGAGTGAGGAGCTCCGGAGCCTCAGGGCGCTAGAACTCGACGAGGACTCAGCGGAGGTCCGGATCATCTATTTCTACGATACGGTCGAACTTGATTTGTACGACTCCGGCGTCGTGCTTCGCGCCCGCCTGGTCAAAGGCGACGATGATGACTCAACTGTCAAGATCCGCCTGGTTGAACCCGGGAAGATCTCTCCAAGTTGGTCCGGGGTGGCAGGCTTCAAGATCGAGGCTGATAGCGTCGGTAGTCGCCTCGTCTGCTCCGCCTCTCTCACGCTCAGGCAAAAGCGCGATGAAATTGACGAGGTGGCTCGAGGTAAGCGCCCGATCTCCAAGCTCTTCTCGAGGGATCAAGTACGCCTTCTAAGTGAGTTTTCCCCGCAACCCGTGGACTTCGAGAAGCTCAGGCCGCTCGGTCCGATCAGAGTGCTCTCCTGGAAAACAGAACATCAGGGATTTCGCTACAAATTGGCATCCGAGGAGTGGAGACTTCCCGACGGAGAGGATTTGGTCGAGGTTTCAATCAAGGTCGCACCTCCTGAGGCCGAGCAGGCGAGGCGAGCCTTCGAAAGCCATCTGCGCGAACTCGGCCTGGACCCGGCCGGGGCTCAGCAGACCAAGACCCGGACAGCGCTCAGATACTTCGCTCAGACGCTGAAGTCTGCTCGATAACTCGTCTTGGCGCAGCCCACGCGTGAGCTCCGCAGATCGGCGGGTGAGCCCCGCAATCCGGGACGATCAGCCGGCACGTGAGTTGCCCTGTCAGCCTGCAGGAGACTGCGTCAGAGAAGGGCGGCGCCGGGACGGCGAGAAGACATTCAGCCGGTACGCCTAACAAAGACAGGGGTTTAAGTTTCCTGAACGCAGACCCGGTGCGATCGCCGACCGCGGCGGGGGTGGCCTTCTTCCGCGGGGAATTCCCCGACTGCCGCGTGAAAACACCCACCGGCCGAGGGACTCCGGGTCTTGAACCCGGGAAGCGAGCCAGAGTCCCTCAGCTCCCTCGCCGTCTGCTTGCCGAACATCAAGCAAACCCCGCGACAGCTAAGAAAAGGCGCGTAAAAATTATCACCTGTGCTTGGCAACTCACAGGCATAGTCTCGCGTCTAAGGAGGTGCAGATGGCGGTCTTCGAGCTGGGCAAGGACATGGTGTGGACGACGCTCGCGGTCGTCGAGGCGCGGTCGGGGAAACAGGTCGAGTACCAGGACGACGAGGCGCGCAAGTCAGCCAAGGGTAACTGAGAAGGACGGGAATGGGAAAGATGAACTCCGAAGTCTTCGCGCGCGTCGTCGCCAGATTGCAGGGGCGCGCCTTCCCGACGCGCGCGACGAGCGCGATCTCGCCCGACCCGCCGTGCGTCTTCGCCGTCGCCCCGATCCAGGTCGTCGCCGAGCAGCATCTCCAGGCAATTGCTTACGGCGACCCGGAGGGCGAGCCGCGGGTGATCACGCTGTGGAATCCGCTCGACTGCGAGGCCGACGCGCTCGAGCCTTTCGCCGCGGCGCTCGACGACTACCTCACCTCGTCGCTCGCCGGGGGGCAGTTGCCGCGCGTCTGGGTGGCGCATGCCTCCGCGCTCAAGCTCCTCGGGCTGCTAGGCGAGCACTATCGCCGGAATGCTCAGGCGAGCGGCACGATCCGGCGGCTGGGCGGGCTGTGCCGCGCGCTCGCGGCGGAGCAGAAGTTCGCCGGGCAGCAGGTCATCGCGGTGGCGCTCGACCTGCTCCGGTCACACGTGGTCACGGGGCAGTCGCCGGCTGAGGAGGAGCACCTCGGCGCGCTCCTGGCCTGGGTCAACCCGGAGGTGGGCGAGGACCCGGCAAGTGTTGCCGACTGGCGGGCGCTGCGGCCCGCGGCCGCGATGCTCGACCGCGAGTCGGACGACCGCGTCGAGGAACTGCGCCGGACGGCTAAGGCCGAGGGGCCGGAGGCGGCGGCGGCACGCGCCGAGATCGAGGCGCGGTTGCTCGCCGGGGCGTTGAATGAATGGGGCCTGCTCCTCGAGGCACGTGCTGCCTTCCGCGGCCTCGGGCTGCCCCCGATGCCCAGGCTTGACGGTCTCAAAGCGAAGTCCGCTCGGAGGATCGAGGGGGCGATCACTAAAGTTAAGGCATGGCCCGCGGATGAGACGGGTCAGGCGGATCGGCACGGATCAGATCAGTGACAATCCGTCTCATCCGCGGGCCATCCCGGCCCTGCCTCCAGGTCCTTTTTTCTTGAATCCCTACTCCGCGATCGCTTAGAATTCGTGCGCTCCGGAATAGGGCACGGATTCAGTGCCCGCCAGCGGCCCGTGCAACCCCTCCGGCGGGCCTTTGCCCTCGAGACACGAAATCACACGACTGCTCCCGGCCTGGGGCCACGGCGCCCAGACGGCCCTCGAGGATCTCGCCCCCTGGTTTACTCCGAGCTACATCGCTTAGCCAGAGGCTACGAGGAGAGATGACGCCTGAGCGCTACCGGCGAGTCGGGGAGATCTGTCATGCGGCCCTGCAACTGGAGTCGGGGCTCCGGACGGCTTTCCTCGATGAGGCTTGCGCCGGGGACGATGAGTTGCGCCGCGAGGCGGAGTCGCTGCTGGCGCTCCGGGCGCGGGCTGAGAATTTCATCGAGACTCCGGCGGCCGAGGTCGTCGCCCGGGCGCTGGCTGAGGACCGGGCTGCCCTGCCGGCGGGCCGGAGGACGGGGCGCTACGAGGTGGTCTCGCTGCTGGCCCGGGGCGGGATGGGCGAAATCTACCT